>RCUN01000118.1_pt1 | contig 83501 bp, 80 predicted proteins | sample 2166181 | NCBI WGS metagenome assembly RCUN01 (sample SAMN09932603, study PRJNA488358) | compost metagenome | feature: garden; material: soil; isolation source: compost soil in crotononitrile-enriched culture | place: Germany: Experimental Botanical Garden Goettingen | collected 2016-01-27 | reverse complement strand
TGCGAAGGTGGCGGAATTGGTAGACGCGCTAGCTTCAGGTGTTAGTGTTCTTACGGACGTGAGGGTTCAAGTCCCTCTCTTCGCACCACTTGATGAGTTCTCTTCTAGCTGTTCCTGCATTAAAAATCACTGAAAAAACCAACACGCTCAGGCGTGATTTTGTCGTTTCAGTTAAAGCTGAAATGCAGGCTGATTGCGGCCAGCCCACCGGCTAGAGCCATGCAGGAAGGGAGCAGCAGGTAATGACGCCAGCGGCTGTTAAACAGCATCACTAGCGTGGCCAGCATGGCAACCACGATCAGAGTACGCAGTTGCATCATATCCAGGTCAATCAGCGCCAGAAATGGCATCAGGGCACAGGGCAGCAACACGCCCCAGGCGCTGGCAAGCCGATTCCCCAGGCACCAACTGATGCCCCACAATCCACAAGCGGTAACCATGGCAGCTAACATGATAACCCTACCTTTCAAGTGATAATGATAACCAATATCATATAACACTTTTTTTGGACCCGCACTCTTTTCAACATCCGGCTGAACGCGGATGACAGCCTGCGCGAAAAATGTTAGTTTCATATAAGAAAATTCTTAACATTTATAGTCTGTTAATAATAACCAATTGGAATTATTCAGCAGGCATTGTCTAACATTTTTCCTTCGACCGGCCCCATTGGTAAAGAGTGATCCCCGTATGAACTCGCGTTCTTATCAGCAACTGCAAACCAGCAAACAGCGCTTATCCCTGTTTCTTTTCTTGTTGATGAATGCAGCCTCTGCCATTTTTACTTTATTCGTGCCCTTTAAAGAGACCCCGGCCTTAACGCTGCCGCTAATCTGCATTCCGGCGATTTGCCTGACGGCCATGCTATTTACGCTGTATTCGCCCCGCCACTACGTCCAAAGGCTCAACCTGCTCGCCATTATCCTTGGGCTGCTATGGGCGGCGCACATCTATTGTAAGAGCCAGCTTACCGCCAGTGACAACCACAGCTTCTTGCTGATCAGCCTGTTCAGTATTTTCTTTATCAGCGCGATCTCGCTGACAGATAACCTGCTGGCCTTCTGCCTGCACGCCGTTCCCTCGGCGCTGATAATCCTGTGGCTGGACGGCATGCATAACACCATGCGTATTCTGTTCACCACTCTGCTGCCGATCGTCGCCTTCTCGGTGCATCATTTGCTGTTGAAGCGCAGCGAAATGTTTACCCAACATCTGGTGGCCAACCTGTATCACGAACGAGATAAGTTCAGCGATCTGAGCATGATCGATCCGCTAACCGGCCTGTATAACCGCCGTGGGCTGGAGAGCAAACTGGATCAGTTGCTCTCGCCAACCTCGGGCAACCACTTTGTACTACTACTCGATATCGACCACTTCAAGGTCTACAACGATCGCTACGGCCATACCCTGGGCGATCAAGCACTGGTCCAAGTGGCAACGGCCATCCGCGATGCGGTGCGCTCAAGGGATATCGTGGTACGTTACGGCGGAGAAGAGTTTTTGGTACTGCTGACCAACGTCGGTGAAGACTACGCGGCCTATCTGGCAGAAAAGGTACGCCAATGTGTTCAGGAATTGACCATCACCCATCGTTTCCAAGCACAGGAGACGACCAAGGTAACGTTAAGCGCCGGGATTTCTGCGCTGGATAAGCTGGATATCGACTCTGCGATCTGTGCCGCCGACGCCGCGCTGTACCGGGCCAAAAACAGTGGCCGCAATAATATTCAGCTAGCCCCCCACCCGCAGCCAGTCGTCTGATCCTTTCTCCTTCGCCGGAAGGGGAAAGGTGAAAAACTTTTACCTGTCGCCACTTTTACCACATGCCAATCGCTCCGTAGCGCATTACACTAGCGGACAACTTACGCCTTCCCTGCCACATTTTTATATGGAACACGACCGTTGAAGACCTCACTCTCCACGTTATTGCTGGCGCTTGGCCTGTGTGCCACGCCCTTGGCCAGCCAGGCGACCGACGCGCAGCTCACCTCACAGATTGTCGATCAGTATGCTGAACATATCTTCTACAACAGCGGCGCAACCGGCATGGCGCTAGTAGTTATCGATAATAATCAGGTGGTTAACCGCAGTTTTGGCGATACCAAACCGGGCAACGATCTGCGTCCACGGCCAGACTCCCTGATCCGCATCGCCTCCATCACCAAGCTGATGACCAGCGAAGTGATGGTCAAAATGGCGGCGGAAGGTAAGGTCAAACTCACCGATCCGCTGCGCAAATATGCCCCCAAAGGGGCCGTCGTCCCTGCCTACAATTCACGCCAGCCAATTACCTTGCTGAATCTGGCAACGCACACCAGCGCCCTGCCGCGTGAGCAACCCGGCAAGAAACCGCCAAAAACGCCGGTGTTTACCTGGCCCACCAAGGCACAGCGTTGGCAGTGGTTGTCTCATGCCACCATTACCGTGCCACCGGGCGTGCGGGCTGCCTACTCCAACCTAGCCTACGATCTCTTGGCCGATGCGTTGTCACGTGCCGCTGGCAAGCCTTATAACGCCTTGTTGCATGAGAAAGTCACTGGCCCGCTGGGGATGGTTGATACCACACTGACGCCAAGCGCAGAGCAGTGCTCACGCCTGATGGTGGCAGCCTCTGGGCCAAGCGCCTGTCGCGATACTACAGCCGCCAGTGGCAGCGGTGGTGTTTACTCGACGCCGCGCGATATGCAGCGCTGGATGCAGCAGTTCCTCTCCTCCAACGTAAGCGGTTCGCGCAAGCCAACGGCCTTAACTGAACAAACCATGTATTTCCAGCGCAAAGATCTGACGTCACTGAAAGGCATGGATGTACCGGGTGAAGCCTCTGCTTTAGGGCTGGGCTGGGTCTATATGGCGCCGAAAGATGGCCTGCCAGGGATCATCCAGAAAACCGGCGGTGGCGGCGGCTTCATCACCTATATGGCGATGGTGCCGCAGCAAAATATCGGCGTGTTTGTGGTCGTTACCCGCTCGGAGTTGACCAAGTTCACCAATATGAGCGATCCGGTCAACCGGCTGGTCGCGGATTTGGTGGCCAACAAAGGCTGACCCGCTCCTGGTTACGATAGAACGTGTTGCGTTGCGCGATAGGCGGAAGGCGAACAGCCTTCCAGCCGATTGAAGAAGCGAGCGAAATAGGCGGGATCTTTGAACCCTAAGCTGTAGGCCGTTTCATGCACCGTGCAGGCGCTGAACAGCAGCAGCCGTTTGGCTTCACGCAACAGGCGATCGAAGATCAGCCGTTTGGGTGGCCGGTTGGCGAAGCGGCGGCACAGGTCGTTAAGCCGTGATTCCGTCACCCCCAGCGACTGGGCATATTCCGGCACCGACAGGTGATCGCGAAAACGCTCGTCCACCATCTTGTTAAAACGCTGGAACAGCTTCAGTTCGCCACGCACGCCGCTGGCGGCCTTGTCATCCAATGAGGTATTGCGCAGCATCAGCGTGAATACCGCTTGGGCCAGTAATGCCAACGTCTGCTCACGCCCGGCCATCTTTTGGCTAAATTCGCGGGCAATCAGTTCCCAATAATGCCCAAGCGCCGCCAACTCCTGCGGCACTGCGGCCAGCGAAAGGCAAATCCCCGGCATATCCAGCGCCAGATTGCTGCCCGGATACAGGCGTTCCAGTAACGGCCAGATCAGTTCCTGGCGCACCGTTAACACGTGGCCGTCGCTGTCTGGTTCAGTGAAAAAGGCGTGTGGCACCGAAGGGGGCGTGAGGATAAACAGCGGGGCCTGCACCGAATAGTGCTGATCGTCCAGCTGCAGCTCTATCCTGCCGGTGGCCAGATAATGCAGTTGGAAGAAACGGTCGTGCCAGTGCACCTGCATATCCCGGCCAAAAAACGCTGCCAGCCCGGCAAAGGTTTCGTAGTGCACCTCATCAGCGGCGTAACGCGCGTCATACTCTTTGCCAATATCGATATTGGCGATAAAGCCGGTACTTTTCTGCACGTTGTCCTCCGGTGAAAATAAATTCCGATCCCCTACACCTAATTGTAGGGGCGCCGCATGCTGCGCCCGTTTAGCCGCATGCGGAACCCATCGCCAATATTGTTTAAGGTGTGGCCCGTGGCCTCGAGTCCTTCATCGGGATACGCCATACCAGCACGGCCCCGATAATCAACAACGCCGAGACAAAATAGAGCCCGGAGTTAAAGCTGCCGGTCACGTCCTTGAACCAGCCGATCAACAGCGGGCTGACCGCCGAACCGATGTTACCGGTGGCGTTGATCACCGCGATCCCCACTGCGCGCGCTTCAAAGCTGATTGACTGATCCGGCGTGGTCCAGAAGATCGCCATCGCGGTAAACGAGCCGACCGACGCCATCACGATCCCCAACAGTTGAATCATGCTGTGGTTGGTCGCCGAAGCCAACAACCAACCCGCCGCGGCAAACAGATAAGGCAGCGCGGTATGGAACTTACGCTCCTGCAGGCGATCCGAACGTTTACTCCACCAGATCATACCGGCGATGGTACAGATTTGTGGGATCGCCGCCAGAAAACCGATCATGATGTTACTGCTGCTCTGGTTGAAGCTCTGCAAGATTTGCGGCGTCCAGATATTGATGGCGCTCAGGGTATTGGTGAGGCAGAAATAGGCCAGCGTATACATCAGCACCACCGGCGTCAGCACTTCACGCCACAGGCTGCGCTGTTGCAACGCCCGGTGGCTGCTTGGCCCTTCCGGCTGCACCAATTGCAGCTTATCGGCTTCCATCATCGCCTTCAGGCTGGCCTTCTCTTCGCTGGTCAGCCACTTGGCCTTGGCTGGCGTGTCGTCCAGGTAGAACCACACCACCACGCCGAGGATCACCGAAGGAATGCCTTCCAGCATGAACAGCCATTGCCAACCTTTCAGGTTCATCATGCCGTCCAGCGCCAGAATATAGCCGGACACCAACGAACCCACCGCCATCGTGACGGGCATGGCGATCATAAACAAAGCGTTGGCCCGGGCGCGGTAGAACGCCGGGAACCAGTAGGTGAGATACACCAGGATCCCTGGCAGGAAGCCCGCCTCGGTAATACCGACGATCATCCGCAGCACGTAAAGGCTGGTTGGCCCAGTGGCGAACATGGTGCAGGTAGAAGCAATGCCCCATAGCACCATAATGGTAGCGATCCAACGCCGCGCCCCCACCCTGCTCAGCATCATGTTGCTGGGGATACCGAAGATCACATAGGTGACGTAAAACAGCGTTGCGGCCAGGCCGAACATGGTGGAGCTAAGACCAAGGTCCTGCTTCATGGTCAAACCGGCAAACCCGATGTTGATGCGGTCAAGGAACGAGAAAACAAACAACACAAATAAGAAAATAATCAGGCGCCGAAATAACTTTTTAATCACCGACTGCTCGGTGGCGGTTAACGCTTTATGTTGCTCTGCCGGATTACCCGACTTGAGCGAATCGACGTTGCTCATGATGACTCCGATTAGTAAACGCCCTGGGATGGTTGCTCCGCCGGTTTATCCTGTTTGAAACTGCTGAGCAGGGAGTCTGCCGCCCGCACCAGCAGGGTGGTATCCACGCCAACGGCAACAAACAACGCACCAGATGCCAGATAGTGCTGTGCCAGTTCCTGCTGTGCCATCAGGATGCCCGGTGCCTTGCCTGCGGCACGGATGCGGGCAATGGCATCGTCGATAGTGCGCTGCACTTCGGGATGCTGTGGATTACCGGCAAAGCCCATGTCGGCGCTCAGATCCGCTGGGCCGATAAAGACGCCGTCCACCCCTTCCACTTCCAGAATGGCGTCCAGATTTTTCACCGCCTCGCGGGTTTCTATCTGCACCAGCACGCACATCTGGCTGTCGGCAAGCTGCAGGTAATTCGGCACCCGGTTCCAGCGCGAGGCACGGGCGAGCGCGCTGCCAACCCCGCGAATACCGTTTGGTGGATAACGGGTAGCCCGCACCGCTTCCTGCGCCTGCTCGGCGTTTTGGATCATCGGGATCAACAGGGTTTGCGCACCGACGTCCAGCAGCTGTTTGATCAGCACCGGATCGTTCCAGGCCGGGCGCACCACCGGATGGCTGGCATAAGGTGCGACTGCCTGCAACTGCCCCAATACCGTTTGCACATTGTTGGGCGCGTGTTCGCCGTCGATCAGCAGCCAGTCGAACCCGGCCCCGGCCAGCAGTTCCGCGCTGTAACTGCTGCACAGACCCAGCCACAGACCGATCTGCGGGCGTTTTTCCTGCAGGGCCTGTTTGAAATGGTTAGTTAACATGGTGTTTCTCCTTAGACAAACCGGCAACTGATGCAGCCCATCGGGCCATAATCGGCATGGAAGGTATCGCCGCGCCGTGCTGCCACCGGGCGGGTAAAGGAACCGCCAAGAATGATCTGCCCAGCCTCCAGCTCCACGTCATACGGGGAAAGCTTGTTAGCCAACCAGGCCACGCCGTTGGCCGGGTGATTGAGCACCGCCGCCGCCACGCCAGACTCTTCAATCACGCCATTGCGATACAGCAAGGCACTGATCCAGCGCAGATCCAGCGCGTCCGGCTTGATCGGTCTGCCGCCCATCACCACACCGGCGTTGGCCGCGTTATCGGAAATCGTGTCGAACACCTTACGTGGCCGCTGGGTTTGTGGATCGACGTTATGGCTGCGAGCGTCGATGATCTCCAGCGCCGGGATCACATAGTCAGTAGCGTTATAGACATCAAACAGCGTGCAGTTCGGCCCGCGCAGCGGTTTCGCCAGCACAAACGCCAGCTCCACTTCAACGCGTGGCACGATAAAGCGATCGATCGGAATGTCGCTGCCATCGTTAAAGAACATGTCGTCCAGCAGCGCACCGTAGTCCGGCTCGGTGATCTGCGAGCTGACCTGCATGGCGCGCGAGGTCAGCCCGATCTTATGCCCCTTCAGCGTGCGCCCTTCGGCGATCTTCAGCTCAACCCACTGGCGCTGGATAGCATAGGCATCTTCAATAGTGATCTCCGGATGATCCAGCGATAGCGCGCGGATCTGTTCCCGGCTCTGCTCGGCCTGATGCAGGCGCTGCACGGCTCGGCTCAGTACGTCTTTATCCAGCATTTACCACTCCTTGTTCAGTCCTTGCTAAACAGCGCATGGACATTGTTCTGCTTATAGTTGAGCACCGGATCCAGCTCTTCCATGGTGAAAGAGAGGGCCAGATAGCGCTTGGCCATCAGCGCGGCAAAGTGATCCTTAATCAGGATGAACAACATTTCGCCCACCTGTTGGCGGCTTTCCAGACTGCGGCCGTGGCCAATCTTCAGCGTCATATGCACAAAGGCATAGTTCTGCTTACCGTCGGCCATTTGCCAGGTATCCAACCAGATAGCGCGACTACGGATGCCCGCCAGCGGGAAGATGCCGGTTTCCGCCAGCGCGTGATTAACCTTGTCGAACAACCCGGGTAAATCCGCCTCCCGGCGGATGTTGTCGGTACATTCAGCGTAAAAATGGGGCATTGGGTATCCTCAGGCTTGAGCAGGAAGCGGGAATATGCCGTTGACCTGGCCGGTCCCGGAACTGGCAAACAGCGGGGTAACGAACTCCACCTTGCCCTGATACTTGTCCCAGCCCAGCAGGCCCAGCAACATCACGGTGTCGTGCATATTGCCTTCGCCGTAGCAGTAGTCGGCGTACTCCGGCAGCATTTCGCAGAACTCACGGAAGCGCCCTTCTTCCCACAGTTTCACTACCCGTTCGTCCATCTGCTGGTCGAACTGGCGGGTGTAGCTGTTCATGCCCTGCTCGGCACGCTGATCGTCGATAAAGCGGTGTGACAGCGAGCCGCTGGCCAATACCGCCACGGTGCCGTCGTATTTCTCAATCGCGGTTTTGATCGCTTCACCCAGGCGGCGGCTATCGGCAAAATCATGCACGGTGCAGAAGGCAGAAATGGAGATCACCTTGAAGTGGCGGTCGCTGTTCATGTAGCGCATTGGCACCAGCGTGCCGTATTCCAGCTCCAGGCTTGGGATCTCGTGCGCCTTGGCACGTACGCCAAGCTTGCGGGCTTCATCGGCAATCATCTGCCCCAGCTCCGGGTTGCCGTCGTATTCATAGGTCATGTCACGAATGAAGTGCGGCAGCTCGTTGCTGGTGTAAAGCCCTTTGAAATGCGAGTTACAGTTGATGTGGTAGGCGCTGTTCACCAGCCAGTGGGTATCGAACACGATAATGGTGTCGACGCCCATTTCGCGGCAGCGGGCACTGATTTCTTTGTGACCATCAATGGCGGCCTGACGGCAGCCGTGATGTTCACCGGGCAATTCAGACAAATACATCGAGGGAACGTGCGTGATCTTTGCGGCTAAAGCTAATTTACCCATATGTCCTCCTATTCCCTTTATCTTTCAGCCTGCGGCACAGCTGGCCGCAGGCTGATGTCTATCGGGTCTAGTCCTTGGTTGTTGTTTTAAAGGGCACGGAGCTATCTCACACTCCCCAACGTGGGATCGGGTGATCCCCCATGGAGATACAAACGTTTTTCATCTCGGCAAACACTTCGAAGCTGTACTCACCGCCTTCACGGCCGGTGCCAGAGGATTTCACCCCGCCAAACGGCTGGCGCAGATCGCGTACGTTCTGGGTGTTGACGAAAACCATACCCGCTTCAATATTGCGGGCCAGACGCAGTACTTTGCTGACATCCTGCGTCCAGATGTACGACGCCAGGCCGTACTCCACATCGTTGGCCATGCGCAGGCCGTCTTCTTCTGATTTGAACGGCAGGAGGCAGGCCACCGGCCCGAAGATCTCCTCCTGCGCGACACGCATATTGTTGTTAACATCGGCCAGCACCGTTGGGCGCAGGAAGTTGCCGTGGGTCAAACCGGCCGGTTTATCCGGGCCGCCAGCCAGCAGGGTTGCCCCCTCTTCGATACCCAGGCGGATATAGCCAGAGACCTTTTCCCAGTGCTGCGGGCTGATTAAAGCGCCGACCTGGGTATTGGGATCCATCGGATCACCTACGCGCAGGCGGTTGGCACGCTCGGCAAAGCGTTTAACAAATTCCGGATAAATGCTTTCTTGAATGAAGATGCGTGAACCCGCAGTGCAACGTTCACCGTTGATCGAGAAGATGGTGAACAGCGCCGCATCCAGCGCCCGCTCGATATCGGCATCCTCAAAGATCAGCACCGGTGATTTGCCGCCCAGTTCCATCGAGAATTTCTTCAGCCCGGCGCTTTCAATAATGCGGCGACCGGTTGAGGTGCCGCCGGTGAAGGACACCGCACGCACGTCTTTATGACGTACCAGAGCATCACCCGCCGTTGCGCCATAGCCTTGCACTACATTCAGCACCCCGGCAGGAATACCAGCTTCCAGCGCCAGTTCACCCAGGCGATCCGCCGTCAGTGGCGAAAGCTCGGACATCTTCAGCACGGCGGTATTGCCCAACGCCAGGCAAGGTGCAGTCTTCCAGGTGGCGGTCATAAACGGCACGTTCCACGGCGACACCAGCGCACAGACTCCCACCGGCTGGATCAGCGTGTAGTTGAGCATCTTGTCGTCTACCGGGTAGGTGCGGCCATTCATCTGCTGGCAGATCTCGGCAAAGAACTCAAAGTTGTGCGAGGCGCGTGGGATCAGCACGTTTTTGGTCTGATGGATCGGTAACCCGGTGTCGGCGGTTTCCATCTCAGCAATCTGCGGCACGTTCTGGTCGATCAGCTCACCTAGGCGACGCATCAGGCGCGCACGCTCCTTCATCGGTGTATTGGCCCATTTCGGGAAAGCTTCTTTGGCTGCCGCTACCGCCTGATCGATTTCGAGCTGGCCACCGGACGCCACTTCCGCCAGCACTTCGCCGTTAGCCGGGTTAGTAGTGGTGAAATACTCTTTGCTGGCGACGTTCTTGCCGTTGATCCAATGGTTGATGGTTTTCATCCCTTGCTCTCCTCGTAATCTTTTTCACTGATGATGTGGTTAACCAAGCGGCCAATGCCTTCGATCTCCACCACAATTTCATCCCCAGGCTGCACGTCGGCCAGCCCTTTCGGCGTGCCGGTGGCGATCATGTCGCCAGGCTGTAACGTCATAAATTCACTCAGGTATTCTATCAGGTACGGGATGTCGAAAATCATGTCGGCAGTAGTGCCGCGCTGGCGCAGTTCACCGTTAACGTAGGTGCTGAGCGTCAGGTTATGCGGATCCGCGATATCGTCACGATCGACAATGTAGGGGCCGATAGGCGTCAAGGTGTCGCGGCTTTTCACCCGCAGGTTGGGGCGGTAGTAGTTTTCCAGGTAGTCGCGGATGGCGTAGTCGTTGCACAAGGTGTAACCGGCCACGTAATCCATCGCCTGCTCGCGGCTGACGTTACGCGCGGTTTTACCGATCACCGCCACCAGCTCGGCTTCGTAGTGCATGTATTCCACCTGCGCCGGTCGCAGGGAAACCTGACGGTGGCCGGTCAGGCTGTTTGGCCCCTTGAGGAACACCAAAGGCTCTTCCGGTGCTTTAAACTCCAGCTCGCTGGCGTGATCGGCATAGTTCAGGCCGAGGGCAAATATCGTGCCCTGCGCCGGTGGCAGCCATTCCACATCGAACTCATCGAGCTTGCTGCCATCGGGCAGGGTAACGCTTAACTGGTCGTCTACAGTGACGTTAACAATCTGGCCATGATGGCGGATACGAGCGTGTCTCATGGTTATTCTCCTGCCTGCGTCACGTGGTTGGTAAGGGTTGGCAAACCAGAGGCCCGCACCGTCACTTGGTCACCCGGCTTGATCTCAACCCGCTGGTGTGGCGTGCCAATCAGCACCGCATCCCCCGGTTGCAGGGTAATAAAGTCGCTGATGGCGGCAATCAGTTCCGGCACCGAACGCACCAGATCGGCCGTTGACCAACGATCCTGTTCCACGCCATTGATTTCGGTGATGATTTCCAGGTTGCTGGTGCTAGCCAGTGGAGCAACCTCTCCCAGCGGGCAGAAACCGTCGCGGCATTTGGCTTTGATCGCCGGACGATAGAAGCTGGTTTCCGGCAGGCTGATGTCATTTGCCAAGGCGTAACCGGCCACATAATCAGCCACCTTATCCGCTGCCACCTTGCGGGCGATGCTACCAATCACTACTGCCAGCGTTGCGCCACTTTGCACGGTTTCACCGGCCGGGAACGGAATGCTGCCACCGTTGGCAAGATAGGTATTGCGCGGTTTGATGAACCACACCGGCGTCTTGGGCGGCGTTTGGTAAGGGGCGGCGCGAAACGCCTGATCCCAGGCATCAAGCTGGCTGCGGTGGTTAAGTGCTACGGAAAATACGGTGCCTTTCATGCAGACTCCTTCTACGGATCGCTAATCATTAATATGTTAATGAATACTTTTATACGCTGTTCAGCATTTACGCAACGTTGTTAATTTAATTTGTGATCGTGATAACGAAATATTCACAAATTATGTACATTAGCGTTATTAATCAGCAAATTAACCTTTTTTGCAGGATTTTTACGTGACGGATCGCGTTTTGCCGTTCTCCGCCGGTCAAAAATTGGCTACTATTAAGTTGTTAATAAAATTAAGCCAAGGCCATCGACATGCATGAATCGTTAACCATCGCCCTGTTGCAGGCGCGTGAAACCGCCATGGGGTTCTTCCGCCCGATCCTGAAAAGCCACAACCTGACAGAGCAGCAATGGCGCATCATTCGCGTATTGGCCGATAACCGTTCCATTGAGTTTCACGAATTGGCCGCAGAGACCTGTATCCTGCGCCCCAGCCTGACCGGCATCCTGTCGCGCATGGAGCGGGATAAGCTGATCTTTCGCCTCAAGCCGGTTAACGATCAACGCAAGCTGTACGTGTCCCTGACGCAGCAGGGCCAGGAGCTGTATGAACTGGCACGCCACCAGGTGGAACAGGGTTACGGGGAGATTGAAGCGGCATTTTCAAAGCAGAAGATGGATCAGTTGATGGAGCTACTCGACGAGCTGATCCGTTTAGGGGATCAACAAGCGAATAAACTAGAGGCTCGTTCGTAGGGGCGGAGCACGCGCCTCAATGGTTCCTCAGTGAATAACAGGATGGGCTTCCGGCAACAACGCGCCGCCATCCACTATCAGCGTTTGGCCAGTGATATAACCCGCCGCTGGTGAAGCCAAAAAGACCATTGCGGCAGCGATATCCTCCGGCTCCCCCAACCTGCCCAGCGGCACCGCAGCGGCTATCGCCTGATTCAGCGATTCCCCACCCAGATTAGCCATCGCTGGCGTGCGGATCATCCCCGGCTCCACGCCGTTCACCGTGATCCCGTCACATGCCAGTTCCAATGCGGCGGCACGAATAAAGCCGTTAACCCCCGCCTTGGAAGCCGCATAGTGCGCCAACCCTGGGTAGGCAACCCTTGGCCCTGTGACCGACGAGGTCACCAGAATACGTCCGCCCCCCTGGCGCTTCATCCACGGCAACGCCGCCTGCGCCAGAAAGAAAGGGGCCATCAAATTGACGCTCAAGGTGCGTTGCAACAGCTCGGCATCAATCTGGTTAAACGGCCTTAGCGGAAAATAAGCGGCGTTGTGGATCACCACGTCCAGCCGTTGATGCTGCAGCGCTGTCTGTTCTACCAGCTCGGCGATCTGCCCTGCATCGGCCATATCACAGGCTGCGGCCTGCACTTGCCAACCCTGCTGGCACAGGCTTTCAGCCGCCTCCTGCGCCTTTTGCAGTTGTAGATCGGCCATCACCACCTTGGCCCCCAAACGAGCAAAGGCGCTGACGATCGCCAGCCCAATGCCCTGCGCACCGCCGGTCACCAGCACCACCTGCCCTGCAAACGCATCACTGGCATAAATCGCCGTCATCGGCTCAGGCCTTAGGGTAATGTGTGGTGTTAAGGATCTGCGCGTGAGCGCCCACGGCAAAGTTGCTCAAACTGCTGAAATCACTGCCCTGATAGCCGAGGATCTTGCCATCGGTGCGCATCTCTTGCAGATCGATCATCACTACGCCTAACGTCGGAATGATCTTTTCGCGCCAGACGAACAGGTACAGTTTCTCCGCCACTTTGACGTAATGGCAGCGATCAACATCCGCCAGCCCTTTCTCGACCCCGTCCAAACACTGCCAGGCGTAGAAATTATTGTTCAGATAAATATGCTCGTAGCGCTCCGTCGGGCTGTAGGTATACATATTACGCATTCCAATCAGTTCGTCGGTAAACTGCGGCAACGGTGCATCGCTGTTATCCAGGCGGCCAAAGCGGAATTCGGCATTCACCGCCGTGAGCGGCAAACCCTGCTCCACCCGGCTAAAGGCGTCCAGCCGCGTCTGTGACTCATCCGGCAACTGACCATAAACGGCGGTAAAGTTGCCTTGCTGACGCTCGCACACCAGCGTAATGCTGCCGTTGGCCCGCTGCGGATCGAGGAAATCGATAAACAGGATCCCCGGGCGGATGCTGGTGGCCCGGTAATCAACTCGTTGATCTCCCCACTGCAGGGTTTGATCGTCGTTAAAGTGGCACCGTACCGTTTCACCTTCGGCAAAATGGAATGCCAGCGTGGTACCGGCCAAATCCTGCTGTGCCAGCGTATTACTATGTGGGGCGAAGCCTTCCGCCAGTGCGCCAACCTGAATAAATACCGCTTCTGAACTCATGACAATCTCCTTACAGGGAAGTGAAAGCTAAAGTCGGCACATCGACAATGGTGGAGCCGCCATCGGCCACCAGCGTCGCGCCGGTAATAATTGACGCCTGCGTTGAGCAGAGGAAACGACACACCTGGGCGATCTCCTGCGCACTGGCTGGGCGGCGCAGTGGCACATCGCGACAGACATGTTGATAGGCCTGCTCGAGCGTTAAGTTATGCGCCGCCATCAACGGCTGCATTTCTTCATCGGCCATCGGCGTGGTCACCCAGCCGGGACAAACGGCGTTGGCACGTACGCCCTGTGGGCCATAGTCGCGGGCGATGGAACGCATCAGTCCGATCAGCGCATGTTTGGCGGTGACATAGCCACACACCTCAGGCCCGGCGGCCAACGAGGCAATCGATGCGACAAACAGCAGATTGCCACCGCTTTTCACCAGCTCCGGCAAACAGGCCCGGGCGCTGGCAAACGCGCTATTGAGGTTACCGTCCAGCGCCTGCTGCCACTGGGCATCGGTGACTTCGGTGATACGGCCCAACCCCATGCCACCAGCGCTGGCGATCAGGCAGTCAATGCGTCCGGCCTGCTGTAAAATCGCTGGCAGAATGTCGGTTTGCCAACTGGCTCCGCTGGCAGCATCCCCAACTACGGCATGTGCCCCAATCTCCGAAGCCAAGGCGTTCAAGGGTTCGCGGCGGCGGCCAACAATAAAGACTAGGCCGCCCTCCTTCGTAAGCAAACGCGCACAGGCGGCACCGATGCCTGTACCACCGCCGGTGATCACCACCACTCTACTCATCACATTTCTCCATCAACTGGCTGACCATCAGGAAACTGCTCAGCAGCAAACGCCGCTGCTCGGCTTCCAACCGCAGATAGCGGCGGCTAGCGGGTACGCGGCTGACCACTTCGGAGGCAGCAAAATGCTCGATATCCAACTGCCAGCGGCCCTCTGTTATCGTGAGCGTGGCGTGGCGGAAATCGAGCTTGGCCAACGTATCGCCGATTTGCGGGTATTGCTGCAACGCGGCGATCAACTGCCGAGCACCCTCATGTTTGGCCTTGGTGCGATAAATCACGCCCTTACGGCGCAGCCAGCCACCGGTGATGATGTTGAGCACCAGCGGTTCGGTAAAACGTGCGTTGCCCTGCAAGCGGAAACGGTGGGTGACAATGTGCGCCAAAAACAGCGACTGCACCTGTTCGGCCACCTCTATCACTGGCCCTTGCGGCAGCGTGAGCCGTAACTGATTAACGGCAACGCGTTCACAGGCGTAAGGCTGCAAGTTCGCCGTCAACCGGTTGAGCGTGGTCCCCACTTGATAACCGGGAGGGTCACGCCGCCAATAACGATTAAGTGAGGGAAGTAAGCCGATCAAATTCCACCTCCGCAGCTTCTGCCTTGTTGAAGGCGCTCTCCAGCACCTCTTCTACCGGTACCGGTTTAAACGGATTGACCTTCTGCACGCACAGGGTCCAGAACAGCGCATAGGCGGAGGTCAGGCCGATCATGATGCCAAACGGGATGTAGACATCGCGTGGGTTCATGCCTGGTGGTGTGATGTAGAAAATCGCCAGCACGATACCGATACTGGAGACAATCTGCGGCAGCGGGAACCAAGGCGATTTATAGGCGCGTGGCAGATCCGGGCGGCGGATACGCAGGATCACCACCGAGCAGGTTACCAGCAGGTATGCCACACCCCAGGCACAGACGGCGGCCAACACCATCGGCATGATGCGGTCCAGATTGCCCTGAATGGCGAAAGCATGAACGCAGGGGATCAGCACCGCAGCGGCAATCGCGACTACCGGTGTTTTAAAGCGAGGATGCAGATAAGCGAAGATGCGTGGCATAGCACCATCCAGCACCATGCCGTAAATAATACGTGGTACCGCCGCCATCAGGGTGTTAATGGTGGCAGCCCCGGCCAACAGCAGCCCGACGCCTAGCCAGTATTTACCGAAGTTACCCATGATCTGGCCAGCAAATGCCGGGATTGCCATCGGCGTATCCAGCAGATGCACGTTATTGGCCGCGTCCACCACCACGTTTTCCACCTGGTGACTCAATGCCGCACCGTATAACGCCATGCACAGCGCCACACCGCATAATCCCAGGGACATAGCGCGCGGTATCACACGATGAGAACGCTTAATCTCCGGGGCCATCGGCGTCACCAACTCGCAGCCGACGAACATAAACATCGCCATACCCACCAAGCTGAACACCGCAAGGGGATCGCCGACATCCAGCGTGGTGCCAAACCAGCCTTCTAGCGGTACAGCATGCGGTAACAGCAACCCGGCGATCGAAAAGATCATCAAGGTGCTCCACATGCAGAACGTCAGCACGACCTCAGCCTTACCGAAGGCTTCGATGCCAAACGCATTCAGAATGCCGAAAATGATCACCAAGCCCACGCCGATCATCCACGAGCTGTTATGGCTTTCCATCAGGGTGTTGAGATGTTCAAAGTTCACCAGCGCCATGATGCCGGAGAGAATGGTTTCGGCGGTACCGGCAAAGATATGGACGATCAGATAGGCCGACAGGGTGCCGGTAATGGCAAAAAAGCGCCCCATGCCGCAGGAGATATAGTCATACACCGAGCCGGTGGTGGGCAGGATCGCCGCCGCTTCGGAGAAGGTGGTGAGCTGGGCCTGCATCATGATAAAGGCGATCAGCATCGCCAGCGCGAAGGTGTCACCGCCGATACCAAAACCGCTGGTAACGGTGAGGATCACCGGGCTGGCCATGATCACCCCAACCGAACTGGCTAACGTGGTGGGGAACCCGACCTTGCCCCGTTCTAGCTGGGCACTGAGCCGCGACGACAGGTTCATGGTTATTTCCTCTTATAGTGGTTTTTACCCGGTGTTGTAGCCGCCAAGGGCGGTAATCTCACTATAGGAAGGAAAGCAAAAGGCTGGCTATCGTCCTTAAGGACGAGAGAGGCAGAGGAGTTAATGGGAGGGTTGAGCTACTGGGCAAAAACGCTATCAACGAGAAATTACTTTAAATTCAGTAGTAACCGCTCGGCCCCTTTCATTAATGTGTTAATGAAACTGCTACTCACCACCTGTTGGATACCCCACCACTCAACATAGGGATGTTGTTATTAATGTATTTTATTGCAATCCGGCTCACGTTGTTAATATGTTTTCATTGTGTTGCATATTTGCTACACCTATGCTTGTATCGTTCACATATTGTCCAGATACCTTTGCAGGTGTCCTTCAGGGGACTGAGCGATCAACGGAGGAAAATGCATTATGACAACCACATCATCCTTCATGCGTAACGACGCTTTTATCTCTAGCTGTCTGAATACCATTGCGCACCTGATCCCAGTTTCAGCCGGGGTTTTTTATCTGGTGGACCCGGACCTGCGGCCAGATCACTACATTCTTCATGGCATTAGCGATGATACCCATCAGCAATATCTGGATCATTTTCAACAGCTGGACCCGTTAAAACCGGCCAACTTCCACCAACAAGACATCCAGATGGTGAACATGACGCCAGCGGCGATCGCCAATAACCGCCACTATTATCACGACTTTATGCTGCCCAACCGCATGCGTGACATGACAGAGATCTTTATCCGCCAGCGTAAGCGGATTATTGCCGGGGTTTCTCTGATCCGCGATACGCCGTTCACCGAATTGGAGCGCAGCCGCTTACGTGCGGTGCTGCCGTTGATCGAGTTGGCCACCCGCGATCTGCTGCCAGACAGTGAAGCCCAGTTGCTCACCGCCAAAGAGCAGGAGATCGTCAATATGGTGCGTGAAGGGGCCAGTAATAAGCGTATCGCCTTAAAGCTCGGTATCTCTCTATCGACGGTGAAAACCCATATGCGCAACATCTTTGCCAAAACCGCCGTGGTCAACCGCACCGAACTGGTCTCCAGCGGTTTTATTGCCTACGGCTGATCCTGACTAAAGCAGCAACAATCAACCATCCGCCAATGCTGGCGCGGCCTCCCCATGCTTAAAAAGCGTGGAGGGTAACGATTGACGAAACTCAAGGATAACGACGATGTCCAGTGATGCAGTTTCTGTGCCTTCTGCCGGGGCCTTGCTCCCCTGCCCACCCAGGCTGTTAACGGCGATTATCGTGTTTGCCGCCATCGCGCCAGGGATCCTGATGACCGCTCCCGCCGTCGCTGCCCAATTAGCTAGCCAGTGGCACCTCACGCCTGGCCAGATCGGCCATCTGTTTTCCACCGAACTGGGAGCCATGAGCATCGCCACGCTGCCAGCCTGGTGGTGGATCAGCCGGATCAACTGGCGCAAGATCGCCACGCTGGCGGCTGTGGTCTTCCTGATCGGCAATCTGGCCTCGGCCATGGCCACTGATTTCAGCCTGCTATTGGTCTTGCGATTTATCGCTTCACTGGCCGGTGGCACACTGATGATCCTCTGTATCTCCTGCGCGGCAGGCACAGCCAACCCCAGCCGGGTCTATGCCTTTTGGGTACTGGGCCAACTGCTGCTAGGCGTGTTCGGCTTGCTGGCATTGCCCCCACTGTTTGCTCATTTCGGCCTGATGGCGGTCTACCTGATCTTGGCGGCGATCATGCTGTGTTGCCTGCCGCTACTGAGCGCGTTCCCCAGCGGTTTTCGCCATAGCCACAGCGCGGCCAGCCAGATGCCCCCAAGCCCGTCCATCTACAAGCTGTTTGCCGTACTGGCGGTATTGGCCTTTTACATCAGCCTGAGCGCGGTCTGGACCTTTATCGGCACTATCGCCGAAGCCGCGGGTCTTTCACCGGTGCACAGCGGGCAGGTGCTGGCCGCCGCCACCCTGTTTGGCATCATCGGGGCTGGCGGGGCGGCACTGGTTGGCGCAAGACGCAGCCACAAGCCGTTGTTGTGGATCGGCTACGGCCTGCTGATTGCCAGCGTCCTGCTGCTGAGCCGCAACCCGCTACTCATTCGCTTCACCCTCGCCGCTGTGATGTTCAAGTTCACCTGGACCTTTGTACTGCCATTTATTCTGGCGCGCGTCTCGGTGCTGGATAACAACGGCAAGCTGATGAACAGCATCAACCTGGTGATTGGCGGCGGCATGGCCATTGGCCCTACGTTGGCGGGTTACCTGATCGAATCTTCCGGCGGGATCAACGCATTGCTGATCGGCGCATTGAGTTGTGCGCTGCTGTCACTACTGCTGATCTCGCTGGCTTCACCGCGCGCGCCGCGCCGTTTAACAGGAGTCATAAGGTGAAAAGAACAACCGGTTTCTTCTTCGATGAACGCTGTTTCTGGCATAGCACCGGCTTACATGCCACCACGCTGCCGGTGGGCGGCTGGGTACAACCGCCTTCAGGGGCCGGGCATGCCGAGTCACCGGAAACCAAGCGACGGATGAAAAACCTGATGGACGTCTCCGGCCTGTCGCGCCAGCTCAAGCTGCTGAGCGCCGAGCTGGCCGATGAGGAAGATTTACTGCGTATCCATCCGGCACATTACCTGCAGCGTTTCAAACAGCTGAGTGATAACGGCGGCGGTATGTTGGGGGAAGAGGCACCTTTGGGGCCAGGCAGCTATGAGATTGCCAAACTTTCCGCAGGGCTGGCCTGCGCTGCGGTCGAGGCGGTATTAAAGGGCGAACTGGACAACGCCTATTCCCTGTCACGCCCGCCGGGCCATCACTGCCTGCCAGATCAATCGATGGGGTTCTGCTTCCTGGCTAATATTCCCATTGCCATCGAACGGGCCAAAGACCGCTTCGGGCTTGGCAAGGTGGCAGTGATCGACTGGGACGTGCATCACGGCAACGGTACCCAGCATATTTATTGGCAGCGTGATGACGTGCTGACCATCTCGTTGCATCAAGACGGCTGTTTCCCGGCGGGCTACGCTGGCGAACAAGATCGCGGTGAAGGGGCCGGGGCGGGTTACAACATCAATATTCCGCTGTTGGCCGGGGCCGGTGACGACGGTTATCAATACGCCATGCAGCAAATCGTCATTCCGGCACTGGAGCAGTTCGAGCCGGAGATGATTATTATCGCCTGTGGTTACGATGCTAACGCCATCGATCCGCTGGCAAGGATGCAGTTACACAGCGACAGTTTCCGCGCTATGACCGCCCAGGTACAAAGCGCTGCGGACAGGCTCTGTGGTGGCAAGCTGGTGATGGTGCATGAAGGAGGTTATGCCGAAGCCTATGTGCCGTTCTGCGGCCTGGCGGTGATGGAGGAGTTGAGCGGTATACGCACCGAGGTGCAGGACCCAATGCTGGAATTTATTCAGCAACAGCAACCCCGCGAAGCGTTTAACCAGTTCCAGCGAGACGCTATCGACCAACTGGCACGCCAATTTGGTTTATAACTGCAATTTCATAAAAAAAGACGCCCGAGAGCGTCTTTTTTATCGCAATAGCAAAAATCAGTTCACTTTAACCGGCATACCGGAACGTGCCTTGATGGCCGCGTCCACGACGCTCTGGTCAACGGCTGGATCCATCAGCACTTTGCCAACTGGCGCGGTGATGGTGATTGGCACGGGTTCTTTCGACTTCAGCTCATCTTCGTTGGCAGACAGCGGGTTGTGCACTTCCAGGTAACGTGAACCGTCTGGCTCTACGGAAACCTTCACCGGCTCGTTGATGAACTGCACGCGAGTACCTACCGGTACGCTGTCGAACAGGTATTTGATGTCGTCAGCACGCAGACGCACACAGCCGTGGCTCACGCGCAGGCCGATACCGAAGTTGGCGTTGGTGCCATGGACCGCATACAGACGGCCAACATAGAGCGCGTACAGCCCCATCGGGTTATCCGGGCCTGCCGGGAATACGGCTGGCAGGATTTCACCATCGGCTGCGTACTCTTCGCGCATTTTAGCGGTTGGCGTCCAGGTTGGGCCAGCCTTCTTACGCTGTACTGTAGTGACCCAGTCCAGCGGCGTATCTTTACCCAGTTGGCCGATACCAATCGGCAGCACCACGACGGTCTTGGTGCCTTTCGGGTAGTAGTACAGACGCATTTCTGCGCTGTTGATGATGATGCCTTCACGCGGGGCGTCTGGCAGGATCAACTGCTGTGGAATGGTCAGCGTGCTGCCTGGCAGCGGCAGGAACGGGTCAACGCCAGGGTTAGCCTCCAGCATGTTGCTCAAGCCCATCTGGTATTGAGCCGCAAAGCTCTCCAGCGGCAGTTTGCTGTCTGCAGGCACGGTGATCTGAATATTTTCCCCAACCAGACGGCTGTCTTTGGCGGGCAAAGGGTATACAACGGCGAAGGCTGCCTGGCTGAATGCAACCAGAGCGGTAAACAGGGTTAATAACGCGCGAATGCTCATTTTCATCTTCGTAGTAGAGTGGTGGCCGCACTGGCTAAAAATGGTATGTGTTCTGCCCGGCCTGCTTTGACCGGATGCGCATTATATGTGCACTTGCCGCCAAGATGGAAACATTACTAACGCAAATACCTCACTTTTTTGTAGCCGGATATAGGGAATAGTGTCCTTTTGGTAAATTCCTGCCCTAGCGTAGCCCACTGCCCTCTTCGCCACGGCGGATCGGGATAAGATATTCACAGCTGATCGCCGCCTGATCGTCACCGTAGCAAACGCCCAATGCCGGGGAAAAACGCTCAATATCCTGCCCTGGCCGCCGTACCGCATTCATCTGCGGAATAGCTGTGTCATACAACCGTGCGATAAAGTTCTGTAGCCCTGCAACCTGCCCCTGATAGGCAAAGCGGGCATACTCCCCGGGTTCGATCGTCACCGTTTCACCTGCCGCCTCTTCCTCTGGCAGTGCCGCCGTATACATCATCTGTTGACGATCCCGCTGCCGGGTGTCTGCCTTCAGGCTCATCAGGCCATAGGCGACGGCGGGTAACCCCTGTTCCGGATGCAGCAAATGCCGCCAGGCATGTTGGCGCAGCAGCTTTTTCGAGGGCCCCAACTGCCCCAACGTGCAGCTACCCTGATGCGTATGGCCGACTAGTTTCATTGAAGGCAGCACAATAATCTCCGCTTCAGGCATTGGCTCGTTGGCCATATTCAACGGCGGTTGCAAGCCATAGCTAGGCCAGTCCAGGCTCCGGCGATAGGCCGCTGGCGGTAAACCAAACTGTTTTTTAAACCCACGGGTGAAGGTCTGCTGGGAATCAAACTGGTATTTATCTGCGATACAGGCCACCGTGGCGCTGGTCAGGCGCAACTCACGCGCCGCCGCCGTCAACCTTCTGCGCCGGGCATAGGTCCCCAACACTTCACCCGTGTGCTGCTTGAACATCCGTTGCAGGTGCCATTTGGAATAGCCGGATTTGGCCGCGATGCTGTCCAGCGTCAAAGGCTGATCCAGGCTTTGCTCAATCCAGGCCAGAAGTTGACTGATGACATTTTCCTGGTGCATGGCCTCTCCTCTGCGTTGTCGGTCATGAGCGTGTTACCACAAAACACGCCAGTGGCGCTTACTCTAACGACGTTGGCGCTAGACCACATTGCACAATCAAGACATAATATTGCTCAAACACGCCAATATGATAATTATTCTCATGAAAGCCACCTGCCAGGATCCCAGACCCGATATCGATAACGTGCCACGCGCCATCTTCGCGGTTCAGGCATCAAGCGTGCAGAAAGACTGGGAATGCACCCATCATCGCCACCGCAAGGCACAATTGATTTACACGGTGCGCGGCATGATCCGCTGCGAAGTGGAAAATGGCCTGTGGCTGGTGCCGCCACAATGTGCTTTGTGGATGCCCAGTAACGTCAGCCACAACGCGCGGGCCACCAGCCAAAGCGAGTGCTATTGCCTGTTCGTTGAGCAGGACGCCATCCCTGGTTTGCCGCAAAACTGTTGCACCTTGACGGTGTCACCGTTGCTGCGAGAGTTACTGTTGCAGGCCAGCCAGTTCGATATTCTCTACCCGGAAGAGGGCCCTGAAGGGCGTATTGCGCAGGTTTTGTTGGACCAACTGGCCGCAGCGCCGCTGGAGAACCTGCACCTGCCGGTGTCCAATGATGCCCGCATCCGCCAATTGACCGAGCAACTGCTGGCCAACCCGGCCGATAAATCCACTCTGGGCCAGTGGGCGCAACGCATTGGCATGAGCGAACGTTCGCTCAGCCGCACGCTGCAACAACAGATGGGCATGAGCTTTGGCCACTGGCGGCGGCAATTACATGTGATGCTGGCTCTGCAACGCTTAACGCAGGGAGAAAGCGTCCAGACCGTGGCGTTAGATCTCGGCTACGAGAGCGCCAGTGGCTTTGTCACCATGTTCCGTAAAGCAGTTGGTAAGCCCCCGGCCCGTTATTTGGCGGAAAAAGCCGCAGCAGATCAGGCAATTGCTGGTGCGATAAGGCTGTGAGCCCGCACTTCGACTGATCAGGTTGCCAGCATCTGTTCTGGTCAATTCTTACACAACCTGCTATAACTGAGGATAGTTTGGTTAGAATGGTTAAAACGGTTAGCTTTAGCTAACGGGAGAAAAGAATGCTGGCCCGAGAAATCGACATCAACAGAGATGGCCTCAGGATCAGGAAAGATGGGCTGCAGATGGTCATCAGTAAAAGGAAAATGAAGGCGCAGAAGCCTTTCTTTCAGCTGAAAGTTGATATAGACAACTCAACGTCTCTCGGTGTGGTTGAAGAGCACCTGAAAATCATGTTGCAAACTCTCCGCCAGGTTAGAGAAGCTGAAAAAGATCATGGCGACGTCTGCCACATCGACGAAACACGTTTTGAAGCCATGTTTCATAGCCTGGAGCAACAAATCAATCCGGATGACACTGCCCGGATAATTCTTCCACGGGATACGCAAGAGCCCGTCAACCACAGCGGATTGGTTGATATTTCCAAGGTAGAGCGCGGTCGTGAGCATATCCTGGCAGCCAGCGAATGGCTCACGGCGGAGCAGATTTCCCATCTGGCAGGCTTTGCTACCGAGAATCCCTCGGCCCAGCCAAGCAAATGGAAAAGCCATCAACGCATATTTTCTTTGAAGAAAGGGGCAACACAACTCTTTCCCCGTTATGCGCTGGATGATAACTATCGCCCTCTTCCCGTTATGGCAGTGTTACTCGCCAGCTTTAAAAACCTGAAACACGGCTGGGGGCTTGCCCAGTGGTTCGCGACGTCAAACAACCTGTTGGCTGGCCGCCGTCCCATGGAGATGTTGCAGTCATATCCTGCCAATGTGATTGCGGCGGCGGAATATGAAGCGAAAAGGATTGTCGATGGAGCAGAACAAAGTTAAACAGAAGGGTGAGCCCAAAAAGGAAGATTTTGGTTCACCCGTTTTTCTTGGCCGCAAGATAGCCGCCCCTGGCAAGACCCTGCGGGTAAGAATCGAAGTCATTCCCAAAGGCACGGTGTTACATCGCTGCCATGACGCGCAGTATCCCGGCGACAGTTTTAATCCTGGCAGAGTATTGCTCCCCAATGAATATGGAGCCCGTTTCAGCCCTATCAGGGATGCGGCTTTGGATCTGATCCCCACCATGTACCTGGCCAGCAGTTGCGAAGCCGCTATCGCGGAATCGGTTTTTCACGATGTAGTCGCCACCGGCAAAACAGAATTTTTCGACTTACGCCCATTTACCAAAATGCATTACATCCAGTTAAAACTAGAGCGGGATCTGAACGTCGTCAGTTGCCGAGCACAAGATTGTATCTATATGGGCATCGATCGCGATGAATTGATCGGCAGTACCCAGCTCGAATATTCACAAACCCGAGCCTGGTCGCAGGCTATTTATCAACAGCATCATAACGTTGACGGAATGAAGTGGTACTCAAAAAGAGATGACGACCATTTTGCCTTGGTCCTGTTTGGCGGCCAACGGGTCATGGATAGTGAACTCTCGATAGCCGAACCCTCAAGCCGCCTTCTCAGCCATAAAGCCATTGGCCAAATTATCCAAAAGATCGCCGAGCGTCTGGGCCTGATCCTGACCGAAGAGTAGACACTGGCCGGATATTCTCCTCCCTCGCTGATTGCCCTAAACGTGACAGTTATCGCCCCAAGCAACAAAAGTGCTCCCCTTCCGTAAGAATAATGATTATCATTCACAAATATAGTGAGCCGCATGCAATGACATGACCGGCCTGATTTTGCTTTCGATTCAATGTTGAGCCCGATTTAGCCGCCGAGCAGCAGCCCGGTGGTGACCTGTATTTTGATGAAATGGAGCTTTTATGAACGCTATGATGACCACCAGCCGTAAGTTTGGCGGACGTGCGGTTTACCCTCTGTTGCTTCTCAGCAGCCTGATGTTTTCCACCTCTGTGCTGGCACAGACAGAGACGGAACTGCTGCGTAAGCCGGTAGGTAAGGGCGCTTACGAGATGGTGTACAGCCAGGGCGAGAATGCGCTGTATCTGGCAACTTCACAGAGCCGTAAGCTGGATAAGGGCGGCATCGTCTATCGCCTCGATCCACAAACGCTGGATATCACGCAGATCATTCATAACGATATCAAACCGTTCGGTGCCGCCATCAACACCAAAACCGACACTCTCTATTTTGGTAACACCACCAGTAACTCACTGACCGCGATCGACGGTAAAACCGGCGAAGTGAAAGGCCGCCTGGTGCTGGACGCTCGTAAACGCTCTGATACCGTGAAACCATTGGCCCCACGTGAACTGGTGGCAGATGCTACAACGGACACCGTCTATATCACCGGCCTGGGCGAGTCCAGCGTGGTTTGGGTTGTGGATGGCAAGGATCTGACCCTGCGCACTACCATCACTGAAACCGGTAAATACGGTACCGGTCTGGCGCTGGATGCAGCGGCAAGCCGCCTGTATGTGACCAATGCCGATGGCGAGTTGGTGACTATCGATACCAAAACCAACAAGGTGCTTTCACGTAAGAAACTGGATGAGTCTAAGGAACACTTCTTCCTGAATATCAGCCTGGATCCGGCAAACCACCGTGCGTTTATTACCGACTCCAAGCAGCCGCAGGTGCTGGTTGTTGATACCAACAACGGCAACATTCTGCAGAAGATCGACGTGCCGGAATCCCTGGCCGTGCTGTTTAACCCAGCGCGCAATGAAGTGTACGTCACTCATCGTAAAGAAGGCACCGTGAGCGTAATTGATGCCAAGAGTTACAAGCTGTTGGAAACCATCAAGACGCCAACGCATCCAAACAGCCTGGCACTGTCACCAGATGGTAAAACGCTGTACGTGAGCGTGAAACAGGCTTCAAGCCGTGAAAAAGAAGCGACCGATCCGGATGATGTGATCCGCATTGCGTTGAAGTAATCTGCCCAAGCGCTGCCCCCCGCACAATAAAGGGGCAGCGCTACTCCCCTTCTGCCCAATCGTTTCTGGCCAACTCCCTCTCTGTTCGTTAATAAAAACGTCATCAAAAGCTGTTACTTAATTGCCTTGCCAATTTACAAGGTTATTAAGGATGATCGAAAATGCTAAAAAAAACAGCAGTATCTGCACTGGCTATGGCCGTGTTACTTTCGCTGGATCCTGCCTGCGCGGCAGAAACCAGGACCCTCGAAGCAACCGGGCTAATCTCTGGATTCAGTCAGCTTAACAACAGTGAGGCTGGGCGCCATGCCTTGGCCGACAACCTCAGCACGTCTATCACCATCAACCATCAGGCTTCCGACGCTCAGCGTGCCAGAGCCATCTCCGACAATACTATCGCAGCACTGATCGGCTCGATGAGTAACGGCCTACTGGTGGCCAATGCGCTCGGACCGAAGATGAATGAAATTTTCTCCGCGCATAACAGCATCAACGCTGCCACTTACTTGGCAACGACATTCTCCAAAAATTTTGACGCTCTCTTCACGCAGGTCAATGCACTGATCCAGGCGGATTCCAGCTTCGCCAAAAATTATTACGCCAATGGCAGCACCAACGGTAACCCGGCACTACCTGCCACCGGCATCAGTCTGCCAGTGGGCGGTGTCTATAACGTTTACGATCTGGCTTACCAGCCATTGGACGAAAATCGTAATACCGTCGGCAACTCACGCCCTGTGCAGGTTGCTCCAGACAGAATAGAAAGTTTCAGTGCGCCCGATTTCTTCGGGGTTGAGACCAATACGGCGGTAGCCATTCTACCGACCGTCAAGGGGAATGCCGCCTTCCCTAGCGGCCACTCAGCTTTTGGTTTTGCCAGCACCCTGCTGTTTGCCGAGATGGTGCCTGAACGCTTCCAGGAGTTTCTGTTGCGTGGCTCAGAATACGGTAACAGCCGTATCACTCTGGGCGTGCACTATGCAATGGATGTCATCGGCGCACGCATCATGACAACCTACGCCCTGGCACAGATGCTCAACAACAACCCTGACTATCTGGGGCAAAACATCTCGAGCCTGTTGGGCTCGCCGATGACCACTACCACTGATTTCCAAGGGCTGATCTCGTCCGCGCAGGCGGATCTACGCACATTGCTGGAACAAGGTTGCCAAAGCACGATTGCAGAATGCTCCGCTGCCGATAGAGCTGAACGCCAGGCCACAGCCGCGAAAAACAAGGCCGACTATCTCTACCGCATGACCTACGGCCTCACGCCGGTAGGCCGAACCGATCTGGCTCCGGTGGTACCTATTGGGGCAGAAGTGCTGATAGCCAGCCGTTTTCCTTACCTGACCGCCGAGCAACGTCGTGATGTTCTCGCCACCACTGAGATCGAATCCGGCCATGCGCTCGATAACGGTTCAGGTTGGGCACGGCTCAATCTCTATGCGGCAGCCGACGGGTACGGAGCCTTTAACGGCAACGTGTCTGTCACCATGGACGCCAGCCAAGGCGGTTTCAACGCCTACGACACCTGGGGCAATGATATTGCTGGCAACGGCAGCTTTGTCAAAAACGGCTCAGGGATCCTTGAGCTGACAGGCAACAACAGTTTCACCGGCACCACGACGGTGGCCGGAGGTGCGCTGATCGTCAATGGCGATCATGGACATTCCTCCGTCACCGTCGAGAATGGTGCGTTACTGGGAGGTTCCGGTACCGTGGGGGCGCTGACCGCGCAGTCCGGCGCCGTTATCGCGCCAGGCAATTCGATTGGCATCTTGCAGGTGGCGAATGATGTCACCTTTGCATCGGGCTCAACCTATGCGGTAGAAATCGCCGCCGATGGGCGCAGTGATGTTATCCAAAGTACCGGATCCGCCATCTTGAAGGGTGGAGATGTGACGGTCGCTCTGGAAAACAGCGGCAACCTGCTTAGCCAAAGCGAAGTGCACAGCTTGTTAGGCAAGCAATACCACATTCTGACGGCTCAACAGGGTATCAGCGGCCAGTTTGACGGTGTGCAGCCCGACTATCTGTTCCTGGGCACCACACTCAATTATCAGCCTACGCAGATCACGTTGAACGTGGGCCGCAACGCCACCGCTTTCGCCGATGTGGCACAAACGTCTAACGAGCGGGCGTTAGCGATGGCGGCGGATACCTTAGGCGCCGGTAACCCAGTCTACGAAAGTGTTCTGACCAGCAGCACGCCTTGGGAGGTACGGCAGGCTTATCGTCAGTTGTCCGGGCAAATTCATGCCGACATCGCTTCGGCTCAGATGAATGACAGCCGCTACCTGCGCGATGCGTTGAACGAACGTTTACGCCAGAGTGAAGGGTTGACCCGTTCACCAGACATCAAGGTGAACGAAGGGGGGGCATGGGCACAATTCCTGGGAGCATGGGATCATGCCTCTGGTGACGCCAATGCCACAGGCTATCAAGCCTCTACCTACGGGATCTTGATGGGGTTGGATTCAACCTATGCCGAAGAATGGCAGTTGGGCATTTCGACCGGTTATACGCGCACGTCACTGGATGGAGGTTACGGCTCTAACGCGAACAGTGATAACTATCACTTAGGCGTGTACGGGGGTAAACAGCTCGGCGATCTGGCTCTGCGCGCGGGCAGTACCTATACATGGCATCGTATTGATACCTCTCGCAACGTCAATTACGGGGCGCAGTCGGATAACTCGACCGCCAAGTACAGCGCACGTACCCAACAAGTGTTTGCCGAAGCGGGCTACAGCTTGAAGGTAGCAGAGGTTAGCCTAGAACCTTTCGCCAACCTGGCTTACCTCAACTTCCAGAATAACGGCATTAACGAAGATGGCGGAGCTGCGGCACTGCATGCTGATAAACAACATACGGATGCCACAATATCAACGCTGGGACTACGTGCCGATACTCAGGTGCAGACGGTCATGCTGCGAGGTGAATTGGGTTGGCAGCACCAGTATGGCGATTTGGATCGCGGGACCGGGCTGATGTTCAGTGGCAGCAGCTCAGCGTTTGTGGTCGACAGCGTGCCGGTCTCCCGTGATGGTGCGGTGGTAAAAGCCAGTGCGGAAGTTACCGTAAGCAAAGATACGACGCTGACGCTGGGCTATGGTGGCCTAGTCTCGCAAAACCATCAGGATAACCGCGTAAACGCTGGCTTTATCTGGCGTTTTTGATCGTCTATTCAAACCGTTACGTTTTCCCCCTCATCCTCTTACAAAGGGTGAGGGGCTTTAACCTGCCATATATTAGCTGCTGCACTTGACCACAACTCCGAGCTTGTTCCCAGTTCAATGTCAATCCACGTCAAGCTCCTTGACGAAGCTTATCACTTAATTTACCTGAGCTTATCTTGAGCCAGCGATCGCGATGTCCTACGGTATCGGTAGTTTGAATGGAAAGCTAACTGACCGTAAAAGGATCAATGATCATGGTTAAGTCTTTGAGAAATCCGCTGATTGGTTTGCTGTGTTTGTCGACGGTTGGCTGTGCCAATATGACCAACGATGAGGTCGCGATCACCGGTGTGGTGATCGGGCTAGGTGCACTGGTCGCGCTGGCACTACTAAGCGATGGTGACGACAAGGATCATAAAGAACCTCACCGTAAAGAACATGGCGACAAAGGTGGCCACAAGGGCGTTAATAAGCATGGGTATGGGAAGGATCATGGGAAAGGTCATCCCGGACGCCGTTAATCCCTGGCAAAATCCGCAGACTCCCGAGACTACAGACATTTATTCATCGGCTCGCCACCTAGGGGCGCTGCATATTATCGATGAGGGTAGGCAATCACCGATGTGCCTGGCATAGTAAGTGGTTCAACTAACGCAATTAAGTTATGCCACAACGAGGCCCTGATGGCTGCCGTCAATCTCTGGACACGGGAACAGTTGCTGGTAGCTTTTACGCTATACAGCCAAATCCCTTTTGGTAAGTTGCACGCCAAAAACCCCGACATTATCCACTATGCTGGGTTAATCGGCCGCTCACCTTCCGCATTGGCAATGAAGCTGGTGAACATCGCCAGTCTGGATCCGTTTATCGTTAACTCTGGCCGGCGTGGGCTGACGGGAGCCTCCAAAGCCGATCAGGCGCTGTGGCAGGAAATGAACTTCGACAGTGAAACCTTTGAACAGCAGTGCCAATTGGCGATGACACAATTGGAACCACCAGTTATGGCATTGCATGACAGCGGCATGGAAGACTTCAGTGGCAGAGAAAGAACCACCATCATCAATGCGCGTGTTGGTCAGCAGCTGTTCCGCAAACGGGTGCTGGATGCGTATGAAAATCGCTGTTGCCTGACCGAACTGGAAGAACCGATGCTGCTGGTCGCCAGCCATATCCGCCCGTGGAAGCATACCGTTGAACATCGGCTCAACCCCAACAACGGCTTATGTCTGTCCAACCTGCATGATAAAGCGTTCGATCGCGGGTTAATCACCTTTAATGAACACCTTGAGCTGGTACTTTCACCGCGCCTTAAACAACTGAAAAGCGCCATCAGCGAAGAGAATTTTGCCAAATATGAAGGTCGCAGGCTGAGGCAACCGGTCGATTTCCCTCCGGATGCCAGCCAGCTGGCCTATCATCGGCAAAACATTTTTATCGCTAAAAACTGAAGAATTAAACGGGCGCAGCATGCAGCGCCCCTACGGTCGGACTGGGGGATACCTAGCCTGACAAATCCCAACCAACTCAACTCGTAGGGGCGCCGTATATACTGCGCCCTTATATAATCAATGAGTTAATCATTTTTTTATATTCTCAGTGTTACCGGGGAGCCTTCCTTCTTCCCGGTTGATTACACCATCACCGTGCGATAAAGCAGTTCATCCAGCGATCTGTCGCTGCGGGCTTGGCTGTCGGGCAAGGCTTCCTGCCGGGCATCCGCCGTCAGTTCCTGCGCGATAAACGCGTGGATCCTTTCCCTACGTGGGCCGTACTCTGCCTCACCTGCGCGCCGTTTGGCCGCCAGTAATTCATGGATTTCCGCCAATAGCAGAGGATCCTCGACCGTGCCAGTCAACAGTTGGTCAAAACGCATCGGTGGCACGCCCTTGCCCGCTTCTATCCAGCGCACCGCCAGCAGAGGGCGCAGCACGTAGAAATATTTCTTCAGCCTTACCTGCTCCCCCTGCAGATAACCACGGAAGTTTTTCCTGGCCATCGAAAGATAGTGCCAGCGCGCCCGCTGCGCGGAGAACCACTCCGGTACCACATCTCGCAACGCCGCGACGCTCTCGGGGGCTTCCTGATACACCACGGGTGAATCCAGCCACTCGATCAGCGTCGGGTTAGCCCGCTTCAGCAAGCCGAGCGCCTTGCGCCATTCCCAGCCACAGACATCCAGCTCATGATCGATTGGCAGCTCTATCACATCCCTCTGCGCTTCTACCCGCAGATACCATTCTGGTGGGTGAACATACAAAAAGCGCACGTCGTAATCGCTGTCTGGCGAGGCAAAGCCCCAACCACGGCTGCCAGACTCGCAGGCATAAAGCACCCGCACGTCATAACGTTTTTCTACCTCGCCCAGCACCTGCCGGACTCTTTCCCGCATGGCGCTGTCCACGCCGTTTAATTGCTGTTCCATCACGTTATCCTTTTACGCATACCACCTGCCGCAGGGTATGGACGATTTCCACCAGTGAGGACTGTGCCGCCATCACCGCATCGATATCTTTATAAGCCATTGGGATCTCATCGATCACCTCGCTGTCCTTACGGCATTCCACATGTTCGGTAGCCCGGATCTGGTCGGCCACGGTGAAGCGTTTTTTCGCCGCCGTACGGCTCATGGTGCGGCCTGCTCCATGGCTGCAAGAGCAGAAGCTCTCTTCGTTACCCAATCCGCGCACGATGAAGCTTTTCGCCCCCATCGAACCGGGGATGATCCCCATCTGCCCTTTCTGCGCAGACACGGCCCCTTTACGCGTCACCAACACCGGCTCACCAAAGTGCGTCTCACGTTGCACATAGTTATGGTGGCAGTTCACGGCCTCTTGCTGGGTGGTGAACGGTTTGGTCACGATACGCGACAGCGCCGCCAGCACGTGCTCCATCATCACTTCCCGGTTATGACGGGCAAAGTCCTGCGCCCAACCCACAGCTTCCATGTAATCGTCAAAATGCTGGCTGCCTTCTTCGAAATAGGCCAGGTTACGATCCGGCAGGTTAGCGATATGCTGTTGCATATCCTGCTGCGCCAGAGCAATAAACAGCGAACCGATGGCATTCCCCACGCCACGGGAACCGCTATGCAACATCACCCACACCTGCTGCGTTTCATCCAGGCAAACTTCGATAAAGTGGTTACCCGTTCCCAACGTTCCCAGATGCTGATAATTGTTGGTGTTGCGCAACCGCGGGTATTTATCGATCAGGCGGTTAAAGCGCGGAGCCAGTTCGGCCCAGTGGCGATCGACGGTTTGCGGCGGAGTGGTCCAACTCCCTTTATCTCTTTTCGAACGGGTTGAGCTACGCCCATGCGGCACCGCCTGTTCAATGGCGCTACGCAACCCAGCCAGGCTATCCGGCAGATCGGCGGCCACCAGCGAAGTGCGCACCGCAATCATGCCGCAACCAATATCCACGCCTACGGCCGCCGGGATAATCGCGCCACGGGTAGGGATCACGCTACCAATGGTGGAACCTTTACCCAAATGCACATCCGGCATCACCGCCAGGTGTTTAAAAACAAACGGCATTTTTGCCGTATTCAGCAACTGCTCACGCGCTTCTGGCTCAACGGGCACGCCCTGTGTCCACATTTTGATCGGTGCGCTGTTAACCGGTGCCATCAATTCATAGTTATTCTTCATTTTTAGTCATCCTTTTTCTTTTGACGTAGTGGATATAGCGAAAGACGTGCCAACTCGGCCAAAAAACCTCACTGAAATCACAATACATTGATATTTAACTAATAAATAATTAATCACAGATGACTGGCGATGATGCCAACAAGCCGGTATTTTATCTTTTAGGATAGTCATTTATCGCAAGAGATAATATGAAGCGTAGAGTCGTGATCGGAGTGCTGGGCACCACGCTGGATAAACGTGGCAAACGGGAAAACCGCTGGAGCAAGTGGCGGCCAACGGTGGGGCTGTGCCAGCAGCCCGAGCTGCCGATCGATCGCCTGGAGTTGCTGCATCAGCCGCGCGATAAAGGCATGGCGCAGCAGGTGGCGGAGGATATCGTGGCGGTTTCGCCAGCCACTCAGGTGGTATTACAGGAAGTGGCACTTAAAGATCCCTGGGATCTAGAAGAGGTGTACAGCGCCTTTCTTGACTTCGCCAGCCGTTATCCGTTTGATACCGAGAACGAAGACTATCTGGTACATATCACCACCGGCACCCACGTGGTACAGATCTGCTGGTTCCTGCTAACCGAGGCACGTTACCTGCCCGCTCAGTTGCTGCAAACCGCCCCCGGTGACAAAAGCGATCGCCCTTCCCCTCAAGGGATCTACTCGGTGATCGATCTGGATCTCAGCCGCTATACCGCCCTCACCAGCCGTTTCCTGCATGAACAACAGCGTTCGGTGTCGTTCCTCAAAGCCGGTATTGAAACGCGCAACGCCACCTTTAACACGCTGATCGACCAGATTGAACGTGTGGCCCTGCGCTCCAATGCGCCCATGTTACTCACCGGCCCCACCGGAGCCGGGAAATCCTTTTTGGCCGAGCGTATCTACCAACTCCGGCATTCGCGCCATCTGGTGAAAGGCCGTTTTGTCGCGGTGAACTGTGCCACCCTGCGCGGCGATAACGCCATGTCGACTCTGTTCGGCCATGTGAAAGGGGCATTCACTGGAGCATTGCAGGCACGGGCTGGCCTACTGCGTGAAGCCGACGGCGGCGTGCTGTTCCTTGATGAGATCGCCGAGCTGGGGCTAGACGAGCAGGCAATGCTACTGAAAGCCATCGAGGAAAAAACCTTCTTCCCCTTTGGGGCAGATAAGGAAGCCAGCAGCGACTTTCAACTAATTGCCGGTACCCACCGTGATATGCGCGACTGGATAGCCCAAGGCCGTTTCCGTGAGGATTTATACGCCCGTATCAATATGTGGACCTTCCCACTGCCCGGCCTGGCTGAGCGTCGCGAAGATATTGAGCCGAACATCGATTACGAGTTACAGCGCTTTGCCCGCAGCAACCAGACGCAGGTCCGGTTCGACAAAGATGCCAGACAGCGTTACCTGGCTTTTGCCCGTTCCCCGCAGGCGGTCTGGCGCGGTAACTTCCGCGAACTGGGATCTTCCATCGCACGCATGGCAACGTTGGCGGAACAGGGGCGCATCAACCAGCCGTTAGTCGATGAAGAGATAGCTCGGTTGAAATCCCATTGGCAGGGGAATACCAGCGTGCAATTACCTGTCGAGCTTGCCGATATCGATTTGTTTGAGCAAAGCCAGTTGGAGACAGTGCTTAAAGTATGCCGATCTTCCACGTCACTTTCCGAAGCGGGTAGACAACTGTTTGCCGTCTCGCGCCAGCAGAAAAAGCAGCCCAATGATGCCGACCGCCTGCGTAAATACCTGGCGCGCTTTGGTCTGAATTGGGACGAGGTCCGAAAATAGAGGCTAAATGGGCGCAGCATGATGTGCCCCCCACATTGAGAGACGGGTGTTATAGTAATAGTTGTACATCGCGATTAAATTGGAATCTTCATGACCCAGCAGCATGTCGTTTTACTTGATGAACAAGGTCAACCCACCGGCGTGATGGAAAAATATGCGGCCCACCAGCGACAAACGCCCCTGCATCTGGCTTTCTCCTCCTGGATCTTCAACCCGCAGGGCGAGTTACTGATCACCCGTCGAGCTCTGAGCAAAAAAGCCTGGCCCGGCGTTTGGACCAACTCGGTGTGTGGCCATCCGCAGTGGCAAGAGAGCGCCGAACACGCCATCGAGCAACGCTGTCTGTATGAAGTGGGCCTGAGCGTTGAACAGATCACCGCCGTCGCCCCCGACTTTCGCTACTGCGAGACCGACGCCTCCGGCATTATGGAAAACGAAATCTGTCCGGTTTACGCGGCATTGGCTACGGGTGCCGTTGCAGCCAGAGCAGATGAAGTGATGGACTTCCACTGGGTTGATTTACCCGCGTTGATCGCAGCGGTAGCGGCAACCCCCTGGGCCTTCAGCCCTTGGATGGGACAGCAGTTGGCGAATGCCAAAACGGAGCAAAACCTGATCGCCTTCGCCACTCGCACTTCCGCCTAAACCACTCACCCCGCCATTCCAACCGTTCACCAGCGTATAAAACCGCTGGCTGAAATTCAGATGTCTTTCCCTATCCAGCCTGGCAATGATGAGCTGTTCCTAAACCTGACCCTAACCAGGGGAAGACGCTACAGCTAAATGTCCGACATCTAAGAATCGGATTTATCACTCAATTTTTGCAGATAGGAAAAGGATACCTCATGAAACGCGAGGGAATTTTAAAACACCTCCCATGGATGCTGCTGGGGATACTCGGGGCTTCCTGCCTGGGTGTCATCGCATTGCGCCGTGGCGAAAGCATTAGTGCACTGTGGATCATCGTTGCTTCGGTAGCGGTCTACCTGGTGGCTTATCGCTACTACAGCCTCTACATCGCCACCAAGGTGATGCAGTTGGACGCCACCCGCGCCACACCGGCGGTGGTGAACAACGACGGTCTGAACTACGTCCCCACCAATAAAAACGTGCTGTTCGGCCACCACTTTGCGGCAATCGCCGGTGCGGGCCCGTTGGTTGGCCCAGTGTTGGCGGCACAGGTCGGCTATCTGCCCGGTACGCTGTGGCTGCTAGGCGGCGTGGTGTTGGCAGGGGCGGTACAGGACTTTATGGTGCTGTTTATCTCCTCACGCCGTAACGGTGCCTCATTGGGCGAGATCATCAAAAAGGAAATGGGGCCAATCCCAGGCACCATCGCGCTGTTTGGCTGCTTCCTGATCATGATCATCATCCTGGCGGTGCTGGCCCTGATCGTGGTGAAAGCGCTGGCGGAAAGCCCATGGGGCGTGTTCACCGTCTGTTCCACCGTGCCGATTGCCCTGTTTATGGGCGTTTACATGCGCTTCCTGCGTCCGGGACGGGTGGGCGAAGTGTCGATCATTGGCATCGTGCTGCTGGTAGCTTCCATCTGGTTCGGCGGCGTGATTGCCCACGATCCGTACTGGGGCCCGGCGCTGACCTTTAAAGACACCACCATCACCTATACGCTGATTGGTTACGCCTTCGTTTCTGCCCTGCTGCCGGTATGGCTGATCCTGGCTCCACGTGACTATCTGGCCACCTTCCTGAAAATCGGCGTGATCGTCGGGCTGGCGATCGGTATCGTGATCCTCAACCCAGAGCTGAAAATGCCTGCGGTAACGCAGTTTGTTGACGGCACCGGCCCGGTCTGGAAAGGCACCCTGTTCCCGTTCCTGTTTATTACCATCGCCTGTGGTGCCGTTTCCGGCTTCCATGCGCTGATCGCTTCAGGTACCACACCGAAACTGCTGGCCAACGAAATGGACTCCCGCTATATCGGTTACGGCGCCATGCTGATGGAATCTTTCGTCGCCATCATGGCGCTGGTCGCGGCTTCCATCATCGAGCCTGGCCTGTACTTCGCCATGAACACCCCACCGGCAGCACTGGGCATTACCATGCCAGACCTGCACCGTCTGGGCACCGAAGATGCGCCGATGATTATGGCCTCTCTGCGTGATGTCTCCGCACATGCTGCCGCAACCGTCAGCTCCTGGGGCTTCGTGATTACCCCTGAGCAGATCCTGCAAACGGCCAAAGACATCGGCGAACCTTCGGTACTGAACCGTGCCGGTGGCGCACCAACTCTGGCAGTCGGTATCGCTCACGTGTTCCACCAGGTCATCCCTGGCGCAAACATGGGCTTCTGGTATCACTTCGGTATTCTGTTCGAAGCACTGTTTATCCTGACCGCACTGGATGCAGGTACCCGTTCCGGCCGCTTTATGCTGCAAGACTTGTTGGGTAACTTCGTGCCGTTCCTGAAGAAAACCGATTCGCTGGTGGCCGGTATTGCCGGTACTGCGGGCTGCGTTGGACTCTGGGGTTACCTGCTGTATCAAGGTGTGGTCGATCCGTTGGGCGGCGTTAAGAGCCTGTGGCCGCTGTTCGGCATCTCTAACCAGATGTTGGCTGCGGTAGCACTGGTACTGAGCACCGTAGTATTGATCAAGATGAAGCGCACCAAGTACATCTGGGTGACCGTGATCCCAGCCGTTTGGCTGCTGATCTGTACCACCTACGCGATTTGCCTGAAGCTGTTCAGCGACAATCCGCAGCTGGAAGGTTTCTTCTACCAGGCCAGCCTGTACAGAAACAAAATCGCCGAGGGCAGTGCTGAACTGACCGCACAGCAGGTTGCCAACATGAACCATATCGTGGTGAACAACTACACCAACGCCGGTTTGAGCATCCTGTTCCTGCTGGTGGTGTACAGCATCATCTTCTTCGGTATTAAAACCGCCATGGCGGCGCACAAAAACCCGAAACGTACCGATCAGGAAACGCCATACGTGCCGGTTCCTGAAGGTGGCGTCAAAGTTTCGTCGCACCACTGATGGTGATTTGATCGATACCCTGCATAATATAGATAGAGTAAGGGCACCCTAAACGGTGCCCGTTTTGCCATCGTAGGGGCGCTGCATACTGCGCCCGTTATGTAGGGTATTTTTTCTTTGGAGCAGACCCATGTTCGGAAACCTCGGCCAGGCGGGTAAATATCTCGGGCAAGCCGCACGCATGTTAGTGGGCGTGCCTGACTACGATACCTACGTCCAGCATATGAAAGACAACCATCCGGACAAACCGGTGATGACCTATAAAGAATTTTTCCGCGAACGCCAGGATGCCCGCTACGGTGGCGATGGCAAAGGCGGTATGCGCTGTTGCTAGTTAAGTAAGAACAAGGACCAGGCATGAAACCCATTGCAGTCACCATTCTGACGGGCTTTTTGGGCGCAGGCAAAACCACCCTGCTGCGCCACATTCTGAATGAAAACCACGGTTACAAGATTGCCGTCATCGAGAACGAATTCGGTGAAGTGCCGATTGATAACGCGCTGATTGGCGACCGCGCCAGCCGTATCACCACCCTCAGCAACGGCTGCATCTGTTGCAGCAAATCCAACGAACTGGCAGACGCGCTGCTGGATCTGCTGGATGGCGTCGATCAGGGGCAACTGGAGTTTGACCGGCTGATTATTGAATGCACCGGCATGGCCGATCCCGGCCCGATCACCCAGACCTTCTTCTCGCACGAAGTCATCGGCCAACGCTTCCTGCTGGATGGGATTATCACGCTGGTGGATGCGGTACATGCCGATCAACAACTCAACCAATTCACTATCGCGCAGGCACAGGTGGGCTATGCCGACCGCATTCTGCTGACCAAGACAGATGTGGCAACGGATAACGAAGCGCTGATCCAGCGTTTGCAACTGATGAACGCCCGCGCACCGGTATATAAAGTGACGCACGGCGATATCGATCTCAGCGTGCTGTTTGATATCGAAGGCTTTGTGCTTAACGATAAGCTCAACGTGGCAGCACCGGCCCCACTGTTCCGCCGTATCCCGCAGGCACAGAACAACATCCAGTCGATCGTGGTGTACCACGACCAGCCGCTCGAGCTGATGCAGATTTCCGAGGTGATGGAAGGTTTATTGCTGAAATTCGCCGATAACCTGCTGCGCTACAAAGGGATTTTGTCGATCAAAGACGAACCGCGCCGCCTGCTGTTCCAGGGCGTACAGCGTCTGTATAACGCCGACTGGGACCGTGAATGGCTGCCGGAAGAAGAGTGCAAAAGCACGATGGTGTTTATCGGCATCGATTTGCCGGAAGATGAAATCCGCGCGGGGTTTGCTGCGCTGGGGTGAGGTTTCCCGAAAATACAGCCCGCCCACCACGAAGCTCATTCTATTGTGGGCGGGTTATTAGCATTAATCTGCTGCAATGGCGCTCTTAATCGTAGCTGACATTGAATACCATCGAAGCACTAAATATGCCCCCTTTCAGAGCCGGTGTCTTTTTCAACGTCACAATAATCGGGACATTCCGAGTCGTATTTTTTTCAATGAAAAGACTGGCTGTGAAATCAGCGGGGGCATTATTGACCATAACTAACGCGTTGAGCGAGCCATCCTCACGCAGCCTGATACCGTCATTCGCGTTATAGCCTGTCGTTGATACTTTTGCATAGCCATTGCCTGCCTGACATTGTATTTGCAGGCTCAACTCCTTTTGCGCACCATCAACGCTGTCGTACATAATGTCACCAAAATTGGCTTCGAGCTGGGGGTTTAGCACGTTGCAAACCGTGTTGGAAGTTTCAGCATCGGAACGGGAGTTAAAAATAAAGAATTCGCTCCTGGGGTTCATAGGGCCAACATCCCCGTTGTTTATAGCGCCAATCCAAACGAAAGGGCCGGACCTATACTTGTTCCCAGGATAACAGCCGTTTAAGCCGTTTAAGCTGCTGAAATTAACTAACTCACTGAGTACCACATCACGAACGTCGACATCGGTCATCTGGAATTTGGATGCCACAGCATATTTTTCATCAGCAAAATTTTTGATCGAACAAGAGAACTCAATAAAACAGGTGTCCGTTGCCGGGTCTTTGTTCCGAGCGCAAATGCCTAAAGGCAACCCATCTAATGCTGCAGTCCATTCAACAGCACGTACGCGCCGCGTCTTACTAGCCTCAGATAAATAGAGATTAGCACCAAAACCGCCCACCGCCTCATGACAGATGAAGATAAGCCCTAATATCGGTAACAGTTTTATTTTCGATAACAGATACATTTTATTCCTACTTTTGGATCACAATCAGCACAACAACCGCTCACAGTGATGTTTAGTCATAGCGCAAGCTAAAGTTCAGGATGCCGCTGAAGGCACCGCGAACGATGGTTTTGTGCACCAAGGCCTCAGGTTCTGCGCGAAGAAAGGCCCTAATACGGATATCGGTACTACCGGCAGTGAGTGAGATGTTTTGCTCCGTCTGGCTATTTATCGAGATAGGCTCCCCACTCAAGGCATTTTCCAAACCGATTGCCAGGCCAGCATCTGCCTCGCTGCCAGTCACCGCGAGATAGCCGGGAAGCCCATTACTGGCAGTACCACTCAGGGCAATGTGGACGGTTTTTGCCATGGTGATATCACAGTTGATCAAGTGGATGGCGAAGTCCTGGCTTTCAGTACGTTCATGGGCATAAAGTTGCTTGTCGATAATGCTGCCGAAATCAAGCGAGATGGCCTCATCACCCGGTGCGATAACACAAGGCTCTTTGACCAGTTCACCCTCGAATTTCAGGTTGTCGATGGCCTCACAGGAGGGGAGATAAAATGCCAGCGCTATCAGGCTGGCCCACAGATAACTAATGTTCATGGTTAAGCCTCGTTGCCGTCATTGATACTGAACCGCCAGCGTAGCCGAAGCCGTGAACTTCCCTTCGGTGAGTTCAACTCCCGGGTTGCTGATAGGAACCGCTTCAAGCTTGGGAAGCTGGCTGGGGTTAATCTCGATCGCCTTATCAAACGGCAGTGGCTGGCCATCCAAATACACTTTTATGCCCAGCCCCTCTATGCTGCTCTGAATCGTAGAGCTGGAAAATGAAGCTACCGACGTAGTGGATAGCATCAGAGCCAGCGTCCAGGGAGGCGCTGCGGCAATGCAATCGAGTTTCAGCACAATATCCTGGCGATAAGCGTCGCCATCGATTTTATTCACGCCGACCTTGTTGAATGACACATTAATATCCAGCCCCCCGTTCACCGTGCAAGGAGGAGGCTCAATCAAGGTGCCCTTAAAAGACATATTGACGGCGTAACAGTCATTGACGCTGATGGCGCACAAGGCGATAGAGACCAACCCGCAGATGAGATCTTTCATTGATAGAATACCTGCATAATGGCCGTTGCCGTAAAGGGCTGCCCCTTCAGCGTGGCCCCAGGGCGTGCCACCGGCGTGACGAATAACGCTGGCGCACCGGGGTAGGTAAAATTCAGCATACTGTTGATCGGAACAGGGGTTGCCCCCTCAGTGATAACCAGAGCCAGATCGGCAACGCTGCTTTGCAGATACCCGGAGCCAAATCCGGCAGCGGTACCCACTATTCTCAACATCAGGGCTTTGCTCCACATCCCGGAACAACTGATGTCATATTGCGCGGACTGCCGATACTGCAGGCCATCAATACGGGTGGTCATTACCTCATTGCCGAAGTCCACGGAAATGCTCCCGTTCTCTCCAGTGCCGCTGATTGTGCATGGAGCCGGTTCCAGGATCTGCCCTGAGATGGTCAACGTCACATCTTGAGGCGGTGACGCGGCAGACACCGCTCTCGGCATCGTCAGCACAATTGCGGCTACAAGGATAGGAGCGGCTAAACGATAGAAAGTGGCCATAATGCTAGTCATACCTCATATAAAAGAAGAGGCTGGCATGAAAATACCCGGCAGCGAGTGGGGCTTGAGTTCTGACCGGGGTCAGGGTGAAGCTGAGGCTGTTTTGGCCTGGATCCAGCAACAGCGGTTTACCACGTGAGCCAAGCTGTATCCGCTCGTAACGACCGTCACGCAGCGCCAACCCCAAACCAGAGGCACCGGTTACCGCAATGAGCGTCGGGGCCACGGCAAGTGTTGGGGCCAGAAACGTCACAGCGACCGAGGGCTGAAAGGCGTCCTTGAGCTGATTCCCCAACCGTCGGTCACCGTTAATCGTCCCGCTACGGATACAGTCCCGCAGTTTCAGGGTGAAGGAGACCGGAGTCCCCTCATCACCGGGCAGGACTAACTGCGCGGTAGTGAGTGTATTGAGATCCACTTCCTGCCAGGCCGAGCCAAGATCAAGACGGCAGGCGCTCTCGGTAAGCTTGCCGTAGATCTCGATCCTGCCAGAAGCACCATCCACATCCCAGTTACCGGCCGGCTGTGCGCCTAGCAACGGGACGTAAAACGCCGAACAAAGGAGGCCCATCTGGGCCAGGTTCTTCATCATGCTACAGACTCTATGGGTTATTTTTTAACGGGGCTAGCCTTGCAAACCGCGCCTTCGCAGCTGAAGAGCAATTGGGGATGACCGCCATAATCATTGATATAGGTTAAGACAGGCGCGGTTCCCAACTGGGTGGCGCTCACGCTCAGGTAATCCGAAGAAAATGGGGCAACCATCAGCGGACGAAACTCTTTAAGGCTGGTTTTCCCGGTGCTACTGCCATCGACAAAGGTCACGTAATACGGCGTTGGATTAGAGAGCTTGTAACGTGCCCCCTCACGATGCAGGACCACTTTTTCCTGCCAAGGCGTCATGCCTGACGGATTGTCCGGCACGATAGTGGCTGGGCGATAAAACAGCTTGATCCGAGTCTGCAGTGCAATCTGCAAGGTATTGGGTTTGTCGCTGCGCGGTGGGATTTCGCGCAGATTAAAGTAATACAGGCTTTCACGATCCTGCGGCAAACTGGCCATTGCAGCCAAACCCTGTACCTTGACCTGGCTTTTTGCGCCCGCCTCCACCCGCTGTAATGGCGGGACGATAGTCATTGGGCTATTGATCTTTTTACCCTGCGGATCCTCAAGCCATGCCTGTACCAGATAGGGCAGTTGTTTATTCTCATTGCTGACGTTCAGGCTAATGGATTTTTCACCACCATCGAAAATCACTCGCGTGCGATCCAGAGCGATTGCCGCTTGGGCATCAACAGTCGTGATCAGTGACGAGGCTAAGGCTAAGCCTGTCCATAGGGTGTTACAGCGTTTCATTTGAATCTCCGGGAAATTAATCATGATTATTGGTTCACGGCCTGGCAGGGCATCAGCATGTCTTGCAGCCTTTCGGGAACGAGTGGCATCGGGAAAGTAATCTGGCATTGTTCGGTTCCAGCCCAACGCACGCGCATCCGCCCAGCGGGTTGAATGCCGCTGAGATAAACACTGCCATCGTCGTTGATAAGACCGGCTACCCGGCCTTTGAGGTCAAACACCTCAGCACCAAAAGGGGGAAATGAACCATTGGCTAAACGGACATGTACCAAGGCTTTAGCACCCTGAACAATATTAAAATGGCGATAGCCAATGGCGCCTTCGGTCAACGTCACCTGCTCTACAGTGTTGAGCGCATCAACATCGTCGCCAAGCTTGTTGATATCGATATTGAACTGGCTACGGTAGTAACTGTTAACATCCGGAATAACCGCTTTGCCGAACAGATTGGAACGTACTGCCGCCCCGTAGCCCCGAACCGGCACGCCAGCGACACCGTCGGTATCGAGCATGATGCGAGTTCCGCCAGGGGTGTTGATGCGATGCAGGGCCACGCCCTTAAGCGTTGCAGTAATCCCGCCCTGGAGACCTACTCCTGCCGAGGTGAAGCCTTTCTCCTGATAGCTGGCGTTGGCATTCATCTTGAAGCTGTCACCCGCGTGGCTGTAAAAACCGCTGGCCGTATTCCGCGCGCCACTTCTGCCAACGCTTAATTGGTAATTGTCGGTCTCATTTAGGCTCGCGAAATAACTCACCTGATTAGAGCTACCGCCCTTATAACGGGAGGTGTTATAGCTCAGTGAACCGTGGTTACCCCAGGGGATAGAAAACGAAAGGTACACACCATCATCATTGATACCGTTAAATTTGCTACGGTAGGCGTTCACTGACAGGTTAATATTCTTAACTTTATAAAAATCGAAATAACGAGAGAGCGCCAGGTTATAGCGATTGTCCGTGGTGGTATCCCAGTAAGTCCGGTGGTTGTAATCCAGGAACAGGGTGGCGTCCAGAGCAGATAATTGCTGGTTAAAGCTCAGCGTGTACATTTCTTTAACACCCGAGCGTTGAGTGCCGTATTGTCGCATCTCGACAAAATCCGCCATGCTTAAATAATCTTTTTCAGTAAAGCGGTAACCAGCGAAAGTGACCTGGCTATTATAATCATCAAAACGCTTGGAATAGCTCAAGCGATAGGAGTTACCCTGCAGCTTATCTTCCCATGGCAAAGAGGCACGGGAATGAGTGACATCGAAAGAGAGCGCCCCAAACATCATGAGATCGCGGCCGATCCCCATCGCCACCGCCTGATAATCATCACTAACCGTGCTACCGCCATAGAGCGACCAGCCATTAGCAACCCCCCATGAAAACTCGCCCATAGAGAAAAATGGCCCCTGAGTCTGATGGTGCCAGTCAGTGGGACGTCCTACGGAAAACTTATAGCGCACGGCACCGGGCCGTGTGAGATAGGGGATATCAGAGGTTTGCAGACTGAATTTTTGCGTGGTTCCGTCCTGTTCCTCGACCTCCACGTCCAACTGCCCGCTGACGGTATCATTAAGATCCTGAATACGAAACGGCCCTGGGGCGACCTGAGTTTGATACAGAACGGCCCCCTGCTGACGTACCGTCAACGTGGCATTCGTCTTCGCCACACCGCTAATCTGTGGCGCGTAACCACGCAAATTCGGTGGCAACATACTGTCGTCACTGCGCAGAGTCATACCGGTAAAACGGAAACTGTCAAAGATGTCCGAATTAAGAAAATCCTCGCCGATCGTCAAGCGCGCTTTCAGGCTTTTTACAGGCCGGAAAATATAGTAGCGGGTCCATTCAAATTGGTTACGCTCGCTACCCGAGGATGAATCTTTAACTTGTCCCTGCCAATCCGCACGGGCGCGCCATGCACCCACATTAAACCCAGTGCTGCCGTTGGCACTCAAGCCAGTGTCTTGCCCGCGGTTACCCAGATGCGAGGTCGTAAGATTCGCATTGTAATCCAGCAACATACCCAAAATACCGTTATCCCAACGCGCAGGCGGATCCCAATTGGCAGAGGTATATTCCAGATAGGCCTGGGGAATACTCACGTTAAGTGTTGAGGTCGCCAAATCGGCCTTTAACAGCCAACCTTCCGCGTTGGGCAAGATAAGGCATCGGATCCCCTGATCATCTGCAGGCTGCCAGCGTAAACTGTTGGCATAATTCTCTTTTAGGCCAAACTGCTCAACCAACTCTTCCGTCAGACAAGGGACGCTGGTTTTGGGGGCATCATCAGGGGCGAAAAAACGCAGGCTGCTTGCTTTTAATTTATGCTGATTAACCAACACGTCCATGCGATAGTCGCCAGGCATGACATAGCCAGCCTGAGCAAAAACCGAAAGATCAAAATTATTTTTATCGTATGTATCAAGAATGTCGGTATTGAAATTAATATCATCACCGGCGTTTGCTACCACCGAAGAACTGACCAAGATGATCACGGAGAGATAAGCGAATTTGAGCTTTAACCGCCTTCCTTTAACAATAAACATATCCATAGTCGCCGTATCAAAAATAATCTATCTTGTATTTTATTGTGGAGGAAAAATAGCCAACGTTAAGCCCGGAATTATCAGTGACTACTACAATGTGATACCGTAGATTGGCGTCACCACTGCTTAACGCTAATGGTGATGAGGGAATACCCGGCTTGACGATCTGTGATTGGCTGTCGTATAACCTGAACCCCAAACCGGTGGCAGTGCCGTGGGTCAAAAAAACATATCCACGATGTAAACCATCAAATGTCACTTCAAAGTAATTCCAGTTATCGGCTCCTGGCGAGACTCTATTGAGAGTACAGTCCACCAACCTGATAATAAAGGGGATAGAAAAACCATGATCACTACGATTTAGCTCACCAATGGAGATAACATTGACATTAACAGTTTGATTTCGGCTATTTAAATCTATGTTGCACGCGGATTCAATTATACTCCCCTGAAGGGTGACTTTCCCTAGATCGATGGCCTGCGCTGAACTAACATAAAAAAAACATACAACTAGAATATAAAATGTCATCCATGAATTTTTTAGCACATGAGCCTCTCAGTATCAGGCATAAACCCTGCTTGGTTTATGCCTGTACGCAAGTCAGAAACGGATATTATTGATAGTTCAACGCATAGTTTGCGATAGAACTAAACTCACCAGGGACAATAGGTGCACCCGTGGTACCGTCTGAGGACATATCGCCTTGTAAATAGGCAGAGAAGGCAATCGTGTTCGAACCGTCCTGAATAATTTGTTTTGTTGAAGCTTCACCAAACTTAATCAGAGTACCGCTACCATCGGTGATAGCAATGCTGGCACCTTTAGCCGAACCGGTAATCCCCAGCATATCTGGATTACCTACTGAAGCCGCACCGGTAAATGTTGCGGTAACGCCTTTCAACGTCGTGGTGTCGCATTTTTCAAGATCAATCTGGAAGCTTACTGGGGTGGATTTACCACCATCTTTCAGAGCAAGGTTTGAAATCTGGCCAAGATACACGTTCTGATTAGCGGTATCTGGCGTGATTGAGCAAGGAGCATCAATGATGGAACCAGTAAATTTAATTTGCCCATGCCCCTGATCGGTAGTAGCAGCCTGAGACAAAGCCGAAACACTCATCAAACCTAAAACAATGGCCATAGCTAAATTATTTTTAATCACAGAAAACCTCTCCATTTGGCAAATGTGCCGATAAAATTCCTATAAAAATCGTCATATATCCACACTCTCAACCTGAGTTGCTTTATTACGCAATAATGTGAAAGCGAGAAAATATTAACATCGGAATAACGCCTTCCGTTCATAAATTAAATCAACTTTATTCTTACTCGATAAAATCATTAAAAATCATACCGTTACATAACACCCACTTAAGTGAGTTAATTAAAATTAAGAAATAAATAAGATTATATTTATTTTTTATCAGATTTTAATACCGAGAGTTACCATCCCTAAAATAACTATCCCATGCATGACCACATCATCAAATCTATAAAAGCATTTACAGATAAGACTAATCTTGCGATAATCAATTCGAAATGCATGGTTAATGCACAAAATTAAATCTCATGTAGAACAAAATTATGATCATGAATATCAACGATTCAATACTCTTTAATCATGAGTCTAATCTCTTGATTTCCAAAGTAACTGGTGCCCAAGTCAGCTTGCATTCTACCGCATCTAATTGCCTGGCATTACTTATTGAAGAACATGGCAAAACAGTCACTAGGGAAACTATTTTTGAACGTGTCTGGCATTGCTATGGCCTTACGGTGACCAATAATGCCTACTATCAAACCATACGTAACTTACGTAAGGCACTATTAAAAACTGACGTTCATTGCGACATAATCAAGACGGTCCCGCGTCAAGGTATTATGCTACCCTTATCAGTTAGCATCACCGCACTCGAAGCAAATCACTCTGATATCCCTACAGAGATAGAGCAAGCAGAAGAGCAGCGTTCCCTCCCCGTACCGCAAAGCAAAGGACCAGGTAGGCATTGTTGGACTATCCTGAAAAAATACTATGGTAGCTGGTGGTTACCAATAACTGGAGCACTCATGATATGCGGGATCTTGACGCTTGCGTTCCTATTACAATCAAGTTTCGCAGAAAAATTTAAATTTAGGTGGCGTTGGTCTGGTTATAGTTATCTGGGCAAGCAAGATCAGTGTCTTATTTATGGAAATCATCAATCCTTGTACCTTCCGTTACCCGAGGCGATTTTAACAGACGACGAAGTGAGTGAGTGTAGCAGACTACCTTACGTTTACATCACAGAATTTGAAGCAGTAAAAAGGCGCTCGATCATTATGTGCGATAAAAATATAGAGTCCAAAGATGTGGCAAACTGTGTCTCTTTTTACACAATTAAAAGGTAAGTGAGTCATGTGGCTACCACCGAAGAAACTCTGGTTGATGCTGATGCTGGCCATTGTGGGATTGATTGTTTCATATGTTATTATGTTAACAGACTTCCTTTTTAATCATAATTATGAGCTGCCTAGCCTTAGCTGCAGCAGCAAGTTCATTGTTTCTAACGAATACCAACCCGATTTAAAGCTTGAAGTTTACCTTAATTATATGTTAGACGCTGACAGCATGTGGATGAAAATTGACGGGGTGTTAAAAAATAAAAATAAAACGACCAGCGTCAGTCGTCAAGTCTACTTCACCATGTCTAATGATGGGATGAGTTATAACCTTCGCAATACCAAAGTTGTCAAGTCTAATTTAGATACAACGGATGATAGTGAGCTTAACGAAGTATTCCCGGACATTTACATTAAGGAAAATACAAAGTCGGCCATTTTTATTCGCCGGGAAAGTAATGGTAATGCACTTTTTTCTACCGGGAGAACCCCGACATTTTATTGTATTAATGACTCTAGGTACTGGTTTGGCTGAGTATAGGCTGAGGAAATTTCGCTATATTTCAGGGTGTTTTATCTCAGTATTATTGATTAAGCTCTCCGCTAAAAAATAACAAATTCTCAACCATCGGCTACATGGTTTTCATGGCGGCGATGCAGATACGTAACGCCGTAGCATAAAGTTATCCCGCGATTCCTATCTGCCGGGAGGATATTTTATTTACCGTTATTCAATGAGTAATGGCGATAACCACTCTCCTATAGAAGTGGAGCTATACCTGCAAGTTAAAAGTGAAGTAAGTTTCAGCCAACGAAAAGGAAGAAAGGGCGAATCATCATGAGTATCTATATTGTTACGGAAAATAATTATTTCTTTATCGCAATAAAGGAAGGACTAAAGCCTAACATAATGACAATAAGAAAGTTGTCACCAAAAAAATTGGAAAATGACTCATTAGCACAATTCAACCAGGAAGATACCTTTATTTTTCACACCGCTGAATTTGGCATGGAGCTTTCTTTCCGAATCTCAACAGGGAGTTTCCCTGGAAGGTTGATTTTCATCCCGACAACGGACAACGGAAATTTTAAACGGGCTTTTAACCAATACGCCATTCTGGATACTCATGCAACCATTGAGGATATCCATGCAAAAATCAGTGAAAATACCAGGCAAGACGACACGGACAATGAGGCGATTAAAGATCCGCTCACTCAAAGGGAAAAAGCCATACTGCGCCACACCATCAACGGGCTGGATGCGTATACAATCAGTAAACGTTTATCCATTTCGGCCAAAACTGTCTATGCGCACAGGAGAAGTGCATTGCGTAAACTCGGTGGCAGGAACCTGTTTGAAATATGGCCTTTTAAAGGGAAATTCCATCGGGCCGAGGCTGTTTGAGCTTGTATGTAAATGAATGACTAGCCCGTGGACGCGGTGCCGCTTTCGAAGAAAACTTAGAAGCTGCGGCACAAAAAAGGAGGATGGTGCTATTGTTTGTCAAAGCAAGCGAATCGGCGCGTTATCTATTTGAACGTCAAGGTTTTCACATTGATAACCGTAACGACTTCAGCATAAACAATGTTCCCATTCACGTAATAGAATGTCAAAGCGGCTCGTCTAGAATGGGGTAAAGGAATGATCAACGATTTTTAGTTCCATACCCATAACCTGACAATTCTAGCCGCATTTTGCGCGGTTCCATTTGCGGTATCCTCTCACTCATGAAAGCACCCTGTCATTTTCTTCAAGGCAATAAAAAGGTATATACTTAGTTAGTACCTTGATGAGGATTTATCTATGAGTAAACAGGCCGTTTTTACCATGAAGCTTGAAGCCGAACTTCGCGATACTTTTATGGCTGCCGCCGAGGCGGAGCATCGCCCAGCATCACAAGTTGTTCGTGAGCTTATGCGGCAATATATTGAACGCCATGAGTATCGCCATTTTTTGGCAGAAAAAGTCAATGCAGCCCGTCAATCTATAGCGAACGGGGAGAGTGTCGAACATGAAGATGCCAAGGCTATTTTTGCAGCGCGAAGGGCAAAAAGTTCATTGGACAAAACAGGCGCTTGATGACAGCGAACAGTTTGGCCTAAAACAAGTCCATAGGCGATAAGCTAAAATAGTGACTGGGCGAACCAATAGACAACCAAAAGGAACTCAGCATGATCGCCAGGCTTCAACGCGCTAACCCTCACCGTAGTACAACATTGGCCAGCCATCCTTTATCGCGCTTGTTGCTCTGCCTATGCCTGGCGTTCGGGGCCAATACGACGGTGCAAGCCGCCTCTTTCGACTGTGCCAAAGCCACCAGCGATGTCGAGCATAGCATCTGTAATAACCCGGATCTGAGCAGCCTAGACGGACAGCTGAGCGAAAATTACCAGGCGGCGATGGCAAGCCTGCCAGGGGATCAGGCCGACGCGTTACGCACCGAGCAACGTAGCTGGTTGAAGCAGCGGGATGCCTGCAACGCTCAGGAAAGCTGCCTGAGCGATTTATTTAGCCAACGCGCCGCCCAGTTGCAGAACACCGCCAAGCAGGCCGCCTCGGCGCTAGATAACATCATCGCCAGCATTCCGGCAGACCCAGCCGCTGCGGCACAGCAGTTGCAGCAGTATCGCGGCCCGCTGGCCTCCGCCTGGCTGATTTACCTGCATCAGTTTGCGCCCGCCAGCAAGGTCACGGATGCCGAAGTAAAAACCAGGCACCAAAACGTGATCAAGGCGATGAACGACGACACATTCTCCCAGTCAGTGTTACGTGATATCGAGAACGATCCCAAGACCGGCCATGATGTTGCGGTTTTGACGCTATTGCGTATGACCATTGAGCGAGCCGGGTATGAAAACGCCGATGGCCGCCCCTATGTGCACTGTTTTATCTTCAAGCAGCAGGGCGCAGCGGCTTATGAAGCCTTTGGGGCATTATATGGATCGTCTCGTGATTCACAGGCTCCCATTTGCTCACCGCAGGGAGATCTGTTCGAACGGCCAGCCTGGCAGCAACTTACTAAGTTAATAGAACCGATGATTGGCAAGGCCAGTGAAAATAGCGGCACCATTCGCTTTGCCAGCTATGCCGATTGGGCGATGTTCCGCCTGCGCGCCACCGTCTCTCCCGAGGATTTCCTTAAACCAAGTCAGAACACGCCAGCCACGGGCGATCCTGCACAGATAATCCGCAGTTGGTCTGATGATAAGGTTTGGCCGAAAGAACAACGCGAGCAGGTGCTTGTCGCCATCGAGCCAGCACGTCTGGCGACCATGGGCTGGCTGCAAACCGAGAAGCATTTCTCGGCCAGCGATGCGGCCAAAGCCGCCGATGCGATAGTTAACACCTGGCTCAGTGACAGAATGGACTTTATCGGCGAGATGAGCGGGCCGGAGGACTGATAAGTACAGAGATGCCCCTCACCCTAACCCTCTCCCAAAAGGAGAGGGGACCGATCGAGTTCGCTGATCCTTCTGCGTAATACCTCACCCTTCTTCTTAATCGTCACGTTCCGAAGCAGCACGAGCCAATCAAGAGCTCCGGACAGCTCCCTCTCCCAAAGGGGACCGATCGAGTTCGCTGCTCCTTCTGCGTAATACCTCACCTTTCTTCTTAATCATCACGTTCCGAAGCAGTACGAGCCAATCAAGAACTCCGGATAGCTCCCTCTCCCTATGAAGGGACCGATCGAGTTCGCTGATTCTTCGGCTAATACCTCACCCTTCCTCTTAATCGTCGCGTTCCGAAGCAGTACGAGCCAATCAAGAACTCCGGACAGCTCCCTCTCCCTGTGGGAGAGGGTTGGGGTGAGGGGTCGATCACCGAACTCAATGTTGCCCAATAAAGCTATGGGGCTTAAAACGCATCCTGCTGCAAATAGCTCCAGGCATACTGCGCATACAACTCCGCGCCGGTCGCCATCACGTCTTCATCAATATTGAAGCAGCCGTGGTGGTGCGCCCAGTCGGTGCCTTTTTCTGGGTTGCCGCAGCCTAACAGAGCAAAGCAACCGGGGATATTTTCAATAAAGAAGCTGAAGTCCTCACCGCCGGTCGTCGGTTTTTCGGCAAACAGCACTTCGTCGCCGAAGGCCGAACGCACTACCGATTGTGCCAGCAACGCGCTGCGCTCCTCGTTGATCACCGGCAAGGTGCCGTAAGTGTATTCCACCTGCGCCGTCGCGCCATAAATGGCCGCGGTATGCTCTGCGTAACGCTCAATCGCCGCCTTGATACGCTCACGAGCTTCGACGTTAAAGCAGCGCACCGTGCCGTCCAGCACCGCATTTTCAGCAATCACGTTAAACCGGGTGCCGACTTCCATTTTGCCGATGGTAACGACTGCCGACTCTAACGGCGAAGTTTCACGGGAAACGATCGCCTGCACGTTCATCACGAAGGCCGAAGCAACGACCGCTGCATCCACACAGGCCTCTGGCATTGAGCCGTGGCCGCCGCGCCCTTTGAACTTCACCTTCAGCAAATCCGCAGAAGCAAAAGTAGAGCCGACATTACAAGACACCTTGCCCGACGGGCTGGTAGTCCAGATATGCATGCCAAACGCGTTATCCACGCCCTCGATTGCGCCCTGCTTCACCATTTCACGTGCGCCCTGGGCAATCTCTTCGGCAGGTTGGAAAATCAGCCGCACGTTGCCACGCAGGCTTTCACGGTTTTCATACAAGGCTTTCGCCGCCGTCAGTAGCATGGCGGTGTGAGCATCGTGCCCACAGGCGTGCATCTTGCCATCGGTTTGCGATTTATAACTTAATGAGTCGTTGAGTTCCTGTACCGGCAACGCATCCATATCGGCGCGCAGGGCCACGGTCTTGCCAGGCTGCCCACCGGTAATCTCGGCAATCACGCCCGTTGGCGTCGTCAGACGATAAGGAATACCGATCTCCTCCAGCGCTTGCGCCACCTTCTGGGTGGTGCGTACCTCTTCCCAAGGCAGTTCCGGGTGAGCATGCAGATCGCGACGGAACGCAATCATCGCCTCCACGTGGGCTTTAATGGATTGCGCGATAGCTTGATTAGTCATAACTGCTTGCCTCTGTGATCTCTTTTACCGTTTGAAAAATAACGTCGATGCCTTTCTGAATTTGCTCATAGTCGGTCCACTCGTCGGGATGATGGCTCAGGCCGTCCTTGCTTGGCACGAACACCAGCCCCACATCGGTGATCCCGGCAAAAATCATCGCATCATGCCCAGCTCCGCTGACCATGGTCCGGTGGCTCAGGCCCAGCGCTTCGCTGTGTTTTTGTAGCTGGCTGTGGATACCGCTGTGCAGACGCGTCGGCTCTACCAGCAACGGTTGTTCAATTTGGCAGGCGATCCCCGCCCCAGCCTGCTGTTGGATACAGGCTTTGGTCTGCTCGACCACCTGTTGTAACTTATCCAGCCGCTTGGAACGGATATCGACGGTGAAGATCACCTTGCTCGGTATCACGTTCGCCCCGTTAGGGAACACCTGAATTTTCCCCGTGGTGGCGACCGTTTCATCACCAGCCTCACGGGCAAAATCGCCAACGCGGGCGATCACCTGGCTGGCGGCCACCAATGCATCATGGCGACGATCCATCGGCGTGGTGCCCGCATGCCCGGCCTTACCGGTGATGGTGACAACCAACTGAGTGATACCGACGATCACGTCTACCAGGCCAACGTCTAGCCCTTCCTGTTCCAGCACCGGCCCTTGCTCAATATGCAGCTCGATAAATGCCTTGAGGGTTTGCGGCTCCCGCACCACGCTGGCCACCCGATCGGCATTAAAACCCACCAGTGCCATGCACTGTGCTGCCGATTGCCCCTGGCTATCCCGCAGGCGGTGCAACTCTGCGGCATCCACCTTACCTGCAATCGCACAGGAAGCCAGCAGGCCACGACCAAAGCTGGCCCCTTCCTCTTCCACCAGCGCCACCACTTCTAGCGGGTAACGCGGCAATAACCGATGTTCCTGGAACAGCTTGGCCACTTCCAACCCCATCACCACTCCGGCGGGGCCGTCGAAAGCGCCACCGTTGGGCACCGAGTCAAAGTGGGAGCCGATCATCACGCTCGGCAATGCCGGGTCCTGCGCCTGACTCTTGCCGAAGATATTGCCGATGGCATCCTCACGTACGCTGAGGCCAGCCGCCTCCATCTGTGCCTTAATATAAGCCCGCGCCTGTTGGCCCTGCGGGCTGTAACTCATACGCGTCGTGCCTTCGCCCGGCGTAGCGGTGAACTCGGCCAGTTGTTCCAGGTGCTGCTGAATACGCAGCTGATTTGCATAGCTCATGACTTATCCTGCGATTGGGGTGATGTAACCGACCATAACGCCCGCCAGCACCACGGAAACCATGGTCACGGAAATAAATCCGCCGACCAGCATCGGTGCCAACATATGGTGCGTCAGGATCTCACGCTCTTTTTCGTCTTTGGTCAGCGCAGTTATCGCTTCGTTAGTGATGATGTAATCCGCCGGGAAGCCATACATCGCCGTCAGGGAGATCGCGAAGGCCATCTCCATGCTGACGCCAAGGAATTTACCCACGATCCACGAGACAATAAACATGCCCACCACTGCAACGGCGATCAGCACCAGCATCGGGAATACCAGCCGCAGCAGCATTTCCGGGGTTGCTCTATTCAGGGTGTCAAAGATAAACAGCATCAGCCCCATCACCGCAAATCCGAAGCCGTTGGCTTTCTGCAGCGGTTGTTTTTCCAGGAAACCGATCGTGGCGGCCACGACGCCAAACAGCAAACACAGCACGAACGGGCTTATGGCGACCACCGGGGCCAGCAGGTCTGATACCAGATAAGCCAGGTAGCCTACCAGCGCCAGGCGCAGGAACTTGAAGTAGCTGGTGTTGTAATGGGCCGGGATCAGGCCAAACATACGCGGCATTTTTTCTTCCGCGCTGACCGTGGTTGGCATTTTATCGGCTGGCAATTGCGCGGCAGATTCGTGCCATTCGCCATTGCGATACTTTTTCAGCACGCGTTTGCCTTCCCGCTGCAGCATGATGGCGGTTAACGGATAACCGGCAAACCCTTGCATTACGTAGATCAGGATAGCAAATACCGAGAGATCGACCAGGCCCGCGCTAGCTGCCCCCTTCGACATGATCAACGCCGAAACGATGCCTCCAACCAATGGCGGAATGGTCACGATGGCGGTATTCATATCAAACATCAGCATACAGGCTGCAAACACGGCGGCGATAATGCCCGCGATCCCCGCCAGCGAGATCACAATGGTTTTCCATTGCCGCATCAGCTCAGGTACCGAAAGCAGCGTCCCCATGTTGGTGATCAGCAGATACATCAGCATCACCGCTACCGCCGGTGTGATACCGGCCAGGCTGACGATATCCTTCGGGAAAAACGTCCAGTAGCCGAACAGGAACAGCACCGCACAGACAAATACAGAAGGGATCCAGGCTTTAGTACGCACGGATACCGCATCTCCCAGGTATAAAATCACCATTACAATCAAAAGCGCTAACATCTGTGACATAGAATATTTCCGTTCTTATATTTTTTAGAAATCCGTTTAGGATAGTTAAATCCACTAAGTTACAAGCATAATGCAGTTAACAACTCTACTATCTTGGGCGGGGATAGCCGATTTTCAGAAGAAAACCTCAGAAAATGGGTCATTCTCATCAATTCCGATACTAAACAGCTATGGCTGGGGAATAAAGGGAAAACAAGAAAAAATCAGAAATAAATCTGCTCAGTGAGCTCAATTTCGGCCGCAGAGGATCGCCCCGCTTGCACTCCCCAGGCAATTGTCAAAATGCGGTAATCCAATGAGGCACCTCAATGCTTAACGGTTGCTTATAAATAACTTACCGTCAATAAATTGAGGGGAATGAGCAACGGCTGAATCTGCTGGTTCAGAGTGGTTAAATGTTTTATAACCCTATTTAGTGACCTTGAGTGGCAAACATTTTAAAAAGGACCTTGAGTTTGAAATATGCATCGGTGCCGTTAAATCAAAACCAAAATGGTTGGTTAAAACCTGACCTGCGCCCCACCGTTTACCCAACGCTGATCGGCGATACCGAGGCTGACTGGGTGGTCGTAGGCTGCGGCTTCGCCGGGATTTCCTTCGCCAGAAGGCTAGCCAGCCACGATCCTAAACTGAAGATCATCATCGTTGATGCGGCCTGTGCGGCTGAGAGTTCTTCGGCCAGAAATTCAGGGTTTATTATCGGCTTACCTCATAATATTGGCAGCTCTACGGCGGAGTTGAAAAAAGCCCAGTCGTATCGTTCTTTATTACAAGAAGGGATCAATCAATTAACCCAGCAAATTGAGCAACAGGGGATCGAATGCGAATGGGAGAATGCCGGAAAATATCACTGCCAGGTTGACGCCACTAATCAGCGGGTGCTCAAAGAATATACCGACAATCTCGATGCCATGAGCGAGCCTTATCAAATATTGGATAAGGAAGCGCTGTATCGAAAATTGGGTACTCGTTTTTATAATAAGGGCATCTATACCCCAAGCTCGATCCTGGTTAATCCTGCCAGCCTGATCGTCGGCCTGGCAAATAATCTGCCGGACAACGTGACGATGTATAACCATACCCCGGTGATGGCGATCCGGCACGGTAGCGTGACGCAGGTGGTCACCCCCTTCGGCACGATTAGAGCGGCCAACGTGATGTTAGCCACCAATGCCCTCTCCAGGGAGCTGGCTCCGGTCACCAGCCAGCAGGCGGCAATGGCCACCTTCGCCAGCATCACCGCGCCATTAACCGCAGAGCAACGCCAAAAGCTGCCAACCATGAGCAGTTGGGGGCTAACGCCGGTCAACGCGATCGCTGGAGCAACGGTGCGCTATACCCAGGATCACCGTTTCCTGATCCGCCAACATGTGACGCCAGCCTTGAACGGCCGGATCACCGCTGCGCAGACCTATCAGGCGACCCTGTTGCATCAGCAGATTTTCAACAAGATTTACCCGCAGTTGCGGGATGTGCCGCTGACCAGTACCTGGTCTGGCACCATCAGCGTCACCCGCAATGGCGCACCGGTTTGGGGCGAGTTGAAGAAAGGCATTTATACTGCCGGAGGTTGTAACGGCGCAGGCGTGTCCAAGCAAACTATTGCCGGGACGTTATTGGCGGACTATGCGCTGGGGATCGACCATCCGCTGATTGGCGCGATGCAGCAACTCGGTAAGGCAAATTACCTGCCGCCTTCGCCAGTGCTGGATATTGCGATTGGCGTTTCTTTGATGAAAGAGCGCTACCTGGGGCGCAAGGAAGTCTAGTTTCGGTGGCGGATCTTGTTGATGGCCCCGGCACCCAGCAGCTGATACTGGCTGAAATTGTTGAGGCCGTTCTCCGCGAAAACTTTGGTATAAACTGCTGAAGTAAGGATTGATAAAACGGACTAACGAGGCTAAAAATTATGGTGTTCACCGGTGTACAGCAGAAGAATATTAGTCTGGGCTACAGAGAGAAGGATATATCATCGTAACTCATTGCAGACACCATATAAACAGCTCGAATAAATTTCACATAATCCATGGCACAACTTAAAGACAAAACTGAGGTTGTAGCAGTAGAAATATCAAATAATGAAAACCGTTAGCAACAAAGGCTACTGCCACGCCATAAAGACGAGTTTCGGGCTTATCCAACCATTCACCAGTTGAATAATAGTGATGAGAAGCAAAAAACCAGCAAAGAGCACTTGCCTCTGCAAAGAGAAAAGCTTTACTATGATGGCAGTAAAAATTTCCCTGGTGTTGGCCAATGTGGCAACCTGACCCAACAAGGTCAGGTTTTTTTTGCTATTTTTATCCAAAAGCGGATGAAAAAGTGTATATTTTTATTGAGCTAGAGGATAGTTAGACTAAGATTCAAGTCTGTACTATACTATTGTCACCACATGGAAGTTATTATTTCACTTGGAGGTAGTTGGATGTCAGTATTATTCTCTAATAACAATGATGTTAACAGAAAAATAAAAGACTATTTAGACGAAAAGTTAGCAGAGCTTGGCGACTTCAAATACTCTTACATGATTCTTAACAAGAGAAACCCGATGGAAATGTTGATCATTTCCAACTATCCAAGTGAATGGGTTGATATCTATAAAGAACATAACTATCAACATATTGACCCAGTGGTACTTTCTGCCCTACAGAGAGTGTCTCCTTTTTCTTGGGATGAAAAAATCTCAACCAACTCACTGGTTAACTTCTCGAAAATATTCAACCTATCAAAAAGCTATAATGTTATTAATGGTTATACCTTTGTCCTTCATGATAACAATAATAATCTGGCACTTCTATCGTTTATGCTGAATAATACAAAAGCCATTGATATTGAAGAAGAAATAAAAACAAATAACTTACAGATGTTATTGATTAACGTTCACGAGAAAATCACCTCTCTGTATAGAGAGGCGACTCAGCAAAAATATTATAATACTACTAACAAAAAAGACTTTTTCTCTACGAGAGAGAACGAAATTTTATATTGGGCCAGTTTGGGTAAAACATACCCAGAGATTGCAGTAATTCTGGGTGTTAAAACTAGCACGGTAAAATTTCACATTGGTAATGTTGTGAAAAAACTGGGCGTCATTAATGCCAAACATGCTATAAGACTGGGTGTTGAACTACAACTTGTCAAGCCCGTGTCTAGTTGAGGGAACATATCAGTGGCCATTTCTTCAACTTATCAGCATCAAATAAAATACGGTTATTTATGCGCTCAATTAACGTATTTTGGCTCTCAATATCGGTAGGTAAGTGTACCAGATAAATATTTTGATTTTTCTCTGAATTACCTTGTTCAATCACTGAAATATCCCAACCTGAGCGCTTCAATATGGCAAGCATTGAGTGACTAACGATGGTCAAGATGCCATCATAATTGTACTTGCGTGCATAATTTACCATTGCCAAGAACAGAATTGAACTGATTGGATACTTTTTGTGGTTGACCTGGCTTGCTCTGGCTTTATCGACGAAAAACCGGCTTGACTCAATATAGTTCCCTTGTGGAATGGTGAGTTTTGGGAAGTAACTGGCAAAGGTCCCCTCGATCATGTTAGGAAATTGCATTTCAATGAATCTTACGCTGCAAATTACCATACCGTTCATCATACCAACCAAGTAATTGGTATTTTGGTTGTCATACTCATCGAATTCCAATCCGTTGATACAGTTAACGGCCCAATCAAGACGATCCTTAAAAACATCTTTCCTTAAAGCAAACAATTCTTCTGACTTTCTCTCAGAAAGAGAATTATAATTTAAATCGAATATCTCTAGCATTTTCCCTCCATTACAAAAATGGTAACAATATATCGTCAATCTTGCTTTACGAATCCACTATGTATTTTTAGTGATACCGTGATAATTCGGATCTTTTCCATCGCTACTTGCATACCGACAGTTCTTAAGCATGCATAATACACTATTATTGAGTTTTTATGAGGTATTACGCCATACTCATTAGATAATATTTACAATGTAATAGAGGGAACTCCTGCATTCCAGGAGTTTTATTGACGCGATAAATATCTCACGCTTGCAAAACCAACACCACACAGACCATTATCTAGCAAATATCGTATTGGCAGCATTAAGCTCGGCTACTGTCTCTAGGTCACATCCCAGTAGAGCCAACGATTGTCAGAAAAACGTCCATAGCACATCTATTACGGGGAGAACCTGAAAATCAGCATTAAAATAATGAATATCACAAAAAACATTACCCACAGTGATATATCAATATGACCAATCGATAAGTTATTGAGTAGTAAGAGGCTACTAGCTCGCATCTAACATACACTCCTGCTCCCTTTAACGCCTAAACGACACCGTCACCCGCTGTAGATGGCCAACCGGCTGTTTTGCAAACTGCCAGGTCCAGGCGGCGGCCAATGCGGCCTCATCATACAACGCAACGCCGCTGCTCGATGAGATCAGCACCAACTGCGGCTTCCCTTGGGCACTCACATCCAGGTCTATCACCACGGTTTTCTCCCCCGCCGCCTGTGGACCAACGTCCGGGAAGAACGGCAAGGTGCGCGTTGCTTGAGTGATACCGGCTTGTTCAAAGCTAACGCTGACTATGCCAGCAGAGTATTTCTTCTCCTGAGGCACTTCAGGCACCTGCAGTTCCAACGACCTAGGGAAAGGCATCGGCCTGATGGCGACCTTCTCAACCAACTGCGAGGATTGCTCTTGGGACATATATGCAGGCTGACTTGGGGCACCAGAGCCGGTTGAAATCATGTCCTGATAATTTTGGCTGACGCGCGCGCTCAGGATATCCAACCATCCGACGCGTTGATGCTGTAAATTCATCCCCAGCAGCAGCCGAAGCTTCAAAAACTCTAGCGCACGTTCCGATTGGCTCATAGTCTCAGAGTAGAGAGTAGACTGGGATGTCTCCGCTTGATGTAGCAGGCGCTGAGCATAAACCAGCGCCCCCACCAGCTTTTCCGGATCTTCATCGGCCCACGACAGCCCCCAGCCGTACCAGGCATCTGCCCGCTTGGGATCCATAGCAATCGCTCGCCCAAAATTGCGCCGTGCATCCCACAGTAAATGTGCCCACGGGTTACTCACGCCAGAAGACGCGGCCTTCTGCTTTTCAGCACTCTTGAGACGCATGCCGTAACTGAAATACAGCATTTGCTGGCGGGCCAGCAACAGTAACAACTCCGGGCTTTGGTTATATTTACCAACCAGGCTGTCTATTTTATTAATGGTGGTCGTGAAATAGTCGTCATTCAGCGTTTTCGGCATCAGCATTTTATTCAGCTCATAGACCTCATCCCGCTTCAGGCCAAAATTCCGTTTCCCTACCCAAACCGTACCATTCAGCCTGCGGATCAACGCTTCTTGCTGGCGTAAACCGGCGTGGTCGTGGCGGGCTACCAGGTTCGCCAAGGTGGCGATATGTTGCTGCATAAGCTGTAAATACATGCTGGAGGTCAGCTCGGTATTCACAAAATCAAACGGTATAAAACGATGCTGAGGCTGATTGGAAGCAGGGAAACGCCAGCTGTACGCCAGCCTTATGGCGCTCAGATCCAGTTCGCGAGCGCCGCTGCTAACAAAGGGCAGGACAGAGACCGGTTCACCACGCTCATCGACATCAACGGATAACATCGTGGTGGCGTAATCTTTGTCTTTGCCGAAGACGCGTCGAACCCCGTCAGTCGACAGCCCGGCACGGCTGAATGGCGCCACGCTGGCAATGTGAATGGAGCTATCCGCAACAGGCTTACGGCCGCTTTCACCAGAAGACGCCGGTATCAGATTCTGATTGGCCAGCTCAACCACCGCCGGATCAAAAGGCTCTGCCGACCCCACCAGCAAGGTGGCTCGCGCCTGCAAGATATCCAGCTCACGTTTTTCTTTGGCTGGTAATGCGTCAATAAATTGCTTTAAGCGCCGATGGATGATTGGCTGATATTGCCCCTTCTTTTCCAACTGACCGGCGACTATCAACGCATTAGTCACCTGCTGGAGCCGCGGTGCAGGGGAGCCATATAGGGGGAGTTCGCTGTCGCCTACCAGCAGCGTGGCCAACGCCCAACCCATCCAGGCATCCGCATCCCGAGGATTACTTTGAATAGCTGACTGAAAAATTTGGCTAATCGCACCAAACGACTCTGGCGCTATGCCTGACGTTGGCGTTATTGTCAGGCTAAACAACCCCGTGGCCAGCCACAATTCGGCCTGATCGGGCATCCAGAGGGTGGCGTCTTTCATCTTGCTCAATGCACTGATTTCGGCTTGAGTATCCGGTTGTGGCGATTGCAGGGCAGCGGTCCAAAGCTTGGTGATGTGCTCACTGTCCTGTGGCGAATAGCCGAGAGGCGGGAACTTCTCTCTATTCTTTTCCAGCGCGTTTAATACCCGCCATTCATCCAACTGCCCGGGGAAGCTCTGTATCAGTTCATCAAACTGTTGCCCGCTGTAGGCCGTAGCCTCTTTCCATTCACTCTGCTCAAGCTGATGCCCAACCAACCAACGGCGTTCAGCCTCTGGCGTGAGCGGCATATTGAGATAACTGAGCAGCAACAGCGATACTGCCGCCAGCGCCCCTCCGGCAGCATAGCTAAAGCTACGACGCCGGAACGCCACATACAGCATACCGCCCGTCATCAGGCTGCCAGCCAGCCATAAACCGGATAAGAAGCCGCGCTCGCGACCATTTAACACCGCAGGCCAAAGCTGTGCGCCTATCCACTCAATCCCCTGCCACAACCCGGCAAGCGCGGCCATGATGAGCCAGGGGAGGAAGACCACCAGCAACACCAGCAACGTAATGACAAACTTGATAAAACCCGAAGACATCAGGGCTTACTCCGCACTATCGAGCTAAAAGCCCATTTGAATACCAACACTAGAACGAGGGCGATGCTGCAATAGATTATGCTCCTCACCCCCATAAACCACTGATCCTTCCAGGGCATGGATAAGAACGTTGAAAGCCCTATTTGTAAACTGGTCAGGGAAGCAAACTGGCTGAACAACCAGGCGAACACCAACGGCAACAGCACGGCAAACGCGGTATGCAGCACAACGCCAGGGACAAACGCAGGCATAGTCAGTTTAAAACTGGGCGGTGGAGGTGTGGGTGCAGGGCGCGGAGGTGGCACATAAGCAGGCGCGACCTGGCGCTGCGGAGCCTGCCGCTTGGCCGAACGAGCCGCTTGTAGCGCTTTCTGCATCTGCTTTTTACGCGTGCATTCCGGGCAAGCCAGGCCAGCAAAATGCTGATGGCGCTTATTTGCCTTACAGACAACGATCTTCTTCTGCGCCGGCAAGGCATAGGGCCGCAGTACGCTAGCCCATTCCCGTGCGGAAGGCCGTGAAGCAGCCAGCGGGCCAAACGCCTTGTCAAACATCAGCCGCAGATCGTTCGGCAACAGGGTATGCATGCTTACTGGCGCAGGAGCCATTAATTTATTGGCGGTCAAGCCATAGGCATAACAGCCCGCGGCAATACGCCCAGGCAGATCGGTAGCAATCTTCGAGGACTGCGGGCGACCACTGTAGGGATGCAGCCCAAAGTTCAGCAACTGGAACAGGATCACCGCCAACGCAAAACGGTCCTGCCACTCTTCCTGTTTCTCTGGCACCTTGCCGGTTTTCTGGAATTCAGGGGCCAGATACTCTGCGGTAAACTGCCCGGCAGGGAAGCGCTCGCCGCCACCCTCAATGCTGAAACCATCGCAATCCAGCAGCGCAACGTACAGGCTTTCCCGATAAAAGCGCAGGTTAACCGGCTTCATATCGATGATGCGATGCTGCTGTTGATGCAACGCGGCAACCAGCGTGCAGAGGTTGGTGGCCAAGCTGACCTTCACCCCGATCCCGTCTGGTAATTTCGCCGCCTCAGCCTGCCGAGGCTGCAGGATATATTCCAATTCGATACTGCGTTTGACATCCAACTCAGGCATGACGAAACCAACAAACTCACCCCGAGTATTCAACAGCGGCGAGGTTGGCCAGGCCAGTTGCACCAGCGAATCCTCGGCCAGGGCTATTGGCGGAATATCGGGCACGTGCTGAAGCATTGCCTGGATTTTGCGCTGATAGAGCGCTTTATCGATGCTGTCGTGATAGATTTTTGCGACGCTGCCAGGCTGCGAGGCAAGGTGATAAACGCTGCCCGCCCCACCGCTTTTGATCAATGCCCCTAGCTGCAATGGCTGGCGCTTTTCGTTGTAAAAGACCTGGGATTTATTTTGAGCCATGGGGATTAACTGCGTAGCGCTATGAGCAGAGTTTTATCGTCGCCGGTGATTTCACTGGTACGCGGATCGCCCAACGTGGCCTGTAAGGCGGAGCTGCCCGGCTCCTCTGCGGTCTGCTGTAAATAGCGGATGACCGGCCCCATAAACGGCTCAAACAGCGCCTGCCCCGACTTATCTAACGCAAAGGGCTGCACGCCGTCTGACATTAATATCAGCTGGTCTACCGGCAAGCTCACAAAGGTGATACGTAAATGTTCACGCCAGTTTTCGCTGGTTAAAAACCACGTCTGGTTGGCATATTCCCCATTTTCTGGCACGGACAGTTGCTCATCTCCGCTGGCGGTTCGCACCGCAGCCACCCCATCGCCAAGATGGATCAGACAAACCTGCTGCTCATCGATCCATGCCGCCACTAGCGTGCAGGCATAATCTTCCAGCTGGTTATTGGCCTCGGTCGCCAGAAAGTACAAATCCATGCGGATTTGTTCCAACATCTGCTGAATAAGCTCGGGCGTCAACGCCCCGGAGGGTTGCCATGATAGGCGCTCCACCAGTTGGCGAGAGACAAAGTCCGCCCCCGTTGCACTTTGGGATGCCGACCCCGCACCATCACAAACGGCGGCGACCAGGCGCTCATCAACCACGGCCCAATGAAAAGCATCCTGGCACGGAATATCCCTTGCCAGATGTGCCGCACCGGTGGCCGATGCGGCATATACCTGCCATTTTTTCATATCACACCGGGACGTTGGACCAGCTATCGGTCGCTGGCAACTGTGCTTTTCCGCCCGGTACAGACTGGGAGACGACTTGCATGCTGGCGCTCAACCACAAGAACAGCTCGCGGAACTGCAAGCCACTCAGCCGTTTGACACCATTACTGCCATGCTGGCTAAAACGCCCCATGACTTCAGTTGAAGCATCTGCCACGCTAATCGGGAATACGGCGACTTTGTTGCTAGCCTCTGCCTGACGGCACAGTTCGGCAACGCCTTCCCATTCATCGGTAGGCTGCCCGTCGGACATCAAGAATAACCAGGGGCGGGTATAGGAAATCCCGGCCTGCTTCAGGCGTTGTTTCTCTGCTTCGATCTCGTTCAATGCCAGCATGACCGCTTGCCCCATCGGAGTGGTGCCCCCGGCGGCCAGACGTGGTGCGACGAAATCCATGGCATCTGTCCAATCCCCGTGCAGTTTGCACTGGTCATAACCGCCGTATTCAATAATCAGCAGCCTGACCCGTTTGGCGGCAATCACATCGTCCTTCAATTCCTGCTCCAGCAGAGCAAGGCCTTGATTAAGCTGATCGATCGGCTCACCGCCCATACTACCTGAGCAGTCGAGCACCAAAATTAAAGGGGTTCTTTGATCGCTGTTGTTAATAAAAGCCACATCAGGGATACCACGATCCATGTTAAATCCTTGTTTATCAAAGCATAAAAAATACACAACTCAATAAACATACCATAGCAGAAATAACCGAGAATGTGTCGTGGCTTTGGGCATTTAGGATTGTTACGTAGAGCTGCGCTCAATGCTGGCGGGCACGCTCTTCCCTATTTAATGAAATAACGAGGCTCTGTCTTGCCCAAGATATGTGTAGAAGCGATTGAATCCCTTCCCTTTTGCGAGCATGATCGCAATCACTTTCGCCGCCCGCCAGGATGCACCGATGAAAACCAGCCAGGAACTGCAAACCGCCATATCTCATCTGACCGTGTGGCGCAAAGGCGATCAGCGTGCACCACATAAGCCGTTACTGCTGCTGTACGTGCTATCCCAATATCAGCAAGGGCACGATCGGCTGTTCAATTACGGCGAAGAAATCCACGGCCCCTTGCTGGCATTACTCAACAGCTTTGGCCCACAGCGGCGTGACCATTACCCCACTATGCCGTTCTGGCGTTTACGCGGCGATGGGTTCTGGGAATTACAGAATGCGGAGCTTTGCAGCCCGCAGAAAGGCAGTAAAGAGCCGCCGAAGCGGGAAATTATCGAACATGGAGTCAGCGGTGGCTTCGACGAAGAGAGCTACCAGCTGTTATGCAGCCAACCCGCTCTGATAGACAAACTTGCACAGCAAATTCTCTGTGAGCATTTCCCCGACAGCGTTCAAGAATTGATAGCCAACCGCCTGGACTTTCGGCTTGATGGGATACGTAAAGCACGCGATCCGGCATTCCGGCAAACGATCTTACGCGCCTATAACTATCAATGCGCGGTGTGCGGCTATAACCTGCAGCACGACACTACGCCCGTTGGCTTAGAGGCGGCGCATATCAAATGGAAGCAACACGGCGGCCCCTGCACCGTGACCAACGGATTAGCGCTATGCTCGTTGCACCACTCCGCATTTGATATGGGAGCTATCGGGCTCGACGACAGCATGAAACTGTTGGTTTCAGCAGGTGTGAACGGTACCCATATGATCGACCAATTGTTCTGGGACTTTGCTGGGAAGACGATTCGGTTGCCAAAGGTCGCCGAACATTATCCTTTGGATAAGTTTGTGGAGTGGCATCGGGGGCAGGTGTTTAAGGGGTGAGGCACATATTTAATCACCCAGCACTCACTCCAAATACCGATACCCCATCCCATGCACGGTGCGGATCAGCAACGGACTATTCGCATCGAGCTCAATGGTCTTGCGCAGCTTGGAGATATGCTGATCCAACGTGCGGCTGTTAGGCAGGAAATCATAGCCCCAGGCAGCATCGAACAACATCTCGCGCGTGACGACCTTATTCTTGTGCTGATAGAGGCACTCCAGGATTTTCACCTCGCGCAGTGAAAGCTCCAACCTCGCCGTCTGGCGCAAAGCGCATAGCTCATTCGGGTACACGGTTAAATCACCAAAGCAAAAGCTGACATCTGGCTGCGCGGTTTTGCTACGCAGGCAACGCCTGGCGATGGTCTTGATCCTGGCGCGGATCTCGTGAATGCCAAACGGCTTACTGATGTAATCATCTGCTCCCAGCTCTAACCCGACCACCCGGTCGATCTCTTCATCCTTGGCGGACAAAAAGATAATCGGGATCTGCTCATCCTGTTTGCGGATCTCTCGGCATACCGCGTAGCCATCCAGCTCCGGCATCATGATATCGAGGATGATAAAATCCGGTTTTTCCCGCTGATACATCTCCAGCGCCACTTTGCCATTCTCTGCGGCGATCAGGCTGTAACCCTCACGGGAGAGCGCTTCTACCAATCCCTGACGGATGTTCGTATCGTCTTCAACGACCAGTATTTTCATCATGACTCCCTGTGGTTAATGCTATTAGCGGTGGCGATTACCGCCTGACGTGGGCGATATCATCGGCTACAGCGCTGTGCCCTCTCCCCAACCCTCTCCCCAAAAAGGAGAGGGAGCTAGAGCGCGGTTGTTGTCAGGTATAGAAGTCACTCTGCGGCACTTATCCAAAAACAGCGGCTACGGTGCTGTAATCAGGTTACGTGCCAGCCGCAAGGTGAAGCGCACCCCCGGCGACTGCTGAGCCACCAGGATCTCCCCGCCCAGGCTGTGCGCCAACTGCTGGGCAATCGTCAGGCCAATGCCGGTGCCTGATACGCCCTCGGTAATACCTGACTTCACCCGGTAAAAGGGCAGGAAAATCATCCTGAGCTCTTTCTCGGCGATACCGGCACCATAATCCCGCACGTGGATATCCACATTGTCCGCACCGCACTCCACCTGCACATCGACCTGTTTCCCGGCCGTGGCATACTTTTCCGCATTGCTCAGCAGGTTATTGATAATCTGCGTCAGGCGATCGATATCACTCTGCACCACCACGCTTTCGCCTAATGAGAGGGAAATCGTCATCCCCTTGGCCTGATATGACGGAGTGAAAGTCTGAGTAATCTTCGCCAGCAGCGGGTTGAGGTCAATGGGCTGAATGTGCAGCTTCGGCTCGCGGGTAAAACTCAAAATGTTCTGGATCAGGCGCGATAGGCGCTGGCTCTCGCCGATAATCACGTCCAGGTAACGCAGTCCTTCATTGTGCTGTTCATCCAGCTCTTCTTTCAGCAACTCTGCATACAGCGTGATATTAGTCAGCGGCGTTTTCAGCTCGTGGGACACCTGGCTGACAAAACCCACCTGCTGGCGCGCCAGCCGTGCCGTCTGGGTGTATTCCCGATAGAGGCGGAAAATGATCAAGCCCATGATGGCCAGCATTAGCAGGATAAACGCCCCGCCCCACAGGTAGACCGCCGTAGTACTGGCCGCTTTGCCGTAATAGCTCACCTGCCAACCTGTAAGCGGATAAGGCAGGCTCTGTTCGGCCAACGGCTGCAGGTTTCCCAGCTCGACATACGGATTGCTTTGGTACAGCAGGCGTCCGTTCTCTACCAGCACCAGCGTGTCTTTGCCAAAATCGAAGTTAACCGCATTGATCACGTCCGATAGCAGTTTGATATAAGGAACCCGAAATCCGATGGTCTCGCTGCCGATAGTGCGCCAGTAGATCAACAGCGGCTCCTGCACCTCGCCGGTGATATACCAGCCGGATTGTGGGATAGCCATTTCGCTTTTTACGTTGTGGCCATACAGCAAGGAAGGATCGTTCACCAGCGGTGTAATGGCCTGAACCCAGGCGAGTTCTTTTTGGCTCAGCGGGCCGTTATCGTTGGGGTACAACAACCGATTTTTCTGCAGGACAAACACGCCATCAATGTCGTGATCCTTCTCAACCAGCTCCTTGAGCGCCTGTTCGTTGGGTTGAATGTAGTCGGTGATCGCGTCCAGCCGCGTTGCTTTCTGCCGCAGAATATCCATAACGCTGTCGCTGGCTTGCGTAACGCGCGTTTGTGCCATGGTCTGGGATTGGTAATGGCGTAGCAACACTTCGTGCTCGAGGGTGCGCACTCCCAGATAGGCGATCAGGCTGAAGACCGCCACGGTGATGATGATAAAAACCGTCAAACTTCTGGAAGTACGCTGGCTCATTAGGCTCCCTGCTACTGGTTCTTCTGGGTTTTGATGTTGTAGTTCTGTTCTTTCACTGCCTTACGGGTCGATTCCTTGCTGTCGCTCTCCATTTTACCCATCAGGTCTTTGTTCTTCTGCGCGCTGGCTTCGGCTTTTTGTCTGGCTGGAGCGGCACTGACGGGTAGGCTTTCCAAGGCTGCCGCATTAGCGCTAAACACCTGTTTGGCCTCTTCCATTTTGCCTGCATCCATCAGCTCTACCGCGCGCTCATTTTCAATTGCCGCCTTCTGAATGGCCGAGTCCACCAGCACTTCATCAACCTGCGCTGCGCTGACATCCTTAGCGGATTGGCTATAACGTACCGCCACCTTCTCATTGAAGGTATCCACCTGTTTGGTGCTCAGGTTGGCGTAACGCACGTTCACATCGGCCAGCGGTTTGCTCTGGGCGTTGCTGCCCTTAGCCGGGATCACTTCCAGCAGAACATATTTTTCCTGATTGGAATACAGCTGGTTCAGTTTTACGGTGACCGTATTACCGCTGATGCTGCCATCACGCCCCAACAGACGAACCGGCGTAACCTTATCGGCAGTTTTGATCACTACCACCACGTCCTGCGCTACTACGGACATGGCGTCGTTAAACTCGTGGGCGAAGGTCTTTTCCAGATCGCTGGATTGCTCAACAAAGGCATGGTTGCCATCGCTATAGCCAGCAATGGTGGTCATCAGATCTTCGTTATAACCATCACCAATGCCGATGGTGGTAATGGCGATACCTTTCTTGGCCGCCAGTTTAGCCAGCTCGGCCAGCTCACTGTTGGAGGTTGGCCCTACGTTGGCTTGCCCGTCGGAAAGCAACACAATGCGGTTAACCTGCTCTTTATCCAGATGCTTGCTCACCTGATCGATACCCTTGCTCACCCCGGCAAACAGCGCCGTCATCCCACGCGGTTCAATACTTTTGTTAATTTTATTAATCAGTTCTTTTGTATCTTTGACCTTGGTCGCCGGGATCACCACTTCAACCCCGGAGTCATAGGCAACGACCGAAAGCGTGTCATTACCGTTGAGCATGTTAACAGCGGCGATCGCCGCCTTTCTGGCGTTTTCGATACGATCGCCACTCATTGAGGTGGAGCGGTCAATGACCAGCGCCAGATTGATCGGGCTGCGTTTTTCCTGCGGCAGCGGATAGCCCACCAACGAGATTTTCAGATAGTTTTTATCCTGGGTATTTTCCAACACCACGGGCGAGGCAACTTCAGACTTTACGACGATCTTGGGGGCAGCCGGAGCGGCACTGGCACTCCAAGGCAGCACAGACAGGGTGAATAACGCAAAAATACATTTCAGATCCATGGTGAAGCTCCTTGTCAAAAGAATCGAATCCATTCTTGCCCGTATCGGCCGGAGAGTTGTCTGTTATCTGTATAAAGATGTAAAAAATAGGTAAAAGTTGCTGTTGCCGCTCCCTCGGGTTCGCACTCGGCAAGAAACATATCACTTTTAAGCCCAGAGTGTCGCCTAAAACGCCCCACCCAACACCGGCTAAAACCAGTTTATTCCTATAATAAGGTTAGCGTAAATCTATTAAAAAGCATTATCATTCCTTTGTACCGGCATGCTCTTAATGAAACTTCACTGATGTTACCGGATGAACTTATCTCTATATATTCATTCACAGGTGACATTATGTTTAATATTTACAGCGTTAACTATGCTTCAATGAGCAATGAGAAATCTGAAGATCTCTTTATGTTAAGAAAAAATACTTTTAAAGACAGACTGCAATGGGCAGTCGACTGTTCGGACGGCAAGGAGGTCGATCAGTTTGATAATGACAAGACCAACTATATTTTTGGCGTGGAGAACGGCATGATTATATGTGGAACCAGGATGATAGACATGAAATACCAAAATATGTTGAACAGTACATTCTCCTCATTCTTTAACAATGTCAACATTCCAGAAGGTAACTACATTGAATCCACGCGTTTCTTCGTGGATAAAGAAAGAACCCACTCGCTGTTAGGCCGTAAGTTTCCCGTCACTATGGCTTTGTTTCTCTCACTGATTAACTATGCGCAACAACATCATTATGATGGCATTCTTGCCGTTGCCAGCCATGCGATGATGCACATCATCAGAACCTCAGGTTGGAATGTCACCGTGTTGGAAACCGGTGTTTCCGAGAAAGATGAGCCGGTCTATCTGTTGCTCGGCCATGTCGACTCTGAGAGCCAGAGGAAACTAAAAGCCAAGATATTCAGCAAGTACAGCACAGCGGACGAAACCAGGCTGAACGACTGGCCGCTGGCGGCTGAGCCTTCTTTGTAATCAACTAACCGGTTTAATCAGTTGAAGTTCCACACCTAGACGTATTGCATGCCGGGCATTTGCGACTCCCAGCTTTTTGACGATGTTGGACATATGAAACTTGACCGTACGCGTAGTGATCCCCAGGATCATCCCCGTCTCCTGATAGGTTTTGCCCACGCTGGCCCAGTAGAGGATTTCGTTTTCCCGTTCGGTAAATTGGGCGCTCTTTTCCGAGCGAGAGGCGTTTTTTTCCGACAGCGAATTCAGGGTTAGATAAATCTCATGCACTGACGCCAGTAAAACAGAGATGTCACCTTTATTCTTGATCAGCGTTTGGGTTAATTCCGCTCTGGTTTCAGGGGCAAGAATAAAAGATAACGTGACCAGGTTATTATTATAATCATGCAATACAAACGTATAGCCGTTATTCAGCCCAAATTTCCTGGCCCGCTCGAAGAGTTCGGAAAAATGAAACCCTCCCCCCGTCATTAGATTTTCATCCCAGGAAAAAGGCGTTAACCGGTTCAGCGCAGTGATCACCACCGGATCGGTATACTGTAAACCGTTGGCTTTATAATGTTCTACCCACTCACCAGGATAGTTGGTTACCCCAAAGATACAGGACATATCTTTTTTCGATAACACCACATACGCCCAGATAAATTCCCCGAGATCGTTTAATGTCGCTTCGAGGTGCGTTTTGATAATGTTACTAATATGTTCTTCGTTTTCCATTAACTGCTCGCCCCCGACAACATAAAATAATTCCACTAGGCCGAATATAGCAGATAAGGGCGCCAGGCAGAAGGCTCCTGGCTTTCTGCCCAGGAGCGGTCCCACTCATAGCCAATCATCTGTTATTCGAAGTACACCCCGGGGTTATCCGCGAGCGAAACGAAATTCTTGGTATTTTTGTCCAGCGTGCGGATCTCACCACTTTCGATGTCGTACACCCAGCCGTGCAGGCGTAGGGCGTTGTCGCGCAGACCAACGGCAACGGACGGGTGAGTCTTAATATTATTTAGTTGGGCTATCACGTTCTCTTCAACCATAGCGTTAACTTTGTCGATTTCGCTATCCCAGGTCTTCTTCTCTACCACCGCTTTTGCCGCGTCCGCATAGTGCAGCCAGTGGGCAACAGCAGGCATTGGGTCAAGGCACTGGCAAGAAGCGATAGCCTTCATGGCGCCGCAGTTCGAGTGGCCGCAAATCACGATATCAGTAACGCCTAACGCCACAACCGCGTATTCGATGGTCGCCGACACCCCACCCGGCTCCGGGCCAAAGGAAGGGACGATGTTGCCTGCGTTACGGATAACGAAAAGCTGCCCCGGCTCTTGCTGGGTCACCAGCTCGGGTACCAGGCGGCTGTCAGAACACGAAATAAAAAGCGCTTTAGGGTTCTGGCTGGAGGCAAGGCTGCGAAAGAGCTCCTTACGCTGAGGGAAAATCTCTTTCTGGAAACTGAGGAAACCTTCAATAATATGTTGCATAGCACACTCTCTAGATCTGTAGTCTCGATAGTATGATAATCCTTGCTGGCTAAGCTGGAAAGCGGGCCAAACCTTAAGCTAGACGCCCCAGAGGTTCAGCGGGGTGCTTTTAGTACGAGTAGATAATCGGCAAGGAACATAAACAGATTGGCAAAGTGGCGGACAAGATTGCCGCTCTATACCCGACCCTCCACGTGAATTATCACATCATTTTCCTGATCTCTTGTTATGGGTCTTCTTCATAAATAGTTTACTAAAACCACCAAAACGGTATTTTCAGTACCCAAAAAGACAATAATTTAAACCACTCATATTGTGGAGGTTTAAAAAAATGACTATAAAGGTAGTATGAATACTGAAAAAAAGTCAAAAATAAACACCCTACTAAGTACGATCCCATCCGGGGTAGCGCTCACCACCGCATGGCTCACGAAACAGGGATATAGCCTTGACTTACAGAAACAATATAAGAAAAGTCAATGGCTTAATTCGATAGGTACGGGAGCTTTAATCCGTAATGGCGATCAAGTTGATTACCTTGGGGGGCTCTATGCCTTGCAATCGCAACTGGGGTTATCCATACATCCGGGAGCGAAGACAGCCTTGTCGTTGCAGGGCAAAGCGCATTACCTGGGGCTTGCTGAGAAAAAAGTGATGCTATTTGGCACATTGGGGGAAAAGCTCCCCATGTGGTTTGATAAACATGACTGGGGGGTAAACATCGACTGCAAGCTATCCAGCTTTCTGCCGCCGGATCTTGGCCTTGTAGAAATAGAGCACAAGAGTTTCAGCGTGAAGGTCTCTGGCCCGGCTCGTGCAATTATGGAATGTCTCTATCTGGCGCCTAAAAGTCAGCCATTAATGGAGGTGTACGAGCTGATGGAGAGCCTGAACAATTTACGGCCTGCTACGGTGCAGAAACTCCTGGAAAGCTGTTCTTCCGTGAAAGTAAAACGCTTATTCCTCTATTTGGCTGATAAAGCCGGTCACGAATGGCTTAGCTATATCAATATACAAAACATTGACTTGGGAACAGGGAAGCGGTCCATTGTTGAGGGGGGGATCTATATCCCCGAGTACAGGATAACCGTGCCAAAGGAACTGGGAGCTGCTCGATGAAAAAGGCTTATAAAAAACAGGTTCAACTACTATTGGATGTGCTGCCAGAAGTAGCAAAAGAAAGATGCTTCGCCATGCACGGCGGCACGGCAATCAACCTCTTTTTGCGTGATATGCCGAGGTTGTCCGTCGATATTCGACTCGGCTAAACCAACAATAAAGCGAGGAACCCTTACGGATACTGGATTTCAGGCACAAAAAAAGCCGCTCGAAGGCGACTTGATTTGCATACTGACTAATGGTGCCGAAGGCCGGATTCGCACACATCAATCCAACTGACTGACTGATTTCAATGATTTTTATTTATAGCACTAGGTGTTTTTACCCGCACTTGTACCCACAAATGAAGATCCGTACAAAAATCAGACACAGCCAGCAGACACAAAGCCATATTATTACAACACCAATATGGCGACCAAGACAAGGGCTGGATGACCGACTCATCAAGCCAGAATGTCAACGAACCACGATTGACGAGAGCCTTGTTGTAGGCCGCCCAGTTAGTGATTTTGAATTTTTTTTGCCAAGGGAAACAGGAATGTGGTGATCTGATCCTGATTACAGTCAGAAGCTCGATTTATTCAACAAGACCCTAACAAGCCTGAAACTCTCTCTTCACAATTCTCGTTTAACGCCAGCTAATTATTTTTTCATAACATCAATGACAATTGATACCTACCTTTGGTTGCTTTTTTACTTTTAACGCAACAGTTAGCAGTTTGATTTAGATCACAAAAAGTGCTTTTTTTCGTCGTTGTATTTTTTCATTCTCAGGATAAAAATCACTATCTTTTTTCTTTTTTCTGGACAGTTTTACAATAGGAATATTCCAGAATAGTTTTAATTTATTTTTTACTTTACAAATTAAAACTTTTTGAGAAAAATCTTAAAAAACGCACAATCTCATGATTTCATTCATTATGAACAATAAAATTGAAAATTAAACTTTGTTGCGTTCACTAATTTTACAGTTCAAAAAACTAGGATATTCACATCGACACACATTCGGTTACACCGATCAATACAGCAATATTAATAGCCAAAATCTATCATAAATAGGAAATTCAATTGCTTTAAACGATTGTCAATAATTATTAGAGTCAGTTAAAACTTATAGCACCAGAGAGAGGGAAGTTTCTCTGTAATTGTTAAGTGCAAGACTGTTTGCTAAGTCTAGATGATGTCCCTAGGCAGACTGTCTTTAAGGGAGATGTAACTTGATGAAATATTACTTTGTCTCGGATAATTGTTATTTTCTAAACGGATTAGAAGACTCATTGTCAGCAAACATTAAAGAACGGTCAATTTATGTCAATGTCAATCATGATATTTTCATCCTTAACCCAGAACCTGATGATGTGATAGTGCTCGCAATATTCAATCTTACTAAGCGTCGGGAAATAATGCGAAAACCAGGGTTATCACTCTGCCACCTTATTATCATGGTGAAGTATGGGGCCAGCCTTATACAGGAATCCACGTATACCCCTTGGTTTATCCCTTGGAAAACAACGGCAGAAGACTTCATTAACATACTGAATGAATTGAAAAATAAAAAATCATCCCGACATCATCCCCCATTAAAAGAACCGGAAATTTTTCTTTACCTTGGGGCGGGATTTTCACATAAAGAAGTGGCCAAACAACTTAGTCTATCTAACAAATATATTTATGCCATCAGGCGTAAAATTAGTGTTTCATTAGGATTGCGAGAATGTAATGTTGCTACTAGCATTCTTCTCTGTCGAGATGTGGCAGAAATGAGATTATATGATAGACGGCGCCCCACATTCACCCCTTGGGGGTATGAGAATAGCCTTACATCATTTTGATGAGTAAAATAATCACATAGAGAAAAAGCGTAGCTTAATTTATTTAAATTAATCAGGAAGTTTGAAAGAACACCGAGATCCATATCTCCATCTAGGGATAATTGAAACAGAGCTCGGTTAGCAAAACCCACCTCTTAAATAGAAAGCGTGTTGATATGAGTTTATTTAATAGGAATACTTCTCATTCAACTTAATGTGGGGATACCAGTGTAAAAGTAAAGAGGGAAAAGCATTATATTGCATGCTCCACTTTTTTCGTTTGCACTAGAAAAGGAAATAGTCAACCTAAAGGATAGATCACGCTAACAGGTTGGCTACTCCAAATTTAAATGACGATGTAATACTTAAATGGAGTTAATTATGAAGTACAGTAAATGTCTGTTGGCAACCGCAATCGTGGCAACTTTTGGCGTGAGCGCTGCTCAGGCGGCGTCAAACGGTACCGTCAACTTTACCGGTCAAGTGCTCGATAAAACCTGCGATATCACTATCGATGGTAATGCCAGTCCGGCCACAGTGGTACTGCAAGCCGTTGATAGAAGTCAACTGAGCGTTATCGGCGCGACCGCCAAACGTACTAGTTTCAACATTGAACTAAGTAACTGTTCTGGCTCAGCTTCCGTGACCAACGCAGCGGCATTCTTTGAAAACAGCTCAACTGTTGATCCGATCGGCTACCGCCTAAACAACACCGCAACCGGTGGTACTGCCGCCACCAACGTTCAGTTACAGCTGATTGACGCGCCAACCGGTAACGCCATCAAGGTCGGTAGCCCGGAACAGCATACGTCTTCCACGACCTATGACCTGGCCTCAGGCACAGCCACACTGCCGTACGCTGTTGAATACTATGCAACTGGCGAAGCAACTGCGGGCCTGGTAGCCAGCTCCGTCAATTTCACCATTAACTACTTCTAATCTTTTTTGCCAAAGACTGAGTATTGACGAGCTTTACACGGGGAGCAGTTGACCGCTCCCCGCATTCAGGGAGAAACCATAATGAATCACCGTGCCATTTGCCATAGCGTCGCCGCGTTCGTTTTCACTTTTATTTTGACGGCCCCAGCAGTGGCGGGGATTGTTATTACCGGTACACGTGTTATTTATCCGGCGACGGAACGCGAGGTAATGGTGAAAATCGATAATCGTGGGAATAAGCCTGTTCTGGCACAGAGCTGGGTGGACGACGGCGATCCAGATGCATCACCGGAAACAGCCCGCGCCCCTTTCACCATCACACCACCGATCAACCGTATCAATGCTGGAAAGGGACAGACACTGCGCCTGATGTATACCGGTGAACCACTACCGACGGATAAAGAGTCTGTGTTCTGGCTCAACGTTCTGGAAGTGCCGCCGCAGAGCAAAAATAAGCAAAACCAGCTAGAAATGGCGTTCCGTTCACGCATCAAGATTTTTTATCGCCCGGCAGGCTTGGCGGGTTATGCAAACCAGGCTGGACAGTCTGTCACCTGGAAAAAGGTTAATGGTGGCGTGGAAGGAACCAACCCGACGCCGTACTACGTGTCATTGGCCAATATTGCTGAAGATAAAGAAGGTAAACGGCCTGTCAGCAAAGGCGGCATGATTGCTCCTGGCGGGAAAACCGTATTCGCGATTCAAAAAAATCTGAGCGCCATCTACCCCTCATATATCAACGATTTTGGTGGCATTAACCCCACATTACAGCCGGTCGCACCATAAACCACCGCTGGTTGGGAACGTAAAGCGTGCATTGTGCGCTGTTACTGGAATAAGCCAGATAAAACCGCTTTTTCCAGATTGATTATTGCGCAGCCCTGTTAGGGTTTTTTAGTGATAAGGAATTCACATGTCTTCTTTTCATCATTCACTGTCGCCGCTGGCCGCCGCCGTCCTGCTTGCACTCGCCGGAGCGGCTATAGCCGAGGACGACATTGAGTTCAACCCCAATTTTATGAGCCCCGGCAGCCAGCAGCGCATCGATCTGACCCGCTACAATCAAGACCTTGTACCGGCGGGAAAATACAGCGCGGAACTCAACGTTAATGGTCGCCACATCGGGCGAGATGACGTGACCGTGCAGGATAGGATCGTGGAGGGTAAACGAGTGCCGCAGGTGGATATCTGCGTTAAACCCTCCGCACTTGCTACGCTGGATATCAACGTTGAGCGGCTGACTCCAGAGGCGCAAAAAATGTTGGCGGCTCAGAAAGCGGTAGGCAAGGATGATGCCTGCCTGGCCCTGAATCACCTGCTGCCGGAAGGCAGCGTGGTGTTTGACGCCAATGAACAAGCGCTGAACCTCAACATACCGGAGATTTTACGCGTTAACCGCCCACGCGGTTACGTCAATCCCGAACAGTGGGATACGGGCATCACGGCGGCTACTCTAGGCTACAACCTTAACGCTGGCAGCACCCGCTACAACGGTAAAAACAATGATACGCTCTACGGCAATATCAACGGCGGTTTTAATCTCAAAGGTTGGTACTTCCGTCACAACGGTGTCTACACTAAAACCACAGATACCAACAGCAACTATAACAACATCAATACCTACCTGCAGCGGGATATTCCCGCCATTCTGGGGCGGGTGATCATTGGCGATGCCAACACCAAAGGGGAGCTGTTCGATACCCTGTCGTTTCGTGGTGTGCAGGTAGCCAATGAAGAGCAGATGTTGCCAAACTCTGTCAGGGGCTATGCTCCAGTGGTCAGAGGCGTTGCTCGCTCGGCGTCCAGGGTCATTATCCGTCAGAATGGCAACGTCATTTACGAGCGCTCGGTAGCACCGGGGCCATTTGAAATCACCGATCTGTACCCGACCGGCTACGGCGGTAGTCTGGATGTCTCCATCGAGGGAGCCGATGGTTGGCAGCAGAATTTTCAGGTCCCTTATGCAGCGACCAGCAACCAGCTACGCCCCGGTGCACACCACTACAGCATGACCTACGGCAAGATACGCTCAAGCCAACTGCGTAGAGAACCAGCCCTGCTGGAAGCCTCCTACCGGCGTGGCATTAACAATGCCATGACGTTGTATGGCGGCATTCAAGCTAACGGGGCCTACCAGGCGATAATGGGCGGTGCCTCTTTCGGCACCTCGTTCGGTTCCTTCTCGATGGACGTCACCCACGCACGTCCCCGGCTGGGCGAGGGCTGGGGCAAGATATCAGGAGAAAGCTACCAGCTTAAGTATAGCCAGCTCATACAGAGCACCGGCAGCAACCTGTCGATAGCCGCTTACCGCTACTCCACCGACGGCTTTATGGACTTTATGACCGCCATGCAGACAGCTGAGATGTACTCAGGGGACGGCAGCGGCAGGACCTTTAAACGAGCTAAGGACCGTCTGTTGGTCAGTGCTTCGCAGCCACTACCACAGGGCTGGGGACAGCTTTACGTCAGCGCATGGCAGCAGGCCTACTGGAATGACTCGTCGACTGACCGGCAGTATCAGTTCGGCTATACCAACCACTATAAGGATCTCAGCTACAACCTGAGTGTGAGCCGCAATCAGGACGCATTTGGTCGTTCTCAGAACACTTATATGCTCAACCTGACGTTGCCACTAAACGACCTGTTGGGCTTCAGCCAGGTGGGATCCCGATTTACACGCGGGCCGGGCAACACAACGAACGAACAACTGTTTGCTTCAGGCACGGCGGGTGCCGAGCGCGAGTACAGCTACAACGTTACGGCGGGCTATAACCGGCAGGGTGGCGAAAGCAGTGGCAACAGGAATAGCAGCAGCCTGGTTATGAACGGTTCGGCACGCACCCGGTATACCACCTTAAGCGCGTTGGCGGGTACCGGTCAAAATTATGAAACCTGGTCGGCAGGCATGAGCGGCGCAATGGTAGCGCACTCAGGGGGGGTGACGCTGTCGCCATACAGCGGCGACACCTATGCACTTGTTGAGGCTAAAGGTGCCAAGGGCGCAAGCATGGTGAGCTATCCCGGCATTAAGGTAGACAGCTTTGGCTACGCGGTTATCCCCTACCTGACGGCTTATCAGCTTAACGAAGTGGAAATCAGCCCGAAGGGGTTGTCGAACAACGTCGAGCTGAATCTGACCAGCCAGAAGGTCGCCCCCTACAGCGGAGCGGTGGTGAAAGTGAAGTATGACACCACCGTGGGTTACCCGGCTCTAATCAGCGCCCCGATGGCCAACGGTCAGCCGATGCCGTTCGGCGCGGAAGCGTTTGACAGCGACGCGCGGCGTATCGGCGTTGTAGGGCAAGGAGGGCGGCTATTTGCCCGCGTGCCGTCAACAGAGGGGAAAATCAAGGTCGTTTGGGGCGAAGCGCCGGACCAGCAGTGCCAGGTAAGCTATATGCTGCCAGCCAATGCAGATCTGGAAAAAAGCAATGCCATCAGGTTTAACTCGCGCTGCGAGTAATGGTGGCATGAAGACATCGCCGGGTAGCCTAAACGACGGGCGCTGATCCTGGCAACAGCGTTAACAGAAGATTAAAGGATTTGATGATGAAAACGACGGCGCACTTACTTTCAGGGCTGAGAAAATATGCCAGGCCGATTTGCCGGTTTTTAAGTGGTTTTCTGGCACTTGCGGCGCTACAGGTGCAAGCGGTAACCTGTGAATTCACCAAGCTTTTCAATGAAAACGTGACAATACCGGTCGTCGGGCCAGGTATGTCAACGGTTGGGGAAGACGTCGCCATTGGCAAGGTGCTCTATGCAAGCCGATTGTGGACTAAGGATTATTCAACCGACTATACATGTTCCATAACAGATCCGGGGGAGCGGTGGCAGATGAATATCTATAACCGGATCGATACGATTGCCACGCCGTCGGGAGCACCGACGCGCTCTGGTGATAAGGACATTTTCCCGACCAATGTACCCGGCATTGGCGCTATTTTTTACTTTTCTGGCTCACTTTTTAAGAACGCGGAATTTCCAGGTGTTTGGGAAACGACGATGGGAATTGGTTTTGGAAAACGTACCCAAGGGCTAGCCCAAGTGTCACAAGTTGAAGTCGAACTTATTAAAACCGGATCGATTGCCGCAGGAACGCAACTGGTGCTGGGGTCTTCGTTTCCCACTTTTCAGGTTAGCTCTGGTTCAAAGTCCCCGATAGTCGTAGAACATATCTTTGCCACGATTAATTTTAGCGGCGCTACTACTATGTATACTAAAACCTGCCAATTGGCCAAATCGGTTATTGATGTCGAGCTTGGTACGCACCAGCGTAGCGATTTTACCGGTATCGGCAGCAACACGGAGTGGGAGAATTTTGATATTACGTTAAAAGACTGCCCTCCTTTTGTGGGTTATAACGACTATAACTATAACGAAGATACTGGCATACTCAAAGGTTCAAATAAAGCCAATCAGGCCACAATCAGCTTTAACAGCGTTCACGGTGTTGTTGAAAGTAACCCATTGCTGGCTAAGCTGGAAAGAGGGCCAAACTCAGCCACGGGAATTGGTATTGAACTGTCGGAGAGGAGTGCCGCCAGTTCAATCAATCTTGACGGTAGCGGTGGCTTTGACTTGCAAAACTTACCGACACAAGATGGCTCATCGTATGTGATCCCGCTTAAAGCCCGATATGTTCAGTATGAGAGCAATGTGAAAGCGGGTATCGCCAACGGCGCCTCTGTCTTTACCATAACCTATAATTAACCGCTGTAATGAACAGCCTGCAGGCTGTTTTCAGACTGATAACCAAGTCCTGGTCGTAAGAGCAGGACTTTGAGCTAATAGGCTGAGATGAGAGTATATAAGCAATATCGAACCTGCATATTTACTCGCTTCTATAACTCACAGGCGATGACTTTAGTTCGAGCGTTAACTTTACTATTATTTATCAATTGGTTGAGAGACATCCTGCCTTGTTTATCGACAACCGATATTTCACCTTTACTTGTCTTGGGTATCCTGCTGGTTGCGACTACGGAGCAAACAGCCTCTCATACCGTCCTCTTCGAACACAATACCTACTCAATCTGCGCGCTTAAAGGCAGGTATGACGAGATAGGTAAAAATGCTGTCGAATTGGTAGGAAACGAACTGTCCGCCATAAGGTAATCTATTGATTCTATTTATAGATACGGCATACAGTGTTCCTATCTTACATAGCGTAGTTACTTGACGTCTCGAGCCATTGCCATTGGTTTTAACGTTCTTCTACACACTGAAAGTGCTAATATTATGGCGTAATCAGTACTGAAAATATAAAACATTGACATTATGGCGAAAAAAACAGCACCACTACTTCCTACAACTAACCAATTGCTGACTGATTTTGGTGAGCGTCTGAAACTTGCGCGTCTTCGGCGCAAACTAACGGCCAAACAGGTGGCAGAACGGGCTGGTATGTCGCCAATGACGCTACGTTCGCTTGAAGCCGGGGGGGCAGGCGTGACGATAGGTGCATATCTATCAGTCATGCAGGTGTTAGGGCTTGAAAGCGACCTGAATAAGTTGGCCGCCGAAGATCAACTAGGCCGCCAACTTCAGGATTCCCGGCGGATAAAGAGCGAGATCGTTTTCACTTCCAAGGCAAAACCGAGTAAAGCACCAGCAGACAAAAAGCCGCGCCCTGAGGTTGCCCACAGGTACGAAGGATCAGATAAGCAGGCAGCTACAGCAACGAAAGCTGGCTCCGTAGCAAACAATACGGCCCGCAGCACAACGTCGGCCGATCTGGCTGCCCTGCTAAAACCATTGAAGACGTCAATCAAAGGGAGTTAACGATGGTGATGATCGGGGTATATGCAGACTGGGATGGAATGTTACCTGTCTCTACCCACAACAGAAAGTTGATGTAGATTGACTGAAAAAGCGAGGGGAGCCTTACGGGGGCAGAATTCCAGGCACAAAAAAAGCCGCTCGAAGCGCGACTTGATTTGCGTACTGACTAATGGTGCGAAGGCCGGACTCGCGCATAATCCATAACCTCATGATTTATTGTTAGTTAATATAAAAATCAAGATATTATACCAACACAGATATCAACGCTTGAAATTGTTAAATTTGTGACTCGAAGCCGCGCAGACATGATGTTGTCGGTAATGCTATTTTGGCAAGCCTTGGTGTACACCCCATGGCCCACTTCAGCAATAGAGATTCACTGACCATATAGCACTTGCCAACCTCGACTTAAAGTACACCATGACCTGAGAGTCAAAGCCTGCATGATTCAATATGCTGGAGAATAACCTCTACGGCCTGATCGGGCGTTAACACTGAAGTGTCTAGGGTGATATCAGTGGATAACCAAGCCTCATACTGGCGAGTGATGACTTTCTGCCAGTCGGGCAATACATGCCCAGTAATGTCTGCGCTACGGTGCTCAACCCTCTCCTTATGCTGCGCTTTATCGGAACAGATAATTTCAATTTCCAACACAGGCACTGCATTTTTTGAAGCCACATCTCGCCAAGCCTGCCGAGTAATAGCGAGAGGATTTACCGAATCAGCAATGACGTTGTTAGCCAACTTAAGATTATCCGCGGCGATGGCATACCCGACCAGATATCCGGCAGGTCCCATATCAGACATTGTGATTTTTTCTGACCGAATCAGTGATTGTTCGATAGAGTCGATACGCACCCAGACCGCATTCAGCCTAGGTGCCAATAAACGGGCAATGGTTGATTTCCCAGTTCCCGGTAACCCACCAAAGATGATTAGCATGAGCGTCCTTTTATGACTTATGGCTATAAGCAGACCTGGATATTCAGCGATCTTCTCGGGTGTGCCAAAGATCGACAATATAAATAGTATCGTGCTGAATTTCATAGTGAACGTCATAATCATCAAACAAGATTTTTCTCACTTCTCGTGGTTCATATCTTGTCTGAGATACACCGATTCTTGGATGGTCGGCGAGCCCTGAGGTTCCGATGATCAAACGCTCTAACACATTGTCAGCATGTTGCCGACTGAACTGACAGGCAAACCTATAAATACGCTCCAAGTCATCCTGAGCCTTTTGGGTCCACTGTATTTCCATAGGTTATGATTTTTTCAGTTTGTTAGCGAAGTCAACCACATCCGCATGGCTAACCACCCTTCCCGCATCGACATCAGCAAGGCCTTTCAAAATCTGCTGATGCCGCCGCTCTCTCTCTTCAATCATGGCAGTCAATGCTTCCTTAATCACCCAGCTTTTGGATCTGTCCAGTTCAATAGCCAGGTTTTCAACCGCCGTAGCAAGCTCTGCGGGGATCTGAGCGCTGATCGTCTGTTTCGCGGGTTGTCCCATGAGCATCACCTTTTAATAACAGTTAATAACACTTATTAAAATAGCATTGTTTTGTTAGCGTAACTACCTGTGGCGAAGACAACATTAGCCCCCCATCATCTCGATGGCCAACATTCCAGTTGGTAGATGTTCGTTGAAGTCGGTTGACCTTGAGAGAGCTAATATAGCGAGAAAGGTGGGTAACTGCTGGATTTCAGGCACAAAAAAAGCCGCTCGAAGGCGACTTGATTTGCGTACTGACTAATGGTGCCGAAGGCCGGACTCGAACCGGCACGTATCTCTACGGTTGATTTTGAAT
>RCUN01000116.1_pt1 | contig 84668 bp, 79 predicted proteins | sample 2166181 | NCBI WGS metagenome assembly RCUN01 (sample SAMN09932603, study PRJNA488358) | compost metagenome | feature: garden; material: soil; isolation source: compost soil in crotononitrile-enriched culture | place: Germany: Experimental Botanical Garden Goettingen | collected 2016-01-27 | reverse complement strand
CCTGCGGCGGTTCAGCCACGTGTTGTGACTCCCCGACCTGCACTGCAGCTGCAGCTGCTTTGGCTCGAAGGGAATCTGGGCACTGCGACGTCTCTGCCTGTCGCAGTTATCCGTGCTGATAGTGATCGTGTGACGCTCAGCTGGAATGGTGACGCAGTCGAACTGCTGACCGCGCTGGCGCGCGCACGTGGTCTGAAGTTCAGCTACGCCGGCGTCCGCTTACCCTTGCCAGTAGACATTGATGTGCAGGGCATAACGTATTCAAACCTGCTGCGCATCATTGAAATGCAGACAGCGTGGCGAGCGACCCTCGTAACGTACCCTGGCCAGATGGTGCTGCAGTTTATGACGTCCATTCCGGCACAACCGGCATATCACATAAAGAGGGGGAAACGATGACAGCCCGCTTTTTCATCTTGCTGCTGCCCATGATACTCGCGAGTTGTGCGGGATTTCCTGTGTCAAAGGCAGTCCCCCCACCAGGGCCTGATGGTGCACCACCGCCGGGACCTGAAGCCTATATGTCACCGCAAAAACGCGATACGGCTGATGTGTCAGACAACCGCCGTCAGATGCTCACTGAGGGAGGACGCACAACCGGTTTTCGCGGTGGCAAAGCACAGCGTGCCTGGGAACTTCGACGTGACCTGGAGGCACGCGCTAAGCAGCTTGATGCCACCTATGACTTCCGCCCGCTTATCAGCACCCGGGGCTGGTTACCCCCGGTTATTACCGAAGCGGTCGATGTGGCGCATGTCACTTCTGACCAGATACGAACCGCAAGCCACGTCTACGAAATCATTCAGCCAGAGCGTTTCGTCAGTAATCCACCGACCTGGCGCAGCTGGCTAATGGCGGGGCTCAGCACAGTTCCTCCGGATGAGCCAGAAGGTGGCCTTATCCCTGAAAACGGCGTTCAGCGTGATATCTGGCAGGCGGCGGTAAACGAGGGATGGGCAGAAGGGCGGCAAAGTGCTGATGAAACGCTGGAAGCGAACGTGAATCGCCTGACCCGGGATTACAACGGGATGCTTCAGTACATGTTGCTGCGTCGCCAGAACCTGATCACCGCACCGGTCGTCACCGAAAGCCAGCAAACCGTCAGCGGTGACAGCAACAAACTCACCACAGGTGATCGCGAACGTCGGCTCGAATCGCGCGCGGGTTTTGTTACCGACAAAAAGAACTGGAAACCCGTTATCAATACGGAGAAACGCTGATGTCAGCTCAGGAATTAGCACCTTACGATTTTGGCGGAGGGCTGGATGCCGACTCCCTGCGCGGGATGTTCGTCTGGGCCGCCCGCAACAATGTGAGCGATATCCACCTGCAGGGGGATAACCACTTTATTGTCGGTCGCTATGGCAGGCTCTTACGAGCCAGCCCATTTTCGGTTGCTGACGATACGCTGGCCAAGCTCATGGATGACATTTTCTCGCCCGAACTTCGCCCGCAGGTGCGCGGTGGGAAGTCCGTCGATCGCGCGATACAACTGGACGGCGATGCAACCGGTCGCTGGGGCCTTAGTCGCGGCGAACGTATCCGCTTTCGGGTGAATTTGTTGCAGGGGACAGCAGGGCGGCAAAAAACCATTGGCTGGACGCTGCGGGTGATCCCGTCAGACATCCCGCCTCTGGAGGGCATGCATCTCGAGCCTGCCCTGATGGAGAACATTTTGCCGGCGAAGGGGCTGGCATTGTGGGGCGGTATTACCGGCTCCGGTAAAAGTACCGCGCTGGCCTCAACCTACCGCTATTGTCTCGATACCGACCCCGACAGGAAGGTGACAACAAAAGAAGATCCCATCGAGTTTATCCTGGGCCGTCCCTGCGACATTCTGCCGCCACTGCAGTCGCAGGTGGGGGAAGATATCCCGGACTTTGCCACCGGGATCCGTGCTGACCTGCGTCGAGCACCGTCAGTGATTGGCGTCGGGGAGATGCGTGACCGCGAAACCATTGATGCCGGTATTCGCGCCGGCCAACTGGGCCATCTGTGCCTGTCCACGACGCATATCGATTCCCCCGGTGAAGTGTTTTCCCGCCTGATCAATGAGTTTCCTCACGAAAGCCGCGATGCCATGGCATGGGCTCTGCTGGGCGTTCTGCAGTATGTCGTGGTGCAGACACTCCTGCGTACCACTGACGGCAAACGTATCGCGGTGCGTGAATACATCACCATCGACTACTACCTGCGTGAAAAGCTGGGTGGCCTGCCGTGGTCCCAGTGGGGCAGCCATGTCAACACCCTTATCCGGCTGGAAAAGCGCCGCATTGTGGACCAGGCCTGGCAACTCTTTCGCGAGGGGCGCATCCCGGCCGCTGAGCTTAACGTGGTGATGTCACCACGCCAGCGGCGGGAATTAGAGGAGGGCACGGTATGAGTCAGGATAATAATTCGGGATATCCACCGGGATTCTGGCGGGATGCCGGGCGCCGTCTCGACGTCTGGGGTATCCCAGGCTGGCTGTTTCTCCTTTACCTCTTCTGGTTCCGCTTTCCCTCGATGGACACTATTTACATCGTTACGGTGGTCATCGCCATTTTTCGCCTGATGCAGATGTTCGGCTGGGGTGCAGGTGAGCTCGCCACGCGTGCTGCCCGCCTTGCCCGCGGCAAAAGACTCAGCGGTCGCCCGTGGTGGTATCGGCGTTTTTCTGACGGCGAATAACCGTCCCTGACCTGGTGAATACAGGAGGCTTTATGCATACAGCTGACTATCCGGTATGGCTTGCCATTCTGCCGGACCAGCGCGATGAGGCGCGGGCTGCTGCCGGGAAACATCCTGACGGCCGCAGCGCCATTACGTGGAGTAAAGCAGACCAGTTGTGGTTTGCCAGACCTGGCGCAGACCTTAGTCGTGTGCAGGCCTGGCTGCCTGACCGGACTATCCGGAGTACGGGAGGCGGTGACCCACAGTCCGAGTTTTTTGACGAGTTGACCCGTGCCGGTCTGGTACTGGATGGCCTGCCTGTCATGGACGGGAAGCGCCATCGTGTGCCGGTCGTTGAAGGCAAAAAAGGAAACCTGGATGGTGTCTATCGCGGTTTCCTTGATGGGATTAAACCTGCAGGCTGGTACATCAACTACCACCGGGCCGAGAACGACCGGGATATCACCCGCTGGAAAGCCAGCGGTCGTGAGGGGGAGGAAAATCCGGTGGAACGGGTTCACATCCGCGCAATTATGCGCCAGGCGAAGGATGATTTTGAACGCGAACAGGCTGCCCTGTATGCCCGTCAGTCGGCAAGCGCGAAGGCTCTGCACGCTCGTTTGCCTGCAGCTGATCCTGACCATGGTTACCTGACACGCAAAGGTGTGACCGCCGCAGCGGATGTCCGGCAGACGCGTAACGGTGCTTTGATAGTGCCGTTTTATGACGTCGATGGCGAGTTCCGTACCCTGCAGTACATCCCGCCGGATGGCGGCAAATATCTCTTTAAGGATGCACCCAAGCTGGGGCATTTCCGTGTAGAAGGGGAGGCGTTACAAAACGGCGAACCCATTCTGTATGCCGAAGGGTACGCGACGGCGCGCAGTCTGCACATGGCAACTCAGCGGTCAGTGGTAATGACCATTGATGCCGGCAATATGCTGGCGGTGGCTGAAGTGCTGAAAGCCCGGTACCCCGACAGCCCACATCTCTTTATGGCGGATGTGGATCATGCCAAAGAGGTTAATAAGGGGGTTCTCGCGGCATCCCGCGCAGCCGAAATGACGGGTGGCATCGCGATTTTGCCAGACCTGACCCCCTCAGAAATCGAACAAGGCTTTACCGACTTTAACGATCTACATCAGTCACGCGGCCTCGAACACCTGCGAGAAACGCTGCTTCCCGAAATAGCCCGGGCCCTCGAAGGGCTTCAAGTTAAGGATACTCCCATGGAAACACCTGACGACGTGCCAGCCGCGCCGGATAATCCTTCAGCGCCGACGTCCGATATCTCTGCTGACAACCAGACGCCCGTAAATTCACCGGAGCCTGCCGCTCTGATTATTGCGGAGCAGTCTGCTTCCGATACACCTCGCAGCCGCCCCGGGGCGGCAAAAGAGAAATCGGCAGAAATTCTGGCACTGCGAGACGAAGGCCTGAAACCTGCCCAGATTGCGGAACGGCTGGGGATTGGGCAGACCAGCGTTTACCGGATCCTTCGTGCGCAGGAATCACCTGTAGCGCAATCCCAGTCACCAGAACTACCGGTAGTTGACGCTACAGCGACAGTCAGTACAACCGAGTTTGATACCCCTCTCAACCCATCTGCCTCAGGCTTGCCTGGCAACAGCGATACGCAGGCCGGCGCGGAAGATATGGCCATGCGAGCAGGTGCGCTTTCAGCATCGGGAATGAGTCTGGCGAATGTTGCCGCTGAACTTAATCTGGGCGTGGGGGAGACATACCGCCTGATACAGCAGTCAAAGGACGGTACATCTTCAGAAACAACTCGTGATCCTGAACCTGATTTCAAATCCGCCTTCACTGATATCAGCGAGCGATTGCAGGTTTTGCTCAATGATGCAGACAAGCTAAGCCAGGAGGAATTGTTAACGCGTCTGAGTGCCCTGATGGCAGAGCGTAAGCAACTGACGGGAGTCTGGCTGAATTCAGATGACGCCGGTGTGTCTGACGTCCCCGATTCTGCGTGTCTTGCGCTGGAAAGTCAGCTCCAGGCAAGGCTGGAGGCGTCAGAAACTGAGCATGCTGCTCCCGAAGCAACGTCAGTATCCCCACTGACAGCGCTCTCCGGAGAGGAGAATGCCATTCTGACCGGACCGCGACGGATTGCCCCATCTGATGATGATGCACCGGATGATCAGAAGCTTAAACGCATCGACATGGACAGGCTCCTGAGTCGAGTCACCCATGAGACGCAACCCGACGGCAAAAGCGTCCTGTATAAGCTGGATGGTGAGCCCGCGTTCTTCGACCGCGGGAACCGGCTGGTGATGGCCGAAGGTGCAAGCACGCATGAAGAAAAGGTACTTGCTGCGCTGTTGACGGCCTCAGAGCACTACCATGGGCGTATTGAGTTAACGGGCAGCGATGCTTTCAAAGCGTTTGCCATCAACGTTATCGTGGCCAACAAACTCGATGTCAGCATGAAAAATGCCAGTCAGCAGGCCGCGCTTGATGACGCGCGTCGTGCAGCAGGTCTTCCTGTCGTACCTGTGGATGCTGTGAGGGGGGAGCCGACAGTGCCGCGAACGGACACTGTGCCGCCAGCAGCGCCTGTCACTGCATCACCGGCGGAGAGTCCCGACGTGGGGAAAACCTCTGCACCTCAGGCACCAACTGACACCCGGTCATTGCATCGTGACGTGACAATGTCACCAAATATTGAGGTTGCGAAGGCCCCGGCCAGGCCCGAAATTCCTCCTGCGGTGCATACGCCGGCAGAAAAAGCCCGTGAACCCGTTACCGGCAAGGTCACTGCCTGCGGTGAGGCACCTTTCCGCTTCGATCCTGAAGAGTCAAACAGCACCTTTATTACCCTTCGAACCCGTGAAGGGAGCCAGACATTCTGGGGGAAAGAGCTGGCAGGGCTGCTGCGTGAAACCCGACTCAAAGAAGGGCAGATGGTGACGCTGCAGTGGATGGGCGAGCAGCCCGTTACCATCAACCGACCGGTAAAGAATAGCCAGGGGGAATTCACCGGACATTATGAAAAGGTCGAAACGAAGCGTAATCAGTGGTCACTGACACCGGTGCGGGGCGCACGCGTACAGACGGGCGGCGATGAAATGGTAAAACTCGCCGCGCTGGAAGTTAACCGCTATACGCAAATCCAGCATGCGGTGGTCAGTCGTCTGGGCATCGATATGACAGCCCCACCGAAACCTGCTGACGGTCTGTACTGGTTACGTCCGGATGGCCAGGGTAGCACCACACCTGGTGATGCTCTTTCCGCAGAACGTCCGGCGCACAATGAGCGAGCGGGTACCGCAGTGATGTCGTCGTGGGCCGCTGACGGAACACCTGATCTCTATCTGGTGCAGGGGGATGGTCACTATCTCCAGGGCGTTATTCGCCAGAATGGTGTTTATCAGCATGCACTTGTCACGCTGCCTGACAGCAAAGATGCGCCAGTGATGGTGATAAACCAGCTTACGCCAGAGGGTGCTGTGCCTGTTGGGAGTGGGAACGGCATTAATCGTTCTAATGGTCAGCCTGTTCCGCGTGAGCATGTGGTCATTCGATTGACTGGAGAAGAAAAGCAACGCATCGCGAAACTTGATGTCCCTGCAGAGGTGCCGCCTGCACTCCATGCCCGACTGGGGTTTGATGAGCGCTATAAGGCAGAGGCCACATATTCAAAGGATCGGCCGGCAGCGGCACCCCAGGCAGCACCGGTCACGCCGCCGCGGCCGGCATGAAAATCGAACCTACCGGAGTCTTCACATGAATAAACCACTGACGGCCGCCATTATGGCGGCCTTTTTCTGCTGCTCATCATTGTCTGCCGTTGCCGCAACCTGCCGTGCCGGGAGTGCGGCACAGGCCGGGAGTGAGGCGGGGTATAACGCGGCTAAAAAGGCGAATGATGCCTGGTCGGCACGCGAGAGCCAGACGTCTGAACAGCTGCAAAACTGCCTGTCGGGTATCCGCAACATTTCCATCAGCATGCCACACCTGCCGAGCCTGCAGGACATCATCAACCAGGCGACAGAGAAGGTCTGTAACGCGGTGACCGACAAGATCAACAGTAACCTGCCGGACAATATTGATCCGTGGCAGTCGTATGGCATGTAAGGAGAGGGTATGGAAAATATTCAATCCGCAGCATCTCCGGATGAGGGAACTGACGCTGTTTCTGACATCCCGGCCTATGAGCATGCCGTCGCAGCGCAACATGAACGATCGCTTGGGGCGGCCTTTGCTCACCGCTGCCTTGCGGTGGCGATGTGGAGCTGCGCCACCTCTACCGGGTTGATTGTCGTGGTGGCCGTCCTGGTCTGGATGGTCTTCAACCCGCCAATAAAGTATTTCGCCACTGAGAACGGGCGCATCACCCCGACGTACCCCACCGACAAACCCGCCTGGAGCGAAAGCGCGGTACGTCAGTTTGGTGCGGACACGATCAGTGAGGCCTTCACGCTGGACTTTGTTCACTACCGCAACCAGATGACCTCAGTGTCGCCGCGATTCTCGGAAGAAGGATTTATCGGCTACAACCAGTCGCTGACGGTCGGGTCGAACATTCTGGCGCTTATCCGGGATAAACGGATGAACCTCACCAATACCAGTGAGCCCGGTGTCATCCGCAGCCGCGGGGTCATCAACGGGCGTTACACCTGGGAATTTCAGTACCCCGTCACGTTAAGCCTCCAGGGGCAGAACAGCAGTAGTCCACCGCTTCGCTACATCTTCACGCTGCGTATCCAGCAGACGGATGTTCAGCTCAAACCAAAAGGTCTGGAAGTTACACAGACCATCACCAACAACGCAGGGTAATAAACGCGATGAGCAATCTACGTACGTTAGCGCTCTGGCTGGCACTGTGCGGCACCGCCGGGGCAACAACCGGAACACCTGCCGGCAATGATGGCACCTGGCGCACATCTGCCGCAGCTGCCAGTGGAACCACCGGTGATCAGGGCCTGGTAGCTGCGGGGGCTTCCAGTTCCCCGGCAGGACCACTACCCGGACAGGCCCTGCCACCGCCATCCTCCGTGACTTATGATCAGGCGCAGGCTGCTATTGCCCCGTTAACACCGGATGAAATCCGCCGGTTACGCCAGGAGCAGGCTGATCAGGACAGGGCGATGGCAACGCCCGGGATTACAGCGGTGCCGCGTATCAGTGCCCAGACTGTCAGCCTTCAGCCGGGAGCAAGCCTGCCGCTGGTCAGGACAGCTGTGAACTGGCCCGCGACCGTAAGCTTCATCGACAGTACCGGCGCGCCCTGGAAAATACTGGGTGATCCTCAGAGTGGCTCGCCCGATATCTCCGTTAAATGGATGCCGGGAACTGCCTTTATGGTTATTACCGCGAAACGTGACTTTGTGAACACGCTGGTGACTGTGGGGCTGGAGGGGCTTTCTGTTCCTCTGCAAATCAGTGTGATGAGTGGCGAACCGGATACGGCCAAAAAGACCTGGACGGTGGATGCGCGCCTGGATTTGCGCGTCCCACGTCGTGGTCCGGGTGCGGCGGCGGATGCTCCGTCACCCACGCGTATTGGGCTGCACGATGATTTGCTGCAGGCGTTTCTTGATGGTGTACCGCCATCAGGAGCGAAGCGCCTGAAGACGACCGGAAGCGTGCCGGATACGGCGGTGTGGCAGCAGGGTGATGATTTGTATATCCGCTCCCGCGCAGACATTCGCGATGAGTTTGACACGACGCTGTCGTCTGCAGATGGCACGCATCTGTGGAAACTGCCCGTCACGCCTCGTGTCGCATTCTCCGTTGACGGGCGGACCGAAGCCCTCAGTATTGCCCTGGAGTAAGCTATGAGCGATCAACAAAATACCGGTGCGCGCAACATTGGATTGATGCTGACCCTGGTTGCTGCAGGCGTTGTGGCAGCGGCGGGTGGGGGGTATGCGCTATGGACCTGGATGGCAGCACCTCCTCCGACACCTTCCCGCGTCGATCTCGGCCGGGTCGCCGGCACAACCCAGAATTCCGCCGTTGAACAGCAGGCCTATCGTGAGCTGCTGCGGGAAAACAATGCACGCGGCGCGCAGGATGCTGTAGCCGCGAACAAAAGTTTTATTGCCAGTATCCCGTTGCAGCAGGATGTCATTAAGACCACTCCGGCTGCACCTGCACCGGTGGTGAACCGGAAACCCCAGGACTCCGGCACACCACCATCAGGTGGCCGTACGCAGGAGCAGGAAAAAGCCATCGCTGAGGCAAGGCAAAAGGCGCTGGCATCGCTGCTGGCACGTATGCAGCCGCATCCGGAGGTCAGTGAACTGCCCGCAGCACAGATTATCGGTGGAAAAGAGAGTGGTTGGGGAAACTGGCGCGACTCGTTGCCGGGAGGCAGTCTGCAGCTTGCAAGTAGCCGCAGTCAGCAGGATGCGATGAGCGCGCCTGCCCCTCAGGAGGTTGTCGCTCCCTACTGGCGAGGTCCGGGGGAAATTTATACCGGTGTAAATTCAGATAACGGCACGACACCTGTGCTGGGACGGTTTACCACCGGGCCATATGCAGGGGCGGTGCTTATGGCCCCTGACGGCGCAAAACTCTCCGGTGATGGTGTCATTATTCATTTCACCTCGATGTCGTTTAGCGGGCAGAACTACAAGGTGGATGCTTACGCACTGCAGGATGACACCCTCGTGGCCAATATCGCGACCGATGTGGATCATCACTACATTCGCCGTATTGTGTTGCCTTCCATCCTGAAAGGCCTTGGCGGGGCGGGTGAGCTCTATGCCCAGGCCAATACGCAGATCCTGAGCAACGGCTTTAATACCGTGACCGCGCGCCCTTCGATGCCTGATGGCACTGCTGTTGCCGGCGTCATTGCAGGCGATGCGGCAGGGCAGGCAGCACAGGTATTAACGAATGATGCTGCCCGTTTGCCAGATCGCACCGTGACGGTGAAGAACGGTCAGGTGGTCGCCATTCAGTTCATGCGTGGCGTGTACAGCACAGACACGGAATCACCCCAGTCAACAGTTTCAACTAACACCGTAGCCCCGACAGCCCGTAATAACCCGAGTCCGACCGCTGCTGAACTGCGTGCGGATACGGATGCGCGTATCCGGGCGGCAGAACAGAAAGGAGATACCCGTGAGTGAGTTTGAAACGGCACCAACAGAAAGTGCGCCCGTGGCTCCGCCACCCCCGCCGCCCGTCAGGAAGAAACAGAGCATTCTGACCCGTCCGTTGTTTCTCGGCCAGTCATTACCCTGGCTGGTTGGTGGTGGTGCAGTCATTGTCTTTGCGGCCTGGTTCCTGTTCTGGCCTTCACCTTCTCCGGACGAGGCCAGCCAGCTGGCATTCGGGCAGTCATCTGGATTACAGCCGGTCACCGCATCTGGCCCCGCGCCGCTGCAAACAGGAGGACTCAGCGTACCGGAGGGAATGCAGGGCAGCGGTAATGTTCCGGAAGATGTGGTGAAACTTATTAAGGAAGGGCATGAGTTTGAAGCGGCGAACCGGGAAGCAATCACCCGACTGTCCGATACGGTTCGTGCGCAGAGTTCGGCACTTGCCACGCTGCAGAGCCGCATGGAGGGTCTGGCGTCTGAAAATAGCCGGCTGGCCAACCGGATAACCGTCCTGGAAGCCCGTCAGACCTCAGTGCCTGCAGTTCACTCATCCGGTACCAAAAATGCCCGACGCTCAGCGTTGTCCGGAATGCGGCTTGAGGGTGTTCAGGACGGTATGGCGTGGGTGAACTGGCAGAACCGCACCTGGGCCGTTCAGGCGGGTGAGAAGCTTGGTGCTGTTACCGTTCTCGACGTGAATGTTGAGGATCGTAGCGTCATGACAAGCGCGGGCGTACTGCGCTAAGGAGACGTCATGGGAGGTTCACTTGATGGTATCACCATGCTGTCAAACCTTGCCTCGGGGCTACTCAGTGCCGGCATTAATCTCGCACTGACGCTGGGTGTTCTGTTTGCTGTTCTGGGAGCCAGTGGATATCTGGCCCGTCAGTCATGGCTGGCGAGAAAAATTCCGGGGCAGACTGCCAGCGCAGGCAGCACCGTCGCCTGGATCCTGCTTTGTGGCTGCCTGGCAGGACTTGATCAGCTCATCGGTGCAGCAGCGCGCCAGGTGGGGTGGCAGGTATCGTTTGATGCCATCAGCTATGTCGATACCGGAACGTTTGGTCAGGGAGCTGTTGCGGCCAATGCCCTGCTGACGCTGTTGCGCATGATTGGCGTGTGGTTCGCTCTCGCGGGCGTGAGGCTGTGGATGCGGTCGCGCAAAGACGGTCACACCGGCCTGACGGCGGGGAATGATATGAATTCCGGTACCACAAAATTTGCTATCGGCATTGCCATGATTTGTAACCCGTACCTGCTCGACGCGCTTCGAAAAACACTCGGCCTGCTTTAAGAGCAGAGCCTCTGTCTTACGTCCTTCCTGGACGAATGATTACCGGCCATTCGGCCACATAAACCCAAAACCGAAAGGAATACATCATGATATCTCGTCTTTATCGTGCGGCTTTCGCACGCGCACTGATCCTGTCTGAAGCCCTGCGCCGCCTGACGCTGCGCGCCCTGATGGCCTGGCTGGCGTTCATCTCACCAATGGCCATGGCCGACGGTGACCTTGCTGATATGGCCAATGCCGTGTCAGCGGGCGCAACATCCGGCACCAAGAGTGCGTTGAACATTGCCGTGTTCGTGGGGGTGATTGGCGTTATCGGCAGCATCATTGCCCTTAAATCCATGAAGAACAACCCACAGGTTAAGCCCTGGATGGTGGGGCTCGGTTTCGTCGGCAGCCTGCTGCTGATTGCGGTACCGGAGATGATCAAACGGGGTCAGACCCAGATGAACATGACCCCGGTCAGTGTTGGCTGAGTACATACGCCGCCCCGAAACGGGGCGGTATTTGGTCTGAGGATGCCATGAGACAGACGATAATGCAGACCCTGAGTCTTCTGCCAGGCCACCGCTGGATGATGATTGCCTGTCTGGTTGCTCTGGCGTTCAGCGCCGGAAAACTCGCCGGCTCGACGGACAGTAATGGGTACTGTCCTGCAGCGGCACAGTCCTGTAAGCCCGCGACGTTCTGCAGATAGTGACGACAGCAAACCTTCCGGCATCACGCATTTTTCCTGACAGGATACCTTAATGACGACACATCACGATCCCGCCCTGGTCGCGGGGGCGTTGCTTACGCTTATGCCGGATATCAGTGGCGAAGATACTCCTCCGCGTCCCGTTCCGGTTGACGCGGGGCCTTCCTGCCGCAGTTGCGGTACGCGAGCCCAGCGTCTCTGGGCAGGGCCGGGCAGTCTGCCCCTGTGTACGCTCTGCTGGCTGACGGTGAATCTCGACAGTCCGACGGCCGCGCATGGCCATCTCGCCTGGCTGCCCGATGCCTCTGTGGCTGACATTATCAACCTGCAGCGCCGTGCGCTGTTGGGGCTGCACAGCAATGTAAAAACCGTGCGTAAAGAAAGCCGGAAAGTATGGAACTGGCTGGCCCGCCACACCCGCGAAGTTGAAGGGATGTGGGGAAGCTCCCGGGCCGCAGAGTTTGCCGCCGCCATGCACCGGCTGTCTCCGGCAAGGCGTGAGCAGATGCAGCAGCGGCTTGACGGTTGCGTACTCATCCTGCCGCCTGATGCCTTCAGTGACCTGACCCTTCTGCTTCCGATTGGGCGAACCGCCGAAAATGCGGTCCACACCCCGTCGTGGGGCTCTTACTCCCGGAGTGACCTGTATGCCAAACCGCCTCGTCCGCTGGACTGAAGAGATTATTACTGCGGTGACACGCTATTTTGTCTCACGTGACCTGCCGGATTATTGCGATCTGCAGACTGTCGTGCGCCTGACTGACGATGACCGTGTGCGCCACCCCGAACTGAGTGCGCCCTACATTGGCGTTACGCAAAACGGCGATTATCTCACTGTGTATGAAATTGCGGGCAGCTACCGTGAGTCGGATGACGAACTGCCTGCCTCGCATGTCGATTCATGGCAGGGGCGTCTGACCCGTATGACCGAAGCGCTGAACGCACACTATCGCTACACCGGGCACAAAATCAGTACCGTGCACGAGTGTGATCCAGCAGGTGGCGAAGCAGAAGTTCGCCGTCTGCTCGCGCCTCAATATCGTTCGCTCAAGCGTACCGGGCTTGCGCTGAAATATCTGCTCGATGAACAGGTTGAAAAGCTGGCACCGTGGGTGAACAGCGAACGGACATGGCTTGTGTGTTACACCGGCCGCGGCGCGCTCGCCGGTCATGAACTTCGCGATGAAAATGAGCGACTCAGTGAACTTGTGAAAGCGAGCCCGACGGCCGCCTTTGGCCAGAATCCCCTGCTTGCAGAGCTGACGGGCCTTAAAATTCGTCATGATGCGTTTCTGACACAGGTGGAGCGGGCGCTGGGTGACAATGGAAAGGGCGTGCTGCTCAGGCGTATTGATATCCATGAGGCCGGGCGGGTGCTGCGCAGGCAGACGGATCCGAAAGGCACCGGTGAGCACTGGCAACCGCTGCTGCCGGATGACAGGATTGTGCCGCACGGCGTACGTCAGGGAGAGGATGCAACGGCGCTGCTGGCTCCGTGGCTTAACTTCCAGGTGATGAGCGCGGAAGTCGATGAAATCCGCAACAACCTGCTGCAAATCAATGGCGTCTGGCACGGTACGCTTGCCGTTAACCTCGGCCCACAGAACCCGCAAAGCTTCGCGCGCCTGCGGGAACTTATCCCCCGCAGTGTGCCTTTTCGTATTCGCCAGGATCTGATGCCCGGCGGTATGCGTCGGCTCGGTGGCAAGATGACGGTGCTCAGTGTGACCGAGTGGGCACCTGGACTAAGGCCGATTTTTCAGTCGGTATCCCGCCTTTCCATGCGCGAACGGCATGAGCCTGTCTGCGTGATGACCATCACCGCCGCCACCTGGGGTGACTCACCGGAATCGGTCACGCGCAACCTGACGTTGCTGAAACAGGCGCTGGATTCGTGGGGCGTGTGTGGTGTGACACAGACGTTTGGCGATCCGGTTCGTGCCTGGGTCGCGACCCTGACGGGCTCAACAGCGGCAAGTGGCCCGTGCCTGTTATACCCACCGCTGTCGGAGGCACTGAACCTGATGCCGCTCACCCGACCGGCATCCGCATGGGATGAAGACGGCAACGCGTTGTATCCGACCCCGGATGGCAAAATTATGCCGGTAGGACTGGCCACCCCCAAACAAACCAAACTCACCACGATCGTTGCCGGTGAGTCAGGGGGCGGTAAATCGGTCCTGATTAACCGCAAAACCATCATCCTGGCGTCCAGCGCGCAGCAGAAACTGCCGTTCTTTTCGGGTACTGACAAAGGCTTCAGCTCCCAGGGGGCTATTGCGGTGCTAAGGGCCGCGTTGCCGCCGGACCGGCAGGATGAGGTGTTGAGTATCGTGCTACGCAACAGTCCTGAATACTGTCGCAACATGTTCGATATTCTGCTGGGACGCAGTACACCACTGAGCTATGAGTCGGAATTCATCGAGAACATGCTGACGGCGTTGTGCATCGATCCTGCCAGTGGTGAGCCGCCTAACGGTCGTGATACGCCGGTCATTCTGCGCCGCCTTGTGAATGAAGCTTTCCACGCGGCTCAGGAAGATCCACGTCGCTACGAACCTGGGCTGGTGCCTGAAGTTGACCAGGCTATTGAAGAGGTGGATATCTGGGATCGGCATCCTGAATTTCGCGAGCACTGCTCCTGGTATGAAATCCGTGATTTGTTACAGGATGCGGGAAAAACAGACGCCGCGCAGCGCGCCCAGTTCCAGGCGGTACCGGAGCTGGCGGACATGGCCCCACTGCTTGGCAGCCCGGACTTTAAGAGCAATTACGGCAACATCTGTCGTGACGGCAGTAACGAACCACTCATTGAATACCTTGCCCGCTGTCTGCGTGATGCCTGTGGGCAGTACCGCATGTTCGCCGGTCGCACGCGTTTCATGATAAGCCCCAAAGCCCGCGTCATCACGGTCGACCTGCAGTACGTCGCCGGTGGCAAATCAAAGGCAGGCCACCTGCAGACCGGGATCATGTATCTGTTTGCCGGCCATATTTCGGGAGGCGACTTTGTGCTCCCACAGTACCAGACGGAGCTTTATGGCGGTTTACATACGCGCTGGCATACCCTGCACGCCGCCCGCGTGGAACAGCTGGATCAGGAGGTGAAAACGAAGCAGTACGACGAGGTGCACAACGCCAAAGACGCACCGTTTATCTTCCCGATGCTCGAAACCGCTGACCGTGAACAACGTAAATTCGGTGTCCGAACGGTGCTCTCTACCCAGTATTTCCGCGATATCCCCGAGGTGCTCAGACAATCGGTCAACTCGGTGTACATGGTGGGGGTGGATCCGGAAGACCGTGCCCTGCTACAGGCGCGCTTCCAAATCCCGGACACCACACTGGACAGATTTGCCCGCATGGGCAGCGGGCCGTCAGCAGACGGCAGCGGTGTGCCGTTCCTCGGTATTTTCCGTATCAAGGGCGGGAGCACGATTACCCACATTATGAAGAACGCAGTAGGGCCACAGGAACTGTGGGGCCACAGCACCACGCCGGAAGACATGTCCCTGCGGCGTGTGCTGGAAAAAGACGTGGGGCAGGAAACGGCCCGCAGGATCCTCGGCCGCTTCTTCCCGGGCGGCAGCGCAGCGAAAGTCATCGAGAACCGCAGGCGCATGGCTGACGACGTCAACGGTGAGAACGCCATTCAGGCGCTTGCCAGCGAGCTTATCAACAAACAGGGCTACGACCTCTGAACCCTCAGGAGTAATGATGTGAAAACGACACCACGGTTGCGCCTCCCGGGGCGCAGGTTGCTTGCGGCCGCCATACTCACGGCACTGGCACCACAGGCGATGGCCTATCCGGTTGAAGTGATGACCAGCATTCCGGTCACGACGGTTATTCAGCCCGCACTCGCCACGATACAGACGACGCTTGGCGAAATTCTCAGTGCGGAAACGGAAACGGGTACTGCGGTGGTGCAGTCCGGTGAAAAGACCACGAGCGCCATTACTGAGGCCGCCCGTACGCAACGTGAGGCTGACAACTTTAATCGCCAGGTCGACCGGCTGGAGAAAGCCCGTGCCTCGTATTCGGTGCCGGACAGTATCTGCAGCGAATCCGCCTCCGGCACCGCCGCACAGGTGAGTCAGGCGACGCGGGCAACGGCGTCGAAGCTTGCCGGCGGGAAGGGGGTGTCCAGTACTGCGGTCCGTGAAACACTGGCCAGCCTGCCCGTTGCACCACGCCAGGGGGGCTATCGTAGCGCCGTCATTCACGCCGCGTACTGCACCGCAGAGGAGGCAAAGCTTTACGGGGGCACCGGATTATGTCCGGGTGTTTCTGCCCTGCCCGGGGGCGACATCGAAGTCAGGTCTCTGTTTGACGGGGCTGGTGAGCAGGGGAAAGCGGCTGATCTCACCTTCAGTCAGTCACAGACGGATGCGGCGATGGCCTATGTCAACAACTCCGCAAAACTGGATGCAGGTCGGACGCCGGGCAAAGGTGAGATCCAGACGGCCACCGGCCAGGAATATCAGGGGCTGCTCACGCAGTACAAAGCGATGCAAAGTGCGGCGATGCAACCCCAGCTGGAGATGGTGGCGGCAAGTCAGCCACAGGATGCGACGCGCGATGCGCTGACCGAGGCGCGTCAGTCACCGTCGGCGGAGAGCTACTTCCAGCAGACGGCATCAGACCAGGCGAAGCAGACCGGCACCATGAGTGAACGCGAGTTTGAGTCGTTTGAAGTCGGACGTCGCTACGCCAATACAGCGTGGGTCACCGACCTGCAGGCGATGGACGGTGACAACCTGACGCGTGAAGTCGCCCGACAGCTGGCGGCGGCAAACTGGCTAGCGTTAGGCATTAAAAATGAGCTGCGTCAGGCAAATATACTCAGTGGCCAGCAGCTGGCCCTGGCAGCGAAAGCAGAATACGCACCTCAGCTACAGGCCCTCTCTTCCCAGATGAGTGCCGGTGTGAGTGCGCAATGACAATTAAGGAGATTCTCATGAAGACGAGCAGTACCTTTGCGTCGGATGCTGACGCACTCACCACCTTCCTGGATGCAGGCACTGGACCAATCATCGTACTCGATCCCTGTGGTGTGCTCTGGGCAGAATTTCACCGCACGCAGCGCTGGTCTCGCCTCTGGCAGGCGTGGCGACTCGCACCCGGTCAAACCCAGGAAGGAGATGCCTGGGATGTTCTCGGAGCGCTCAGTCATGTCAGCGCCGCAGAAGGAACGGCAGCGCTTGCCGCAGCGATGTTTCCTCCAGAGACACATACCCCTCTCACCCGACAACTGATGGCGTGTGTGCTGACCTTTGCGGCAGATTCCGGACATTTTAACGGACGTGCTTCTGGCCTCGCAGCGCTTGCCGGGCAACTGTGGGCTGACGAATTGTGGACTGCGCTTGCACGCTGGAGCAAAAAATACCCCTGCCATCCGGCGCTGCAGTCTGCGCGTGCGCTGCTGACGCAGGAGGGGGCAAGTGAGTCTGCGGGGATTATTCGCAACTGCATGGCCACCTACCATCATCCCCATGTCGCTGAAACCTTCGCCGCTGAGTGTGGCCTGAATCTCAGTACGTTCAGGTTACGTCCTGGGCAGATTATCTTTTTGACCCCGGACATTCGCTGTATGGAAAACCCGGCGCTGACCGACGTCTATGGCTTTTTGTTCACGGCATTGCACGCGCTTGGGGCACTTCACCATCTGAATTTTTCGGTCATTGAACCTGCACTGGCTGTTGAGGATGCATCGCTATGAGTCGTACTGATGAACAGCTTCCGATGAAGGGGGCAAAAAGCCGGAAGGTCACGGCAAAGCGCGCGGGCTGGCTGGCGCTGAATATTGTCGTCCCGGCGTCGGAAGTGGCGGGTATGGCACGCTATACAGGCCGCAATTTATCCCGGCTGTGGCAACGGCTTCGGGAGGTGACATCAGGACGCGGGGCAGGGAGCTACCGCCCCGAGAGCTGGTCGCAGGCGGTGGCAGACACGGGTCTGCCTGCTGAGCGGCTGGCCCGCAATTTTCGTATCAGTCGCTGGTTCTGGTGGAGCCTGATGTGGCTTACCGGACTACCTGCGATGGGGTTTTTGATGATGCTGATCGCGGCAGGCAGTAGCCTGAGCGGTACAGGCTGGTTGCGGGTGGGCTGTGTTCTGATTGTCATGCTTCTCCTTGCCGCGACCGGGTTTGTACAGGCGCTGGCGGTGAGTTATCGGTTATGGCAATTGACGGAAAAGCGCGTAACGGATGCCGAAGCAGGCAGTTTCCGGGCGTTTTTGCAGGAGACTCACTGGTGTCGCCAGGTGCTGAGTGGCGGGCTTTTCTGAGCCAAATCCCTTACACCACACATTGCTAAATCTTCAGCACGCGATCGTTTTCAGTGCTAAAATGCGTTTAATTACTCGTGTAGGTTGCACGATGTTTTGAGCGAGGTTTTTATGACTGTGAAACAACGAACAACGCAAAGCGTCACCATGACTGTCGAACGCGATCTGCTCAGTCGCGCGCGTGAGGCGGGGATCAATCTCAGTGCCACTCTGACCGCTGCACTTGATGCAGAGTTACGTCAGCACGAAGCCCGAAAATGGCAGGAAGAAAACAGCGCAGCGCTTGAGGCCCTCAATCGCTTTCATGATGAACACGGCTGTTTCAGCGATGAGTACAGGACATTTTAAGCATGCAGTTTACTGTTTATCGTAATATCGGCAAAAGCGCGATCTACCCTCTGCTGCTGGATGTAACCAGCGATATTATTGGCCAGCTCAACCGAAGGATCGTGATCCCCTTACTCCCTATTGAAAAATACCCCGGGAGTACACGGCCAGAACGTCTGGTACCGCTTCTCAGACTGACAGATGGTAATGAATATGCGGTTATGACGCAGGAGATGGCCAGTATTCCGACACGCGCGCTCGGCGCGGTATTCTGCGATGCATCGACTTACCGTCCGCAAATTAAAGGGGCTATTGATTTTCTTCTCGATGGTATTTAGGTTGCTCTTCCGCCTGCCAGCACAACGCACTCATGCTTAATCACAGCCGCCAGGGAGATGTTTTTACCGACGCGGCGTTTCTTCTTATATCGGGATCACTATGACACGGAAAGACTGGCTACTAAAATTTCGCCGGCATCACACGCTCGACACGCTTGAAAAGGTCTATGAACACCTGAGTTACACCAGTACGTCTCCTGACTCATCAGAAATGACGCTGGCTTATGACCACCGTAAGGCGGAACTGGTCACCGGGAAGTTGTTTGATCGTGTTCCAAAGCACGTATGGCAGCTCGTTAAGTAATTCGCTCCAGTCATGACTGTTAATACCGTGGTTCAGATACAACTCTCCTGTCTGCCACGGTGAATAAAAGACGATGCATTCCAGGCATCGGCTGACCTCATCTTTAATCCATCCCTGATGTGACGCTCATCCGGCCGCGCTGCCGGTTCATTTCACCCTTTTCTTCTTGTCAGTTTTTCTGACCCGCAGGTAAACAATGAAGCTACTGAAACAATTTCAGGCGGCAGCCTTGCTGTGCGCTGCGTCGTGCCCGGCGTTTGCCGATGGCGTGGACTACCAGACCATAAGTGACGCCGCGCAAAGGTCAGGCGATCTTTCCCGGCAGGCGCTGGTGATGATATTTGGTGATGTGGTGATCTCACCCTTTCAGCCCGGTCAGGCGACACTTATCGGTTCACTGTTCGCTCTGCTGAATGGCGTGCTGTGTACAGTCGCCCTGGTCTGGTTCCTTATCGTGACGCTCAAAACGCTGTTTAAGGGCGGGCAGGACGGCAAAGTCTTCAGCGCCGGGCGAACCATGCTCCACCCGTTAATGAGTTTTGCCGGGTTCATCACCCTTATCCCGACGTCTTCGGGATGGTCGCTGTCGCAGCTGGTGATGCTGTGGGCGGCATCTACCATGGGCATCGGGAGCGCCAACGTTCTCACAGACAAATCGGCTGATATGATCAGCAGTGGGATGTCGCTGGTTGTGCAACCCACGGCACCCTCCACACGGTCGGCTGCCCGGGCGGTATTTGAAATGAATCTGTGCAAATACGCGACCAACCGCGAACTGACCTCTTTGTATCTGGACGGGCAGGCGCGCACGGCGATGATGGTCACGAAGGGCGGCAACGGCAACTATACGACGGGTAACGGCAGTGCACTGTGTGGTAGTGCCACTATCCCTGAGCCCCCAACCGGTGTGCTGGACGGACTTTTCTCAACGTCGGTGAACACTGACAACGTGACCGCCGCGGAGCGAAGTGCGCTGGATACGATGCAGTCCTCGCTTGATGCCGCAGCCCAGGCCTATGTGGAAGCGTATCTCAGCCGTCGTGACCAGGATACGGGCACCATGGCAGATGCCGAGACGACCATCCAGCAAGCCGCCGCTGCCTATGAAACCACGGTGAACAGCGCGCTGAACCAGCTGAATTACAAAGACTCGCTGCAGAGCCAGCTAACCACTCAGCTCAAGACCTACGGCTGGCTGGCCCTGGGAGCCTGGTACAACACTTTTGCCACGGCCAACAGCAAAACGAACGCGGTGGCCAACGCGGCACCGGTGACCTCTGGGCCCGGGCTGCACGGCGAAACCGGAACCGGCGATCTGTATCATCAGGTATTCACGGCATACCGCGCTCAGATGCAAAACAGCCCCTACACTGCACCACTGGGCTCGCAGACGGCGAAGGATGATGCGGCGGCGCTGAATGCAACTGACCCGGATGCGGTATTCGTTAGCTTTTATAAAAACCCAATGCAGATCGTTACTAAGACTTTTGCGACAAGAGAATTCGGTACAGATGCTGACTTCTCTCATCAAATTAATCCGCTGATTAAAATGCAGATCATCGGGGATTACACGCTGGGTGCAGCTGAGACAGCAATGACCGCTTATACGTTGACCCTGGCGGCGGCCTCGACGGCGGACAATTCGGTGATGGGGAAACTCGGTGGCCTGCTGCTGATCAACCCGGGAGCGGTGGTCAAAGACGTGCTGACTGAGCTGGCACCACCGTTTTACTTCCTGATGTTACTCCTGTTTGCTGTTGGTTTTTCACTCGCGGTGTTCCTGCCAGCAGTCCCGTTCCTGTACTGGATGGTCGGGGTGTTTAACTGGCTGGTCAGCGTCATGGTCGGGTGCGCGGCAGGCCCAATGTGGTCTGCGACCCATCTGGGGGCTGAAGAGGACAAGGGCAGTCGTAGTGCATATGGCTACATCTTCCTGATTGACATGATGCTGCGGCCATCACTGATGGTACTGGGCTTTTTCTTTGCCTCTGTGGCGGTGATGGCGGGGGGGACGCTGCTTAACCTTCTGTTTGGTTCCGCCCTGGCGAACGCGAATGCGGACTCCATTATCGGGCTCGTAAAAATGGTGGGGTGGCTACTGATTTATGCGCGTATCGCCACCTTTGGCGTAACCCGGGTATTCGGGCTGCAGGCGACACTGGCCGATTACGTGATCGTGTTCCTGGGCGGTGCGGGTATGGCGGGGATCATGGGCGGTCTGGTTGATGACGTTAAAGGGATGTTCGCGGCAGCCGGTGGGGGAGCACGGAGGGTCCCAGGCCTTAATAATGTGCCTGCCCGACAAGGTCCGGCAGGAGAAGATGGTGTTCAATGAATATACCTGGCATTATGAACAGGTGTGGATATACTTCAATCAGAGAAAAATGCGGCAGGAGGATGCCATGAAGGTTGTTCAACGCACTGATTCAAAGCTAGAAACACTGTGGTTGCTCGTCAGATTTGCCTATTATTTTTTAGCACTTCCCTGCCTGCTTTTCTTCATGGCGGTTAGCCTGGTTATTTACTCTGGAAATCAGCCCGGTGGCCATGATGATCCAGTGATGGGGGGCTTTTTCATCCTGGTATGGTGTGCTGTATTAATTCCGTTAGGGATGCGTCGTTACTGGAAAGTGGCCCGCCGTCGCCAGTTGAAAAAAATGGTGGCTATGCTGAGCAGCCCTGAGCGTTTCAGCCCACAAAAGCAACATCAGGTGCTGGATGCGGGGCGCGGTAAATATCTGGGCATCGATATCCAGCGTGGCACCATTCTGTATATCCATATGGTGAAAAAAGGGCTGATCGATGTGGTCGGTCTGACCATGCAGGGCTGGACGAACCGTGAACTTGAAGGCACTGCGCTGCGCCTGTACACCCGCATGCCGGACGTACCGGTGCTGAGTGTGTATGCGCACCAGATTGTGGCCAAAGAACTGTTCAACACTTTGGGGGCGATGAGCCATAACAGCTACACCGAGCCGTTCCCGAATGAACCCTGGCCGGAATATGTAGGACGCCAGAGCCGCTTTGTCGAGTTTGAGCACAACGTGGTGGTTCCACAGGTCGTCTGACGCCTCCTGACATTCTGACGCTTTTCCTCTGACACCGGCCCTGTGCCGGTGTTTTCTTTTCTGTAGTCCGGTGGACATCGCCATGTCCCCGTCCTTCTCCGGATTTCCTCACATGACAACCTATAACCCGAACGCCACCGGCAGTAATGAGCCGGCAGTGGCGATGGTCACCCTTTGCATGACGGCAGTGCTGTGCTGGATTTACTTCACCGATTTTGTGCGCCTGAGTTGCCTCACACTGTACTGGCTCTGGCGCTTTGCCGACTTTCCGCAGATCCACACTTACGCCGCCATGCGCATCAATCTGCTGGCAGCGACGGGTAACGGTGCGGAGAACATCGGTCTGAATGAATGGATCTCCGTGCTGAATTTCTCGGCCGGTATTCTGTTTGTACCGCTCCTACCGCTTCTTGTCGTCACCAGCTGGGCGCTGGCCCGGCATCCTGCGCTGGGCTTTCGTAGCCGTCGCGCGATCGATGTTCACTCTTTACCAGGCATCATGGCGACCTTTTCACCGTCAGTTGTCCCGGTCATGGCCAATCAGGGTAGCGATGGCCTGATGAACGATACCTCGCCGGAACATGCCTGGGCGCAAAAGCCCGAAGAATTTGCTGAGCAGCACGGGCTTATCAAACGCCGTGTTCTGGACAGAGAGGCCGCGCGTACTCGCTTCAATGCACAGATGGGGCCGGCTATGTCAGCCCCCGAGCGCTGGCAACTGCATGAGCGGGCATTGTTTGTTGTTTTCGGTCTGCAGGTATTTGCGGATGACCGTCCGACGGCGACCCGACTGCTGGATGATCTCAATCGCTCCTGCATGACTCGCCGACTGTTCAGAGCCCCGGAATTCAGCAGCAGTCCGAACTGGCATCTGGCCGAGTTGCATTTGCCCCGTGTTCTGGCCTGCTCTGGCGTCAGGGAGTGGATGGCGATGCATGGCACCGTTCGTTCGGCTCTGGTGGGACTGTACGGTCGGGATCTGCGCCTGCCACCGGCTCGTTTCCGCTGGCTGAAAGGGTGCGACCGGACACTCTGGTATGGCCTTCATACGGCAGATACCGCCAAGGTCTTTGTCGAGGGAGCCGGCGTCGTGGCGCAGGCAAGGGCTGAACAGATGGCGGCCCGCCTGGGGCTTCCGCGACCGCCGCTGATGACCGATGAAGCGATTGCCGGGCTGCAGCTGGAGCTGGAATCCCTGGGCCAGGTTCACCCGATTGACACTCGAGCCCCGCGTGCAAAACGCCGGCGCGATGTTCCCTTCCCGGATGCGCTGTATCTTCCGGGGCAAACAGATGATGAATTTACAGACAGTGCCGATGCGCGCTGAGGAAAAAAATGATGATCACGTATTCACATAATGAAGGGCCATTTGAGGCCGAAATCGCTGGTAAATTACTGAGTGTTCGGCGTAACTATCAACCACTGTTCACCTGTCGTATAAAAGCGCAGCCGTGGTTCGTCATGCACAACGACGGCTTATATGCACAAAAGTTTATCGACATGCCTGCTTCGCTCTATCAGGGCGAAGATGCAGGACAGCTTCTGGCATGTCTGACAGGCGTACTTCGCAAGCGTGAAGGGCGCATATCTGACTACCGTTTGCTGGGTTTCGGTTTTGTGGTCGCCGTGTTAATGATAATTGGCGGCTCAATCATGTTAAACACCACAAATTTACCTTCTCCGCTTAGCACTCTTGACGGACTTCCTGTGCAAATGCCGACAAAACCTCTCAGCCATTCCACCTTAGGTGAGCAGCGCGTTTTGCGGGGTCCAGTGAGTGTGCCGGTTGCAGAACTTTCCCTTGATGAACCTGACCGTCCGCTTGTAGCAACGCCCGCTGATGGCTGGAGTTTGTCAACTGAAGCGCGTGCTGGATTGCCTGACAAATTGCACAAAGCGGCCTCCCGCGGCCTCTTTACCGTGCCGCTGTCCAGCGGGCACACACGCACAATTTATGTCTTCGCCGATCCGGAATGTGCCAACTGTCAGCGGATGGAGCGTCACTTTGAAACCGCATCAGGTCAGGTGAACGTCGTGATTTTCCCGGTCACCACAGAAGGTGGCCAGGATTCACTGACCGCCCTGTCCCCCGTCATGGCACTGCCTGAAGCAGAACGTGCAACCGCCTGGAAGACTCTGTTCTCCGCTGATGCCGGTGTGAGTGTTCCGGGCACAACGTTGACATCGGGTACTCCGGAGCCAGAGAAAGCTGAAATCGCCCGGGGAGCCATTGGCGTCAACGAAGTCGCGTTCCGGGCATACCGTTTACCGGGTACCCCGTGGACAATTTCCGATGATGGCCGTTATGTACCCCAGGCCGTGTTGAGTTCACCCGCTGCGCTGAAAGCCTTCCTGGAGGGCGGTAATCATGATGGACAATAATGCGGCAATAGACAGTGCCCGTGTCAGCCGGCATGTCGGACGCTCCTGGCTGACCGATACGTTATCTGAGACAAGCTCACTGGTATGGGCGATGCTTGCCAGTGTCACTGCGGGGGCCATCTGGCCTGCCACACTGCTGGTGAGTCTGCCTGTGCTGCTGTTCTGGGCGCTGGTCGTGGCACCTTCGGGGCGCTGGAAGATGCCAATGCGTATGCCGATGGACATGTACCGCGATGACCCGTCGACTGAGCGTCAGGTGCCAGCAAAGCTGTTGGGCTTTCTGCCGATAACCACCTTAAAGCCTGTACTCAGTCGGGCGGCAGGGGTCCTTTATGCAGGCTACCTGCGTGGGAAGGACGCAGGCCGTGAGCTGTGGCTGACCAAAGACGACCTTTGCCGTCACGTTATCATGTTCGGTACGACGGGAGCGGGCAAAACCGAAGCACTGTTGGGCTGGGTTTATAATGCGCTGTGCTGGGGTAAAGGGCTTATCTATTCCGATTTTAAAGCGCAGAACGATGTGGCACTGGCCATCGCTTCTCTGGCCCGCCGTTTCGGTCGGGAAGATGACCTGCGGATCATGAACTTCATCAATGGCGGCCGTTCGCGCGCCCAGGAGCTGCTGGAGGATATTAAAGGCCGACCGCAGACGAATACCATCAACTCGTTCATCCTCGCGCAGGAGTCCTATATCACCAACCTGATGGACTCAATGCTGCCTAAAACCGGTGGTAACGGAGGAGACTGGCAGGAGAAAGCCCGCTCAATGAACCAGGCGCTGATTTCGGCGCTGGTCTATAAGTGCAGGCGAGAGGGGACGGTGATGTCACAGCGGACAATCCAGTCGCACCTGCCGCTGCGTAAAATAGCCGGTCTGTATGTTCAGGCCGTCGAAGAACAGTGGCATGACGATATCATCCATGTGCTGGAAAACTATCTCAGTACGCTTGCCGGTTTTGATATGGATAAGGTGGCCACGCCTTCCGAGTGGGATCCTGAGGCGAATCGCCAGCATGGCTACCTGATGCAGCAGTTTACCCGCATGCTGAGTCTGTTCAACGACACCTACGGTCATGTGTTTGCCCGTGATGCCGGCGATATCGATCTGCGTGATGTGGTGCATAACGACCGGATCCTGGCCGTACTGGTGCCGGCGCTGGAAATCTCCAGCAACGAGGCCGCGACGCTGGGACGTCTGTACCAGTCGCAGCTGGCCATGATCATCAGCCAGGACCTGGGGGAAAAGCTTGAAGGCCGTCCTCAGGATAATATGAAGGTCCGCAAGTTTAAAGGGACCTTCCCGTTCCTGTGGATCAATGACGAAATTGGTGCCGGTTACACTGAAAAAGTAGGGGAGCTGGCCACCCAGGTGCGATCGCTGGATTTTTGCCTGCTGCTGGCGGGTCAGGAGGTACAGCGCCTTAAATCAGCGGCCGGTGATGCTGTCTGGACGCTGGTTGCCAATATGGGCATCCGTATTACCGGTAAAATCATGGATCCAAAGGACACCCTTGAGATCCTGCAACTGATGGCCGGGACCGAGTATCGGGCGCAAATGGGCGCGCTGGTTCAGCAGGGTGGGCTGACCGGCAGCGGCTGGGACGATGACACGCGTCTGACTATCCGTGAGCAGAAAAAGGTGGAGGTTGAGGAAGTGCAGTCACTGCAGGAAGGGGAGAATGTCACGCTGTTCAATGGGCAGGTGATCCGCGGCAGCTCCCTGTACATCAGTGATACCGATAAGCTCAGCCGTGAAGAAATTCGCATTAACCGCTTTGTGGAAGTTGCCCCGCCCTCTGAGCAGGCTCTATTGGCCACTGCGCCTTTTCGCCGCCGACGTAGCCACGTACGCAGCGATCGTGTGCAACGTATTCTTCGTGTACTGGATGAATCCCCGGGTCCGCAGGATACCACCGCCCTGGTGCTGACCGATCCGGCGCTGGTTGCCGTCTGTGAATTCAGTCTCGAGTGTGAATTCAGCTGGAAGCGTGCGCCAAATACTGCGGTTCGCTCGTCAGTGTTGTGGCGAATGGTGCTGGAAAGCCTGCCGGTACGTGGCAGGGGATTCCGCACCCGTCTGAGACATCCCCGTCAGATGAATGCCGGCATTCAGTCTATCGAACTGGCGGCACAGCACCATGTCGTGATTGAGGCAGAAAAGCGTAACAACGCCAATTAACCTCCGTTGATTTTCCATTCTCCGCCGGTGTTCTGCCGGCTTTAAGCGGAACCTGATATGAAACGTAACTTCAACCTGCCCGCTGCAGCGGCGGCAGTGTGCCTTTGCGCTGCTGCCTTCCCGGCATCAGCTGCACCTTCACTCGATGTTGGTTTTTCTCCGGAAGGGAGTGCTCAGCAGCTGGTCATCCGTACGCTGGATAGTGCCAGGAAGAGTATCCGGCTGATGGGCTACAGCTTCACCTCCCCGGAAATCGTGAAATCGCTGGTTGCCGCTAAGCGGCGTGGCGTGGATGTCCGTGTGGTGGTGGATGACAAAGGGAACCGGAGTAAAGCAAGCCTCGCGGCGATGAATATCGTGGTCAATGCCGGCATTCCACTACGTACGAATAATCAGTACAAAATTATGCACGACAAAGTGATCATCACCGACGGCGAGAACGTCGAGCTTGGTTCCTACAACTATACGCGCAGCGCTGCTGACGCCAATTCGGAGAATGCCCTGGTCGTTCGGGGCGTACCTGCCCTGGCGCAAACCTATCTGGCTCACTGGCAGCTTCGCTGGGATGGCGGCGAGGAGTGGAATTCTTCTTACTGACAAACCCTTACCTTCTTTTGTTCATCGATGTGAACGGCGGGCCAACGTCGTTTATCTTCTGGCATGAAGTTACTTCACCGATTTTAACGTTCTGTAGTATTCTCGGGAAATTCTGACAATTTTCGCGGAAGAGGCACGAATGTCGCAATCAGATAATTCAGCCACGCCCTCAAAACACGCCACACGCCCTTATCGTAAAGGTAACCCCTTAAGCGATACTGAGAAGCAGCAGGCCGCTGTGGCCAGGAAAAAAATTTCGCATAAAGAACTAAAGATTTTTGTGCGTAATCCGATAAAAGACCGATTAATGCGTGAGTGTGCCCAGGAAGGCATCACGCAGGCCGAATACATTGAGCGCCTGCTGCTGAAAGCATTTGACGAGAAAGATAAAATGTAATGGGATTACTTTCTTGTCCGATGCTGATTGAAGTGATAGATTAAAAATCGTAATGAGTTCTGGCGGGCCACGCCATAAGGTGGCAGGAAACTGGTTCTGATAAATGACTGAGAACCGGAAAAACAAAACCCCGATAATCTCTCCAATCTTGGCCGAAAAGAAGATTACCGGGGCTCACTTTAAACTGCACAGAAACTGTTGCTCTGTGCGGGGAGTATAGTTTTATGCCTGGAAAACTGCAAGAGCTCCTGTGCGTACTCCGTCTGTGCAACATGAGCACGGGACGACGTGACTGAGCAGGTGTCTGAAAAAGCTACAATTTATCGGCAGGTAAAAAATCCGTTTCCTGAATTTGTTCCGGAAAATGGGAAGAAAACCCTGCCGTTCTGCGCCAAACTTCGCAAAAAAGCGTCCGGCTTCACTCAGCGTGTCGAGTTCCAGACCCTGGTTGCCATGCTGATTGCCCGTGGTGAACGTAAACGTTTTCCACCAGAACTGCGTCGGCGTGGACTGGAGGCTGCGCTGCAGGCGCTGTGCCACTTTTATAACCCGCTGGCCAACAGGGTCGGAGCCTCACTCACCACCATGAGCATCCTCTGTGGACTGGCGACGGAGAAAAAGCGCCTCTCTATTAAGCGTTTTTCAGGAGCCGTCCAGTTTATGGAACAGCTGAAGATGCTGACCTATACCACCGAATACGATAAAGAGATCGGCTGCTATATTCCGACGGACATCACCTTCACCCCACTGATGTGGCAGATACTGGACGTTTCAGAAGAAGCGGTCGCGGCGGCGCGCCGTAGTCGTATCGAATGGGAAAACAAGAAGCGTGAGGAAAAGGGGCTGCTGCGTGCCGGTGCCGACGAGCTTATCAGCGCGGCCTGGAACTTCGTTCGCGAACGCTTCCGTGAATACCAGAAATCCCGTCGCGAGCACGGCATGAAACGTCACCGTGCCCGTAAAGATGCGCCACGTACGCGCAAGGACATCGAGCAGCTGGTCCGCAAACAACTGGAAAAAGAAATCCGCGGTGGCCGGTTCTTTGGCGGCCTCGATGCCGTACGTACCGAAATTAAGCGTCGGGTAACGGAGCGGATGAAACTCTCCCGTGGCCACTACAGTCGGCTGGGCGATGATTTGCTGGTCACTACCTGATCGGTACTCCGCCACTCCTTTGCATTCACCCGGTGCTGTGCGCCGGCTTTGTCCTTTCGCCATTTCTGATCATGGTGGCCACTACGCCTGAGCCACCTGAACCATTCTGAGCTATCCGGTTCACGCCGGAGGATTTTGCACGCCTGTACACCGGGGAATCGTATGTATTTCAACCATAACCGACGACTGTCAGCCATAAGCACCGCGGCCTCACGCAGCTATTCCCCGTCCAGAACACGGGCGATGGTCATGAACCGGTCTGGTTCTGAGTTATCCACATTAACCGCCAGAGGCTGGCGTTCTAAGCTTCCATCCGGGCAGGGCATTAACCAGCATCCGGTGTTTTTACAAACCGCGAGGTTTCTTTTAAAACCCCGATCTCCTTTCTTTTAAAGAACAGTTATTACTTACCTTTAAAGATAAAACCTATTCGCCACCCGTCCTGTGGACAGGTGAATGACGGCCGCCCTTGCAGCGAACATGCGTTCGCGCCGGTTCGGGTTAGCCGCGTTGCGGCCAGAGGTAGCACCCGCCATACATGGCGGGCAGGAGTGCAAACTAGTTACAACATTCATAAGATTAAGCAAACCCCTAAACCGGCCCGTGCACATCTGCGGCCTTATCGCCCGACCCACCACTGAAAAGCGCCCCCGCCCCGGCCCGAAGGGCCGGAACAGCACCGCTTTTAATGATGAATGTTGTAACTAGACTCTGGTGTAGCTGTGAGTACCGTCGCGGGTAATACAGCGCGACACGCTCGTAAGCGGCCTGCGGCTCGCTAACGCGGAGATACGCCACGACGGCGGCAAAGCCTTGTCGTACCACTCCGAACGCGCACAAAGGCATCCTGGCCGCTTTCAGCCCGTAATGTCTGGCAGGGAAGGGGGTGGTCTGCGCGATATTGGACATCTGAGGCGGCTACGCCGCGCTACCGGCGCCGTTTGGCTTCAGTGCCACAGGTGACAACATCTGGCGCCTGCATGCCGCGCTGCGGCATACAACTGCGTCCACACTTACTGGCTGGTAGGTTGCTGGGTTCTTTTATGATTTGGGTTCTGTTTACGGCCACAAAAGATCCATAACGAAAAAGGCCAGAGGTTTCCCCCTGGCCTGGTTCGGGCGCATGTTGCCATTACAGGCAGCGATGACGCCCATTCAGGTTAAAACTTGAAGAAATGGCGAATCAGAGCGACCAGAACAGGGCCGACAACTGATGTCACCACAGCAAGTAATAACGCTTCCTTGAACGTCATATAACCGCCTTTGGTTGCAATGGCAACTGTTCGCGGCTATCCTGTTGTTGTCACGCAAAAGGTAAGCCCCCGATATGTTGCCGGTTAAATCCGAACAATGTACGGGGGTTTTCTCTTTCCAGCGACAAGGCCACCGGGGATCAAGCCCCCGCAACATTGCGCCTCACCGGAAAGCCCGGCTTATCGATGATTCTACAACAAAATCCCTAATTGTTCAGCAATTCCATGGTTGATCAGTGCCTGAGTTGTATAAAAGGCTAAACACCAGCATGCGCTGTCAAATAGTTCACCCAAATAGGCAACTTGCAACTTTATGCTATTGAATAAAAATAAAACTTATGTAGCATTTATAGAGTACTGCTCTTTATAGGGCAAAGTGTTATCTATTAGGGTAATAGAATTATTATCGTAGTTCTCGTGGCATCATGAGCAAGAAAGGAGTGCAATAATTGAAAAATAATCTTAAGCAGTCTCCATTACGTACTGCTGCAATGATTCGTTTTCAACTAGATCAATTGGGAGCAAGAAATGCTCATCATGAATTTGAGCATCTATGCAGAAACTTAGCTCGCGAGGTGATATGCCCTAATATTTTACCTGCAACGGGCCCTGTATCTTCAGGAGGAGATCAGGGTCGTGATTTCGAAACATTTGTTACTTTTATTAATTTTTCAAAAAAAGAACATAATTATTTCGCCGGACACTCGGGAGAAAGCAAACTTATCTTTGCATGCTCTATAATTAAACAAGCAAAAATACGAGCAAAAATTGAATCCGATGTTGCATCTATCTGCAGCGGATGTAAACCTGATGTAATTTATTTCTTTTCTAATCAAGATATATCTGTAGCACTTCGCCATAAGATACAGAAATGGTGTTTGGATACACATACAGTACATCTTGAGATTATAGATGCTCAAGCATTATCAGAACAACTTTCATCCCCTAGTACCTTTTGGATTGCAGAAAAATATCTTGATATTTCTTCTGAGTTTCTGCCCAGACAAACCTGTATAGAAGACAATGAATATGATAATGCATATCAACGATGGATTGTTGAAGGCTGTAAACCAGTAAATTACGCGGACTTCATAGATATAAAGTCTAACCTTCGGAATGCAATGTATGAAGATGAATTAAAAAGTGATCTTTCAAAATGGCAGATGGCCATGGAAAAATTTATCAGTGATGATTATCCTGATGATCTCCAGCGCCGAGCAATCTATGAGGTTTGCGTAACAGAACTTCGCGGAAAACATGACCTCAATCCACGCATTGAACAAATTGAGATTTACTTCCAAAGGTGGGGGACGCCGAATAACAACGGTGCTATCCGTGATGCTGCAATATTGCTTAGTTATTGTTCGAGTGCAGTAAGAATCGGTGAGTTTAACATCGATAAATACAGATTACATCAATTGAGCAGCTCTTTAATCAAGCATATCAACAAGCAATTATCTGCAACATATAGCGAAAATTCAAAATCAGAACTATTGCTAACCAGAGCAATGGCTTCAACACTGCAGTTTCAATATAGTGAAAAGCCCGAGTTACGAAAAGATGACATACTTAAATGGTTGCTACGACTAGCTGATTCGATAAAGAAAGCACCATTATTTCCGTTGGAACAGTTTGCTGACATGTTGACTGAAATTGCGCCACATTTTGCCTACGATCAAGATTATTTCAAACTAACCTCCCAAGTTGATATTTTATTAGCTGATAGGTCAAAAGGACATATTGTAGCTGAAAAATGCAGGGACCGGGCTTTAAAATTTCTCGAATCAGACCTTCCAATTTTAGCTATAAATGAATTCCACAGAGCAAAAATAAATTGGTTTAGTAGTGAAACGTTGAAAGGTTCTTTACTCAGTTCTTTAATTCTAAGTAATATCTACCTTGATTTAGGATTGAGCTATGCGGCAAAGTATCATGCAATGGCTGCTGCATATGTTATTAACTTCTCGGATCAAGATAGCATCAAGAAGATGATTGTTCAGGCTGTTTCTCAACTGGCTCGATGTCATTATGCAAGCGGTGATTGGATTAGTTATTCAGATATATTCCCTTTAGCATTATCGCTACATTACCATTTCTCCATAGATTCGGATGACTGGCAAAAACACAGTAATATACAGGAAGCAGTGTTCCATTTTCTCGTCATGCAATTTTTATCCAAAAAAACAGGTGTTAAAGAACTTCAAATTTTGGTCGAGACCCCTTTACGTGATCTTGAAATGCCGGAGGATCTTCGTAATGAAATTTTAGAACCAGAATTATCGATGGAAACATATGAAAAAATGTCTCCACAAGAAGTCATTAAAAAATGCGGTGACGTGTTAAATGCCCCTCCATTCTCAGATAGCAATACAGCTAGAAATTATTGTTGGCGTGCATTAGGGATTACCTGGAAGGTAAATTCAACTAATATTTATGAAGATATTCCTTATATCGAAGATTTTATAGCCATATTGCAAATTGCTATTGCAGACTTTTCTACTATAGATCTTGGTTTAATTCCCACGACAGTCGAGCTTGATGCTGTAGTCTCAGACACAATGGACTTTCATCTAAGTGAAATACCAGATAATGATCGCATTGCTTTTAAAGTGCGCATACCAAAGATATCTAATGATGATATTGTTGATATTAACGACACTCATGCAGAAATCTTAAGCATAACGACCAGATTATTATGGACATGCAGTTCATTACCGGAGAATGATATTAAAGTAAAAATAGAGCAGGCATTCAAAGGCGATCTATCCGGAAAATCATTTCTTATCAAGCCATACAGAGAGTTATTTAAAGCATTTAATAATGAAAAGGGTTTTAATGATAGACGTAAGACAGACACATCATTTTATGCATCTCTAGAATTTAACTATCGTGAGCATGACTCCCTTTCATGGGTAAATACTCCAGGTTGGGGATATTCAGAAAATAAGGCTCATGAGTTTCTTGAAAATCGCTATCGCCGAAATGTAATACCTATTCGGCATACATTAAACAGGTTAAAAAAAGATAGTAAATTTAAAACGTGGGTTAATGAACTCCGTTCAGAGGGTTATCTCGATTGGCAAATCCTGGGAGTTATAAGCAATCTCGCATTGAATTACAGGATCAGAAAAATATGCAAGCCAAATAATACGCAATATTATAGTATTTTGATGTCTGAAATGATGGATAAAGAGGAGAGTGCTGGGTCCGAGTTTCCAGATGATCTGTTATATTTAGAATATAATCATATATTAATGGCAAATTTGTTATCAAGCGCAAGAGTTTGGGGATTAGAAAACCGAACACAAACCCCTGACTTTAAAGCATGGAGCAAATTATTAAATGAACGATACTTTCATAATGTAGACGACATACCCCATGACGATATCATTTTGTAGGTTGCATAATTAATCATTTCAAAATTTAACAGGAGCTAACTATGGCCACGACTATATTTTTTGAAGAAACAGTCAGGGATCAAGGTGGTAAAGCATCTTTGGATATAGAACTCGGAAGATCTTCATACTATGCGGAAGACAGCATCTATATAATTGTTGATGGGAAAACAGTAATAATGGGTCGAGAGATGGCGAAGAAATTCGTTGATGCCGTAATTTCTGTCGGTTCCTATCATGGCCTAGTGGATTGATGTGGCTGCAGGGGTACCTAATGATGCTATTCAGGACCTGTTGAATAAAAATTGTTCATCGCACTTTACCGGGAAACTCTGCTTGAGAAGCGGTCGCTATCTCGGTATCCACAGACTATCCTTTTCGGCATGCAATATCATAATAAAACGGGGACCAGCCAATGGAGATAGGTAAATCTTACAAGGTTATAATGGCGTTCACTTATGATGTGTATGAAGCAAAAGTTGTTTGTGAGAAAGTTCTGCCAAAATCCTATCGGATAAAGCATCAGGACGGTAGGATGGAACTGATAAAGAAGGATAACATAGTAGAGTTAAAGGAACTTACGCCAGATAATCTGTGAATCAAGCCCGGCCAGCACGCCGGGTTTATTATGCCTAAGTCATACACTTACGGGGTTTGAGGGTCAATAGAGCGGTAACGCACGTTACCGGCGTAACTTACTGATATATTGCAATATGACAGGCATTAATAACGGTATGGAAATGATCTCTGACAAACCATCTGGCCTGTTTGATACTTTTATTATGCAGTTGCCTTTCCAGGCTTTCTAAAATTTAGCATTTCATAAAGCGCATCACGTTCTTCCTTATTGAGACCGTTGGCTTTGCTTACGAGCCTTGGGAACATTTTTTTATCGTCGATATCAAATACAGACAGCACTGGTGTGCCATCAATAATGCCAGTCACTGTGGCGGAATAGAATTCATGCATATTTGCGAGTCCTTTATCTTCAGTCCTGAATTCAATTCTAATCCCGGGAACATTTGCCATGATCAAATGCCTGGTTTTGGCAATTCGGTAGAATGACATGATGTCGCCGAGGGCGTTACTCGGGTTGAAATCGCCTCTACCATTAACTTTCAGTATTCGCCTTGCACTTTCGCATCCGTAGATAGAAGCAACGCAGATTGCAATAACAGGATGTCCTCGGCTTATTCCGAGCACTTCGCCGTAATCTGTCAATTTTTTTGCTAATACCAATCGCTCAGAGGCTGGCTCAGGATCTTTTTTAATCCCTAAACTATTATAAAACCCCAGTAAATCCAGATACAGATGAATATTGAGCTCTGCTCTTTCCTCAATGCTAAAGTTTTGATCCATTATTATCTTGATGAGATGCTTCAGTTGACTCTGGTTTTCACGCATATTGCCTGGCCCCAGATAAGCTGACAGGCTCTGATAGTCTTTCTGGAATCGTGCAATCATTTCTTTAAGGGTCATCGGATGCGCAAAATCCGTTGCCTTTTCAACGATGGCCAGAATAAAGGAAAACTGGTATCTCCCCGTTCGGGCCATGGATATCAGCGCTTGTCGTCTCGCTTTTTTATTCCCATCAGTTCCACAGGAAACACTCCGCGCGTCTTTAATCAGTCCAATAGTACAGATATCCATAGCGACAATGCATTTCAACGCCTGTGATGCAGCTGTGCGTGCAGAAAGTTTAAACATCAAAAATCCTTTTTTTTAAATTGATTACACATTTATTCTCCCGATCGCTTATGTGATGCGGGAGTGATCGGGGCCCGAATTTGTTCTGAATTCCGGCAACTCATTATAGGGGACAAAGTGGCGACCAGATTCTGAAGCCTGCCGAATTTTTGCCTCAAGCAACACTGGGAAAGGCAGGCTATGATACAGATCAGCACCGCTGATGCAGAAAGTACTGTGCCCTCTGCCAAAGGATACGAGGCCGTCTTCTGTAAACCCCATCCAGCTGATAAATACGCCTCGTGTCCAGCTGGCTTTCTCCTGAGTTTTGCCCTCAAAATCACGAAGATCTCGTGCGGCTGTAGGGAGCTGCTGCCACTTGGCTTCCAACAGATAGAATTCACCTTCCATTTTGAAACTGCCGTCGATCTGCTCGCCGGCTATCCTGAAAGCATCGCGTGGTTCAAGCCGGAAAGTAGCAAAAAGCTCCTTCAGCCATGACTCGAAGCGGTATCCGCGCTGCTGGGCAGGAAGTACCTTCATGGCATTGAGCTCGTCAGTGAGGGATGCATAATTCACTCCCTGGTAGGCAAGAGCCAGCAGCGCTCCCGCTGCATCGTGCCCCACAGCCCCGCTGAGACGCTCCCGAAGAGCGTAAAAATCAGCCTGGACTTTCAGTGCCGCCGCTGGGGCGTTCTGCTGCTTATAGGGGTCTGAAGGCCAATGGAACGAAAACGTACGCTAGTGAAGTAACTGTCTGATATATCGAAACATAATGGACATAGAAAAATGACCTTGAAATGTTGTCTTTTTAATCGAAAAGTGGCATTTAATGGACAGTGTTGTCTACTAATTGTAGAGCCCGCTTAGTTCGGGCTTCATTCTTATTCACCGGTTATTGTTGCTGGTAGGCTGACAATCTCACCTTGCCTTACCGCAAGGTGCTTTTGACATTCCACCAAGCATTCATGCATGGATGTATCAAATTCGTCACGTTCACCATTAACCAGTTTCATCACTTTCAATATTGAGTTGCGGAAAGCCATATTCTCACCAAGTTGAAGGTAGGTGAATATCTGGAATTGATACGCCATCATTTTGCGGAAAGATTCAAGGAATTTATTATTTGCTTCTCTCATTCGTTCATCGAGCGCTGAGTTTGGGGTGTTACCTCTCATTTTGCTGGCTAATTCCCATTCAGCGTTATATCTACTTGCTTCGAATGCACAGGATAAAAATTGAGCGCACGCATCACGAATATTTCGGCATTCATTCTTCTTCAACTCCACTTCCGTAGCGACCTGTGTCTGTATCTTCAGCGCTTTTGTCTGTTGCTCCAAACTTCGGGCAAACTCTACGGCCTGTCTGGCAGATGTTATTTCAAACTGCTGGTGAGATCGTTTCATTGCTGTCCATGCAACAAAAGCGGTTGCTGCAGCAGGCAAGACACCCTTCGCCAAGTCAATCCACGGGGTAACCGGGTCTGCTTTATTTGCGATTTGTACTGTTAGCACATCTTTCGCGGGCTTCAGTACTTCCAATAATTGAATGATGTCCATTGCTTTTTCCTGAGAAAAAGAAAGCATCATAGCAAAAAGACCACTTCGCGCTAGGGGCTACGTGTAGTGACCTGCATTTATAAACGGGCGAACCTGCATTTATCGCCCGTTTTCAGCCCACATTAGCTGCAACCAACTACGCTCTTAAACCCACATTTCCTGCAAATGAACCTGCATTTATCCACACCGACCTGCATTTCATTTTTCCTGACCTACATTAACTGAAAATGAAAAGTCTTTTCTTTAAGTCCTCAGGAAGTCTCAGTATGCTCCGGAATACAATTATTTGTTTGTGGTGAACTATCCCGATGTATGTTGGTTGCAGACACTCGTCGTGAGAAAAGAGTAAGAAATATCCCAGCAACTAACGGTATAATAAACAGCATTGATTGACTTGAAATTGCATATCCATATATATAACTTTCCAGGCTTACCGCAATCAGAGGAAAAATAAGGAAAACAAGTGAAGCCTGAAAGGCACTGGCTTTTTGCTGAAGGGCAAAATAGCACAATATTCCAAAAACTCCGGCAAAAGCACCGAGATACAGGGTGGCTAGTATTGAGTGCGCTGAAAAGGCTGACACCTGTGGTCTTTCGAAGAACCATCCTGCCGCAGAAAGTATCAATCCCGCCAGAAAGCACGGGAGCGCATTAAACGTTATAACAGAGACAGTACAGCTTCTTTTCTTACATTGAGTATATATTATGGCATGGATGATTACAGCAGAAACAAGCGCAATGACTCCCTGCCAGTGGCTCTCTGTACTTGTTTTCGTTTCCTCGAGAAGAATGCCCGCCAGTGCAACCATTGCGATAGTTAAACCCACAATCTGCATTGAGTTCGTTTTTTCATTCAAAAATAAAACTGAAGCTATCAATACAGCCACAGGCATATTCGCAAATATAATGGAAGCAAGTCCAGAGCTAACATAGGTTTCACCATAAATCATTAATGAAAAAGGAATGGCAAAATAAAAAATACAAATTACAAACTGGAATAAACGTTGACCGGGTGGAAATAAAAGCGGTGTTTTTCTTAACCATGCAATGCTGATTAAAAATGGTGCCGCAAACATAAATCTCATCCCGGTTGCAAACACCGGAGGGATAGTTTCAGCGGCTATCCGCATAGCCAGCCATGTGGTCCCCCAAGTCAGTGCAACCAGCAGGAATAATACCAATATCGTCACTCTGCGCATAAGATGCTCCCAGTAAAAGAAATTAATTTAACTTTTTAGTTGGAGAAAAATATTGTTTTCCTCACTGTTTTTTCATACGTTTAGAGAAAATTTTTCTCTATCAGAAGGGCAAGGTTATGCTGGACAAGAAAGATAAGGAGCTACTCAGGCTGTTACAGCGCGACTGTACCCTGTGTCTGCAGGATCTGGCAGCGGCTGTTGATTTAACGCCTAATCCTTGCTGGAAGCGCATAAAACGTCTTGAAGATGAGGGGATCATCATTGGACGGGTTGCCCTGTTGAGTAAGGACAAGCTTAACTTGTCGCTTACAGCCTTTGTGATGATAAAAACAAAAAACCACAGCCATGACTGGTATAAACATTTTGTTTCGCAGGTCAATAGCATGCCAGAAGTGATGACTTTTTTTCGTACCACGGGAGAATATGATTATCTTCTTCAGGTAGTGGTTTCAGATATGAAGGGTTACGATAGTTTTTACAAAAAGCTGGTAAGTTCAGTAAATGGGTTGAGTGATGTAACATCCAGTTTTTCCATGGAGGAAATAAAATACACAACTCAACTTCCATTACCAGGTTAACGGTTTCGTTATTAATTGTCAGTCTCCATAAAACGACCGTTTTATGGACTCTATCCAACGATGTTCACAATCGGCCCGCAACCCGCCTAGCTGGATTACACTTTCTCATTCCACCTATCATTTTCCATCTATACTCAAATTTCGTGACTTACTGGAATACATACCATGCTTATCGGATACGCGCGGATTTCCACTGACGATCAACACCTCGATCTGCAGCGTGATGCGCTGACGCAGGTCGGGTGTGAACGTATTTATGAAGATACAGTAAGTGGGGCCCTGGCTGAACGTGAAGGGTTGGCCAGACTGATCAATTCGCTTCGCCCCGGTGATACCGTGGTCATCTGGCGTCTTGATCGCCTGGGACGTTCCTTGAAAAATTTGTTGCAACTGGTTGAGCGACTCGACGGATTGCGCGTTGGGCTACGCAGCCTGCAGGAAAGCATTGATACCACCTCCAGCGGCGGCCGTTTGGTCTTCCATCTCTTTGGGGCACTGGCAGAGTTTGAACGCAACCTGGTGCGTGAACGGACACAGGCAGGATTATCGGCGGCTCGCCGGCGAGGGCGTAAGGGAGGCAGACCCGCACTGCTCAGTCCGACAAAAAAGGCGCTTGCGCTGAAGTTACATCAGGAGCGGAATCATACCATTGAGGAAATCTGCAACATGATGGGGATCTCCAAATCAACGTTATATAACTATCTGAGCAAGGCCGGTAAAGATGCCACCGGGATGGCGTAAGAGCATTCCTGCCGAAGAATTATTACAGTTGCGTCAGCGGCTGGAACGGTTATCGCCCAAAAGTCCTGAACGTGCAGCTCAAATTTCCGCGATGTCTGAATTGTACGGGGTGTCGGCCACTTCAGTGTACCGGGCACTCAATGATTTGCTCAAACCGCATGCCGTTCACCGCCTTGATCATGGTCTGCCACGAGTTTTACCCAAACGTGACATGGAACGTTACTGTGAGCTGGTCGCAGCCCTCAAATTCCGCACCACCAATAAGAAGGGGCGTCATCTCTCTACTCGCCGGGCCATCGAGTTGCTGGAAGACTATGGTGTTGATACTGAACAAGGTCATATTCAGGCCCCGAGAGGGGTATTAACCCGCAGTACCGTCAACCGATATCTTGCTCACTGGCATCTGGATCAACCTCATTTACATCGCCCGCCACCGGCGGTACGGTTCCAGGCCGAATACAGCAATGACTGCTGGCAGTTTGATATGTCACCGTCCGATTTGAAGCATATCGATGTGCCAGAGTGGATCGACCCCGATAAAGGTGAACCCACGCTGATGTTGTTCAGCGTGGTTGATGATCGGAGTGGTGTGGCTTATCAGGAATATCACTGTGTTTACGGCGAGGATGCGGGGTCGGCACTGCGATTCCTCTACGCCGCCATGGCACCCAAGGCCGAGTCTGCGCTTGCGTTGATGGGGAGACCCAAAATGCTTTACCTCGATAATGGCCCCGTGGCTAAAAGTCGGGTTTTCCAGGACGTCATGCTGGCGCTGGGGGTTAACTGGCTGACTCATCTGCCTGCCGGAAAGGACGGTGAGCGTGTAACCGCTCGTTCTAAAGGCAAGGTGGAACGTCCCTTTCGAACCGTAAAGGAAGCGCACGAAACCCTGTATCATTTTCACAAACCGGAAACCGAGCAACAGGCCAATGCCTGGTTATTGCGTTACTTGCTTCACTATAACGAACAACCACACCGTTCGCAGGCTCATTCTCGCAAGGAGGACTGGCTGACCAATCTGCCTCCCGAGGGGATCCGCGATATGTGCAACTGGGAGCAGTTTTGTCGCTTTGCCCGGGAGCCTGAGCGCCGAAAAGTGGGGATCGATGCCCGTATCACGGTCGAAGGCACGGCGTATGAGGTTGATCCGGATCTGGCCGGGGAAACTGTGTTGCTGCTCTGGGGACTGTTTGACAGTGAGCTGCATGTTGAATTTGAAGGAAAGAGAACCGGGCCTTATTACCCAGCCTCGGGCCCGGTTCCCCTGAATCGCTATCGGGCATTCAGAAAAGGGGCGATGAGTCAGCGGGCAGAACGCATCCGTACCCTGGCCCAGCAACTCAGTTTACCCATCGCTGCGCTGACAGGCGAAAACATCGCGTTAATTTCACAATCAGAAACCCACGACATTCCCAGGCAGCCATTTCCAACTACGGCGGAAGAATGCTATGCCACAACCATTATGGCCAAACTGGCGATCGCAAACGAGCTGGCCACACCGTTGGCAAAACTGACGTCTTCCGACAGGCAGTTCATCGAGCAATTATTGGGGGAAACACTGATACGCAGGATTGTGCTGAACCGCGTACGTGAGTATTTCCGCAGAACTAAAAAGGAAGACGATCATGCGAGTTGAGGTCATGCAATATTACGGTCTGACAAATCCGCTGACTCAGGCCGGATACTATGAAACAGAGACGCACAAACAACTGACGAAAGACATTCGGGCGGCGATTTTTGAGGGACGGCTGATCGCCCTGTGCGGTGTTGTGGGTTGCGGAAAAACAGTGACTTTGCGTCGGCTCCAGCAACTCCTGCGAGAAGAGAACCGGGTCACCGTTGCCAGATCTCTGTCAGTGGAGAAAAGCAGTATCAAGCTGGCCACACTGATTTCTGCGCTGTTTTACGACCTGGTCCAGGACAAGGCCGTCCAAATCCCAAAGCAGGGAGAACGACGTGAGCGTGAACTGCAGGAACTGGTGAAAAAAGGAAAGCGGCCGGTCGCGTTATTTGTTGATGAAGCTCATGATCTCAACGGCCATACCCTTATCGGGCTAAAGCGCCTGATGGAAGTGGTGGAGGATGGCGGCGGGCGATTGTCGGTGATCCTTGCCGGCCACCCAAAACTACGCAATGACCTGCGCAGACCTACGATGGAGGAAATCGGCTACCGGACCGAAATTTTCACCCTCGACGGGATTGTTGGCAGCCAGCGAGAGTATATTCAGTGGCTGCTGGCCGCTTGCACAGAACCACAGGACGATGCACCGCCGATCCTGACCGAGGAAGCTATCGACCTTCTTGCGACGAAATTGCGTACGCCACTGCAGGTGCAGCAACATGTGACTCTCGCTCTGGAATCCGGTTACCTCACAGGTGAACGTCCCATTACCGCAGAGCTGGTTGACAGTGTGCTGTCACGCAAACTCGATGATCTGGAACCGACATTAACGCGCCACGGCTACCGGTTGAAGGATATGGTCGAACAGTTTGATGCCAAACCGGCAGAAATCAGAGCGCTGTTCAACCACCAGTTGGATCCGACCCGTACTGCTGAATTGCGCGATCGTATTCTGGCGGCGGGTTTGCCCATTTAATCCCTACCGGTTTCCTCTGTCAATATTGCCTGCAGTGGCGGCTATATGTGAATTTTTTCATTTGCAGCTAATGTGAGTTGGCAAAAATGGAATGCAGGTTGGGATGGATAAATGCAGGTTCATTTGCAGGAAATGTGGGTTTAAGAGCGTAGTTGGTTGCAGCTAATGTGGGCTGAAAACGGGCGATAAATGCAGGTTCGCCCGTTTATAAATGCAGGTCACTACAGCTACGTGCCTGATGAATTACCCAGACAGCTACGACAACATATGGAATGAGAAGCCGATAAGCGAAACACCGGGGGCGGTGGGTTAACCACGTCAACCTTGAACGGTTGTTGCGCCGAATTAAGTGCTGGATAAAGCGTGCCGAACGGGCGTCAGAGTGGCTGTGCTGGATGCGGCTGACAACGGCGATGATGATCCGGTTTTGTCGATTTACATGATTTAATATAATGTTTATTGCTGGTCATGTACCGTGTCAAAGCTCAGTAGAATTGTCTAATCCGTGGGTCGTTAGAAATGCCCATATGCTAAAGAGGCCGTTGCGGATATGTCTCCCGCATCGGCCTCTTTAGCATAACGTCATTGTGCGATCCAATTCATAATGCTGCGGGAGCCACGTAATAGACAATCACAAATACAGCTAATGCTCCACCTGCTCTTACCCAGTTTGATATTTTGACTTCTATAAATCCTGGGATAAATGAGACTACCCCAGCAACTGCCGCTGAAAGAATTATTCGAAAGAAAGTGTATTGGAAGTTCGTTGGATTAGGTATAAATATTGCTATTATAATGAAAAGAATAACAAATAAAATTCCAAAGCTAAATGCAGCTATTCTCTCGTGTGTCCTGGTCAACTTTTCTTTTCCTTTGTTATCAAATCCATATACGGGCATATCTTCATTAACGTATAGATTTCGAATTTCTTTTGCAGAACGTTTGTCATGCGCTTTAACTATCCTTTGCATTGAAGCAAAGGCAGTGGAGCTTGGTTTAAGACTATTATCATCCATTACCGCTCTATATTTTTTGTAATGAGCTAAGATAAGGTGTAGAACATCAATGCAGGTTTCAGCAAGCCATTGATTCCAATGCGTGTCATTCAACTCATCCATTGTTCTGTTATGTGCTACACAGTGTTCTAAATAGCAAAAAAAATTGTCACCACATGAGTTCACGGTATCAAAGTCGCATTTATCAGATAGGTAAAGCTCTAATGAGCCTGTATATTTCTCATACAGATGCTCAATTTCCATTTTTTGCTTATCAATGATACCATGAATATCCATATCTGTTTTCACTATCTTTTTTGTTGATTGTTATTTGATTGGGATTGAATCTTTGCCAATAACGAACTTGCTTTCGATGTATTCAAACCATTACAAATCATCCTTGTAATCGGTTTTTTGTAAATTCGATGAACGATATTCTCAACTTCAGTGATGCTTTCATTACCACTAAGTTTTTTTATCTCATTGAACATTTCCTCCAATTGTTCATTTGTAGGATGCCATTTGATTATATCTAATTCTTCCTCTAATGCTTTTTTAAAAAGAAAAGCTTGAAATGATAACATATTACTTTCCTTGCTTTGTTTGTGTAGTAGATTGTTGTGCTTTCTCTAAAAGTCTCTTTGCTTTAGATGTGTCCAAACCATCTTGGGCAAATCCTTGATGCTGGTTATTTTGCTTCTGATCGTCTTTTTTTGGCGTGTTCATAAATTCACCTTAGCTGTGTTGGAGTTGTATTCCTAATACCGCGAAGCGGTTCGGGATTCTGTTACATCCGAGCTTTATCCCGGTTTCCCCACGTTTTCTTTGTATATAATATCATTGAAGTTATTTGCATTTCTCAGAAATTTCCTTAGTCTTTGATTGCATTAGCTGCAAAGAGGGACCTCTGAATTCTAACATCTTGACTTATCTATGCGTGGGTGCGGTATGTGATGTCATTAATCCCCGTAGGCAATTTAACATAACAATGATTACACGCACCACGGCAAGCGATTGATTTTAAAGAAAAATAACTCAGCCACTGCTTTTTAACATCAATATTCGGGCCAGTTTCATGACGCCAACCGACTGCAATCACCATCTGTGGCACACGTGTATGTAGACTGTCATAAGGACCGCTTCTTCCTGTACTTGTAGCGAGCGAATTCTACAGAGGATTTACTGCGTTCAGGGAACAATGCGCAGAGCTGTGAAAACGGCAGATCGTGATTTTTGGCCAGCATTTCTCGCTCAGCATCACTCCAGACCCGGTATTTCTCATCACCCGTGAACTTGATCCCGAGTTCGCTGGCTTTCAGCTTCACCGATTCGGCACTTCGGTTGGGTAACCGTGCCACGACCGATTTACCTTCAACCGGGTAATACCTTTCAAGTAAGGCGATCTCTTCAGCAAGCCAGAAGGGCTCCGGGCGTCGCAGCCCCAGTTTTCTCGCCATAATGACAACGGATGCGGGACTACGTCCCGGCAACAAAAAACAAATATTCTGCAGTGTCATGCCTGCTGCATAGGTGGTACGCAGCACCTCTTTTTCGGCCTCGATCCAGTCAGGCGATTTTCTCTCACAGCAGCCCAGTTTCTGAGCCATGCCTTTGATTGCGGCAACTGATCGCCCAAGGCGATGCCCTATTTCTGATACCGTCAGCTGGCTATAGTGGTTTTCGAGGAATACCATTTCCCGGGCAGTCCAGCGAGCACCGCTATTTCTGGGTTTATTCAGCTTACCTTGCGCCACGCTCTGTCAGTTCCACTAAGTTCCGGTTCACTTATCGGCGATTGTTCACAAATCACAATATTCAGCCCTTTTTTACGCGGGTTCGCATATGTTCAATGGCATATTTTGTGCGTCCCGGGAAAAGCTCACGCAGTTCGCTGATGGAAGCATTCCGGTTTATATTGAGCAGAGTAAGTTCAGCCTCACTCCAGGGGCGGATCGGCGTCTGGCGTGGCTGCCGGTTACGGAATCTGAGCCCCAGTTTTGCCGCCTGCAGTTTAATCGCGGCAGCTGATCTCCCCGGCAGCTTCCCGGCAATTTTGCTGCCATGTTCAGGATAGAATGTCTCAAGCACCTGAATCTCCTCAGGTGTCCAGGCTTGTGCGACTGTCAGCCCCATTTTACTGGCCTGTGCGCCAATGGCCGCACGTGTCCGGCCAGGTAAAAATGCCTGAACACGGACAATCCAGGCATCCTGGTTGCAGTGTGCTCGCATTATTGCCATTTCTCGCGTAGTCCACGGTTTCGAGGCCGTGATTGCCTTCTTCCCCAGGTTCATTTCACGAACCATGCTCCTGACGCCACTGACCCCCCTGCCGAGCATCACAGCAATTTTGGTGGCGGGAATGAGACCGTAATTATCTTTAAGATACTGTCGCTCATGATCGCTCCAGTTGGTTTTGTAGGCTATCCCCAATTTGCTGGCTTGTGTGTTGATTGCCAGCTGCGTACGCCCGGGTAATAGCGTCAGCATGTAATCAGATCCCTTGTCATAATGCAGGCGCAACAGTTCTCGTTCTTCTTCGGTCCATGGCTGAGAACGCATCTTTCCAACCCCTGACTGATGAGCGATCCTTCGCACCGAACCGACACTTCTACCAAGACTCCGGGCGATTTCTTCTACAGGACGCCGGCCATAATGCAGTTCAACAAACCGAATGTCTTTTACCGTCCATGTGGACTGATGATTTCGTCCCTGATGCTTCTTTTCAGGCATCGGTGTCCTCCCTACACCCGGAGAAACTGGATACAAAGACCTGCTGGAAGGCGCAACACTTCAGCCCACCAGGTGGTCTTACTCTCCGGGTGGCAATTATCATAAAGTAACAAGCCATCAAATTAATGGATATACGGGTCAGATGTCACTGTTGCGTAGCCCGTGACTATTTAGAATCATTACCACTGGTTTTTACCACCGTCGCATCACCTTTCTGAGACGACACCTGCTCCAGTATATGGATCAGCGAGTCCAGATGACGTGCCGCCTGCTCGATGTTCGCCTGAGGCGCATTTATCTCTCCTGCAGCAGGTACCAGCTGTCGCAGCTGCTCCTCGACCGGAACCGCGCTGGCGAACGTACTGGTGATACGCCAGACGATCGTCTTCAGTTCGCTACCCGTCATATACTTGCCTTTCTGCCTGTCCAGCGCATCCAGCTGCGCCGACAAGGCCCGGAGTTGTGCCATACCGTCATGCCAGCCTGTCAGTTCACTTGCGGGCAGCGTCCGGCCTGCCTGATATTGCTCCCAGCGATTGACAAGTGCCCGGGTTGCAGGATCATCCGGCCACAATGCCTTAGCCTGCGACACCAGCCCCTGACCGTAGCGGAGTCGCCAGCCGGGAGCCAGCGTGGTTATCCAGTTGACCTGACCGGACATGCGCGCAAGCCACATCCCGGAGTGGGTCTTGCTGCTTTCAGTCCCGCGAAAGGCTTCAATCTGCGCCGGCGTCATCGCCTCCGGTACCCAGGCGACAGATGCTGCCATTGGCAGAGTAGCTTTATCCGGGCGATGGACAACCTGCCAGCCGAAGACCGTGGCAGCACTGAGTGCCAGTGCGGTCGCCATGCCGGCTACAAAGACAGGCCAGCGCTTCGGCGGCACCGACAGTTCTTCAGTGACCTGAATGGCCACTTCCGGCGCCTTCTGGATGACATACACCAGACGGCTGACCGGGGCGTCTTCAGCTATGACAACATCCTCTCCGGGTACCGTGTTCCCGGCAGACTCATCCTCAGGCTGAGGAGAGTTCTCCAGCCGGCTTAACGCGCTGCGTATCAGCTGCATCAGCGGATTCATCTGGCAGGCATGTTCCAGTTCCTGGCGTCTGAGTATGTCCTTCATCTCCAGCAGTCGCTTTTCAGCGAGGACCAGGGCCGGAACATCTGCAGCGCCCAGCGAATAAGTGCGAAACAGTTTTTGCACACGCTGCAGGAGGCCGTTGATTATCTCGGCCCGGGCATGTGCCGGTTGTGGCCAGAGCTGAGCCCACTGATGGCTCAGCAGTGCCGCCAGTATGGCCAGACCTTCGTTCAGGCCGCTGACCCGTGCCAGATGGCTGCGCGCCAGCGTATACCAGGCGCCAGTCTGCAGCTCCACACCGTTGATTTCAAACAGGGAGAGGGATAATTTTTCCACCTGCTTCCAGTCGACGTCTGGACGTGCCGGATGCGTCAGCTTACTCATCTCATCGCGCAGTGCCATAAACTCAGGCAATGAACGCGGGTCGCCACCGGTTCTCACCTGGCGGGGTTGTTCATCATGCATGTTGGGGTGTCCGTGGGCATAAAAGCGAGCCAGGCTCACAATCAGGTACAGGGGTTACTCAGGGAGCAGAGGCGCGATCATCGTAAAGAACGCCTCTTCATCAAACCGGGCGGGATTTTCGCTCTGCGCTCCGGCCTGGCACCAGGTCCACTCATCCTGCTCACCACTGCGCATAAACAGTCGGTACAGGGGCCGGATAGCGCCATCAGCAGTCAGGCAGACCTCAATACAGCCGGTTACGCCCTGACCGTACAGAAAAATGGGGATAAACCGGATATTCCGCTGCGCGTAGTGCAAAGCAATACCCGGCATCGAAAACGCAGTGCCGCCAATCAGAAACTCAATCAGGGAGATGGCGGTGGCTTCGGTGCGTATCTCAGTACCGGTAAGCCACTCATCCATAGACTCATGAAGCAGGCTTATCCGCTGACGAAATGCCGCAATATCCGTTTCGGCTTTCGTATCAAAGGCGGCGCTTCGCGGGCTCTGAGCCTGCAATTTTTTCAAAAACTGTGCTTTTGCCGACATAGTTGTTCCGCACCAGGTACAGGAAGGGAAAATTAAACCCGGGACTGCGGGTCAAGGTAGTGTTGTTGCTTCATGTGGCGAATCAACACACGACCTTCAGGCATAAATTCCGTGCCATAGCGCACCAGGCCAATACCTTTCAGCTCGGCATCAATGGCATAGCGCAGTTCACCGGGTGTGGTCTGATCCTGGATCACTACAGTAATCTGCTTTAGCCGGGGTTCATACTTCAGCAACACGCCGGAGAGCGTGTCCATCAGGTCATGCTCGGTACCCGGCAGCCCCTGGATAATGGTGGTCATATCCGGCAGCCCGTAGTCGGGCAAATGCGCCAGTGTCCCTGCCCGGCAGTTCAGAATACGCTGCATATTGTCCAGCACCGACAGGATTGTCTGGTTCTGCTCACTGACCTGATGCAGGTCGAGCCCGCCCGTGAAATTGTTATAGAGCGCTTCATACAGCGACGGACGCGGGGTATCACTCATCTTTCATCGCCTTCAGGGTCAGGCGGTTGTTACCGGCCTCAATCACCCGGGCTTTATCCGGATCGAGGTCGTCACGGCTCAGCACCACCCGCCAGGTGTTGTTCACCTGGTCTGGCGACATGAACATGCCGGCCACCGCGACATACTGCGCGTTTTCATCCATCGGCATATCCACCATCACTGCCCCGCCCGGCTGCAGGCGAATATCTTTCTCCGCCACCAGGTCTGCCTTGATGGCCTGACTGTCAGTCTTAAACAGTGACGGATAGTCCGTGGTGTCGAAGGTTTTCCTGTCCTTAAGCTGGTAGATGCGCACCACCGTGGACAACGGCACGCCGCCGGCGTTGCTGTTAACGGCCTCACGGGCCCGAATATCCAGATGCAGGGTCTTTATCTGCTTATAAAAAATCGATTTGGTCACGGCGACGGTGCCGTCCGTGACGCTCTGGGTCAGCCCACAGCCTGCGAGCATCAGTGTGATACCCGCGGCCAGTGCCACCAGGGGGAATTTACCAGCGGTACTCGCCATGTTCATCGGTCTCCCTGCGGTGAAGATTTTCCTGAACGCGCTCATAGCGGCCCAGGTTAATGGTGATTGTTTTGGGATGTGAGGCGGTCTTAGCCGCATTCAGCGGTCGCATCACGGCAGTGCGGCCCAGCTGCACAGCGCCTGCTTTGGGTTTCGTGCTCATCGTCGCGTCCGGCAGCAGGCTGCGGTCGATACACAGCTGCAGGCGGACATCGAGGCGCGAGCCCAGATAAACATGCAGCAGCGCCATCAGGTCTGTGTGCAGCTCACCTCCGGGCAGCCAGCCCTGCACCTCATCGGGATTAGTGGACGTCAGGCGCATCAGCACCTGACTGTTCACATCGGTGGCATAGTTGCCCATCACCGGACGACTGGTCAGGGTGACGGGCTGACTGACACTCATGGTCAGCGGCTTTTTCAGGGGTACGCGACGTTTGTCGTGGTGCCAGATTTTCGCCTGTGTGTCAGGCGCCAGCAGGCGCACCAGCGAGGCCAGACCTTCGGCCGTTCGTCCCGGCAGCAGCATCACCGGCAACAGCGCGAGGAAACGTGACGCAGGGGCGGCGATGCTGTCCGTGCAGCCGTCGATGCCAAGGCCTGCCAGGCCCAGCAGGTACTGAGAGATGTTGTCCTTACCGCCCGCTTCAAAGCTCGCCGGGTAAGAGTATTTGCGCCAGATACGATAGTACTGGGCAATCAGCCGGTGGTTGAAGATATCGAGGAAATCCGCCGTGGCCTCATAGCCTTCGCGGCGCTGGGTGATGTCATCGATATAGTGCGTCGGCAGCGGCGATTCCACGCCGTAGAGCCCCATAAAGGTGATGCGCACCGTCGGCGGCAGATGGGAATGCTCAGGTGGCTCAATCCCTTTGATTTCAGAGGCCGGGAAGCCCATGCCCGGATGGGGCCGGAAGCGAACCGGTTCATGACGTACCTGCCAGGTGCTGCCGATAACCGGTTTACCCGGCTGGCTCTGCTCGAGTACCTGGCAGAAGCGATAAAAGTTCATGTACGGCAGGTACTTCCGTAGCCGCTCCATCAGCCGGGCAGGCGTGGACTGTGATTCTCTTTCCACCGGATGCATTTTCCTTCTGGCTGTACGATGAGGGTGAGCTGGTTAAACTGGTTCATGTCGGCATACAGCGCAAAGAACCGGTTGAGCATTTCACCGAACAGGTGAATATCTCCCTCACCGGTGAAGCCGTTGCTGTCGAGAGTCACTTCGATATCCAGCCCCCGCAGCAGGTAGCCCTGTTCAAAGCGCTGCAGGCGGTGGTGCTCCACCTGCTGAATCGCCTCCAGACGGCGGGTGTTCAGCTCATCTTCCTGCCAGTTATAGAGCGCCAGCGTCCCGCGCAGCACTTCGGCGGTGCTCATCATGTTCAGGAACCCGGAGCCGAGGTGGCTCAGTACCCGCCAGTGGAAACGGTCTTCCGCAGGCGGGTAAACCGGCAGCGTGGGTTTGCAGAGGTTTTGCACCGTCAGCGGCGTCTGTACCACCTGCTCACAGCGGTCAAGCAGCGTGCTCTGCAGCGCCCGGCGCGGTAACTGACCGTTGGTACCGGTGATTTGCAACGACACCGCTTCGCGCTCAAACAAACGGTCATCTTCCCACTGGTGACCACCGAGGATAAGCCAGGTGTCATACAGTCCGGTGACGCCCCGCTTAACACGGGTGTGGTAATACCGTGGCGGTGCGTGACGGCGCATCATCCCGCCCTTGTGGCGGAAGCTGCTGAACGGCACGTATTCGGCATCACTGGTGCGATTCGAACCGGTGACCGAATCCACGGCATAAATCTCGGTGTGCCCGTCCTGCAGTCGTTTAGGGCGCAGCAGGTACTCACTTTCAAGGCCCGTAATGGTGAGCGGGTCCGCTTCCAGGGTGAACAGATTAATCACCGGTACACAGTGCAGACGAACCGCGTCATCGGTGACCGGCAGGTCTGATGGCCACGGCGTGCTGAACACCACTTCGATGTCGAAATACTCGGCCCCGGCAGGCGGCGTAATGCCGTCCAGACCGTTGAGGTGGACGAACATAAACTTATCGCGGAAGGTGAAGTACTCCAGCAGCAGCTGGTAGCCACTGAACGCGGTATCCCCTTTTGGCCACAGCCCGTCTTCCTCAGCAAATCCTCCTGGCGAGAAGTACCCGTCAAGGCGAATGCGGTCGGTCTGCCCGGGCAGGCGCATGTACAGGGCAGCCTGACGCTTGGTCAGCATCAGGTGCAGCTGGCTGCTGACAGGTGCATCCGCGCCGAGATAGAGACTCAGGTGACTGAGGTCAGCATGGGACCAGTCCGCCTGCGTGCTGCAGGCAAAGCGCATCCGTAGCAGCGAACGTCCGTCAGGCTCGGTGGTCATGGTCACCCCTGAGATGTTCAGCGGGTTGAGCATCACATCGCGGGTGGTGCGATAACGGCAGACCGTGTTTTTCGGCCCCACCGGGCGGGAATACACTTCCAGTCCTGCGGGCATCACTTCTGCCATCTTCACCGCCTGAAGCGCAGGCGTGAACGCCACCACCGACAGCGACGGGATGGTACGCAGGTAGTGTGGCCAGAGCATGCTGACCAGCCCTTCGGTCAGTTCCGGCAGGTCGTCGTCAATCTTCTCCCGCAGCCGTCCCATCGAAAAAGCAAAGCCTTCGAACAGACGCTCGACATAGGGATCGGGCGTGCCGGCCTTATCCAGATCCAGCATCGCGGCCCGGTCCGGGTGGGTTTGAGCAAATTCTTTGGCGGCTTCACGGAGGTAGCGCATTTCCGCGTCGTAATAACGCAGGGTCAAATCTTCCATTTATTTTTGTTCCTGTGGATTTAACCGCAAAGCACGGCGGCACGGGCAGGATCGACAGCGATCAGCCCGGCAAGTAGCTGGTCCATTACCGGTGTAAGACGGGCTTTATCGGCCTCACTGCGACCGGCTTTCAGGCGCAGGAGTTTCAGATGGCGGGCCTGTACCTCAAACAACAGCTCAGGCTCCCACTCACTGAGGGTCACTTCTCTTGCACGCTCACCCAGCTCTGCAAACAGGTGTACCGCCAGGTCATTTTTACCGTACTGCTCAGCAATGCGCCCCATCAGCAGACGCAACAGCCACTTCTGACGATCGGTGGTCATACCCGGTCGGGTCTGCAACCAGCCCAGTGCGGCATCCGGACCTTCACTGTCAGCCAGTGCCACAGCTTCCGGCTCCAGCGCCAGAATGTCATCGTTTCCGGAGGTGACCGGGGCTGATGGGGTATCATCACCCCACCCACCGACGGTATCCAGCACGCTCTGCTGGATCCAGTTCAGCGTCACTTCATCCGCAAACGGCGTGCCGTCACTGAACGCCAGCGTCTCCAGCCCGGACAGGCGCGACAACAGCCCTTTCAGGTCGGCGGCAATAATGTCAGCCAGGGTGTCCTGACCGGATTTCGTCAGCGCCTGGTGGATGTACCACTGCAAATCCAGCCACAGGTGATTGGCACCGCGGGAAAAGGTGCTGTCGGCCGTTTCCAGCATTTCAGCCCAGTTCTGCTGCAGGTAGAGGCGTTTGAGTAATGCGCGCAGATCCGCTCTTGGTGGCTCAATACGCGTGCGCCCCTGCGCATCCGGCGCCGGAATGGCCCGCAGGGTGTCATGTCGCAGGCTCTTCATCAGATGATGTGCTGACAGCCAGCCGTCCGGCTGTTCGCGCAAATATTCGGTGAGCGTGCGGGCCTGGGCCAGCAAATCCTGACCGGAGGTGATCCGCCCGATAGTCGGGGCATCGCTGTGGCTGGCAGACGACGGGGTTTCGCTGGTACTGGCATTCTGCGGTACAACCGCATCCACGCCCCCTGCTTTCTGTAGACGACTTTCCAGCGCGCCGTAGAGCGCATTGAGTTCAGGACGGGTTTCATCCGGCTCATTTTCGGTAAGCCCGGCTATCAGCAGCAGCGCACCGGTGGTACGTATCGCCTCTTCTCTGACCACTTCCGGGTACAGGGAAAGGGAGTCGGTCATGCGCGATCCTGCCAGCCATTCCAGTGCGGCCTTACGGCTGCGGTCACGCTGCGGGTGCAACTGTGATCCAAAACGCTCCAGCAGGCCGGCCAGCAGTTCGAAGCCTTCGGCCAGTCCCTGCTCACCTTCGCGGTGCAGCTTCGCCCAGCAGTAGTACGTCCCCACGCGAATATCTTTGGCGGTGGTGGTCAGCAGCTTCTCAGCCAGCCGGCAGATGAGCTCGGTATCCGCGCCGGAGAGCTTGTTGACCTCCTCGCGCATCTGCTGGAAGTCGTCGTCATAGCCAGGATCTTCGCCAACAGGCGATGAACCGGACAGCGGCTGCAGCCAGCTGTCCCACTGCGCCACACGCTCACGGGTGGCAGCAAGCAGAGGTGCCTGCTCGGCCTGGCAGGCACTGAGTAAGGTATTGAGCGTGCTCATCAGTATGTCTCCCCGTCGTGACTGGCCGTATCTGTGGTCGGGTCTGACGGTACTATACCGGCGGTACTGAAGATGGTTTCCGGCAGGCGGAAATTACGTAGCTTCAGCAGGGCCAGCGGGCCTTCGCCTGCTTCGGTGCGCAGGGTGTAATTGAGCCTACGACCGTCCTGGGCCTTCCAGCTCAGGCTGTAGCTACTGCCGACACCTGGATACGCGCTGACCGCGGCTTTATCGAGCAGGCGAATTAAGCCCCAGGCACCCGGAATATCGGCATACTGGCGGGTGCCCGCCTGCGTGCTAATCCAGCTCAGGTTCGCACCCGGAGCCTCAGTATCTGCAGGCCAGGTGAAGCGCTTCCACGCCGGCAGCTGGTTCACATACGTCAGCTTCTGGCTGTCGATAATAATGTCGGTCTGCATCACACCATCGGCAGTGCCCGGACGCAGCTCGAAGTTCAACCCTGCGTTGCCTTCGGTGAAGGCCACATCCGAGATATGACTCAGGGTGTTGATGGCGTTGAGGAATGCCGGATTAAAGGCCAGCCCCTGCGAGTTGATGCTGTCCGGTACCCAGTGGTTGCCCTCTTTGTGCAGCACGCCTTTGAGGCGGGTCTGCAGGAACTGCGCGATACGCCCTGAGTCTGCGTTGAGGTATTTCGCCAGCAGCGGCAGGGAAACATCACTGCTGGCGTTATTGAACGGATAACGACCACCAAAGGCACTGTTCCACTCAGCCACCACTGCCTGCTGCCACTGGGCATTGAGGCTGTCGGCCGCCGGGGTCAGCACCTGCTGCCAGGCCTGCTCCATCGGGTTCACAAACACCGTCCGCCCAAAACCACTCCACTCCTGGCCGAGACCCGCGGCAATCAGGCTGCCGTAATCGCGGGTTTCGGTGAGATCAACCGCTTTGCCCTGGAAGACCGTCTGGGCAATGGTCTGGGTCATCGCCTGCGGGTCAGCGGCATTGGTCACCTGCTGCAGGCGCAGACGCACCTGCGTCACACGAGTCAGATAGGATTGCAGGCTCTGCGCATCGGTGCCGGTGCGGCTCTTGTCCATCAGCGCCAGAACCGGGCCAAAGGTCGCATCCAGCGGACCATGCACCCCGGCGCTCTGGTCAATGGCGTCCTTGTCATCGCTACCCAGCAGATTCTTCGCCGATTTCACCAGCGAGTCTGAAATCGCTTCGCCGGTCTGCCCGGTGCGCCCCTGGACATTCAGGGTGTTCATCAGCGCCACCAGAGGCGACTGGCGCACGTCAGCCATCAGTGTCAGCTGGTCAATGGAATCCGACAGCGTGGTGGCCCGGTTCCAGCGCAGGCTGTTGAGAAACTCCAGCCAGGCCCCGCCAAAGTCAGCGAAGTAGCGTTCCGTCAGGCGTTTTTTCAGGGCTTCCGGCGAGGTCTCGTCCTGTTTATTCACCTGACGCTTGCTGTCAGTCAGCACCCAGTCGAGCTCGTCCCGGCGCGCCTTCACCACTTTCTCGATGGCCGGCTGCACGGCCTGCTCCCAGGCCTGGCGGGTAAACATGCCCGGGACGATTTCCGTGGTGCTGAACAGACGGGATGCATCGGTATCGCCGGTCATGTCGTCGAGACGCATATCGACATACAGATGTGCCACCTGAGAGAGCATCTTCTGGTACAGGGTCGATTCACTGTTACGCACGCCCATCAGACGAACCAGCAGGGAGCGCGCCTGACTGACCATGCTTTCATCAGCACGGAGCTTCCACTCAGGATGCGTCGCAAGCTGCGCACCATAGAACGACAGCAACGACGGAGCCACGCCCTGCCAGACACCGTCTTTCACGCCATCACGTTTTGGCCAGTCGTGCAGCAGCGCCGAACTGAACCAGGCGGCGTCCATGTGTTCCGGGCGGGCCAGCATCAGGTAGAGTTTGAGCTGGTCATAGGTAGTTTTGGCCATCTGCTCACGCAGCGGGCTACCCGGCGGCAACGCGTTAAAGGCGCTAACCTGCTTTTGAAGATGGTCTGCGGCCGCATCCCGCAACAGCGGCAGTGCACTGTCCTGATAGCGTGGCCAGAGTGCCGCCAGCAGGGCATTGTTCTGACTCAGCCCGGCCTGCTCATACCAGGGCACACCGTGCTCAGCGCGGTACTGCAGACGGGATAGTGTTTTCTGGAGTTCAGACAGCGCGTGCAGGCGCTGCTCCAGAGGCTGATTCTGTCGGGTGGCAAGTGCGGCCTGAGTATTCGCGCCATCAATCTGGCTGCGGTTGGTGACATAGGCGATGCTCATCCACGCAGCCCAGCCCACCATCGCCAGGGCGACAACTGACGCAAACACTTTGCGCCAGGGAATGCCCGGTTTGCGAGGACGGAGTCCGGCCGGGAGTGTCCGGACAGACTCAGGCAGGATATCCCAGCGCTTATCCATGCCCCAGTGGTGCGGCACGGCACGCTCAGCACCGGCAGAGGGCTGACTGAACACCACGCCGGCCAGCGGCAGCGGGCGGTATGGGTTGAGCATCACCGACAGCGGTGCGGTCACGCTCTCCGGTTCGCGAATGAGCTGGTCAGCCAGCGTCAGCAGGAAGTTATGTTTCACCTCGCCGCAGGTCTGCTGCAGACCCTGTGAAGTCAAACCCGGCGTCAGGGCGGAGAGTTGTTCTGCCAGCCCTTCGGGGCGACATCCGGCAGATAACAGGCAGCCGGTCGCCTGCGTAATACGCCCTTCGGGCTTACCGGCGCGCGGGTGCAGGGACCAGACATACAGCGGGAGTTTCCAGCCAAGGGTTTCCATACGTGCGCTGATGGCATGAGACAGGGAATCCATGGTGCTTTCAGACGGTACCGACAGCGGCTGTTCCAGTCCCGGTGCTGAAATCTGGTCAAAGGCCGAGGTGACCCACACCAGCCCATCCACCGGACGGCGGCGCAGTTTGCGCAGCGCGGTCAGCCAGGCACTGTCTGCTGGCGTATTGAGGTCACCGCCCCACAGCAACAGCGTACCGCGGTCTTCCTGCCAGAGCTGGCCTGTCAGACCAGGGGTCAGTTGCTCAACCTCAGCGGAAGTACCTGTTATCAGCAGGATACGCGTTTTACGCCCCCAACGCCGACCGTAGAGGTTACGCATGGCGTCACGGATGGTATCAACAGTGACATTACGTGGTGCGGTCTGCTTGACGCGGCCTTCATCGGCAGGCAGGACACTTTTGCGTTTTGCCTGAAAGCGATGCCAGCCCTGTTTAATGGCAAGCGTAATGGTTTTGCCATGGCGCAACAGCATCAATAAAATCAGGGTGCCGGCAATAACCAACCCTTTAAGTAACGGGGTATGCAGCCCGATTTGATCGCCAAAGTGCCAGATTAACCAGGCAATCCCGCCTGCTAAAAGCGCGGAGAAACCCAGTCTTCCCCAGCCTCCGCGCCATGCTGAATCACCCGTGGTCATCGTTTCGGTTCCCTGTTTGCACTGTATTAATAAATTTCTGCTCACCATCTGTAGAAAGCATCAGACAGTCTGCTTTTTGTATATTCACGATATCGCTGGCGACTGCGGTCATTATCCATGGAGAAAAGGGGCCGCTGAGCCCGGCATATTTTTCCAGCCAGTGGAGCTGTTCAGGTTTCCAGTGACCACCATAATCTTGTGCCGCTTCGAGCAAATCAGAAAATGCATTACCCCATTCCACTTTGTCGCCGACAATACTGGCGGTGGCACAGGCCTGAGTTTGTGTCGAGAAAAATGTATCCAGCGATTTTTCTGAAATCGCCATATCAAGAGCCATTGGACGCAAAAGACGCGCGTTAAGCGAAAGATCATATTTTGTGGCGACATCGTCGGAGGTCAACAGCAGGGCTACGAGCGCATCACTGTACGCATCACGGCCATGTGTCTGGTGAATCAGGATTAAATCCACTTCCAGCGTGGGTGATTTAATTCGCTCATCCAGTGAGAGGAAGGTCTTTGACGTAAGAATCGTCAGTTGTGGAACAGGGAGATCCAGAATGGCTGTCTGCCAGGCCTGCGCGAATGCATCCTGCAATACCAGTATGTCATCGTGAGAATCTGTCAGCAGCGTGACAGCTGGCACTAAATCTAAAGGCAACTTTGCCAGTACAGGACTTAACCCGGTCAACAGAACTGAAAAATGAGTCTCATGATCTTGCAGACAAACTCGTTGGGTCAGAGATGTGCTCTGCTCAAGCGTTGGCGGAGCAGTAATTAAATTTTGAGGTGTCAGATTTGCAGGCAGCATTACACCACTATGTAATACAGCTATATTGCGTCCAGACCACTCCATCCACTGTTGTTGCGCATACTCTGCCTCATTGGTTTCAAATTCGTGTCTGTCAAATGCATTGTTATAGAGCCAGCCACGCAGACACAGAAAGAAAAACCAGACAGCTGCAGGGCACGCCGTGACAACCCAAAGATTAAATGTTTGAAGTGGGCCTGCCAGTTTATTGGCATGCAGGACAAACAGCAGTACACAACCGACCAGTGCGAAAACCCCCAACATCATCCACAGGAGGAATGAAGGTTCTTCAGGCTTCGTCGATATTGTTGATTTCTGACGCTCCCAGCTCATTACTTATCCTATTACACAATCCGGTGCACTGGAGATCACCTGACAACCGCACTCACAGTGGCAACCATCCACAACCACGGCTTTTCCGTCAGAGGTCCATTCAGGCGATCCTTCAATAATGGCATTAATGCCATGCCCCTCTTTTGGGCAGCTGACTTTATCGCCTACGAGAGCAACCTTCTTACCATTTACTACCATTGTTGATGAGGCAGAAATAACCTGGCCGCCATGCGTGGTTTTATCACCAATCAATACAAAGCCTTTAGACATAAGAGACCTATAAAATAAATTTAAATCAATACATGCATCTCACCCATTAAATTAAAGCGAAATCACGCTTATCCATATCCGATAGCATATTTATTTAACAAGTTCCCAAGTCCCCCCTTCCGGTTTATTATACCACTTTTCTTCATGCTTATTTACACTTGAAATGTACCCGGGATTAACGAAATTATAGACAAGCTTTTTGCAAATGCTGTAATCAACATACTGCTTGTAGTCAGTTACAACTGGTTTTACGCCCGTTAGTTTTTCATGTTCAGCGATATATGCAGACAACATTTCATCATGCAATTCATTAGTGTAATACTTTGACTGCCAGCATTGATTTATCAATGCCCCAGTATTAAATGTCAAAGGGTGTATTATATACCCAGTATCATCGCTACTTGATATGGGGTTATAGCCATTCGCATACATTCGAGGAAGGCAAGATGTGAGCCCAAACACAATCAATAGAGCGCAAAACGCTTTGGATAAATTATATCTCACAGATAACCTCACTTGAGAATAACACAATCAAACCACGCACTAATCAACACCACCAACATTAAAAAATGAAAAGCATTCATAATTATTAGCCGGCATAGCACAATAAGTTATTTTGTGCTTGCATCACCAACTGCCATAGGGGTATTTTTTATCTTTTATAAAGTCTTTCATACCTTCGGTGTATTCATATCCATTAGGGAAATTTGTGACTTGCTTGCACATATCTAAATTATCACCAGAAACAGTCGTTACTTTCGTAGATGTTTGCTCAAGGTTAGGTTTGCCATTATTCTGTAACCAAACACGAACCTTTCCTTCAGGGGCTAACCCAATGACCATATAACGAAAATAATAGGGTTCACTAGGATTGTTCCATTCTGGTTCAGTGGAAATCATTTTTTCCTTAGTGTCAGATGCAAAAAATAAAGTGGTCTCATATGTTTTTTTGTCGATAATAGAGTCCCAGCAAAACTTAATCATCTGTGGTGGTGCGTCCGCCTTATTAAACGTAGCGATCCCCTTACCAATATATTCCCCCCACGCTCCGACACTTTTTCCTTGAGGTTGATCGATGGTTTTGAACACATAACCATAGCCATCAGTATCCAATAGTTTGACCAACGTAACCGCAGCAGGAAGCTGTTTTGGAGTGCTAAACGTAAAGTACCATTTATCCCAAGGAGCTTTTATTTTATCTTGCGCAGTAGTGTCATTACATCCAACTAAAAATAAAAATGGGAGCAACCGAATCATTAGCTTCATGCCTTTTCTCCTTTCATATTCCAGATGGATCGTACCCAGTTTTTATTTGGCATATTCACATAACCAATAAGATGTATTTTCTTCTCTGCACCATAAATCGTTCTTACTTGTTTACCATCCAGCCAAACACTTTTAAACTTCACACCATTCCAGTTCGCTGAGCAGTGTATATATTTTCCTATTATCATTAATTCATCGGGGCTAAAAGCTGTAGGAACCCCACCCGCTCTTACAGCTTTTCCTTGAGCTATTGCTTTCTCGCTAAGAGCCTCTAGCTCCGAAGGCAATGATAAGTTAATGTCTTTTGGCAGGATGTCACTGAATTCTAACCCAGTTTCTTTTGCAGCATCCAGCATCACCCTGAGCGATACCTTGGACCAATCATTTGGCACAATACGCTTTAGTGTGATACCAGCTCCGACATGTTTTTCGATCGTGCCGGTGCGCTGTACATCCATATCTACAATATATTCATGCCAGCATTCCTCTTTCACTTCACCCGACGGCAAAATATACTCAAGTGCTGGCATTACTTTTAAATCAGGTAGCCTGGCAGCAGTGTTCTTAAAAACATATGTGTTTTCATTTACTGCATCTCGTTTAACCGTTTCACCGCTAGGCTCTGTCAGAAAGCAATATTCCTGCTCATTGGGGTTATATCCTCCACCAATATCAGAATGCACACCAGGAAGAGACAACTCCGGCCAGGCTTCTTTTATGCTGTTAAGACTAAAATTGTAACGGCATTCGTGCATTGCAGCGATCTGGAAGACTTTCTGTGCGATATCTTTCGGTAATGCCAACTCAACGCCTGGGTTCACGCTACCATGTACATCAAATAAATCACTCACCGAACCAACTGCACAGACTGTATCAAACAGCCCAAGAAAGCGAACCTCTCCGGAAGGTTTTCCGTGCTGGTTTCGTCCGTTTAAACCCTTAGTTATTGCTTGTTGTATTTCTTTGTCCCCATTTCTGACACGATTACAAAAATGGCGTGCAGCCGCGGCTCCACGACTAAAGCCAAACACATCAAACTGTATTTTTTCGATAGCATATCCGGCATTTGAATTTTTATTGATAAACTGGCTTACTTCAGCAGCAATTTTCGAAACCCCTTCGTTAACTTTATCTACAACGCCTTCAAACACATCTCCGATACCCATGCCTATAAGGCTATCTTCTTTATCCTTTGCAGTACCAATACCCTGTATATATATTGCCCGCTGATAAATAGATTGATCTGACGTTATCGCGTCATCGACGGAGTACAGTGTGTTTAGCCAATGGATATTCGAATAATACCCAAGATAGCTCCCGGCACCATTACTGCTCATGTCCAGTTTACGAGTACAGGACTCGGCATCTACTTCCTTTACGCCAACATCCATATTGGTGCAAGTATTCAGCAAACGTTTATCGATGTTAAAGACATTATTCCCGGTACCATCAAAGAACATCCCGATCGTAATGGTAATACCAGGAACAGGCTTTCTTTTACAAACAATTGTTTTTTCCGAAATGTTTACATCAGTAAAGTGTTCACAGTCGCTTGCTTCCCATGCATGGTAATTAGTCATGATTTTTTGCTCCCTGCAGTTGAGTCACCGGTTCCTAGTATTTCAATATTTAACTTACCCGGCATTGAAGTGTAAATAGGCATCGTTTTGCCATTTTCATCCGAGATACCTGAAAATACCTTGCCCTCGGCTGTAGTGACCTTGTATTCGGTCTTAGGAATGATGTTCCCACTCTCATCATTGAGAGCATAAACACCGCCATAACCTTTAGGGAATTCATGTGGAGGTGAACTGATAGTCGCGGGTCCCATTTTCTGAACATTGGCACATTTCAACAGGATATTGCCTTCACAGCCCAGAATAATATTTTTACCCTGCAACTGGATGAACGATCCATCCAGATTTTTCAGCACGACATCTTTCTCCGCCGTGATTTCAACCCGCCCTTCCGTGCTGGTTACGGTCACATCCTTTTTGGCTATCGCATCAAGCGCATCATCCTGAGCCTGAATTTCTACTTTGCCCTTAGCGGCAAAGAGTTTCATCCCGGCCTTACGGGCCAGCATACTCACGGCTTCACCCGCTGCCACGGTAAAACGCTTCATAGCGCTGATGTCTGCGTTATTTTGAGCTACAATCCCCACGCTGGCACTTCCCGAGGAAACACGTACACCTTCCGGACTACTGATACTTATCCCTTGCGGGGCATTTAATACCATCCCCGGCTGCGTCAGTTCTGTCAGTGCATCCGTCAGCATTTTTTGGCTCTGGATATCCGCCGGATACGCCTGAGCACCTTCCGCCGCATCTGACAGGCTTCTGGCAATGCTTAACGCATTTTCAAGCTGTGCCACAGCCTCTTTCATGGAAAGCATCTTGTCCCCGGCAAACGGTTGTTTATCTGCAGTGATAAACACCCCTGCCCCACCCCGGATGGAAACATGTCGGTCAGTACGCAGCTCAGCACCTTCACCGCGTAGTTCGCGGGAAGCATTCACGTTGTGACCTAAATTGAGTTGGGTCTTGCCACCATACTCCGTGCTGAGCTTAACGTGCTCTTCACCGCGCTTGTCCTCCATCCGCAGTTTGTTCAGACCCGCGGTCCTGACCACATTGCGCGTGCTGTTGGCCTCAGTGACGTGGTCAACGTGACGGGAGTCGTGAAGGGCATGGGCTATATACGGGCGATCCGGATCGCCCTCATGGAACGCAATGGCAACTTCAGTACCCTGAATCAGCGGGAAGTGGAAGCCGTATTTGTCCCCACCGTAAGGTTTGGCAAAACGCACTGGCATGCTTTCCATGCCCTGGCGTTTATCGTCGCGGTCGGCATCGAACTTCACCCGGTACATGCCGGATGCATCCTGCCAGGCGTAAATGTCGTTATCTTTGGCGCTGGTCACGCGCGCCATCAGCGTGCCGCTGACCACCGGGCGTTTTTTCGCGGCTGGACGCCAGCAGCGGTTCTCGTAGTACGGCATAGCCGCCCACTCCACCTTCAGCGCGTTCTGGCGGCTGGCGGAGTAACCGGCGCTGATGATGACGAGGCCATTTTCGGTTTCACGTGGCAGTGTCGGCGGAATAGCCGTCTCGGTGATAGTCAGCACCTGAGCCGGACCCAGGGTATGGTCGGTACTGCTGCCGGTCACCGTGGTCTGGGTGGACAGGAAGCGTTCATGCTCCAGGCGCGCCCAGAAGTTACCGGTTTCTGCCGTCGGCGTGATTTTGTCGCCACGTTCAAGGTGGCGCGGGCGATAGTGGTACACATCACCGTAGGTGTTCCCCTCTCCGTCGCCGCGGGTCATGTCCGCCGGCACAGACATCAGGACGTTCTGGGCCTCGCGGTGGTTGTAGTCACCGGCCGTGACCGAGCGTTCAACCACGTTATGCCAGACGTGCACGTCCCACACCGAGTCGGCCGCATTATCATTCGCCCCTGACGGGCTGTTCAGCGGGAGTTTTTTCCCAAACGTCCAGGCGCTCTGCTTGTCCGCAAAGTGCACCACTTCAGTCTGGGTATCAGGCTGAATGGTGAAGAAGTAAAAAATCCCCACCTCAGCCAGCAGACGTTCAATGAAAGCGAGGTCGTTTTCCTGATACTGGTTAATCTGCTCACGCTTTGGATAATCGGCTTTGAGGGTAAACTCATACTCCCAGCCTTTCAGGCCATGCTCCTGGAGCACTTCTGCAACAACTTCCGGCACCGACTTGTTGACGAAAAAGCGGTGAGTACGGAACTGATTACCCAGCAGCGCCAGAAACGGCTCCAGCACAATGCAGTACTGCGCTTCATCTGCTGAACCACCGGTACGCTCGAAATGCGTCACCACCCCGTGAACCACCTTGCGTTCCGTCAGGGAAAGCAGGTTACCCGCCCCCATGGTCAGGGTCGCTGGTTTACTCAGCATCTGGCGGGCATCAATGTTCTTGTCGGCACTGGTGAAGTTGATGGTATAGCTGTAAAGCTCGCTCATCGCTTCTGAGCCACTGAAGTCCTCCACGTCGATATCGGCTGTACAGGAAGGGATATCGAGGCGGTAGCGGTTCAGGGCTTTTCCGGTGACGGTGGCCACCATTGTGTTCAGGGTATCCGTCAGGCTCATGGCGTTGACTCCATTGTGTATTCGGTTATTCCGTCAGGGCTGGCGCTGGCCAGCATCGGTCAGTGAAGAAGAAAACGGACTATTTATTCGGGCGGTTACGCAGCCAGTGGATCAGGGTCAGCAGGAGGTATGCCCCGGCGCCGCTGAGCAGGGCTTTTATCAGGATGACCGTCATCGCAAGGTTATCCATCCCCTCCTCACCGTCTCCCGGCACCGGAAGGTGGTTGATGACAAAATCGGTAAGGTTGCCATCGGGAAGGAAGAACGACCCGAGCAACGCCAGGACCAGTACGAGCAGGATTTTCATTCTGCGCTCTCCGTGCGTTTCTTCAGGGCCTGTTGTGCACGACGCTTGTCAGCGTCTTCCTTCTCCCTGACCTCTGCCTCGCACTGGCTGAAATCCGGGGTACCGCGTACATCAATACGGGCATAAGCCATCAGGCCGTTGCCACCCGGAACCGGAAACGTACCGCGGCTCAGTAACAGGCGGCGCAGATGCTGGAAGTCGCTGTAGCGACGCAGGGTGATACAGCCCCATGAAACACCGGTTCCGTCGCTGTTCAGCGGATGAAGGCGAAATCCGGTCCGGTTCAGGCCATTCACAATCAGACTGTCTTTCTTGGTTTTGTCGCTGAACAGCGCAAACCAGTCGCTGTGATGATTGCGGTAGTGATGCCAGGCATCGATCGCTTCTGCACGAACCCGGTTGTAGAGACTGCCGGCAGGCCGGTCAGTGACCCAGTAGGTTCCGACAGGTATAGCGGCTTTTTCATGGTCGGCGCAGTCAGGGTTATTCATATAACGCTCAATCCCCGACAGCACTTCAAACGTCCCGATGCCGTAGCATTTCAGGTACGCCGTTTTGCCATCTGCCGACAGGTTGCCGTAATCCATCATGCAAATCTGCATTTCAGCCTCCGTGCGCCTCATTAAACGCCAGCACAATCCCTTCTTCCTCACTCCAGCCGAGCGTCAGGGAGTGGGGTTTCTGTTTCGCGGCCATGTGGGTCAGCAGCTGCTGACTCAGCACCGGCAGAATTTGCTGATTGAGCAGGCTGTCGACGTTACGTGCACCGGTGTCCGGCAGCAGGCAGGCGGCAGTCAGCGCATCGTAAAGGCTTTCATCAATGTGCGTGGTCAAACCGTAGTGACGGTGCAGACGCTTACTCACTTGGGCGAGCTTCATCTCCACGATGGTACGCATGGCGGTCTCATTCAGCGGGCGGTAAATCACGGTCTGGAAGCGGGCCAGCAGCGCCGGCTGGAAGTGGTCGCGCAGGATCGGGCGCAGCAGTTCGTGCAGGTCGGCTTCAGTGGCCTCCGGCTGCTCATCAAGCAGCTGCATCAGGTGGTCGCTGCCGAGGTTAGAGGTCATCAGGATGACGGTGTTACGGAAGTCGATTTCACGCCCTTCGCCGTCACGCATAAAGCCGCGGTCAAAGACCTGGTAGAACAGGTTCATCACGTCGCGATGCGCCTTTTCGACTTCATCCAGCAGCACCACGCTGTACGGGCGCTTGCGTACGGCTTCGGTGAGAATGCCACCCTGACCATAACCGACGTAGCCCGGCGGTGAGCCTTTCAGCTGCGACACCGTGTGCGGCTCCTGGTACTCGGACAGGTTGATGGTGATAAGTGACTTCTCTCCGCCGTACAGCACATCAGCCAGCGCCAGCGCGGTTTCCGTTTTCCCGACACCGCTCGGGCCGACCAGCAGGAACACGCCCTGCGGGCCATTCTCTGACGTCAGTCCGGTCTTCGCCGCGCGCAGGCGCTGGGCGATAGCCTCAAGAGAAACATCCTGACCGACAACACGGCTGCCGATTTCGTTTTCCAGCGTCAGCAGTTCCGTCTGCTCATCTTTCATCAGGGAAGAGAGCGGCACACCGGTCCAGTCGGCAATCACGTTCGCCACCGTGCGGGTATCCACATCCACCTGAACCAGCGCATCACCCTGCTGTTCGTGCTCAAGCTGCTGCTGAAGTTTGCTGATTTCGGCCTGATGACTGATGTCCTGACGACTTGCCATCAGTTGTTGTGCCAGCAGCTTTTCATCGGTAAAGCGGGTTTCCAGCTGCTGCAGGGTGTTTTCCAGCTCAGCGCGTTGCTGCTCAATGGCACCCAGGCGGTCACCATGGCAGTTGCTGCCGGCGGCGATATCTTCCAGCAGAGCCTGTTCTTCCAGCTCTAGCGCGGTCAGCAGTGCTTTCAGGCGCACAATTTGTTCCGGCACCGTATCAAGACTCATGCGGACACGTGCAGCAGCGGTATCCAGCAGGTCAACGGCCTTGTCCGGCAACTGGCGACCCGTCAGGTAGCGGCGGGACAGCGTGACTGCAGCACGTACAGCATCATCGGTGATATGTACGTTGTGGTGTTCGGCATAGCGGGATTTGAGGCCTCGCAACATCAGGCACGCAGTCTCGTCGTCCGGCTCGTCGACCTTCACCATCTGGAAGCGGCGCTCCAGCGCGGCATCGCGCTCGAAGTACTGTTTGTACTCGCTCCAGGTGGTCGCCGCGATGGTGCGCAGTTCGCCGCGGGCCAGTGCCGGTTTCAGCAGGTTAGCGGCGTCCGCACCGCCGGCCTGATTTCCTGCACCGATGATGGTGTGGGCTTCGTCGATAAACAACAAAATCGGCACCGGCGACTGCTGCACAGCATCAATGACGTTTTTCAGGCGTTGTTCGAACTCGCCCTTCACACCTGCGCCCGCCTGCAACAGACCGAGGTCAAGGGTGCGCAGGATGACCGGCTTGAGGGATTCCGGCACATTGCCTTCAGCAATGCGCAGCGCCAGGCCTTCAACCAGCGCGGTTTTACCGACACCCGGTTCACCGACCAGTATCGGGTTATTTTTGCGGCGGCGGGAGAGGATATCCACCATCTGGCGGATCTCGGTATCACGACCGAACACCGGGTCGATTTTGCCCTCTTTGGCCTTGGCGGTGACATCGAGCGTGAATTTATCCAGGGCGTTCTGCAGCGCCGGGTTCAGCTCACCGTCTTTCAGCTCTGCACCGACCGGGCGGCCAACAAACTCCACTTCACCGCCGTGATTCTGCGCCAGCTCTGCTTCCTGCTGAACGTCCGGGCGCTCGTCTGACTGTGCGTCCAGCAGCGGGCGCAGGCGTTCCAGCTGACTCTGACCGAGGGTCAGCAGTGGCCACAGACCATCGCAGCGCGCCAGTTTAGGTTTATCAACCAGCGCCATCAGCAGATGCACACTGCGGATTTGCTCTTCACCATTGAGGGAAGCCAGCATCCAGGCTTCCTGCAACAGTTTCTGAATATCCGCAGATAACTGCGGGCGGCTGCGTACCGAGCGTGGTTGATTATCCAGCCAGCCGAGCAAATCCTGCCAGATGGCATCCATATCCCACTCGTAACGACGGGCCAGCACCGTCAGGTCACCCTCCCCCTGCTCCAGCAGTTTCAGCAGCCAGTGCTCAGGCAAAATTTCCGCGTGCGCACGAGTCTGACAAAGCGAAGCAGCCCCTTCCATCGCACGGGCACAGTAAGGGTTCAGACGTCGCAGCAGGATGGCTGGATTTTCCATGAAGTTCTCTCTTTGTCGGTTCCTGGACACGCTACCGCCCATCGCTGTTTCCCGTGAAGGGGACCAAAGCGCATACGGTCGGGCTGGCAGATTGTGGGTTTCTTTGCTCAACGCCCGAACGGGCAGACGTTCAGCAAAGACAAAAAAGCGGACAGAGAGGACTGTCCGCTTGTGACTTACGCGGTGGCGCGTTCGTTCCAGGAATCGGAATGAATGATGTTGCCGTCTTTGTAGGTCCAGGTGATTTTTTCGTAACGCAGCTCGATCTGCTCGAGGTGGTTATGCTTCTCGAAAGAAGGATCCTTGACGTCGTGCATCACCGGATTCACTTTCACCACTTTCACGTTTTCCAGTTTGGTGTTGAAGTACTCCACTTCCTGGCCCGCGTCGTTGATTTTGTACCACTTGAATTCCGCAGACTTGAGGGTCTGACCGGTGGTCACCGCCTTGTACAGGTACGGGCTGGACGAGTCGATTTCCTTGGTGAACAGGAACGGGGTGTGGATACGGGTCCCGGTCAGCTTGCCGGTGTTGTTGTCGGTCGGGATGTACAGGTTATGCTCCTGAGCGACAACTTCGATGCTGCCTTCACGATCCTGAACGTCCACAGAACCTTTAATGTCCGCGCCGCCGTCGTCTTTCAGCCAAAGATAAACAGGAATTGCCATGGAATTACTCTCCATTGTGTTGTGATGCGTCATCATCCTGCGATGACGCCTGGGTGTGGCCCGGTATCTGGCAGGCATTGGCCTGCGGTACCAGACTGATTTCGACACGGCGGTTGAGCGCGCGCCCATCCGGGGTGTCGTTAGTTGCGATCGGACGGCTTTCGCCATAGCCCTGCACCGCAAAACAGCTTTCCGGCACATCACCGGTGTCACGCATCCAGTCGCGTACCGCTTCGGCACGTTTCAGGGACAGCGTCTGATTAAGCTTCGGGTTACCGGTGTTATCGGTATGGCCGGACACGACAATCAGCCAGCCCGGCTTCGCCTTAACGCCGACCAGCGAATTGACCAGCATTTTGGTGGATCCGGCTTTCAGCGCCGATTTGCCCGAATCGAACAGCGACATGCTGTCGAGGCGAATGGTTTTCGGACCCTGGATGATTTTCTTAATGATCGGTGGAGGCGGTGGCGGTGGCGCCCAGTCGCTGACGGCAGCCTCAACAGGTGGAACCAGGCGCAGTCCCTGATACAGTCCCAGGCGGTAACGCAGTGGCTCCCCACGACGCGCCCAGTCGTCCAGCAATGCACCATCGGTTCTGAGGCGCTGCTGGGCCCGCAGTTTCGGGGCAACAGGCTTACCCGTCAGCTGGTGATATACCGCAAGGTGATCGCCAACATTACGAATGAGACGCTGGTTGTTCATCCAGGACGCCAGCATGGCCAGTGCCAGAAAAATCCCGCCCAGTAATCCGGCATAGCGCCAGAACACCATTCTGCGGCTGACACCACGTCGGCGTGGCAACGCTGGCAGCAGCAGTTCAGGCAGCGGCAGTGGCCCGGTGGTGACAATGGCATCCGGTGGCAGCGCGGTCACGGAAGTGATGTGCTGCTGCCAGAGATTGCCGTCGATACCGTTCACCGGCACCATGCACATGCCCTGGACGCAGGGCTTCATCACTGGCAGTTCGCCCTGGCGTACCGACAGCAGGTTAGTCACCGCGCTGTTCTGCCAGGCAAGCAGACTGTCCAGCCACAGGCCCTGACTCAGACGCGAAAGACGTCCGTCTGAGCCGGTCTCCCGGGTCCACTCCGTCAGTGACACATTGCCCTGGCCGGGCTGATACACCTGAATACCGCTCCGATGGCTGACCGTGGTAAACCAGACGGGCTCTGCCTCCGCGCAGGCCACAGGGGGTGATACCCAGGTCACAGTCCACAGCGGAGGGATTGTGCCAAATGCCGCACGGCACTGGACGACAGCCCGCTGCCAGCCCCGCAGAGACTGGGTAAAATCATCACCGGAGGTGTGCTGTTCAGGCACCACCGCCAGCATGACGGAGATTTGCGACACCAGGGCCGGGCGCACCAGGCTCAGGTGCTGTGCCAGCAGTGGCAGTTGTTCTGCATCCTTCACCCACAGATACCAGCCCTGCCGGGTTTCCCGGTGGCGGGAACCGGACACAAACAACGGGGCGTTGTCGCCACAGACGAGGATCACCGCCCCCTGAAAATCTTCCGGCGGCAGGTTTTCATCCACAATTTCCCGGACAGCGGTCGCCCGCGCCTGCGAAGCCCGACGCTGACGCCAGAACATCACGCCTGATACCAGAATAACCAGCAGGCTGAGTGCCACACGGCTGCCCGTGGACAGCGGCCAGAATCCCAGAATGAGCCACAGCGCCAGCACGGCACCCAGGGCAGTTAACAGACTTCGGTACGCATCCCGCATCGCTTACCCCGGCCTGACAGTCTGGCTTACCAGGTCGGTAAGCGAAGACGAAAGGAAGAACCAGAGCGCCACCAGGGCGACAGCGGCCACAACCCAGGTCAGCCAGTACCAGCGACGACCGCTGCGCAGGCGTGATGCCCGGGCAACAATGGGGGCGTCCTGCGCCAGCGTGAAGGCCGGCACCCGTTCCGCGAGCGCGCGAACGATATCTTCCCGGCGCTCATCATCCTGGGCACGATACTGACCGACGAACCCCAGCTGCAGGGTCCGGTACATGCAGGTCAGGACGGCGGCGTCAGGAGCGGTTTCTTTCAGCAGGTTGCGGATCCGTTCCCACAGATCCTCACCGGCATTGAGGGTGCCAAAGAAGTGTGCCTGCAACGGATCACGACGCCACGTCAGGTAACCGTCATCGGTGGTTCCGCGGTTCATCACGCTCTCATCAAGCAGTGCACACAGGGCATACACCATATGGTCACGGCTGATGTCGCTGTAACCGGCCTCCGTGAGCGCCGCTTTCGCCTCCTGCACCAGACGGCAGGCCCGGCGATAGAGCCCTTCCCCGTCCCGGACTTCCTGACCGCCGCGCAGCTGGCTGGCCATCAGCCAGCCCGGGTAGAAAATGCGTTCTATCTGGCTGAGTTCGGATTTATTCATGAGCGCAGCACCGCAAAGAGTTCAAGATTCACATCCCCCAGTGAGCGCGGGGTGTAGAAGGTGCAGCTGCCCATTTCAAGCATTGCGCGAGCCGCCTCAGTACTCAGATCCAGCGAGAAATACTGGTTCTCAAGACGTAACGGGATGGCGGCCGGAACATGGGTCAGCGGCTTGATAACCATTCCGCTCAGGGCCACGTTCACCACATCAGAGACATCCTCAAAGCTGCCTGCCTTGCACAACATCGGGAATTTCGTCTGAAGTTCATGGTTCGGCATGGAGGAGCGTACGGAGAGGTAGAAGTCCGCCCCTTCGCGCAGACGCGCATCGTGCAGGGCACCTTTCCAGATCTGATCCTGATGCTCCAGGTGGATACTCACCACCCGCGAAGGCAGGCTCGCTTCCAGCAGCTTGTCGAGCAGTGCCAGCAGCGGCGGGAATACCCGCTCCGGTGCATCGTGCTGATAAGCAGGAATATCGCCAGCGTCGTGCTCCAGTGAGAAGGTCAGCAGACTGCCGGCCAGACGGGTCAGTTCGCGGTACAGCAGTTCCGGGTGACGGTCAGGCGTCTGTAGCAGTTCCGTCAGCACCGGCTCGGCGCTGTTCAGGGCATTGAGCAGCCAGAACAAAGAGACATCCGCGACCGCAAAGTCGGCCATCCGCTCATTGCTTTCACGGCGCATGGCCATCAGGCGACGACGACGGGCCTGCAGACGAACCAGCAGGTCACCCAGTTCGGTGGTCAGTACTGGGCTCGCAGCAACCGACAGCATCGGCGGGATAAAGGCCGGGTCACGGCTCCACTGGCCCTGTGCATTACGCACCAGACGGGCGACCGGACAGGTCAGGTATGCCGTGTTTTCCTGGCTGGACAGACGCAGGGTCAGCGCATTACGCAGGATCGCAAGTTCCCCGCTTTCATGCCCGGCCAGCTCCTGCACCACCACACGCTCCGCTTTCCAGCGACGCGGGCGTTCACTGTCCTGACCGTTATCAAGGTTGCCGCCGCTGGCACTCAGCAGCGGCAGCGCGACAAGCACGTCAACAGCCTCACTGCCGGCGGCAACCGACAAATCACAGACCGGAGGAAGCGTGTCAGCCAGATCGGTATCCACAAGGGTACCGTCCTGAAAGCGCACCACCAGACGGGTGGCGTTCAGGCGCGAGAGCGCCAGTGCAGCATCATCAAATTCTGCCGCCACCACACCCCAGGGATGAGAAATACCCATCCGGGCGACCATGTCGGCAACGTGTTCACTCCAGCGGGCCTGCTGCTGGAACTGTTGCGGGGCCAGAGCGGCCCCATCCTCCCAAAGCGGGCGGTAAATTTTCATCCCTGATTTCCCCTCGCCTTATGATTTGGCTTTCGGCATCTGGGAAACCAGTGACAGGTTGACGTCCATCCCTTCCACCTGGAAGTGCGGCACCGCATAGAGTTTCACGCGGAAGAAGCCCGGGTTGTCTTCGATGTCTTCCACCACCACTTTCGCATCGCGCAGTGGGTGAGACGCCTGCAGCTCGTCGCCAGGATCGGTCATTTCGGTCACCAGGCTACTGACCCAGGTGTTGAGCTCAAGTTCCAGCAGACGGCGGTCTTTAGTGGTACCGATGTTTTCACGCTGAATCAGCTTCAGGTAATGGGCGATACGGGACAGCAGGAAAATGTACGGCAGACGGGCGTTGATACGGCTGTTCGCGGTCGCATCGGCGGTGTCATACAGCGCAGGCTTCTGAGTTGAGTTAGCACTGAAGAAACAGCTGTAATCGCGGTTTTTGTAGTACGACAGGGGGATGAAGCCCAGGTTGGCGAACTCAAATTCGCGGGTCTCCGGGATCATCACCTCACTCGGGATTTTCACCTGGTTGCCGGTACCAAGGTCGTACAGGTGAATGGGCAGGTCCTGTACCGCACCACCGGCCTGTGGGCCACGAATTTGCACGCACCAGCCGTTGTTGATGAAGCTTTTCACCATATTGGCCGCAAACGCAAAGGAGGCATTGGTCCACAGGTATTTGTCGTGATCCGGGCCTTTCACTTCTTCGATGTAGTTGAAGCTGCGCACCGGTACAGTGTCCGGACCATACGGCAGACGACCCAGTACACGTGGCATCACCAGGCCGAGATAGCGGCTGTCGTCCGTCTGGCGGAAGCTCTGCCATTTGATGTATTCCGCCCTGTCGAAGTAGTTACCAATATCCTTGATGGCGGCAACCTGCTCCATATTGTCCTTTAAAAAGAACTTCGGACCAGCAGAACCGATAAACGGCATATGGGCAGCGGCGGACACTTTTGATATATTACGCATCAGCGCCACATCCTGGGCTGAGGCATCGAATTCATACGCAGAAATTACTGCAGCAATCGGCTCGCCACCCGGGGTGTCGTACTCGGAAATGTACGTCTGACGGTATAACCCGCTCTGAATGATTTCCGGACAGTCCTCAAAATCGGCCCGCATTTCGTCCTTGGAAACGTCCAGCAGCTCGATTTTCACATTTTGACGAAAATCAGTCTTGTCCACCAACCCCTTCAGCCCACGCCAGACAGATTCTACCTGCTGGAATGCCTCGTTGTGCATAATTTCATCAAGCTGGCGGCTGATCTGGAAATCCAGTTCTGCAATATGGCTATCCAGCAGGGTCTTATCTAATTTCTCTACTTTCTGGCCGGATTTCTGCAGCACCTGCATAAAGACCTGAACGGCTGCCGTTACGCGCGCATCGGCAGAGGTTTCTGCCATGACGGTATTGTCTTCAAAACCGTCCAGCTCTGTCATTGTTGATACTGGCGTTAAATTAATTTTTTCGAACAGTGAGGCATATACACCGCCAGCTGGCAGTGTTTTTTCAATTGTTGCGCCCGCCGCCTGGTTCTGAGTTTCGTTATTGACTGACATAAGCATTCTTTCCAGTTATTCCGTTAAAGTTTCCAGTAATTACTTATTAATCCTGGGACGGGGCAAGCGCATTGAGTTCGTTACGCAGTTCGTCGCTTAAGGCGGGGTCTTTCAGAATTTTTTCAAATTCACGCTTGAAGGTGGTATTATCGAGAAGGTTGGATTTGAGATCGCGCAGCAAATTACGCATAGCTAACATTGCTTTCAGCTGCGGCACCTGGCGCGCAATGGCTTCTGGCTCAAAATCCTTCATCTCCTGGAAGCTCAGATGGATATTTTCTTCAGAGCCGTCGTCAGCGAGGGTATTTTTTACGGTCAGATTCACTTCCGGGTTTAAATCTGATAATACCGCATTGAAATTATTCTTATTAACATTTACTTTACTTCTTTCCGACAGGGTACCGGTGGCCTTGCCGTTACTGAAGTCGCCAACGCTCAGTAGTTTCAGCGGAAGCTCAACCTTCTTTTGCGCGCCTCCCGTATGCAGATTTAACGAAATGTTAACACGCGCTTTTGGTATCTCGTTCTGGAAGCTTGAACTCATCAAGTCACTCTCCTGTGTATGTGTAATGGGCTTCCTGCCAGATAAAGAGCATGCAACAGATATAACGGCAGGCCGTTTATTATTACGCTACCTAATTCGTAAGTAAACAGGACAAAACCGATTAGTTAATTCGTTACCTGAGTTTTAACAGAGATGTTTGTACACCATACCGCGCCGCGCCTGACATTACAGGCTTTCAGCATCTCCGCCTGTCAAAAATTTATATTTAAACTTAGATAAATTACGATACTGAATTGTGATCAAAGCATCATAATATAATGTGAAAATTCCTAAATTAAGTATTCAATAAATTGACATACGGGACTCTCAGAATATATCCACGCACCGTGACATTTAAGGAGGAATAAACATTAATTGTTTTTCACTTAATTCATTCGCAAAACAAATCAATCAATTGCAATCATTCACAAACCATATACAACAGGAGGTTCGATTAAATTATCACCGTTAGCACGATGAACAGCTAACTGAACCCTGAAGAGAGTCCCCTGGATTTTGCTCCAGGATAGGCAGGGAAGCAATAACGCTGCGGTAGCCGGCTTTTCAGATGATACCTGCGCTCTTCAGGTACTACTCAGTATGCACGTCAGGGCAATGAATTTGGTATCATCGAACGCATTATCACCGTATTGCGGAAGCCTGATGACCGACACTGAGCAGACAACAGCAACGGCCCATATGGCCTGGTGCGCGCTGGTCGCCCTTCACACTGCCCGTCTGGATGGCATTGCCAGCTCCGAGGCCCAGCAGAATCTCTTTATCACCCGCTGGCTGGCGGAAGCCAAGCGAACCCGACGGTTCCCCCGGGAAGTGGCCAGGGATGTCGACTGGCTGCTGAAACAGGGCAGAACCCTGGGCGTCAGGGCAAAACTCCCCTTCAAACTCAATTTTTTGTGGCAGGCCACCACCGGCAGTCTGGAAGAACAGCCGGACCTGTATCGCCTCAGCCATGCCCTGGATACCGCACGGGAGTATCACTGGGTCTATCAGGTACTGTCAGACGAGCAGTGGCAGGGGCGGCGCCAGCTGTCGCTGAACCCGGAAGTCAACGGGGTCTATGTGCTGAAATCCTCTCTTGATGCGGCCTTTGATGACAGCGGCCAGCAGTGTCTGCCTGTCAGGGTACGTATTACGGGAAATATTCAGGGTTTTGAGAAATTACTGGAAAGCAGCGGGTGGACTGCCGTTCCGGATGAGGCCGATCTGTACTCACTGCAGATCCTCCGGACGACATCTGGCACGCTGCTGCGTTAACTCAGCGCACGCCGTCTTACTCTGCTACCGAAGGCTCCGGGTTCAGAATGTCCACACGCCAGTCATGCCGGTTACCAATGTCGGCGCGCAGGAGTGATTTCTTTATCACCCTGCGAACACCCAGGCTGAGCGTATTCCAGTGAACGAGTGTAATACCGAGATTTTCATACGTTGCCCCATTCCGGCGTAACCGGCTGTTCTCTTCGGTGGTCGTGATATTGACGGAAGACCATTGCGAAATTGATGCTTCGAAGTGGTCATAGTCCCAGTGACCGGTTTCACGCATCTGGCCAATCAGCTGCGTTATCTGTGTCTGAATTTTATGATGGTGTTCACGCACGACCCTGTGCCCCTGATAGACCCCATCCATACTCTCGATCACAGCAACCGCTGCAACAGAGACATTTCCGGTAAACCGGGTGCAGGAATGCAGTGTACGTGGAAACAGATGGGTTACCATGCCGCGCATATCGCGGTTGGTAACCTGCGGCTTCAGCTGGATGCAGACCTGGATAAGATCAAACACATCCCTGAGTGTCATTTTTCCTGTTTTCATGGTCAGTCCTGTTCTGGTGTCCGATCACGCTGAATTCTATACGCGAATATCCAGCAACAGATAGCCATCGCGACAATCACTTATACTTTCATTACCTGCCGATGTGCAGGCCGTTATGTGTGGTCGCTTTTCTCAGTCACTGACCCGTGAAGAATATCTGGCCGGACTTGCCGGCAATCCCGCACGGTGTATCGCGGTCGTCCATGAACCGATCGCGCGTTACAACGTAGCGCCAGGAACGAAGGTACTGTTGCTGAGTGAACGGCATCATGCGCTACACCCAGATGCTGTGCACTGGGGCTATGCGCCAGACTGGTGGACAAAGGCTCCTCTGGTCAACGCCCGGGCAGAAACAGCTGCATCTAGCCGCATGTTTAAACCGCTCTTGTGTCAGTGAGCTCCTAAAATTGTCTGAACCGGAAAGGGGGGTACCTGTCGTGTCGTGACAGCAGTGGCATGTCAATCACAACAAAATATGGAGAACGTTTATGAACAGAAGAGCTCATGAAGTGCAGACCCGCTGGCTGGAAAGCCGCCAGCCTTCTCAGCGTACCGGTAATGAAGCAATTACCTTTCGGACGAGTGCTGGGCGGGTGATCTGCGGCTGGCTCCTGGTCAGACCGAGCACTACCAGCTGCTGATGGAGATCATCCGCTGGACGCTGATCCCGTAGTTGCTGTGAAGCTCCCTGAGGGTTTTCACTGACATCACCGGCAGTGAGGTGTGTCAGGTCTGAAGATTACTCACCAGACTTAATTTCCCGGATACTCTTTAAATCAAGGCGATCAGCACTCCAGACACCACTCCCGACCGCAGCGCCGGTGGACTTTCTGAACCGGAGTCCGCACTCACTGATCCACCAGGTGCTGGTTTCCCGCAGCCTGACATGGCGTGGTTTGTAGCATTCGGTGATTGTCCCCTCGTGCGTCATCTGCGGCCGCCTTTTCTTTTCAGGGGCATGAGCGGCTTTAGCGGACGAACCGGCAGGCGACCAGTTGCGGTACTCTGCAAGGATCTCCGTGCTCACCAGTGCCGGCTGACTGCCCGACATTCCATTCCCGGATTCAGCAGTCAGCAGGCTGTCCGCCGTGGCTTTCAGCCAGCCATACAGCTGATGACCGTCGCCCGGAATGACATCCAGCGTCACTTTACGCGTCCAGAACGTTCCCCCCAGGCTGCGGACTTTCTGTATAAAAGAGCCAAGCTGCCCGCCGGACTCGATCGGCTCCGCCACAATCCAGTCGTCATACCCGTCAAACTGATCCAGTGTCAGGTCGATGTATTCCCCGTCGAGGGCGACAATGACGTGACCGTGTCTTTCAGGACCGTCATCCCACTGCATGCCGATAACACCGGGGAACCGGTTATTGTCGTGATCCATCAGGTAGAGGACCAGCGTCTGGCTGGCCAGCTCGCAGCAGCCTAGCGGAAACCACTTCAAATCGTCACGCCAGAGGGCCGGCACCGGTTCAGTGGCACGTTCTCCGGCCGCAAGCTCCAGCGCCTGACGAAATGCCTTCACCCGGAGCGCGTTTTCCGCATTCATTTCTTCACCTTGCCGTCGCCGCGCGCCAGTGCCAGCAGTTCGGCCTGCAGCGCACGACCGTCTTCCCGGGACTCCTTCAGCTCCGCCCGGGTGTCCTGCAGCTGCGCCGCCAGATGTTCCCCGGTGGTGGCCAGACGGGCCACCTGCTCGCGCAGCGGCTGGGCTTCGGCGCGCAGCTGGCGGACGTCTTCCAGCAGCCGGTCACGTTCGGTCTGCACTTCCCGTAATACCGCCAGCTCGCTTTCCAGCTCGGCCACCCGGGCCTGGGCGGTGTCGCGCTCGAGGTCCGCCTGCTCGATGTCGGCGTCGGCCTGTTCGCGGGCGGCCAGTGCCCCGGCTTCGGCCTGTCTGACGGCCGTCTGCCACAGCAGGGACAGCTGCCCGGTCAGCAGCTGCGCCAGCTCAGGCGGCAGCGCCGGCATCTGGTCGCTGTCCTGCTCCCGCTGGCGGGCGCGGAACGCGCGCATCACCGGGGAAATGGTGGCCAGCGACCCGCCGCCGAGGTGATCGCGGACCTGGACGTTGGTCGGGTTCAGGGTGCCGGCGGCGATGAGGGCGGCGGCGGCGTCCTCGATACGGCGGATCAGGTCCGGGGAAGGCAGTTTGCTCATGGGGTGTCTCCGAAAAAGCGTGATACCGGCAGTGTATCCCGTGCCGAAAAAACACACAATACATTTGATACAGTACAATACACTAAATACATACGATACAGTACAGTACAATACACAAATACGGTACGATACGATACGAACAGTACATACCTCCGGTCGCTCTCTTTCCGCGGCAAGATCCGGAAATTACCAGTTCCGGATCTTCACGGGCCCTCCCCCGTGCAGCACCGCGTAAACACCCCATGCGGTAGCTCTACCTCGACCCGAACGCAATATGTTGCGGTTCTGCCCTCCCCTGCCCGCGGCCGCTCACCGGCATAAAACCGTGCCAGGGTGCGTTCCGGTCTGTGTTACACTTCCGAAAACTTCGTGTATTACCAAAAGTCGGATCACACCGGCACCGCGATTCTTTAATTTATCGGCGTGGTTATATGGCTGCATATGATCAGGTGAGCAATCGTATTCATGAGTGAATATCGGGCGCGTGATGGTCAGCGGTCGGAACGACCTCCGGAGGATGTTGGGGGATTTCCCACAGTGATGGTGCCGGAAGGAAATTATTTCAGGGCAAAATAAAAGGAGTTCAGGATGGGACGAACTGTACCGGTCAAAGCGGGCGGGTGGATGTGTGCGTCAGGGAAAGAAGTTATCCGGTGCTGCACGGATCAGTGTGTGGATGCAACGATGAATCCCTCCTCCGGGAGCCCGTCATAATGGCGGCGGTTATTGGCCCGGTATGGGTGCCCGTCGTCTCCTCAGCCGTCGGAGGGATCATGGCCATCACCGGCGGTATTGTCACCCAGCTGATCATTGCCGGTAAGGAGAAGCGCGCACACGAAAGAAAGATCGCGTCAGAGCGGGCTTATCTCGGCAGCCAGCTGCTGGTCAGCCTGATGGAGTTCCGTGACCGTTGCCGGGACTTTGCTGACTGCCCTGCATGGCCCGGCATGATGATCCCAGAACATCCTTCAATTCTTTATTTAGGCACGGTTAATGGGGACTGGTCTGTTTTACCCGGGGCGCTGTTGCTGCGAACAAGACGCCTGCCCGTGCTTCAGGAAAAAATTAATCCGTTCCTTGATCATTGCTTTGAGAAACACGGCGGTGGTACTGAGTATGTGGCCATCGCCACAGAACGCTACAGGGTACTGGAGGGGGAATGTACGGCGCTGATTACCGAACTTGGCGTGCTGTGCAGGCTTCCCGTAGAAGCGCATCTGTCTGAATCGCCTTAATGAACACGAACACTGAACAGAGGACCTGTGTATGGCCATATCCGACAATTCCATTTCACAGCAGATTATTGCTCTGCTGCGGCACTGTCAGCATCTGCAGTCGGAACAGGACGGCATTCGCCGGTCTGAGCCTGGTCACGCTGGCGTTGCTGCACACGAAACACTGGATGACTTTGCGCAACAGATCCAGACAGCCTGTGTGTACGCATCAATGACCGATCGTCTGCTGGCTATGCAGAGCAGACTTGCAGATCTTGGTCACCAGCTGGAGTCCCGTGGGCTGGTTGAGGTACCGGTCGGCCGTGATTACGCCGACGCAGCTCTGGACTGGTTATCAGCGCAGGCCGGCTCGCCAGCACCACAGGGAGATAAGAATTGAACATGCTGACTGTCCAGGGGCAGTTTCCGGGCCCGCCAGGCTATGGCAACCCTGGCACGGCGCCGTTACCGGTGGCCATTGACTACCCTGCAGCTCTGGCGCTTCGACAGCTTGCCATTTTGCACGATGACCTGCCCAAATATCTCCTTGCGCCGGAAATCAGCGCCCTGCTCCATTATGTGCCGGATCTTCAGCGCAAGACCCTCTTTGCCACACTCTGGAACACGGGGGCGCGCATCAACGAAGCGCTGGCGCTGGGCCGGGCAGATTATCATCTGGCGCCACCGTATCCGATCGTACAGCTGGCCACACTGAAGCAGCGTACTGAGAAAGCGGCCCGTACAGCAGGACGGGCGCCTTCCGGCCAGGTACCACACCGGATGGTGCCTCTTTCTGATCCCCAGTACGTCAGCCAGCTTGAAATGATGGTGGCCACACTAAAAATCCCGCAGGAGCGCCGCAACAAAACGTCAGGAAAAATGGAAAAGGCGCGGCTGTGGAATATCACTGACCGGACAGTACGCACCTGGCTGGGTGAAGCCGTCGATGCAGCTGCTGCTGATGGGGTGAGATTTTCTGTCCCCGTGACGCCGCATACGTTCCGCCATTCGTATGCAATGCACATGCTGTACGCCGGCATTCCGCTGAAGGTGCTGCAGAGTCTCATGGGCCACAAGAGTCTGAGCTCGACCGAGGTCTACACCAAAGTCTTTGCGCTCGATGTCGCAGCGCGGCACCGTGTGCAGTTTCAAATGCCAGAGTCTGAAGCTGTTGAGATGCTTAAATTAATCAATAGGGTATAAGTAGCTTTAACTAACTTTAGATGGACTGTGAACCGTGATTATGGATTAAAAACCGTTAATTTGACGGTTCTTAATCCACATTAGTGGGGATTAAGGGCTGAGTGGCATGTAAGCCTCAACTAATCTTCTTCATTTCAATGAAATACTACTGGTTGGTGAGAGCAGATACTGATGGGTTTGACCATTACAACGAGATATTTATACACAGTTATTATTGAATATAACCAATAAGTTAGATCCTTAAAGAGATCCTAATGTGATCCAACAAAGATCAAAGGAGATCCCAGTAGCTGTATCGTGTTGATAATTAAAATAAAATCGGTACTTGTGATGGACTTAGAACCGCTCTTTATGGGCTATGAACCGCTAAAGATGAACTATAGGCCGTTTTTAATGGGCTGGCGACCAATCTTGATGTTCTAAAGACCGTTAGAGAAATGGACTAAAGACCGATTTTTCCGTTTTCTTCTGTTGATAATAATATGTATTAAAAACAATGGTATACATGATGATTTAATTTGTATTCACATTTGATCCACAGGGTTATGCACATATCATTTTTCCATTAACTTGCTATCTCGATCTCCTGCATCAATAATGTGGGCTAAGGTCCGCTCAAGTGGATTAAAGGCCGCTCAACTCGGATAAGTAAATATGCCAAAAATTGATAAAGATCCTGCTGTTGGGACTAGCATGCAGCTCAGTGACAGCTCTCCAATCACTTCAAAGATGGTTGGGGGTAATGTGCTCAGACATACTAATAATCACACAGTACAACCTGTAGCGCTTATGAGACTTGGGTTGTTCGTGCCTACTTTGAAGACCACAGACAGAGCTAAACGTTTAACCAAAACGACTATTGATGCGACCGAAGAATTAATCCAGCTGAAAATATCCCAAGCTGAGGGATATGAAAATGTAACCATCACTGGCACTCGTTTAGATATGGATTCTGACTTCAAAACTTGGATTGGTGTCGTTCGAAGTATTGCGGAACATGGTAACTCTGACGGCATGGTTGAGATGTCTATAACTGAGTTAGCTAAACTCTGTGGATTCCCAAGTACTGAGGTTCGCACTCGTCTACGCAAGAGGATAACAGATTCATTACAACGCATAATGAGTGTCGTTATTCATCTGCAAATGAAAACCGACAAAGAGAAAGATGAGAGCGATGGCCTAATGCTGCATCTCATCAAAGATGTGCAATACAGCGATAAGAAGAATTTCGTCACATTTTCCGCTGATCCGCGTCTTAGCGAGCTTTATGAAGTAGATCACACCGTGCTGCTTCACTTAAAAGTTATCAAAACATTGCCCCGCAAGGAATCAGCTCAAGCAATCTATACATTCATAGAAAGTTTGCCTAAGCGCCCTGCTCCAATTTCGATCAAGCGATTACGCGATCGTCTCAACCTTCGGTCTGCGGCTATCGGTGATCAAAATCGAACCGTCAGAAAAGCGATGGAGGTGCTAAGAGACATCGGATACGTTGAGTATGAGGAAGTTAAAAAAGGAAGATCGTCATATTTCAGAATCCTCAGAAGAAACCCTAAGTTAATTCTTGATTCGATACCAGATGACGAGCCAGGCGGCGATAGCAGAGATAGTGCTAGTAAGCCTATGAGCGAAAAGCAAAAAGCTTTATTTGACGCTGTTTCATCAATTGATGAGTCGGATTTAGAGAAGGTTTTGCAGGCACTAACGGCTCTTAAGAAAAAGTAATCGCGTCAAAATGGACTAAAGGCCGCAATGTACGGACCTTAGTCCATCTAAGCGTTATCCTGACGGTCGTCAATCCATCTAATCTTCTTAATCCTTTGATTCATAGCTATTCATGGTTAGTCTGCGCGACTCAATCAACGGTTTTTAGTCCATCCTGAATGTGTTAAATCAGGAAGGAACTGCAAATTAGCTGCTTTTTACCCTCTTCCGCCATCGCTTCTCACCCTGGTCTCCTCTTACAACGGTTCACAGTCCATTTAGGGTGTAACTTCATCTCCGCGCTGGTTTTCAGTCCATCCAAACTTCATTGGACGGACTACAGACCATTTTTGCGGTTTTCAGTCCATGCTTGTGCAGTTAGATGATTGATAGAACGAAGGTTCTTTTTTGGAGGTAAACCCGTAACTGGAGGGGAAAAAAACTGCACCACGTAGATGCAGTTTCGAAAGAAATGAGATCGTTCAACTACTCTTCAGTACTCAATTTCTCAGTTATGAAGGCTTCAAACTCAGCTAAAAGTTCGTTACTTATACGGTTAAATTCAAACCTAGTTTTTCGGCCAGAAGCATTCTTACTTATGCGCGCGTACTTATCTTTGTTGTCGAAAGATGCGAGATCATGTGTATCCCATCCTTTGGAAGACGGTTTGTCATCGAGCTGTTCTACAGCTACGGTAATCTTTTCCATGACCCGCTTTTGAGCCTCTGCCACATCATCTATATCTTCACTATCTATTCCCTTTCTCACCTGACCTACAACATCGGCCAGTGAAAAATTGTTGTTCTCAACAAACTTCTGCAGCCGGAATAGCCGGCTATAAAATGAGTTAGGAATGCCTTCGTAATCAGGGAAAAGAGCGATAAGCGAACTGTCAATTCGTGCCGCTTGAACACGCTTGAACACGGAAACATGGCTAATTCCCAAGAAAATCGCCAGTTCATCATTTTTTGTAAAGCCGTTCTCTTGCATCAATTGTAAGTATTGGAACCCTACTTCACGGTATGAGAATCTCCGAGAAGTTTGTGCGGCGGTAATGATTGATTTGATATCTTCAGCAGAAAGTTCATCCGGGAGTACCCATAACGGAAGCTCCTTTGCGGCTTGAATACAACAGAAGCGTCGACGGCTGCCTTCTATCAATAAATAAATCCCATTCCTCTTGACCGCCACCCCTTCTATATCAACGCCTCTGGCTTTGATCTGCTCTAATATGTCCCGTACAGCGTTGAGGCTAAGTGCTTCCTGGTTACGGGGGTTCATCGGATGAACGGCCGTTTCCTGCTCTACCCTCTCAGCGGGGACAATGACGTGTTCTGCTTCGAGCTTAATACCGTTATGGAGCGTGAACAGTTTCTTCAAGCGAGGGGCCGATTTCAGGCCAGCAAGTCCTGAACGGTGCCCTACTTCAGTCCGCTTTGGTGCATTAAGATAGCGGGATTTATCACTCCCAATATGTTGTTCATCACTCATGGGTTAACTCCTTGCTTCGCGGAAAAACTTTTGATCTCGTTAATAAATTGCTGGTAGACCAACATTACCGATTCTTCTGCTACATCAAGTTGCTTCGCAGAGCACAGTTCCTCAGATTTTTTGATATCGAGTACCGTTCTTCCCCGGGAAGCGGCGGCCTTAAATGCTTCTGAATTTTTGATCGATGCTGACATGAATAGGTCTTGGACTGTTCGAACAAGTTTGTCTAGTACAATTTTTTCGTAGGGACTTTTGTCATCAACATTAACCGCTAGAACCTTAAACCACTTAAGATTGTCACCTTTGCTAGGAGATTGTTTGAAACGTTCACTGATGGTGAGCATAAAGTCGGTAGTCGAAGCGTAATCGTATTCCCGTGGAGACACCGCAACAAGAATGCCATCTGCAGCTTCGTCTGCTGCCCAGATTAGAGGTGAGTCTTCTGGAGGAGTATCAATAATGATCAGGTCATATTTTTCCTTCAGTACTGGCAGAATAACTTCTTTGAATCGTAAGAGCAGTTCTGTGCGTTCGTCTTTTGAACACTGCCAGTATTTGTCTTTGAATCTTGCATCAGTCGGGAACGCAGTTATTACATCTAGATTTGGGAGATGTGTTGAGAATGGCATACTTGCGATGATCTCTGCTTCAGAATACCCCATGTCGAGGTATTTTCCGTACTCAGAGTCTTCTTCATAAACGCCCAGGATTGCATCAATAGCTGTAAGGAATACATCATCCTCAGAGACACTTTGAATCATCCCACTACCAATTGATCCTTGCGGGTCCCATTCAATCAGCAGTGTCTTTGCGTTTAATTGCAAATCAAGTGCAGCAGCAACGGCTATAGCGCCTGATGTAGTACTTTTGCCAGTACCACCTTTATGGTTCTGAGTAACAATTGCTCGGCTTTGATAGACATCGCGATATCGAGGATACCCTAGCGCGTCCATGATTTTCTGGACATCCCACCGGGTATAAAGATGGTTCTTATTCTGGTAAATAGGTGCCCCAACGAGTCCTTTGTCTTCAAGCTCAGATAGTATTTTGTTGAAAGTGACTCGTGATTTTCCAAAAAAGTCAGACAGATTCTTTTTGTTCAGGCAATGGTTGTAAATAAGACGGTCAACACCTTCAACACTATCATCTGAAACCGAAACTCTTGACGATGCCATCAGTGATTCTTTCAGCGAGATTTGTTCGCTCTTCATGCGTTGGCCGACAAGGGCGATCTTTTCAATCAGATTCATTTTTCCAATCCCTCTAACCTTAGATTTGTTTTTAAACGCATATGTGTAAACTTTACGTATAATGCGTTCATTTTCAATATATGCGTATAAGTGTACAGGTAATAATCATTAGGCGCTAACATTCTGTGTTCGATTTAGCTGATTTTTCGATTCAACGTGCATTTATTGGTGCTCAAATTTTATGTGTTCATCGCTTTGAAATTTGCAATGTACATGCGATTAGCTTGGCGATTAAGGGGGTTAAACGGTGCTGAGGCAGGCATAACTCCCGAGGGCCGGTCTGGCGATTAAGGCGGTTAAACGGCGCTGAGGCGGGCATAACTCCCGAGACCGGTCTGGCGATTAAGGGGGTTAAACGGCGCTGAGGCGGGCATAACTCCCGAGACCGGTCTGGCGATTAAGGGGGTTAAACGGCGCTGAGGCGGGCATAACTCCCGAGACCGGTCTGGCGATTAAGGGGGTTAAACGGCGCTGAGGCGGGCATAACTCCCGAGACCGGTCTGGCGATTAAGGGGGTTAAACGGTGCTGAGGCAGACATAACTCCCGAGGGC
>RCUN01000115.1_pt1 | contig 84915 bp, 75 predicted proteins | sample 2166181 | NCBI WGS metagenome assembly RCUN01 (sample SAMN09932603, study PRJNA488358) | compost metagenome | feature: garden; material: soil; isolation source: compost soil in crotononitrile-enriched culture | place: Germany: Experimental Botanical Garden Goettingen | collected 2016-01-27 | reverse complement strand
GAAATGCGTGAACATCGCCAACGCGCTGCACCTGGTTCTGCGCCGCTGCCGTACAACACACGCCCTTACCCAACGGGATCCGCACGCAGGCAATCTTGCCTTGGAACGGACCTAGCACCAGTTGATGGCCTTCCATCAGGTAAAAACCGACCCAGTTTACGTCATCAAGACGCTCATTGAGTAGCGCACTGGCGTTAGACAATGCGGCGATAAAATTATCTTCCCCATCCAGCAATGCGCTCAAATCGCGTTTTAATTCCGCGTAGAATGATTCTTTAGTCATGATTAACCGTTCAAATACTCAAATAGCCTCGACTTAACCCGTATAAAATAAGCATTAAATGCGTATAGCCACAAGGTTAATCATCTGTTGCTTCACAAAACACGGTACAACAGGGTATGTTTGCCGTCTAAAAATCATTTGTAACCTGCGATGCTAATCCCTTTTTACCGGTTGATGGCATTGACAGGTTGGTTTTCAAGCTACGCTAAGTAGACCTCAGGTCGCCAAACAGCACTCATGATGAAGATACTCGCCATTACCGGCCCGCTCTCCAAGGCTCGCCACCAACGCTGTTGTGAATGCGATTTGCTGTTCACGTTGCCGCCGTTAACCCGCAATCAGGCCGCCTACTGCCCACGTTGCAACGCCAAAGTGGTGAATGGCCGCGACTGGTCAATGACCCGCCTGACCGCCGTAGCCGTCACCATGCTATTGCTGATGCCCTTTGCCTTTAGCGAGCCGTTGATCAGCATTCGCCTGCTCGGCACGAAGATTAACGCTAGCCTGTTGGAAGGCATCTGGCAAATGAGCAGCCAGGGGGATCCGTTTACCGCCAGCATGGTCGCCTTCTGCACCATCGGCGCGCCGCTGACGCTATCACTGTCATTACTGTACCTATGGTTTGGCCATGCACTCGGCATGAACCTGCGGCCAGTGCTGCTGATGCTGGAGCGTCTGAAAGAGTGGATCATGCTCGATATTTACCTGATCGGCATGGTAGTCGCGGCGATCAAGGTCAAGGAATATGCAGATATTGAACCCGGCAGCGCCCTGATTGCCTATCTGGCATTGACCCTGCTCAGCCTGCTGACGCTGATCCACATGAACCTGGAGCAGATGTGGGAACGCTACTATCCGCAGGAACAGCCAGAGGGCAAACCAGAGGCGTTACACGTTTGCCTGGCCTGCCATTTTACCGGTTTTCAGGATGAGCGTGGCCGCTGCCCCCGCTGTCATGTGCCGATGTGCCATCGCCAGCCTTACAGCCTGCAAAAAACCTGGGCCGCGCTGATTGCCGCCATCGTGCTGCTAATCCCCGCCAACCTGCTGCCGATCTCGGTGGTTTACGCCAACGGCGCGCGTATGGAAGATACCATTTTCAGCGGCGTCGTCTCGCTGGCCAACTCGGGTAACATGCCGATCGCCGCCATCGTATTTATCGCCAGTGTCCTGGTACCCTTTACCAAGGTGATCGTGCTGCTGGTGCTGCTGTTCAGCATTCATTTCAAAACGTCGCACAGCCTCAAAACCCGCATCCGGCTGCTCCGGCTGGTCACCTGGGTTGGCCGCTGGTCGATGCTCGATCTGTTCGTGATCTCGTTGATGATGTCGCTGATCAATCGCGACCAACTGTTATCTTTTACTATGGGACCAGCAGCTTTTTACTTTGGGTCTGCGGTTATTTTAACTATCCTTGCCGTACAGTGGCTGGACAGCCGATTGATTTGGGATGCACATGCAACAGGAAACGCCGAATACGCCGACTGAGGCGCGGGTCAAAAACAAGCGCCGTATTTCGCCATTCTGGTTACTGCCGTTTATCGCCCTGCTGATTGCCGGGTGGCTGGTCTATACCAATTACCAGGAGAGCGGCAATAGCGTCACCATAGACTTCCAGTCTGCGGCAGGTATTGTCGCTGGCCGCACGCCTGTTCGTTACCAGGGTGTGGAAGTGGGTACCGTGCAAAGCATTTCGCTGAGCAAGGATCTGCGTAGTATCGTGGTTGAAGCCAGTATCAAAAGCGATCTGGAAGACTCACTGCGGGAAGGCACGCAATTCTGGCTGGTGACACCCAAAGCCTCATTGGCAGGGGTTTCCGGCCTGGATGCGCTGGTCGGTGGTAACTACATCGGCATGATGCCGGGCCGCGGCAAACCGCAAACCCACTTCACCGCGCTGGATACGCAGCCGAAATACCGCCTGAATACCGGCGAGCTGATGATCCACCTGCAAGCAGACGACCTCGGTTCCCTGAACACCGGCTCGCTGGTCTATTATCGCAAGATCCCGGTCGGTAAAGTGTATGACTACACTATTTCGCCGGGTAACAAAGGCGTGATCATCGACGTGCTGATCGACCGCCGCTTTGCCAATCTGGTGAAGGACAACACCCGCTTCTGGAACGTTTCCGGTTTTAAAGGCGATTTCAGCCTGTCCGGTGCCAGCGTGCAGATGGAGAGCCTGGCAGCGTTGGTAAACGGTGCGATAGCCTTTGACTCCCCGCTCGACGGCAAGCAGGCCAAGGCCGATCAAAACTTTACGCTGTATCCGGACCTGGCCCACAGCCAGCGTGGGGTTAACATCTCGCTAGACCTGCCCGACGGCAACAGCCTGAGCGAGGGACACACGCCGCTGATGTATCAAGGATTGCAGGTCGGCACCTTGACTCGTCTGGCTCTGCAACAGGATAGCAAGGTAACCGGCGAACTCACCATCGATCCTTCGGTGGTCGATCTGATGCGTACCGGCACGCGCATTGAGATGCGCAGCCCAAAAATCAGCCTTAACGACGCCAAGCTGAGCCAGCTGTTAACCGGCAACACACTGGAGTTGGTGCCGGGTGAAGGTGAACCCCAGCAGCACTTTACCGTGTTGGATAGCAGTAAAACGCTGCTGCAACAGCCTGGCGTGGTGACGGTCACCTTGAATGCCCCGCAAAGCTACGGCATCGACGTTGGGCAGCCATTAATCGTGCACGGTATCAAGGTCGGCCAGATCCTGACCCGTACCCTGACCGACGGCGGTGTGACCTTTACGGCAGCGATCGAAGCGCAGCACCGCAGTTTGCTGCACAAAGACAGTAAATTTGTGGTCAACAGCCGTGTGGATGTCAAATTCGGGCTGGACGGTGTGCAGGTGTTGGGGGCCAGCGCCCAGGAGTGGCTGGACGGCGGCGTACGCCTGATCCCTGGGGGTAAAGGCGAGCCGGACGCGCAGTACCCGCTGTACAGCAACGCGGAAAAAGCCGCCGAGGGTATCGTCGGCAACAACCCACTGCCAACCTTGACGCTTACTGCCACCAGCCTGCCAGATGTGCAAGCCGGTTCGGTGGTGCTATACCGCAAGTTTCAGGTGGGTGAGATTGTCAACGTACGGCCCAAGGCCAACGAGTTTGACGTTGAGGTCTACATCAGCCCGGAATACCGCAAGCTGTTAACCAGCGAAAGCATTTTCTGGGCGGAAGGCGGTGCCAAGGTGCAATTGAACGGCAGCGGGCTGACGGTGCAGGCTTCCCCGCTCAACCGCGCGCTGAAAGGCGCCATCAGCTTTGATAACCTGCAGGGCGTTACGCTGGATAAAGGGGCCAAACGCGTGCTGTACGCCTCAGAAACCGCCGCTCGCGCCGTGGGTAGCCAGATCACGCTACGCACCTATGATGCCAGCAAACTGTCCCCTGGCATGCCAATACGCTATCTGGGCATTGATATCGGCCAGCTTGAATCACTGAAACTGGCACCAGAGCGTAACGAGGTGCTGGCGAAAGCGGTATTGTACCCAGAGTATGTGAAAACCTTTGCCCGTCTCGGCAGCCGTTTTGCCATCGTTTCACCGGAGATTTCTGCCGCTGGGGTCAATAATCTGGACTCCCTGTTGCAGCCCTATATCAACGTGGAACCTGGCCACGGCGGTTCAATGCGCTCGTTTGAGCTGCAGGAAGCCAGCATTACCGACTCCCGCTACCTGGATGGCCTGAGCGTGATCCTGGACGCCGCCGAGACCGGTTCGCTGCAAATCGGCACACCGATCCTGTTCCGTGGCATTGAAGTGGGTACCGTGACCGGTTTCTATCTGGGGGCAATGTCAGATCGTGTACACGTCTCGCTGCGCGTCAGCAAGAAATACCAGCATCTGGTGCGTAACAACACCGTCTTCTGGTTGGCCTCTGGCTATAACCTGCAGTTTGGCCTGACGGGCGGCGTGATCAAGAGCGGTACCTTCCAGCAGTTTATTCGCGGCGGTATTGCCTTTGCCACCCCACCTAGCATTCCGCTGGCCCCTAAGGCCACGCCGAACAAACACTTCCTGCTGAATGCAGAAGAGCCGAAAGATTGGCGCGAATGGGGCACCGCCATCCCAAGGGACAACTGATAGCTAGCGGCAGGGTTCAATGTTCTGAACCCTGCCGCGCCCACCAAGATAATCCATACCATTACTGCTTTGCCATTCACCTCATTGACCGAAACTTGCCGGTATTCTCAGGCAGGCAGTTTATGGTAAACTAGCCCCTTCGATTTTTTTCCGCCCTGAGAGCTCCCTGTGGCTAAACCTGCCCCTGCTTTTTTGCCTCCTGCTTTTCTCGACGCAACTCGCGCCATCATGCCTGACCATTTATCCATGGATGACTTCATCGCTATTTGCCAACAACCCTTGCGGCGGAGCCTGCGAGTCAACACGCTGAAAATCAGCGTTGCGGACTTTCTAGCATTGGTAAAAGACTACGACTGGCGGCTGGAACCCATCCCCTGGTGCCCCGAAGGCTTTTGGATCGAGCGCGATGACGAAGCATTACGGCTGGGCAGCGCGGCGGAGCATCTAAGCGGCCTGTTCTACATTCAGGAAGCCAGTTCCATGCTGCCGGTGAGCGCCCTGTTTGCCGGGCGTGAAACCCCGCGCCGGGTGCTGGATGTCGCCGCCGCGCCGGGTTCCAAAACCACCCAGATCGCCGCGTTGATGGGCAATCAGGGCGGCATTGTCGCCAATGAATATTCGGCCAGCCGGGTCAAGGTGTTGCATGCCAACATCAGCCGCTGCGGCGTCAAAAATACGGCGCTGACCCATTTCGACGGCCGGGTGTTTGGCGCAGCCTTACCTGAAAGCTTTGACGCCATCCTGCTGGATGCGCCCTGCTCAGGGGAAGGCGTGGTGCGTAAAGATCCGGATGCCATGAGCAACTGGTCGCCAGAAAGCGTAACCAGCATCGCGCAAACCCAATGGGAACTGATCGACAGCGCCTTCCACGCCCTGGCCCCCGGCGGCGTGATGGTTTACTCCACCTGCACGCTGAATGCCCAGGAAAATCAACAGGTGGTACATCAACTGTTGGCAACCTATGGCGACGCCGTCAGCGTTGAGCCGCTGGGCAACCTGTTCCCACAAGCGCAACTGGCCCTCACTCCAGAAGGCTTCCTGCACGTCTTCCCACAGATTTATGACAGTGAAGGCTTCTTCGTCGCCCGGCTACGCAAAAATCACAGCGTTCCGGCCTTGGCCAAACCGAGCTATAAGCTGGGCAAGTTCCCTTTCGCCCCACTTTCGGCCCAGGAGTCCTCGCTGGTGGCGCAGGCAGCTGCAGCCTCGGGTTTAGTCTGGGATGAAACCAGTAAATTATGGGCGCGGGATAAAGAAATCTGGCTGTTCCCCGCCGCGCTGGAGCCTTTAGTCAGCAAAGTGCGTTTTTCACGCATTGGCCTTAAGTTGGCGGAACGCTTCCCAAAAGGGTTCCGCTGGCAGCATGAGGCGGTGATCGCCTTGGCTGCCAGTGGCAACCCACAGACTTTTGAGCTCGATGCAGCACTGGCCCAGGAGTGGTTTCATGGCCGCGATCTCTACCCCTCGCAACCCCCACAGAGCAATGAGTGTATCGTCACTTATCAGCATCAGCCGCTAGGGTTGGCCAAACTGATCGGCAGCCGGATTAAAAACAGTCTGCCCCGCGAACTGGTGCGCGACGGAGTGCTGGATTTTCATCAATAACGTCTAATAGGCGACGGTAACCGTTACAGTGTCACTATAGCTCCCCGCTGGCTGGTTGTTTTGCGACAGGTTAACCGAGGCGGTATAGGGAAAGGATTGCGAGGTGCCCGTGCCCGTCGCGTTGCTATTGGTGGCGGCGGTCCAAACGGTGCTATCTCCCTTGAAAAGCTGATACTGAATATAGCTGGTGGTGCCGTTTACCGTAGACGCCATTTGCCGGTATTGCCCCGAACTGGCGACGCTGCTGGTCAGGTTGACCGAATAGCTGGCGTTGAGGGTGCAACGTACGCTGAGGGTATTGGAAACTACCGTAGTGAGGCCAGACGGCAACGCCGCGCTACCGAACCCGACATTTGGCGCGCTGTCGATATAGCAATAGTTGCTGACAACCAGCGACAGGTTGATATAGGAACCCGTCGGGATACTACCGGTGTCTGCAAGACATAGCAGTGTCCCAATTGCCACCGAGCAGATGTTCCAGGTCCAGGCAATCGGAATGGTATCGGTATAAGTGCCAGCGGCCAGATTGGAGTTCATTTGTGGCCGGATAAAAATCGGCAGCGTGCTGCTTGGCCCGGTAAACAGGCCTAATAAACCCAGTGCGGTGGTACTGCTCCAGGTGATGACACTGCCCTGATTATACAGGGTGCTGCAGCCGCCATCCTGGCACAGGCTATAAGGCAGATACTGGCCAGTTGCCGCACTGTATAAGCGGGGCTGGGTTCCGTTGGGATGTAAAGTCGAGCCGATGGTTGCAGTGATGGTGTTAGTGCCACCAATATTGAGCAACCCACCGGTGCATTTAAGCCCGCTACTGACAGAGGTGGTTAACGGGGTACTGCTGACATCAAAGGAATTTTGCGTGCCCAGGCTGCCCGCGGTTGCAGGGGCGGTGCAGCCCGCCCAACCGAATGGCATTACGCCCACTAACAGCAGCAATGCCAATCCTGCTCGCATCCATCGTAATCGCATAATCATGATTTTTTCTCTTCGGCACTGCCTTGGCAGACCAGCGGCCCGACCTGTTCAATGCTGTGATAATTGGGGTTCAGGTCGAAATCCACACGGCACATTGAGCGGTCGTCCTGCTGAATACTTAACTGGCCGTGGGATTGTAAATGTGAGAAGTACACCAGCCCGTCATAGCCGACGACAGTGGTTTGTTGCGTGGTCTGTTCCGTGACCAACGTGCCCAATTTCAGCGGTTGCCCAGTGCTGTCATGCAACGTGATATTGGCCGAGAGGACTTTTTGTACCGGGAATTTCACCACCATCCCGCTGCCTTGCTTAACGGCAATGCGATTGTTGACCTGGTTGGCCACCACGTCCGCCGGTAACGGCAGCGTGTCGATCTCAACCTTGGCCGGATAGTACGAACTGATCGACGGGATCAGCAGGTGCCCGTTGCTGTCGGTGGTGCCCATCTTCTGATTCTCATACAGCACCGAAACCCCGGCATAATTATCGGTATCCACCACGATAAACGCGTCGTTGATCTTGTCCGACAGGAACCAGGAGTTGGCCATAAACACCACTGAGCCGCTCAGGTCTGCCCAGTTGGTATATTCCCCTTGTGGGCCGAAGATGCCGCCTTGCAGCGTGGCATAGCGGGTTTTCCAGGTGACATCGGCCTGTTGATAGGCATCGCCACCACCGCTGTAAGCCAGGTTCCAGCCCATACCGCCATCCGTAGGTGCCGCCTTACTGGCCCCCACCTGTTGCTGATAATGCCCATTATTGTTACGTGCCAACCCGGCATTGAGACTGATATCACTGCCCAGTGGAATAATGAATTGCAGCTGCGCACTGTAACCGTTATCCCCCAACGTTTTGTTGAGTGAGACAAACATGCTGCTCTGGCCCCACAGGGCACGGCTGTAAGAGAAGTTAACCAGGCGGGTATGCGAGTTGTCATAGGCCTGCACGTCGTAATAACCCAAGCCCAAGGTGCCATTGTTTGAGCCAAACGGCGAAGCGCTGAAGGTGGCCTGGTCGGATTTACGGCTCAGGCGGGTATTACTGGTGTAAGAAGTGAGATCCTGATAACCCACGGTGCGCGAGGCCCGCTGTGCCGAAAAGCTAAATAGCGTCGAATTATAGGAGTAGCCCAAAGTGTACTGGCTACCATCCTTTTTATCCGTCACGTTAGTGCCCAGCGGATTATCAATATCCTGATTGGGATCGGGCATACCTGGCGTATTCGGCCGGACAATCTGGTCGTTCACCACGTCGCTGGTCGCCACCGGCGGATGATTAGCCTTGCTCTGGCTGCCAGACAGGCTCAGCGTCCCCCAGGTTCCCACCGCGATATCGGCCCCTAACCCGCCGAGTGCCAGCCCTTGCGTGGCCTCGGTGTGTCCGGACAGCGTCAGATAATTACTCAGCCCGTAGCGGTAAATCCCGCTGAAAGCCGCGTCGGAATAGTCACCATTGGAGATGCCATAATCCTGGCGCACTGCGCCAAGGGACACATCAAAGTCGCTCAGGTTTTTACGCAACAGGGTGTTGGACACATAAAACGGCACCGTGGTCGATACCTGGCGCCCGACCGCATCGGTGGTGACGATTGTCGCTTCACCGGCACCGTTGATATAAGGCACATTGGTGAGGGTAAACGGCCCGGAGTTAAGATTATTGCTGCTGGCCTTAAAACCATTGAGAAACAAGTCAACGGTGCTGGGGACCGCAGCTGTACCGCTATATTGCAACAGCGGATAGGTCACCAGATCCGGGCGCAGGGCAAAATTGCGGCTGATGCGTAATCCTCCCATGCGGGCCGAATTACTCCAGGTTAGCGAGTTGCTGACAAAATCCCCAAGCTGATAGCTGATCAGATCTTGCTCATCGCTATAACGCCAGAACGTATCGTAGCGCAGATAGCGGTCTTGTACGGCACTGCCGCCCTCGCCCGATACGGTGTCGATATTGTAGCGATAGGTCCCAGAGTTACTGATAAACCCCAGGTTGCTGAACAAACGCTGCTCCATCCAGGTGGCAACCGATCTGGAGCCTTCGTGGGGATCGGTATAATAGGAATCGTAGTTTAGCAGCAGACCGGTGCTGCTTTGCGCCACCGTGTAATTCATCAGGTTGCCGCCGCCGACGTCCTGTTTTGGCAACCAGGCATCCGGTACCTGCAAGATCAGTTGCTGGGCGGAAGAATCATATTTCACCTTCACCCCAGGCAGATCCTCGACCTTAATCAACCCTTGTTGACCATTGGTATGCACGTGGTTTTTAGCCAGCACCCCCGCCTCCACGTAATACGCATTGTCTCGATAGGTCACGGGAACCACCTGCCCGTCGCTCTGGCCATTGACGACCAGGGTCAGGTAGAACATGGCATTGGTGATCACCGGTGCCGCACGCGGAGCATCGGGTAATGATGAGTATTCCTGTGCCTGAACGTTGAAGGTACTCAGGCAAAGCAGGCACAGGCCGCCCCGGTAATACAGCGGATACTGATGACCGGGACGGACAATGGCTCGGATCGACATTCGCAGCGCGTCCTGACGCTATTCGCCGCGCGCAATGACAATAGGCTTGGTGTTATCGGCAATCTGGGCATTGAGCTGCCCACCAGGACTAACCCCGGCAGGAACCGGCCAGCGCATTGACTGGCCCGGCAACACGTAGCCCATAAAGCCCGCGTTCATGGTTTTCACACCCTGCAGCTGGTTACCAGGCTGAGACCAGAACACATTGCTCAACCGCGCATGTACGATGCCGCTATTGCGGACCTGCAAATAGGTTTTTCCGCCATCATTAACCGTGCTCCATTGCAGCACTGGGCGCGTCGCCGTAGCCGCATCGCGTTTGATATCGCTCCGTTCGTTGGTCCACAAGCCACCACCATCCATAAACAGCGGCAGCAGATAGCGCATCTGTAATTGCAGCCCTACTACCGCTTTGCTTTGCCCCCCGGCAGCGCCATTGATCGGCGACGGGATTTCATCAACGATGATACGGTAGGCTTGCTCGGTATTGGCCGGTACCGGCGTATTGCGGATCAGCCTGATCAGTTGGCGTTGCCCCGGCGGTACGGTGGCAAACGGTGGGCTGGCGACCACGTTATTCTGATCGGCATAGCGCTCGTTAAAATTTTCCTGTTTCCACGCCAGCACCCGCACCTGTAAAGAGACGGGCTCTGCCCCTCTGTTTTCTAGCCATAAGGCGGAACCATTCTGATCGGATTCAATGATTTGATACACCGGCCAGACCAGCACCGAGCTGGCGGCTTGTGCAGCCATTGAAGAACACATTGTGTAACTCAGTAATGCGGCGCTGATAATACGGCTAAACAAGGTCGACATGGCTCATATCCTGATGATTCAATAAGTTAATGTTACGGTGACCGTATCGGTATAAGTTCCTGCCGAAGGCAGTGTGGTCACGGCGTATAAACGGGCATAAACCGGGTAGGTTTGTGTGGTACTGGGAAAGCTGGGGATAGACACTGCCAATGCGCCATTACCCCAGACCTGACTACGGTTGGCATCACGAAACAGCTGATAACCCAGCGTGTCGCTATTAGCACTGTTTTGCATGAAACGACGGGTGGCATTGCCCCCGTGGGTACCGTAATCCATGGCAATAGTGACCGTCGCTCCCGGCGTACAGGTCACCACCACCGAACCGGCACCCACGGTGCTCACTGTATCGACATTACTGGCGATGGTCGTCATGGTGCCGAAATTGATGGTACCGAGGTTGGAAGTGGGGCTGGAAAGTGAGCTGCCAAAAGCACAGCCGTTGGTCAGAGTTGCCGTTACGGTAAAGGTCTTGGTGGTTGGCGTGGCGGCACGTAGCGCACCACACATCATCAACGGCAGCAGGATCAAAGAGAAATAGCGCATCAATGGCCCCCGCTACCAGGACACGGTGACATTCACCGTGTCCAGATAAACACCGGCAGCCGGCGTGGTTTGCGCCGGGACACGACCATAGACGGTGTGCCACTGATCGGCACCGTTGCCGGTGTCACTCAGCCCGGTGGTATTATCCCAAATCGTCCCCCCGGGTTGGTTGGTGTAAAGGTTGTAGAGCACGCTAGCCGAACTGTTGGTGGTATTCACCATTTTGCGATTCGTGACCACGCCGCTGCTGCCTCCATCCAGCAAGATTTTATAACTCAGCCCACTGACGCATTTGACACGGATCGAGCCCGCCAACTGGGCGCTGGTCGCGTTGATCACATTGCTCAGAGCGGCAAAACTGCCGAAATTCATCGTGCCAAAGCTGGTGTTGCCAGACGTCGTCGTTCCCGCTTCACAGGCGGGCTGCAACGTGGCCGCAATGCCGATCGTCGCCGCCTGACCTAAGGGAATGTGGAGCAGAAAAGACTGCGACAAGATCGCTGGCAACAGCAGCAATACCTTGATCCCCATGCTCGTTCCTTCCCGTATAAAAAACCGGCCAGGAGCAGACTCGCCCCCGGCGCAATAACAGCCTTACCAGGAAAGCGTGGCGACAACGGTATCGTTATAGGTTCCTGCTGCCGGAGAGGTACTGAGCTGGTCGCCAGGTAATACGCGGCCATAAATCGGGATATTTTGTGCGGTCGTGCCCGTCGTCAAGGCTATCGGCGTATTGATGGCGATTTCCGTGGTACGTGCACTATCTGAATAGAGACGATAAGGGATGGTGTCGCCACCGGAGCTCATAGCGCGCAGCGCTCCCGTTGCCGCCAGACCGCCATTAAGCGACAGCGTCGGGCTAAGGCCAGTGCTGCAAGTGATGGTGACCGCGCTGGTACCATCAGAGCCAAACACCGTACCGTTGATTACGCTGGTCAGATCGGAGTAACTACCAAAGTTCAAGGTCCCCCATTGGTTGGTGCCACCGGTCGCGCCGCCATTGCCCACGGTACAGCCGCTACCGATCGTCAGTTGAATACCGACTTGCCCTGTCAAGGTCCCCGCAGCCTGTACACCGGAGGTCAACGCCAAGGTTGCAGCAGCCAGCAAGGCCAGTAATAAACTCTTTTTTTCGCCCATGATAACTCCCAATAACAACTTACACCGATGTGTATTCATGCAACCAGGTTGCGTATGGAAATTCTCTGGTGGACTCACGCACTGCCAAAAACTGCCAAAGATGACGCTCAAGCCGGGTTCTGATTTTTTGCAAGGGAACCCTGACGGTAACAGCCTGATGAAACAGGCTATCGAGGTTAAATATAGATTAATAAATTTAGCTTAAGCGGAATTTATCTACTTTAAGTCAAATAAGAATAAAAAACCGTTTTTCAAATTATTAACAAATTTTACTCCAGTAAATCACGCCATAGCTCGACTTTAAAATGGTTAAGAGGTGCGATAGTGAGTAACGTTAATATTTATCGTGGCAACTAAGTGACCCTTGACGGTTGGGGTGAGTGCCTAGAGCAGCGCCCAGCGGGCCGATGGCATCTTTTTTTGTGACTTTTTCGCCCCTTTGTCTATGCTTAGTGGGTGGTCGCAACTGGTCACACCTCATACCACTAGTTTCAGCAAGGAGTTCCAATGGGCAAAACCGTCGTGAAAATAGGCAGCTTCGAGGTTGATGACGCGCATTTAACGCCAGCATCTGAACACGCCGAAGGGAAAAGCACTCTGGCGATCCCCTGCAAATCAGACCCCGACCTGTGCATGCAACTGGACGGTTGGGACGAGCACACCAGTATTCCGGCTATGCTGGATGGCCAACAGTCGCTGCTGTACAAACAGCATTACGATCGACATGCGGATGCCTGGGTGATGCGGCTGGAGTAGAGAGGTTCAGGAGAAAGGACGCGCCGTGTTCCCATTGGGCACGGCACGTTGTGTTATGCGATGGCGATACCACGCCCGGCAAAGAAACGGCCGAAATCCGCCAGTGACATTGTCACCTTCTGGCGGCTGGCGAGGCTGTCACCGGAAGGATTATGAAAGGTAACGCTATGCCGATCGGCAGCAAACACCAACACCAGATGCCCACCCCGGGATGGCGGTTGTGACGCTGGTTGCCGGATATTCGGATGCACCGAGGCGATAAAATAGCGGTGCTGCTCCAGCAACGGCGGCAACTGATGTTCATCGAGATTGACTCGCACCTCTGCCGTTAGCGCAAACTGTTCACGCACAAACACCACAAAGGGTGCATAAATCAGCCCTTTTATCCGTTCGCCGTCACGCACATAGGCCCCGTAAGGCAAGCTGCGGCGTGCCAGCTCCAGCAATGGCGGTGCCGTGCCGTCCCGGTGCGTCAGCACCATTTTCAGACAGGCCATGCCGCACACGTGGTTGGCCCACTCGACATATTCCGCCGGGCTGGCCGCCCCGCTCTGCACCCAGTTGGCATCATCCGCCAACGTGGCACGCCCGGCAATCAGATCGGCAGCCAGCTCTGGCGTCGCCCATTGGCACACGTAGGGCACTTCAGGCTGTGACATCACTCAGAACTTTTCGATAACCTTGAAATGCATCAACACCAGCGTCATATCCGGTGAGAACAGTTCATACTCTTCAAAGAAGCGTTTATGCTCTTTGCGCCAGTAATCCAGCGAGCGATCGCCTTCACCTTCCGCCAGGGCATGAGCCGCATCCACCTGCTCATAGGTGCTCATATCCACCTTCGTCAGCTCAATGGCGCACACCGGCTCATTCTTGCCGTCCACCACCACAAAGACATCGCCAGGCTGTGGAATACCTTCACCATCCAGATTGGAGCAGGTGGCGGTCTTGACGCCATCCAGCACCAGCTTCACCAACTCATCCGCCTGCTGTTCGGTATCACCAAACGCCCAACGTTCTACATTTTCATACTTTTCAGGAATGGCCATTGCTTTACCTTTATTGATTGAGTCACAGGTGCTCAGGCAATATTACACCGTATTCCCTCACGTCTGCATCCATCACGTTGCCGCTCCACCTCGCAGCCCCTGCTTTTTACCTGACTTTACGGTAAAGTTCTGTGCGTATCGCAGCGCAGCATTCATACTGTGGATCAACACGTCCTCAATGGCAGCCAATCTGCCAGGGCAATAAAATGAATCAGGCAGAGCAAGATCCCGATGACACCTTCAGTGATTTACTGAAAATCATCACAGTTATAGCCATCACCCTTATCGCTCTGGGTAGTTGGTACCTCTGCGTCTAAAGGAAAATAAGGAATCCCGACTTGCCAACCAAGCGTATGCGTACCAAACACTGGAAAATGTTTGTGATCCTGGTGCTGATCTGTCTGGCCCTGCTGTTATTGCGCTGGGCGGCTATCGTCTTCGGTTAACCCTGCGTTTTGTTAGCCGCCTCTCCCGCTCGGGTAGGAGGCGCTTTGGCCACCGACTCCAGCAGTTCACGCAGATAGGCGATGCGGGCCTCCCCCTGTGGTAGCCACCAACGGCACCAACGATTTTTCACTTCGGCATGTCGGCTAAGTTGATAATAAGCCGCTAATTGTTCGACCAGTTTCATGGTTTCGCCCCCCTCATTGATTTGACAAAACCAGTATTGAATATAAAAACCAGAAGAAACACTGATGGGATGATTTTTATACTTCCGGTTTTATTTTCTCTGTGGCCTGGCAGGTAGCGCAGCCGGTTGGCAACTGCTACATTGAGCAAAAATCACCCAGCCGAGGTTAGCGATGAAGTTCTCGGAACAGGAGATCAAACCAGTATGGGATGAGGTTGCCCGATTGATTGGCGACAGCGTGATGCAGTTGCGTCATCGCGGAGAGGAATTATCGGTGGAGAGCCTGTCCAAGCAGTTGGCGCAGCATTTGGCGGAAAGCCACGATATTGAGCAGCGCATCCTGATCGGTGCGGCGATCAACATGCTGAAAGAGGGAAAGTGAATCGCCAACCGAAATGGTTGGCGATCCTGTAAGAGCCCAAGGTATGCAAGCCCGGCCTCTCTTAGTGCTATATTCTCACGTCAGCCTTGGCAGAGTAATCGGAATAGTCCAGATTGGCGACAAAGAATACGCGGGTACGGCCTACAGCGCCCCTACAACAGCGTGGCAGGCACGATATCGGCCCATAGGGCCCGCGCATCATTGCCCTGAGCCACCAGCCGTAGCGGGCCATTCCCTGGTAGCCACCAGCAACCCTGGCGTGCGGCCAGCAAGCTGCCGTCTGGCAACTGCCATTGCCCTCGCAGCACATACAGCACACCGGCATGTTGTAACGATAACCCGATGGTCTCAGCAATGCGTTGCACATGCGCCTGGTAGTGGCCACGCCGCGTCATGATGTTGAAATCCTGGCTGCTGCCGCCTAATAATCTGGCCTCTAGCGCCACATCCCCGGAGAAGGCAAAAGGCTCACCGATGCGCTGCAACTGGTGGTCGATCAGGCCTTCGCTGTACAAATGTACGCCATCGCCTTCCAGCAAAGTAATGGAACGATCAATGCCGTTGAAGGCCGAGAAAGGCCCATCCTGCGCGATGGTGGCAATGCTGGCACGCCAGCCGAATTCGGCGTTGCCCGGCGGTTGGCTGGTAATTTCGCGCGTTTCTCCACCGCCATTACGCCACGGGCTCACCGGCAGATCGGCAAAATCGAAACGGTTCAGTTTCATCACGCCTCCTGTTGGAAAGTTTTCAGCACCTGTAGGAATTCAGCGCTGCTTTGCTGTTGCAACGCGTGACGCCCCTGCTCAATCACCTGTCGGCCGGCAACAAATACGTCGCGGATCTGTTCTTTCCCCCCGGCAAACAACCAGCGGTTGAGGATAGAAGCATCAGGCGCAGATGCCAGATACGGGTCGTCACCATCCAGCACCAACCAGTCCGCACGATAGCCTACCGCCAGTTTGCCAATTGCCGTACCACAGGCCTGAGCGCCGCCCCGTAATGCCTGTTGATAAAGCACGTCTGCTACAGCGGGTTGCTCTGGCGTGGTCAGGCGGTTACGGCGCTGATCGCGCAGCCGCTGCCCATACTCAAACCAGCGTAACTCTTCCACCACGTTTAGGGAAACGTGGCTGTCCGAACCGATCCCCCAGCGCCCCTGGTGATGCAGGTAACTGTCGCCGGGGAAAATGCCGTCACCCAGATTGGCCTCTGTGGTCGGGCATAATCCGGCTACCGCTTTACTCCGAGCCAGTTGTTCAAGCTCTTCACGATCCAGATGAGTGGCATGCACCAGACACCAGCGGCTATCTACCGGTAAATGTTCATACAGCCAGGCCACCGGGCGTTGACCGCTCCAGGCCAGGCAGTCGTTAACCTCTTTTTGCTGCTCGGCGATATGAATATGTACCGGCAAGGTCTGGTCGGAGGCCGCCAGGATCTGCTGCATCTGCCCCAGTTCAACCGCCCGCAGCGAATGGAAACATAACCCCTGATTCTGCAATGGCTGACCTGCCAGTTGACGAGCTATCACCTGTTGCTGTTCGAGGTAGCTCTCCGCACTCTGAATAAAGCGCCGTTGCCCCGCTTGCGCAGGTTGGGCACCAAACCCGGCGTAGCTGTAGAGCACCGGCAATAGGGTCATGCCAATGCCTGCCTGAAGCGCTGCCTCGCTGAGACGCCCGGTCATCTCGCCCCGGTCGGCGTAGGCTTTTCCTTCCGGTGTGTGATGCAGGTAATGGAACTCGGCAACCTGGGTATAGCCGCCCTTGAGCATTTCGATATACAGTTGACGGGCGATAACCCCAACCTGCTCCGGGGTTAAGCGCTGGACCAGGCGATACATCAGATCGCGCCAGGTCCAGAAGCTGTCTTGTGGGTTGCCCGCTACCTCTGCCAGCCCGGCCATCGCGCGCTGGAAGGCATGAGAGTGCAGGTTCGGCATGCCCGGCACCACGTCGCCGTGCAGGTGCAGGCAACCGTCTGAGTCAGCATTTGGTGTCACTTGGGCCAATTGGCCGTGAGCGTCGACTTCGAGCCGTACGTTATGGGCCCAACCGGTCGGAAGCAGTGCGCGAGAGGCAAAATAAGCAGGCATAGCAGTATTCCAAAGTAGGTGTAACGGCTAAGAACGCACGACTGTCAGGCCGCGCAGGTAAAAAATTTGTAAACCAGTTTCATTCATCTGGTGAACGGACGCTTACTTGTATATACATATACATATCTTCAACATCAACAGTAAACTGGTGTTATTATTTTTTTATTTGACGAGGTTAACGTCGTGGTAGATCAACAGACCGTGTTGCAGCTGGCTGCAGCAATGAGCGAAACCCCCGCCCCGATCTATCAACGGGTCAAACAGGCCATCGTAAGCCAAATCCGTGCGGGCCACTGGCAGCCGCACCAACGCGTTCCCTCGGAAAGTGAACTGGTCAGCGAGCTGGGCGTCAGCCGCATGACCATCAACCGGGCCTTGCGTGAATTGACCAGCGAGGGCTTTTTGATCCGCATGCAGGGCGTTGGCACCTTCGTGGCCGAGGCCAAGGCACATACCGCGCTGTTGGAAGTGCATAATATCGCCGATGAGATCGCCGCCCGTGGGCACCGCCACAGCAGCAAAATTTTGCAACTGACCGCCCGCCCGGCCAGCGCAGAGGAGGCGACGGCATTGGGGATCCCGCCGGGCCAGCAGTTGTTCTACTCGCAGATTGTGCATTATGAAAATGATGTGCCGGTGCAGGTGGAAGATCGCTGCGTCAACCCGCTGGCCGCCCCCGATTATATGAAGCAGGATTTCGATCGGGTCACGCCCTATATTTACCTTACCCAGTCCGCTCCGCTGACCGCAGGTGAACATATCGTCGAAGCCGTGGTGCCAACCAAGCAGGAGCGCGAACTGCTGCAATTGGAAGACCACGAGCCAGGCCTGCTGATCCATCGTCGCACCTGGTCTGGCAAAATGGTGGTGACTTCTGCGCGCCTGCTCTATCCAGGCAGCCGCTATCAGCTGTTTGGCCGTTTTATCAATCAGGTTTAATTTCGACAGAGCGTGCTACCCAGTGGGCGCAGCGTAAAGCGCCCCTACGGTCGAATCCAATGACGTTCAACCCTGCCTTTTTCGCGTTTCATCACATCTCGGTAACAAATTTTTATCCCCTCTCTTGTCGCAGCCCGGCGAATGCGCTAGGTTGTTTTTAATTGTATATACAACCATGTGGGAGCGGGAACACCATGACGTCTGAGATCCACTGCGACAGCCTGTGGCACGGGGCCGATATCGTCACCATGCGTGACGGCAAGTATCACATCATCAGCAACGGCGCGATCGCCGTACGCGCAGGCAAGATTGTCTGGATGGGTGAACAGGCCGCCATGCCTGCCTTGGCCGCGACCAAAACGGTGAAGCTTGACGGTGGCATCATCACTCCTGGCCTGGTGGATTGCCATACCCATCTGGTGTTTGGCGGCAACCGCAGCGGCGAGTTTGAGCAACGTTTGAACGGGGTGAGCTACGCAGAGATTGCCGCTCAGGGCGGAGGCATTATCTCCACGGTCAAGGCCACGCGCGATGCACAAGAAGAGTTGTTGCTGGAACAAGCACTGTTCCGCCTACGGCCATTGCTGGCCGAGGGTGTCACCTGCGTAGAAATCAAATCCGGCTACGGCTTAACGCTGGCAAGCGAGTTGAAAATGCTACGCGTGGCGCGTCGTCTGGCAGAAATATTACCTGTCGAAGTGAAAACCACCTGTCTGGCCGCTCATGCCCTGCCACCGGAATATGCCGGACGCAGCGACGACTATATCGACCTGGTGTGCAATACCATCATCCCTGAAGCCGCAGCGGCAGGCCTGGCAGATGCAGTAGATGCGTTTTGCGAACATCTGGCCTTCTCCCCTGAGCAGGTTGAGAGGGTTTTCGCGGCCGCTGAGCTTGCTGGCCTGCCGGTAAAACTTCACGCGGAGCAGCTTTCGGCGCTCGGCGGTAGCGCATTGGCGGCACGGCATCATGCCCTTTCCGCCGATCACCTGGAATATGCCACCGAACAAGATGCGATAGCGATGGCGGCAGCCGGAACCGTCGCGGTGCTGTTGCCGGGCGCCTACTACCTGTTACGCGAAACGCAGTGCCCACCGGTTGAGCTGTTCCGCAAACACGGCGTTGCAATGGCTATTGCCAGCGATGCCAACCCAGGCACCTCACCCGCACTATCGCTGCGTCTGATGATTAATATGGCTTGCACCCTGTTCCGTCTCACACCGGAAGAAGCGCTGGCAGGCGTAACGCTGCATGCCGCCAAGGCTCTGGGCCTGCAGGAAACCCACGGCTCACTGGAAGTGGGCAAAGTGGCCGATTTTGTTCACTGGCCGCTGGCACGCCCGGCAGAGCTGGCTTACTGGTTGGGCGGCCAACTGCCCTGCACGGTGATTTTCCGAGGAGAAGTCCGTAAATGATGATTCGCGATCCTTTCGAGTTCCAGAGCGGCCAACTGCCGCTGTTGATCAGTATTCCCCATGCCGGTACCCGCTTGACGCCAGCGGTTGAGAAAGGGCTAACCGATGAGGCCCGTCCCCTGCAGGATACCGACTGGCATATCCCACGGCTGTACGATTTTGCCCGTGCCATGGGTGCCAGCATCCTGGTGGGTAACTATTCGCGCCTGGTGATTGACCTCAACCGCCCAGCAGATGACAAACCGCTCTACACCACTGCCACCACCGGTCTGTTTCCGGATGTGTTGTTCGATGGCCGCCCCAGTTTTCTGCCGGACGCCGCCCCTTCGGACGAAGAAAGGGCCGGATACCTGCAAAACATCTGGCAACCCTACCATCAGCAACTACAAAATGAGCTGGCACGGCTAAAAGCCCAACACGGTTACGCCTTACTGTTTGACGCCCACTCGATCGCCTCCGTGATACCGCGCCTGTTCGACGGTAAGCTACCCGATCTCAACTTGGGCACCAACGGGGGGGAAAGCTGCCCAGCCTCACTGAGTGACAGGCTGGTCACCTGCTGTCAGCAGCAGCAACAGTTCAGCCACGTGCTCAACGGACGCTTTAAAGGGGGCTACATTACCCGTGCCTATGGTCAACCGCAGGAACACCAGCACGCGGTGCAGTTGGAGCTGGCGCAGGTGAACTATATGTCCGAGCAGACATTTGAATTTGATGCCGCCCGTGCCGCACCTTTACAACGCCTGTTACAGCAGATGATAGAAAGCATGCTGGTCTGGGGCGAGCAACAACGCTAATCCGCCACAACTCCGGTGCCGCTATCGCGCCGGAGTCAACCTTGCCCTCACCGTTGTCCCCTCCTGTCTTTTCACGCCCTTCCATGACGATTTGCGCACTGCATCCCAATTTTGATGGAAAGGTTGCCCACTGGTCTGAACAGCGCACAAAACAGCGGCCCGTGACTTTTGCCTTGCGCCACAATTGGGCCTCTTTCATCCCATGCCCACCCGTTGCAGGCCAGAGATCAGGGATTGAAAGACCACCCTTGCCATACCCGCCATCCACTTCTTTATCGTGGCTGTGGTAGACACGCGTGTGTAGTCGGCCACGGTGATGTGTGGCGTTCGTTATCTCAGGAGGAAACTATGTCTGACACCCCGCTAAACTGGCGCGCCGCACAGGCAGCCGCCGCTCAACTGTTGGCAGGCTGGCAAACCGCAGGCCAACCCGGTGGGGCTATCACCCTGTTTGACAAAGATATTACCCAGGCGGTGGTGTGTGCTGGGCTGGCCGATCTGGCACGCCGCGATCCTTTCACTGCCGATACCGTGGTGCGCTATGCCTCCATCACCAAACATATTTTTGCCGCCCTGGCGCTCAATGCCACCGATAACGCCCTGCAGCTCAACGATCGCCTTGGCAGTCTACTGCCTGAATTGCAGGGGCAATTGGCGGAGGTGACGGTAGGCCAGGCTTTGGACATGACCAGCGGGCTACCCGATATTCGGCAAACGTTGGGGCTGCTTGGCGTCTCAGTCAACACCGTCAGTGAGGCTCAGCCGGTGATGGAGTTTATCCATGGTTTAACCCGGCTCAACTACCCGGCAGGGAGTGAGATCACCTACACCAATACCGGCTACCGTCTGGTAGAGGCGGCGTTGAAGACTAAAGGATACGCCTTTGATGATCTGGTTCAGCAGCATCTGGCCCGCCCTCTGGATGTACAACTACAAGCCCCCGAAAGCTGGTTTGATGTGGTGCCTGGGCTCGCTCCCGGCTATTGGCATACGGCCAACGGTTGGCAGCAGACCAGCGCCGGTTTGCATCTCTCCGCCTCTGGTAGCCTGACAGGGAGCGCCAACGGCCTCACCCGCTGGTTGCAATGCCTGCTGGCCAATAGCGGCCCTGGCAAAGGGGTTCTGACGCAGCTAAGTGCCCCGTGTCACCTCAGCCACGGCCAAATCAGCCATTACGGACTAGGGCTGGCACAAACGCCGCTTGGCAGCCAGACATTGCTGGGCCATGGCGGTTCTCATGCCGGTTATAAGACCTATTTTCTGCTAGCACCAGACCGGCAAGCCGGTGCCCTGCTGGTCGCCAATCGTGAAGATTGTGACAGCTTTGCCATCATTTTACAGGTGATGGCGGCGCTGCTGAATGAACCGCTCCCCCAACGCAGCACGGCGATCCCAGATGGCATCTACGCCACCCGGGCGGAACCCTATTGGTTGGAAGTTAAAGGGGGCAACGTGGCTTATCTGGGCACCAACGAACCGCTGTATCAAAGTGAAGACGGTTATGCGGTATCACTCTCGGCCCATCAGCCAATGCGCCTTAAGTGGACGGGTGAGGCCGTAGAAGGTGAAGTGGGCCACGTTGCACGCCGCTTTTTGCCGGTGGCTAGCGAACCGCTTTGTCTCAAGCAGGTTCAAGGGCACTGGTATCATCCACAATACCGCACCGCGTTCGAAATTTGCGGCAACCAGATCCACATTGGGGTCGGCCCGGCGGTACAAACCGGCACCCTGAGTTCGCTGGGGGATGGGAGGATATTGGTTGAAAGCAACGATGGGCCCAACCTGAATCGTTTTTGTCTGTATTTCCGCGGTTATCAGGTCGATCTGATCGCCAGCCGCAGCCGGGTACTCACGTTCAAAAAGAACATCAGCGCCCGCACGTAAAGGTTCGCCATGCACTTAGGGGCGCCGCATGCTGCGCCCGCCTAACAGCGTGAGTATCATTCACACAAATTATTAAAAAATAGATCGTGGCCATCAGACAAAACATTGTTCACGCTCAAAACTACTCATGATATCCGAGGAAATGCCGTAGATTTTTCTTGCGGCAAAATAAGCCATCCAGTAATTTTAGTGGGCCACAAAAATGAGTAAACCTGCTCTTTTTCGTTGCACCTCAAAACACATCTTATGTCATCGATAAATGATACTACTCAATTTCCCGCCATTCCGTGCGGGAATTCTTTTACTACTTTTCACTACTATAACGCGGCTTTTTAGTCTTTTTTGTTGCTGTTTTGTTGCGAATAATTTACCTTTAGGCTTTGAAAAGCTCAACCACTCAACGTGGCGAAAGCGCTATTTCTGGGCGTTTAGGAGTTATATCCATGCACATGACGTTGATGGAGTACATCCAGCTGCACTTCAATGGTGATATTTATCGCTATGCGCAATTTGAAGGTGTCAGCCGTGAGCAAATCCTCAAGTGGATCGACAATGAGTGCTACGTTATCAAGGGCAAATTGGTTATGCCGGTTAAACATTTACCCGCAGAAAGTTACCTGAGATGATGATAAAAAAACCCCGCCAGTGCGGGGTTTCCTGTTTTTGATACCACGAAAAATCAGAAGTTATAACCGGCAACCAGGTAGTAACCCCAGCCGGTAGACTTGATTGGCCCCTGCGGCGTACCGATGTCCACCCCATCATTCCATTGGCCACCGTTATGGAAGTAACGTGCCACGAAGGAGTAATGCCAGTGATCGTAGTTCAGCGCCAAAATGTGGCTGGAGGCGATAGAGTTGCTGGTACGTGCCTGACGGCCATCCACCACGAAGTTGTCGCTGCCCAGATCGGAATCAAAGTCAAAGTTGGTGAAACCGATATAGCTCAGGTTGCCGCCCCACATTTCGGTCAACGGCACGAAGTATTTCACCTTGAAGCGATAGCCGTCCCAGCTGTTCTCGTTGGATGCGCCATAGTTCTGCCATTGGTATTTGGCATAAATGTTCATCGACAGGCTCATCGGCAGACCGGTTTCGATATCGGTGCCCAGACCCATATACCAGGTGCTTTGACGGGAGGCGTCGTTACGCCCCATGTCGTAAATATAGTTGTTGGCAAAATACCACTCTTTGAACGGCCCAAAGCCCAGGTTGGTGCCGGTCAGTTTATCGATGGAGAAGCGCGGTTCGATCTCCATAAACAGCGGTGAGCCTTTGTCCCAGATACCACGGTTTGGCGTGTTACCGGTGCCGAAGAACTTTGGCACGTCCACGTAGCCATAGAAATCCAGCCAGTCTTTCTTGGCAAAGGCTTCATACTCCAGATACACGTCATTGTTCAGCTGCGGCCCGAAGCGGGTATGGTAGCTGCCTACTACGTTGACACTCTGATGCCACCAGTCTGAAAGATACTGGCTGTCTTTGCTTTCTGCCGCCATGGAAGCGGGGCTGAAAGACGCGGAGAGAAGCACACCTGCTGCGAGAGCTATTTTCTTCATTTTATTACCACATGCTGAGTGGGCCAATTCCCTGCCCGTTGGAATGATATGTGTCTGGCGACGCCTGCTGTAAACAAACGGTTACCTATTGCCGGTTGCCGTGCGCATTATAGAAAGCTCTCGCTGTAATAATCTGTGATCCAGTTAGGCATTTTACCATCGCGTAATCGATTGCGTTCTCATTTTATAAAATAAATTGCAGTGCAAAACATTTTTGATGTGATTTTCATCATGTCGATAAATTTTAAAGCGACGACTTTTGGTGTCTTTGTGTTCAACACCAAATTTTAACCTGGGGTTAAAAAGCGCGTAAAAAAGCCGACGCTTATGTCGGCTTAGTGGCTGGCGGGCGCAGCATATGGCCCCCTTATATGGCAAACCGGTTGGTTTTGTCAGCGGGCTCCGGGTACGGCCTTGGCAATGTTCTCTTGCCGGAATACCACCTCATCACCGGTGGCAATTTCCCATTGGCTGACCGGGATATCGACTTTCGGCGAGGCCACGACGACCGAGCCGTGGATCAGCTTATCGTCACGGCGCAGGATCATCACATCCAACTGGTATTCATGCGGCAGGTTAGCGGTGGTCAGGCGAACGATATCGCCGGTGCTGAAACTGTGGCCATTAAGCGCTGGCTGCTGAATAAATTGAATATCTTTTTTCATTTTCCCGTTCCTTCTGGCAGAACACTTACCTTGAGATTAGCTCGAAATTCATTATTCTGCCGCCTGTGCTGGTAAAAAATGAACCTCAGACGGCGCGGGTGGCCCGCCAGCAAATCAGCGATCCTAGCGTTACCATCATCACCCCCTGCCAGAAGTTGAGGGTCAGCGCGGTGCTGAGTACCACGGCGGCAAAAACCGATGACAACACCGGGGTAAAGTAAGATACGGTCGCCAGCAGCGTCATATTGCCATGCAGGATCCCAACGTTCCAAGCGGCATAGCCAGCCCCCATCGCCGTCCCCACGCACAGCAACGCCACCACAACCGGCAGGCTAAAGTGCATGCCGCTTTCATTGCTGAAAGGATAAATCAGCCACAGCGCCAGCGCGGTGAGCGAGATAAACAGCACCACCGCGTTTTTGCCCTGGGCGATCCTCTTGGTCACGTTGCAATAGATGGCCCAAATCACCGCACCACTGAATGCCAGCCCGTAACTCAACGGATTGCTGCGCACGTTGGCCAGCATTTGCGCTGGTGACCAACCGCCGCTGCCGCTCATGATCCAGCCAATCCCGAACAGGGAAAGCAACAAACCAGGCACCACCCACCATTTGGCCTTTTGCCCATTGAACAGGATGGCCATCAACACGGTAAAACAGGGCCAAAGATAGTTGATCATCCCCAGCTCAATGGCCTGCGTACGGTTGCTGGCATAGCCCAGCGACAGCGAAAGGCAAATCTCATACAGCACAAACAGCAGGCTGCCGAGGATCAGATAGGAACGGCGGAACTCGCGCAGTTTGGGAATGCCCATCACCACCAGCAGAAACAGCGTGCCCACGCTATAGATCATCGCCGCCCCACCTACCGGCCCCAGCCCTTCACTGACGCTGCGGATCAGACCAACCACGCTGCTCCATAACACAATGGCCAGCAGGCCGAGCAAGGTAGCTTTATGGGAAGCGGACAACGGAGGCATTAGCGTAGGATCCAATTAGTTATTTTTATACGGTTTTTTTACTCTACTGCCCTACCGGGGAAAAAGATAGGGCGCTGCGCTGCGCCCATACCTTTACTGCTGAGGTTGTCGCTCCAACTGCGGCGGCGGCTGGCGGAAACGACGGGTGAGATAGGCCAGATAGCCAAACCCCAGCGCCGCCCACAGCAGCCCCAAGGTCAGGGAGCTTTTTTCCAGGTTCAACCACAAGATCCCTACCGTCAATGCCCCCACCAGCGGCAAAATCAGGTAATGGAAGCGGTCTTTCCAGCTCTTGTTGCGCCCTTGACGAATATAGAAGTGACTGATCACCGAGAGGTTGACGAAGGTAAAGGCCACCAAAGCACCGAAGTTAATCAGGGCGGTCGCCGTCACTAAATCGAAGGAGAGTGCCGATAATGCCACCAAGCCAACCAGCAGCACGTTAAGCGCTGGGGTGCGCCATTTAGGATGCACGTAACCAAAGAATTTTTCCGGGAACACATTGTCGCGCCCCATCACATACAGCAGCCTGGACACGCTGGCATGGGAAGCCAGGCCAGAAGCCAGGGTGTTGATAAAGGTGATGCACAAGAAGATGGACTGGAACAGCTTGCCGCCTACATACAGCGCAATTTCCGGCAGTGCTGCATCAGGCTGTTTGAAACGCTCCAGCGTCGGGAAGAACAGCTGAATAAAGAACGATACGGTGATGAAGATTACCCCACCATAGAGTGCGGTAAGGAAGATAGCGCGCGGGATCACACGGGCCGCATCAGGCGTTTCTTCACACAGCGTGGTAACGGCATCAAAACCCAGAAACGAAAAGCACAGGATGGTGGCGCCGGTAATGATCGGCAATAGATGGGCGTTTTCACTGATAAAGGGTTGCAGACTCCACACCTGCCCAACTCCTTCACCATTGTGCAACCCTCGTACCACCAGGAAGATAAACACCACGATAATCGCCACCTGCGCCACCACAAACAGGGTGTTGAAGTTTGCCACCAGGCTGACGCTTTTCAGGTTGATGGCGGTGATCAAGATCACAAACCCGACCACCCAGATCCACGGTGGGACCTCAGGGAACAAGGCCGTAAGATAGATTTTGGCCAATAGCGTATTGATCATCGGCAAAAACAGGTAATCCAGCAGCGATGACCAACCAACGAGGAAACCCACGTGCGGGTTGATAGCCTTTTGCGCGTAGGTATAAGCCGAGCCCGAGGTCGGGAACTGGCGCACCAGCTTGCCATAGCTGATGGCGGTAAACAGCACCCCGGCCAATGCCAACAGGTAGGACGCCGGAACGTGCCCGTCCGTCACTCCAGAAACGATACCGAAGGTGTCAAACACCGTCATTGGCGTCAGATAGGCCAGGCCCATCATCACCACTTGCCACAGTTTCAATGTCTTGCGCAGTTGCGGTTTGCCCGCGCCATTATCGTCGATGGCACTTATCGTCATTGGGTTATTCCTCACCGGCGTCCTGTACGCCAAGTTGGAAGAAGTCATCACCGTCGCGCACGGCTTCGCCAGGCCACAGGTAGCCCGCGGGAATGCGCCGGCGCGCGGTAGGATCGGGCTGAGGACGTCAGGCGTTTTTCAGCATCCACTCGATTTCGGTTTCGGTGATCAGCCGCTCAAACTGCTCCAGCTCATCGGTCTTACAGGCCAGATAGACGTGGCTGAAACGTTCGCCCAGCAGCGCATTGAGCACCGGCTGGTGTTCGAACTCATACAGCGCATCGCTCTGGCGGATCGGGAACGGCAGCCCCTCTTGCTCCAGCCCGTTGCCGGTGACTGGCTCAAGCAGCGGTAACTGAGTGTCGAGGCCGTAGACAATCCCGGCCAGAATGGTTGCCATCACCAGATAAGGGTTGGCATCGGCCCCCGCCACGCGATACTCCACGCGGTGGCTGTCGCGATCGCCACAGGGAATACGTAGCGCTACGGTGCGGTTGTTATGGCCCCAGGATGCCTGGGTAGGAACGTACATCCCCGCCTGGAACCGGCGGTAGGCGTTGACGTTGGGTGCCAGCAGCGCCATAGAGGCAGGCATCAAGGCGATCATGCCAGCCAGCGCCTGCTTCAACAGCGTGGAGTCTTCACCATCCGCATCGGCAAAAACGTTGTTACCCTGCTTGTCCAGCATGCTGATATGCACATGCATACCGCTGCCCGCATGTTCCTCGTAAGGCTTGGCCATAAAGGTTGCATGCATATGATGCTTCTCTGCCACCATGCGTACCAGCCGCTTTAACGCCAGGGCATGGTCACAGGCCTGCAACACATCATTGGTGTGATGCAGGTTAACCTCAAACTGACCCGGTGACGCTTCCGCTACCGCCCCATCGGCCGGGAGCCCTTGCAGGCGGGCCAGTTCGTCGATTTCGCTCAGCACGTCGGCAAAGTGGTTGAGGTTGTCCACCGAATAGACCTGGCTCTGGGTGTTACGCTCCTGGGTACCGGGGGCGCAAGGGGGTTGCAAATAACCTTCCGGATCGCGCTGGCGATCGATGAGATAGAACTCCAACTCTACCGCTACTACGGGGAATAACCCGCGCTGACGCAAACGCTGCCACACTCGGTTCAGCACATTGCGCGGTTCAACGTCAAAGGGAGTACCATCTTCATCCAGCATGGTGAGCAGTACCTGGCCGATATATTGTGGATCCGCCGCCGACGGCGTCAGCGTGCCCAATACCGGTACACAGATGTGGTCCGGCTCACCGAGCTCTTGCCCCAATCCGGCCTCTTCAACCACGTTACCAAGAATATCCATCGCAAACACCGACGCCGGGAAGTAACAGCCCTTCTCCAGTTTGCTCAGCCCGCCAACCGGTATCCGTTTGCCGCGGAAGCTGCCGTTAAGGTCGGTCAACAGAACGTCAACGTGCTGAGTTAATGGATAACGTTCCAGATACTTCTTCACTTCACGTTGGAACGCGCTACTTCGCTTTTCTTCGTGGTGCTGAACAAAGTTTTCCACTTCTACTATGTTGGTCTGCATGATTCACCCGCCATGTATGTTTTTGTCTGTGGTTCTCACACTTATTGCCGTCGATGTTTTTTGACCATCTTGCTCAATATAATGTCCACCAATGAAACATAGATGCAACAAAATTGTTTTGCAAGTGTTACTTTTAGTTTGAATATTGCCCATCTCACTGCTAGATTTATAAAATATTGAACGGAAACGGCAGTGGAGAAGCTTATCGTTCATAATTTCGAACATACCAAGGGGACAGTATGGGCAATATATTTAACAGACCAGTGGTCGGCGTAGTGATGTGCAGGTATAGGTTAAACGGGCACCTCACTCAGACCTTGCAAGAAAAGTACCTAAATGCCGTTATCGCTGCGGGCGGGTTGCCGATAGCACTGCCACACGCGCTGGCAGAACCGAAACTGCTCGAAGAGTTACTGCCGCAACTCGACGGCATTCTTTTGCCAGGTAGCCCCAGTAATGTGCAGCCGCACCTTTATGGTGAAAACGGCGATGAGCCTGACGCCGATCCTGGGCGCGATGAATTGAGCCTGGCGCTGATCGGCCTGGCCCTGAGCAGGCGCATCCCCCTTTTCGCCATTTGCCGCGGTATGCAAGAGCTGGTGGTCGCGACTCAAGGCACGCTACACCGTCGTTTATATGAACAACCGGAGCTGCTCGAGCACCGTGAAGATCACGATCTGCCGCTGGAACAGCAATATGCTCCTGCTCATGAAGTTACCGTGCAAGACGGAGGATTGCTGGCGCAGCTGCTGCCGGATTGCCACCGATTCTGGGTGAATTCACTGCACGGCCAAGGAGCCAAAACCCTCGGCCCCAGCGTACGTGTAGAAGCTTATGCCGCCGACGGCCTGGTGGAAGCCCTCAGCATTCGCGATCAGCCCTTTGCCTTAGGGGTGCAGTGGCATCCTGAATGGAACAGCGATGAATACGCCCTGTCCCGCCTGCTATTTGAGGGATTTATTAACGCCTGCCAGCACTACCAAAAGGAAAAACGCCTATGAGCGACGTCAGCTTGGCACCGGGGAAACGCTTATCGCAGATCCGCCAGCAGTTAGGGCTATCACAGCGCCGGGTAGCCGAACTGTCTGGCTTGACGCACAGCGCCATCAGCACCATTGAACAGGACAAGGTCAGCCCGGCCATCAGTACGCTGCAAAAGCTGCTGACAGTGTATGGGCTGTCGCTATCGGCTTTTTTTACCGAGCCGGAACAGCCGCATGAGCCGCAGATGGTGATCGACCATGACCATCTGATCGAAATCGGCAGCCAGGGTGTTTCGATGAAGCTGATCCACAACGGCGATCCCAACCGCACACTGGCAATGATGATCGAAACCTACGATCCGGGCACCACCACTGGTGAACGGCTCAAACATCAGGGGGAAGAGATTGGCACCCTGCTGGAAGGCGAAGTGATGCTGCAGGTCAACGGGCAAAGCTATCACCTACAGGCAGGCCAGAGCTACGCCATCAACACCGCGATCCCCCATAGTTTCAGCAACACCTCGGCGCGCATTTGCCGAATTATCAGTGCACATACGCCGACGACATTCTGATTAACGGAGCAAGGTATGGACTTCCACCACCTGGAATATTGGCAACAACGGGCACAGGCCCTGAAGATTGAGAACCGGCTGTTTATCAATGGCCGCTACCTCCCGGCGGCAGAAGGGGAAACCTTTAGCGTTCAGGATCCTGCCGGGGTTCGTGAACTGGTGCAGATGGCCCGTGGCAGCCACATCGATATCGATTTGGCCGTCAAGGCGGCGCGCGAGGTGTTTGAACGCGGCGACTGGTCGCAAGCCTCCCCCGCCAAACGCAAAGCGACGTTGTTCAAACTCGCCAGCTTGATGGAAGAGCACAGCGAGCAGTTAGCGCTGTTGGAAACGCTGGATACCGGCAAGCCCATCCGCCACAGCCTGCGCGATGATATTCCAGGGGCGATCCGCTGTATCCGCTGGTACGCCGAAGCTATCGACAAGGTGTATGGCGAAATTGCCCCAACCGGCCATGATGCGCTCGCTCTGATCCAGCGAGAACCCATCGGCGTGGTGGGTGCCATCGTGCCGTGGAACTTTCCGCTGCTGTTAGCCTGCTGGAAGTTAGGCCCGGCGCTGGCGGCCGGTAACAGCGTGGTGCTTAAACCCTCGGAAAAATCACCGCTTACGGCGATTTATCTTGGCGCTTTGGCACAGCAGGCAGGATTACCGGATGGCGTCCTGAACGTTATTCCTGGTTTCGGCCACGATGCGGGCAAGGCGTTGGCACTGCATAACGATGTTGATGCTCTCGCCTTTACCGGCTCTACCCAGGTAGCCAAGCAGTTGATGAAGTACGCCGGTGAATCCAACATGAAACGCGTGTGGCTGGAGGCCGGTGGCAAGAGCGCCAACATTATCTTCGCCGACTGCCCGGACCTGGATAAGGCGGCGCAGGGAGCGGCGGCCGGGATCTTCTATAACCAGGGCCAGGTGTGCATTGCCGGTACGCGCCTGCTGGTAGAGGAAAGTATTCAGCAGGCCTTTCTACAAGCGGTGCAGCGACATGCAGCAGCCTTCGCACCGGGCAACCCGCTCGATCCGCAAACGCTCATGGGTACGCTGATCGACCAACAACACTGTGAAAAAGTCACCAGTTACATCGAACAGGGTTTGAGCCAGGGAGCCTCGCTGTTCCTTGATGGACGTGCCCATCCGCAAGGCAATCATCACGGCTATCTCGGCCCCACCATTCTCACGCAGGTGGACAATGCAATGAACGTTGCGCGGGACGAGATTTTTGGCCCGGTCTTGGCCGTCACGACTTTCAACGGTGAGCAACAAGCACTCGCATTGGCCAACGACAGCGAATATGGGTTGGGTGCGGCAGTCTGGACCCGCGATCTGTCACGGGCACACCGCATGGCCCGTCAGTTGAAAGCGGGCACCGTGTTCGTCAACAACTACAACGACGGCGATATGACCGTACCGTTCGGCGGCTACAAGCAAAGCGGTAACGGCCGCGATAAGTCGCTGCATGCGCTGGATAAATTTACCGAACTGAAAACCACCTGGATTTCACTGGAATAAGGAATTGATGATGACTGAACACGTAAAAAGCTACTACGCGGCAACGGCCAATGACCATCAGCCTTATCCGCAGTTGAATGAATCGATCGACTGTGACGTCTGTATCGTGGGGGGCGGCTATACCGGCCTGTCATCGGCGCTGTTCCTGGTTGAAGCCGGTTATAACGTGGTGCTGCTGGAGTCTGCCCGCATCGGCTTTGGTGCCAGTGGTCGCAACGGTGGCCAACTGGTCAACTCCTACAGCCGTGACATCGACGTGATTGAAAGCCGTTACGGTGCAGAAAGCGCCAAGGTGCTGGGTAGCATGATGTTTGAAGGCGCAGAGATTATCCGCAGCCGTATCAAACGCTATGCCATTGACTGTGACTATCGCCCCGGCGGGATCTTCGCCGCGCTGAACAATAAGCAGTACCACGCGCTGATCGATCAAAAGCAACACTGGGAGCGTTACGGCAATACGCAACTTGAACTGCTGGATGCCGACCGTATCCGCCAGGAGGTCAGCAGCGATCGCTATGTTGGCGCGTTACTCGATCACAGCGGCGGCCATATTCATCCACTCAACCTGGCATTGGGCGAGGCCGAGGCCATTCGCCTGCAAGGAGGAAGGATCTTCGAACAGTCCGCCGTCACCAATATCCGTCACGGAGAGCCAGCGGTGGTCAGCACCGCCAACGGCCAAGTCACCGCTCGTTACGTGATCGTAGCCGGGAATGCCTACCTGGGCGATAAACTGGAACCAAGGCTGGCCAAACGCAGTATGCCGTGCGGGACTCAAGTGGTCACCACCGAGCCCTTGGCTCCAGAAGTGGCAGCCTCACTGATCCCACAAAACTATTGCGTGGAAGATTGCAATTACCTGTTGGATTATTACCGTTTAACCGGCGATAACCGGCTGCTGTATGGCGGTGGAGTGGTCTATGGTGCCCGCGATCCGGATGATATCGATAACCTGATCCGCCCTAAACTGCTGAAAACTTTCCCGCAGTTGAAAGGCGTACGCATTGATTACCGCTGGACCGGCAATTTCTTGCTGACGCTGTCGCGCATGCCGCAGTTTGGCCGGTTGGAAAACAATGTCTACTACATGCAAGGCTACAGCGGGCACGGCGTGACCTGCACCCATCTGGCAGGCAAGCTGATAGCAGAACTGATGCGTGGCGATGCAGAACGTTTTGACGCCTTTGCCAAACTGCCGCACCTGCCGTTCTTTGGCGGCCGTAACCTGCAAATCCCCTTCACCGCCATCGGCGCTGCCTACTACACCCTGCGCGATCGAATTGGGGTTTAATTCAACGCTGCCTCCGCACAAATCTGCTACTTAAATTGATACATTTTTCTAACTAGGCTGATTCTTACAGGTCGGACTAGTTAGACCCTTTGTTTAGCAAAATTATCAGTAAGTTAGCGATCTTAATTTTTATTAAATACCGTTTAATATTTTACAGACCATTTACTTAATATTAATAACTGCCGTTATGAAATAGAGCGGATTTTAAACTGGAATTTGTTGATTCCACTATATTTTATATTGTTTCTTTGTTGCTCTACCGCCAAAAAAACAATATTATGAGACTTAGGATTAACGTTAATTAAGTTAATTGCACTGTCTGACATGGAGTGAATCAACATGACAAAGCCCCAATATCTCATCGAAGGAGATGTCCTTTTCTGCCCGAATAGCGTCGGTTTTTATCATCAGGAAGTTCAGGAAGAAATCGTCACCATTTCCTCATCTGCAGCTCGACTTTTCTCCTTTCTTATTAAAAATAAAGGAGAAATTGTTGAGAGAGAAGTGCTTCTGCAAAAAGTGTGGGATGATTACGGCCTACAGGCCAGCAATAATAATCTCAACCAATGCCTGAGTACGCTACGGCGGATTATCAAGAGCATGGGTATTGATAAAAACATCATAGAAACCATACCAAAAGTAGGGTTAAGAATTGCCAGTGATGTCGCCATTGAAGAGATCGCGATTAATCAGGGTGAACCTGAATTACCTCGTAAAGAGAAAAAGAATTTTCTGAGCAAAGTTAAAATCACTTACGTTTTAATTGCGCTGGTGATTATATTAACGGTGACTACCGTAGTGCATATATTTCACATCTATCAGCACTACTACCAATCAGATGCGAACGTTACCGCTATGAGGTGGAGCAATGTGCTCTGCGAGTCAACAGCAGAGCAGTCAGTAGGTCATATACCTAAGCTTTCCTCTTTTGCTAACACAGGCAGTCACCTATTAAAAAGGGAGCTGGTTAGCTCCCTGAAACTGTAAACATTCTAGCCAAGTAGCGGCGCAGCATGCTGCGCCCGCTGATTCAACCGACAGGTTCTAGCTCACATCGCTACGCCGATAAAGCGCAACACCTACGGCCAACACCCCAAGCATGCCAGCACAGCTACGGTTTACCCAGCGCATCACGTTCGCCGAGAATTTACGCATCGCATGGCGGCCGCCGTAGGCATAGATTGTCATCATCACGCAGTCGATCATCGCGCTGACCAATGCCAGGATCAGGTATTGCATAGCGATCGGCTTTTCTGGCTGAATAAACTGCGGCAGAAAGGCCGAGAAAAACAGCAGGCCCTTAGGGTTGGACAAACCGACCATCAGGGAACGCAGGAATGCCGTTTTCCCGGTCGCCGCGGCGGCGCTAGCGCTTACCGCTAAAGCCTTTACCGGCGCCCGCCACAGCACCCAAGCCAGGTAGACCAGATATAACGCACCACCCCACTTCACCACGGCAAACAGTTGCTCAGAAGCCTGCAACAACGCCCCTAGTCCGCAACCGACGGCGCCGATCAGCAACAGATCGGCCAATACCGCCCCCAGGAAACCATAACTGGCAATACGCATACCGTGAATTGCACCATTGTTCAGCGCCAACAGCATGGAAGGGCCAGGCGTCACCATCACCGCACTGACGGCAATCACGTAAAGCAAAAGCGTAGTTAACTCCATCAACAACTCCGGATAAATGTAAAACTCTCTGCGCCGCTGCATCGCAATACGACAACATCGCTATGGGTGGGGAATATAGGGGATCTGCCTAATGTGATTCAAGTCACATTCCGTTTGGGGAGGGGTGATGGAGCAAGAAATCACCCGCAAAGGTATCAATTCAACAAAAAATAACCAGCATGCCGACTTATTGCTCACAAATAGCGAACAAATTCACAAAACGTATGAATAAAGCCAAATACATACAAATTAATTAACTATAATGTTGCAATAATGCAGCAATTTATTGATGAACTCTCGTCTCAAAAAACATATAGTAATAGCAGATTAATCATCAACGATTTCCCTGGTGTTGTTGTGTTTGCCCCTCATTTTTTGCGGGGCTTTTTTCTGCCCCCTAGCCCCTACACCCCACTTGTTACTCCCTTTTAGCGCGCAACTAGCCACGTCTCTACCAGTGGTTTACCAATCTATGTGGAGCTATCACCGAGCGATAAAGGTACACTGAACTCCTCCTACCTCTACCCGGTGAAAAAGATGTCTTTCTTTGATGCTTTTAAGCTGTTCGGTGACGCCCCCGTTGATGTCACCTGCCCTGAATGCGCAAAAAGTTCGCCGCAAAATCGCAGTAAGGTGAAAAAAAACGTCACGCTGATCTGCCCCCACTGTGGACATTATTTCCGTAAACGCGAAGATTGAGAGTGCCAGGAACGAACTGCGTCGGCTGGGATACCGTGGGAATGGCTGTGAAAAAAACCGCTATCAATATCAATGGGCTCGATAGCGGCAAAGACCACAAAGGACTTCGGAACGTTGTTTGAATGGATATGACAAACACGGTGATTATACCCATGATCATTGAATGGGTAATGCCTGCCTTCTTCATTTAGGAATTTACCCCGGAATTTCATTCCAGGCTGCCCCCATGACTATCGACTCCCAGTCTCTGATGCTCATCAAACAGGTTGGAAGCTAAGCACTGTTTGTTTGAATTGCTGGTAGGTTTCGTCGTCATATGGAGCGGGGATGTCAGCATTTTTGATAGCTTTTATCGCAGCTTCACACAGCGGAGGATAGCCGTTGCCCTGCAGGTCATATACCTTCCCGTCTTTAGACATCTTGATGTTGATGTCACAGGTTTTACCGCGATAGTCATCCTCGATAAAAAGCTTTCTTTGAATGGCTGCCCGAACTTCACGAGCGTACATGAGCGGTTTATCAACGAGCGGTGCCACTTCCGTTGGCCTTAGCTCGATGGGTTTGGTATTGGAGCTTTTGTGGGGGCTACAGGCCGAGGCAAACAACAAGCTGAGTAGACAAACTGAGGCAAGTTTTTTCATGTCTAAATTCCTTTTTAATGTTTGCATTGAATGTAGCAAAAAGGATCTTTCGCGATAACAACCGAAGTTGATTTCTGTGCTGGCTGCATTGCAATGAATATTGGTAGACACAAGGGATTTAAAGACAGCTGATAAACCTTCACCGGCATCACACGTAGGGGCGCTGCATGCTGCGCCCGTTTTTTATCAATAGGTTAGCTAGTTCCGAACAGTTTGTGCCGTTAAAAAACCAGCGATATGGTCATTTTGTCGCCAATCAAAAGGGATTTAAAATTCATGCTTAACACATTTAAAAACAGTGAGTTATAGAAAAATTCAGAACATGAACTATTAAACGTACACTGATAAATCATTGAGTTACCATGCCGAAACAGCCGATCCGCTGATGACGCTCCGCACATAGAGCACGCATTTGAACATTGATACCACACCAGGGGGTTGGAGTGATAATGTGTGAAGTGTGCGGTCGGTTCCCGACCAAATCAGTAAAGTATTACATAAAACCTGTCTGGAGATATGTTATGGATAACCCTATGTTAATAGTAAAATTACTCTCAGAAAGCTCTGGTACGCCAGCAGCGGTTTTCGCACTTTATGCAGCTATTGCTGCAGGGTTTATTGCTGCCGTCGCATCTATTTTAGTTGCGTTTCTTAATGCAAGAACAGCAAATAAAATAAAAGAGGCAGAATATGAATCATCAAGAAAATTAAAAGAAGCTGAGTTTCTTGATACAAAGAGAGCTTACCAAACAGAAATTTACTGGGAATGGCTGTCATCATTACAAGACTTCATGAATGCGCCACCTACTGATAAAGCCCAAACGAACACAGCATTTAAGGCATTTCAAAAAACAAGTATTAAAGTAATTGTTCAAGGTGATGACGAACTTGCAAAAAAAATGCGTGACTACTATAGGGAAGTCACGCAGTGGGCTATCAGTCCAAATCGCGAGACTCCGATTGACCATAAAAAGCACCACGAGCTAATAATAAATCTGATGAGAGAAGCTCAAAAAATGAAAGGAATTGGCGATATTGAGCTTATCTGCTTCATCCCAAATGAACATTAACCCAAAACTAAGCCAGCGATTATGCTGGCTTCTTTGTATTTAGGCTAGATTACGCGCTGCCGTGGAGCTAGCCGACGCAGTACCCATTGCGAGCGGTGTCGCCAGCGTTTACATCATCCATCAGCAAAACGTCAACCGGTACACGCGGGATGGCCTTAACTCAAAATGGCTCAATGCCAAGCTGGCGGCCAAGACTGCTAACCCGAGCCTGGATATCTATTTCACATTCCACAATTTGAAGGGGAAAGGCATTTCGGATCTGGAAGGTTCACTCAGTGAGAAACAGGCAATTTCAGGCCACAGGAATTCGAGCCAAACAGCAATTTACGACAGAAAAGCGAAGATAGTGCCTGTGGTGTGTAGTCAATAAAAGGGAGTGGATATGCTGCTTTCGGAATTTATCTTCAGAAATCATCTTCGGAAAGCGGATTTCAGGCGCAAAAAAACCGCCTCTCGGCGGTACGATATTACTACGTATTGCCTTGATTATTACAATTTTATTTTCCTGGCGCCGGGGCGGCGGTTTGAAATATACACTCATAACATTGTAACTAAAGAAGTATTTTTCAGGCCAGCTCACTATGCATCCTCATTTCTATACTCAAGTCGAATGGCTTCTCATAAGCTACTCAACTCGTAATTCAACAGTGATTATTGAAGTGCTGTGGCCACGACTCTATCATACCTATAAATCTAACAGAGCGGGTCTCAACGTTAAAATGCTACCTTTATTATCCTTCAGAATCAACATCAAGGCTATTTTGCAGATTGATTGATGAACGATATTGCTTCACTCGTTTAACTCTGTGGTTATCGAGTAGCTGAGAAGTCTGCGGTTAACAATATGGGTTCTTTAGACGCCCACTAGCTATAACTTACTGATTTTAATATGAAATAAAAATCAAAACCCCTCTAAAAGACAGTCAACACCATTCGAACTATCAGAATTAATATCTCTAATGGCCTTGGCAGCAAACTCCAGTTTTATAATTGGTATTGTTAGTGCATGCCTAAATTGAAGTAATACATCAATAATTTCCGGCATTGAATCAATCTCAGCATTTATCACCCTCCCATTAATAACTTTAATTACTGTATCTTTAGGTAATTTAATAGATTCATTATCAGACCTATCATAGATCCTTTTTTCTGTATAAAAATACTCACTGTGTTTCCACTTAAATATATCAAATACGGTCCCTCTTAATGATTCAGGATAGGTTAAATAAGTGATATAATCTTGATAGCCAATAAACGTATTTTCATACACAGGGAAATCAATATCACCAGATTCATTTACCAAATCGCTATCACGTGAAAAATCTGATAAGCTTGCATTCATATATGGAGTTAGCTTTAGTATCATATCGGTAAAGAAACTGATACTGGCCCATATTTCCTTATCTGTTTCCGATATAGAGTTTGAGACTTCAATTAGTTCATAAAAATCAAGGTATTCTTCTAGACAAGTTTTAATAACACTTTTTCGGAACGAACTATAGTCTATGTCCGCACAAAGCTCCAATATGTTTTTATACTTTGCAGGACTATTACTTTTGTACAACGTCAACAGGACATCAGATCGCCTTTCTTTAACTTCAATACAAATAAATTCAGCAGAGAAATACTCCATAAGAGATTTATGAGACCATCGATATAATCCTCCCTCTTTGACAAACAAAGGAACTGAAGAGATTAAATCATACATGAATAAAGTCGGTTTTACTTCAAATCCTTTTAATTTTGATGTTATCTCAGATATACAACTTTCTAATTCAGTTCTTGTGAACTCTAACTTCCCATTATTCTTCAAACACCAGAAAGCAAGTCTTCTTAAAATGATACTAAAGTCAGTAATGTCTAAATTTGAGTGTTTTTTCCTTACATATCCAGTTTCTTTACTAAGATCATGAGTTTCAAAAAGTGCTTCATAGACCTGACTATAAAAAAGGTCCTTCCTTCTAGGTATAACAGGCTTATATTTATAGGCACAGAAAAGCAATGTCACATATAGTGGTGTAGTAAGAAAATCAATGATACTTTCTTTTGTTCTCATTGATTCAATTTCATCAATAAGTTTTTGAGATAGTGAGTTTTTGTTTCTAGAACTAAAAGAACTAGTGTCATACAATTTTAAAAGATTATACGACTGATGGATTTCCAGTGGTTTTATCCTATATCTTGAATAACCATGAAGTTCTAAAAGAGAGTTGTCTGGTCGTGAAGTTATTACGACTTTCGCATCCAAAAAGTCATCTGAGAATTTTTTTATTCTTTTTATTATGACATTTTTCTGATCGAATGGAATTTCATCAATACCATCAAAGAAGTAAGCAAACGGAAATTTTTTTATTAGCTCGTCTGAGTCTGTTAACTCAAGGCCTAAAAGAATCTTAACTTGATCTATAATGGGCGCATCTACAAGTGTTCGAAGCTCTATGTAGATTGGTATCAATTCAGTTTTATTTATAGTATCAATGACGATTTTTTTTATCAACGTTGACTTTCCCATGCCTGCATTGTCAATAATCAGAACATGCCCAGAGATATTAATAAAAAGACTACCATCAACAACTTTGTGGCTTCTATCTTCTTTAGAATCCATTGATGACAGAACTAATGGCTCATATATTTCACTAATTTCTTTTAAAATATTAGGGAAAGCTAATGAATTAATTACAGAACATTGCGCTTTTGTCCTTGTTAAATATTCAGTCATGGAAGATTTCAGTTTCGAAAGTTTCCTTCCTTTGAGATAATAGTCATAGCCTAAATTTTGCAACAGAGGAAAGAATTTCTCCTCAAATATTTTCTTTGCCCACGGCGTGGCTAAATCTATTAGGTTTTCCAAAATGACCATGAATTAATTTCCTTTTCTTCGTTTCTAAAGTTTCATTTAACCAATTTGGTTGTTTTAAGTTATCTAAAAATTTGTCGATTTCGGATGATGTTTGTCTATACCCGATTAACTTGAAGATGCATCTGCGACGTCATCATACTTTTTACCACGCTACCGCCCGCACCGTTACTGGCCTCCCGGCTATTACCATCACTCTTTTAACATCCACGCAACACAATAGTTCCGACGTACATTTTCTAGCCTATCACTAAATCTTTGCTAAAATTTTTACCACCATGCTTTGCCAGTCAAAGAGTCTGGATATTGAGAATTAAGGTCAACTTTGGCGACTTTAGCTTTGATAGCCCTTTAAAAGGGTAACGCGTTTTTTTTATTAAGCTTACTTTCGAATAGTCTCGCTAACGCCTCAAAAATCTTCGTCCAATGTTGAACATATTCTAACTTATTAACTTCTACTGTGAAGTTAGATACATTCTTATTTATCATTCCGACTCCGTTCCCTTTCCTAAAAGATAATACCATCAACTCGTCTTTAATCTCATAATCTAGATAGAAATCAGAACCTTGCTCACAAAACCATATTGTCTCTTTCTTTATAGATGATGATTTTGCAGAATTTATTGATTCAACGATATCATCAAAACACACTGAGAAATCAGAAAACAAGTCCAAAGTTATTTTATTGTCATCATTGAACACAATATAAATATAACCATTAACATACTGTGATAGTTCTATAAGTGAAAAGTGAAACGGCGGCAACTCCATTTCCTCCTCATCTAAGAACTCATCTAGCTCTACATCTTTTTCATTTATTGTTAATATTATCTGCATATTTTTTAATCTCCTAATACATAAGGATAGGCTGTAACCGGCCCTTTGTTTTCACTTATAATCACCTTAACTACATCTGTGTTTTTTGTCGTTCCATTCGGATAGTAAACGTTTGATGACTGCGATACTTTAACGTCATGAACACCTGGCGTTATCGGAGCTTTCTCGAAGGCTTCTTCGATCATTCTATTATCACTAAAGTGACCTTGAGGATTGCCAGTCGACCTTGCTCTATCCTTCATCGATTGTTCACTATGTTGGGAACCATGTCGATTCCGTGCATGCCCATACTTTTTAGTACTCATGCCCGCTTTGTGGTTTGGCTTACAACTCAAACCAAGCGGATCAATCCAGCTCAACGGATTTGGCGCGTACTGATAAAGATTCAACCCACCCGCTAAACCGATCGGATCAGGTGTAATAAACCGCCCAACCTCAGGCGCATAATACCGATAGGTATTGTAGTGCAGCCCGGTCTCTTCATCCAGATATTGCCCGGCATAACGCAGTGGTTGGCGGAACCTTCCCAGTGGTTGACTGAAATTGCGCCACATCGCATCGGTCTGCCGTGCCACCTGACCAAACACCCCATACTGCCCCGACCACACCATCTCACCCTGCGCGTTGGTCACTTCCTGTGGGGAACCATTCAGGTCGGTGTGATACCAGTACAGTTTGTCTCCACTGTAGTGCCGTTCAATGCAGGCCAGCGGTGTATAGGCTTCGTTCGGGTCATAGCAGTAGGTTTGTTGGTGATCGTCAGTACGGCTTTGCAGCAACCGCAATCCTTGCCACAAGAAATGGGTCTCACGCCGTTCCTGACGGAGGGTGACCACCTTACTGGACCGGCGACCCAACGCATCATAGTGGTACTGCGCTTCAAACAATCCCTTCGGCCCGTCACCCTTCGCACCCACCAGGCGGTTATCTGCATCATAGCGATAGTGCTGGCTGCCGGGACCTTTCTGCCTGACCGACATATTCCCGAAAGCATCATACTGATATTGCCATTCCTCCCAGCGGGTCAACCGGTTATCACGATAAGGCTGGCTGCCACCGACATACGGTGAACTTTCCGGCGTCAGTAATGGCAGTAGCAAGGCGTTATCAGCCTGATCATAATGCACAGAGGTCTGATCGCTTTGTGCCGAATAGACGCTACGTAACCGACCCTCAACATCATAACCATAGCTCAGCATGCCCCGATTACTGTCCTCCACAGCAGCCAGTTCATGCAGATCGTCATAATGATAAGCTCGCCACAGAACCCCTTGCTCTGGGAAGGTAAGTGCGTCGGTTAGGCGATTGCTGATACTGCTCTGCCACTGGCGACGACCCAGGCGGTCATATCGCCGGTGCTGCGTCAAAGCCCCCTGAGTACGGCTTGTCTCACGGTGCAGCGCATCGCGCTCAAACTCGCTGATTATCTGGTCATTGAAACGGATGGCAGTGACGTGCCCAGAACCGTAATGCAGCCACTGGAACTGGTCATCGTTCGGCAGGCCGAGTGTGGTCAGGTTACCCCGCGCATCATACTGATAGTTCAGTGCTTCTACGCCGTTATGCTCTCGAGTCACCCGACCCAACGCATCCCGTTCAAAGCTCACGGTATTGGGCTGGATACCCAGCTTCTGCCCCTGCTCCGTAGGTGTACGGCTGGCGCTGAGCAAACCACCCATCAGGTTCCATTGATAGGTGACCTGCTCGGTCTGCGTCTGACGTGCAATAACCTGGCCCGTCGCATCGTAGGTTAGTTGGCTGACTTTCTCCGGGCGATGTCCTTCCGTGTCTGCGGTACCACGCTGTACGACTTCGGCAACCTGCCCATCGGCATTAAAACGGTAACCATAGCGGGTATCGTCCGGGCGCAGCTCTTCCTGCAAACGACCTTCCGCATCACGGGTAAAGCGATAGATACCGCCGTTGGCGTTATCCAGGCTGAGCAGGCGGCCTTCCACGTCATACTCGTAACGCAGGGTGCGGTTCAGGCGGTCGGTAGCACTCAGGGTTTGCCCGCGTGCGTTGTAATGCCAGTGGCGCGGCAGATTTTGCCCCTGCTGATGGCTGAGCAGCAGCCCCGCATCAGACCAGTCAAACTGCTCCGTTGAACCATCCGGCAGGGTCAGTGTGGCCAGTTGGCCTACATCGTTATACTGGTAGCGAGTTTCTTGCTGCAATGCATCGCGGCGGGAAACCATCTGCCCCAGCGTATCATAGCGCCAAGTAGTGGGTTGTCCGGAACAGTCGATGTAGCCTGTCAGTTGCCCCTGGCTATTCCAGCTTAAGTGACTCTCGCCGCCCCGCGCATCGGTGACGCGATCTGGCAGCAGCGTATGGGTGTGTGGATAGTGATATTGCGTCGATTGCAACAACCGATCGGTTTCCTGCACTACCCGGCCCTGTTCATCCCAGGCGGTGCGTTCTACCAGGCCATCCGGCCAGAATACAAAGGTCTGTCGGTCGCTGTTGCGTTGATACTGCCAACGCGTGGTGGCTCCATTGGCATCAGTGGTAGAGACCAGCCTGCCCAGCTCATCCCACTGGCATTGGCGCAGGTGGCCCAGCGGCGAGCGGTAACCGGCAGGGAGACCGGCTTCATCCCACAGCATCTGATGTTGGTTGCCGGTACGGTCGGTATAACGGCTGACACGACGATGCTCGTCCAACTCCCACACTGCCTGGCTGCCATCCTGGTAGGTGGCGGTGCGTAGATTGCGTTCTTCATCATAGGCCAGCCGATAGCCATCACCCTCGCTGGTGTGGTGTTCGGTGACGCACCAGATATCCTCCATTTCCTGCCACTGGTAGTCGCAGCGAAACCCGGTGGCATTCTCATGCCATAGCAGCAAACCGTTCTGTTCATCCCAGCCAAAGCGACGCATCACTGCGTCACCTCGGTGTTGCACCGCGACCAGTTGGCCTGCGTCGTTATACTGGTAACGAACGCGCTGCACCTCACCTGCCAGAGTTTGCTGCCACACGGCTATCAAACGGTTGAGTTCGGGGTGATATTCACAACGCAGGGCCTGGCCACCGGTACGGGTGATGATGTCCATCTGCCGTTGTTCGTTGTAGTGGAATGACTGCTGATTGCCGACGTTGTCGCTGATAGCACTCAGGGGAGCTCGGCCCTCAGCGTCGAAGGCCGGATAGTGATAACGCAGTTCACCGGCATCGCTGATAGACCACGTGCCATCTTCCTTATGCGTAAGCCAGCACTGCTGATCGGGGCAGAAGGTTCGATGGCCAACGGGTACCTCAGGGAACGGGATAAAATCCCCGTAGGTGTTACGCCACAAGATGCCCTCTTCCACCTGCCGCAGTTCGCTTTCCCAGAACAGGCTCCAGCCCAGTCCCAATACGCTCTCCGCTGCATGGCTGCTGAGATAACTACGTTGCCAGAACAACGGCAATTCACCATCGAGGGTGAAGTCCAGGTCATCGTCGTCATTGAGGAATTTTTGCCCGCTAGTCACCTCTACCGGGTTGGCCAGAATACCGATCACTGGAACGACTATCGCCAGCGGCCCCAGCCAACAGAGCACTTTGGCTACCTTGCTGGCCCCCGGAATTTTGCTCATCAGACGCTCTACAGCACCTGGCCCACTCCCCGCAGCCCCTTTCGCACTGACCAGACCGGCGATAAGCATCGTCAGGTCTGAAACGGTGTAGGCCCATTCGGGGATTTCCGGGCTGATGTTTTCCGTGGTGGTTGTGCCACCGCCGATAAACACGTTGGAGGAACCGGCCAGGATGGTCGCATCGCAGGTAGTTTTATCGCTCTTGCGGGCGGCTGGCTGGCCGTTGATGAACACCGAGGAAGAGCCCTGCGCCACCTGCTGCACCTTGTCCTTATCACAGGCGACGGTGCTCAGGGTAGCTACGGCAGCAACCTTGCCATTGATAAAAACATTGCCCGAGCCGGTGATAATCGTCCCGCTGGGGCTCATCGAGCTGGCCCCAGCCTCGACACATGCATCCCGCGCCTTTTCTCCCAGGGCATTGGCAGCCATGCCAACCGCGATCCCGGCACCAATCAGCAAAAAGCCCACGCCAAGACAGGCAGACGCACACCCGGCACCAATCAACATGCCGCCCAGGATACCCCCGGCCACGTTGATCAGGCCACCTAGGATCGTGCCGCCAATCAACCCGGCGAGAGCCCCCTAATGGCCGATAGCATCACCGACGCGTGCAGCTTCCAGCATGGTATTCGCTCCTGTCCTTGTACGAAATGTGGGGGTGTTACGGGTGTTGGTAACTGCTCAGGCAGGCTGAGAAGAAAGCTTCATCCTGCTCGGTCAAGGTCTGGGAGCTCGCCAGCGTGAAAATCAACACGTTAGAAGCTTTAACAGGGAATACAGCCTGACGTTGGTGCAGCGTCTGGCCCTTTTGCGGATGATAGCGGGAAAGCAGCGTAATGCCGTGGAACAGACCATCGCCCAATACGGCAGGCTGTTCGTCGAGAGCCTGGTACTTGCGCAAGCCTTTTTGTAACACCTCACGCTGGCGGGCGAGGTAGGTGGCAAAGTCTTCGTCGGGGCGCAATTGGTCACGGGAGATGTTAAGCGATGGTCCGGATGGCGCGATCAGAATGTTGACAGTCTGCTCACGGTATCCGGCAGGTAAGGTAATGCTGCCTTCGGTGAAAACACAGCGGGGTTCTGAAACCTGGGTCATCCTTGTACTCCATGGCTAAATCCTGATTTAATGACCCATACATTTATCACAATGCGAGTGGTAAGTGATAGTCGAACGAGGAAAAAACGTAAGAAAACCTTTAGGTTTCACTTGATGTCCGATGTACAAAATGTATGACAAACGACACATTTTTAGCACACCTGTTTGCGGTATATTGTTTTTTCACATACGAGGGATAGGTGTGGAATGAAAAATAAAACTGTAGGATTCATGGTTATTCTTTTTCTCTTTTGGCTTTTTGCGAAAAATGATAAAACACAAACAAGCAATGCCTCCCCACTCTCAAAACCTACTCCGCCGTCAACTCTTACTACCCATAATTCAACATCAAATATATCTGCTGATGATAAATCGAGAACATATTATATTAATGCCGACACATTGAAAGTACGTAATGCGCCTAACGGGAATACGATTCAATCTCTAAAACGAGGAGCCCAGGTAAGAGTGTATGAACAGATTTCTTCATGGAGCAGGATTAGCAAAGATCAAGAAAACGAACGCTGGATATCTACTAGCTATTTATGTGAAACCTCAGAATGTTACATAAAAAGAGCCCCATCCCAACAGCAACAACGAAGTGAACATCCAAGAACCCCTCGGAGTCAGCAGATCCAGCCACGAAATTATGGTTCCTCTTGTTCTTGTTCATCAGGCAATGTATGTATAGGACCCAGAGGCGGGCGTTACTGTATTACATCTGGTGGGAATAAACGCTATGGTGTTTAAAATATAACTTGATATGCTAAATGCTAGTTTACCTACCTCTCTAGCAACAAATTTTACTGAGGTTATTTATGGCTACTAAAGACCAAATTGATGCAGAAAAAGTCAGGAAGGAAGCAATTAAAAAAGTGGGATTCCTTATGAAGGGGCTCAATAAAAACCGCCCTGGCATAACTGAAGGTTCTGCGGCTGGGGCAGGAGCTACCAACAGCAACCTACTGGCGGCTATGAGCGTGGAGTGGACGTTTAGAGCTGTGCCTCCATTTTAATTTCTTTTGATTGCTATAGGCGACAAGATATATTACTGATGGCAAACTGATATTACTCAGGCTTTCTAGGACGGCCCATGTACATCCAGCACATAGAGATATCTAATTTCCGAAAACTACTTTCTGTGCGAGTTGACTTCGCTAATGAGACCACTCTGCTTGTAGGTGCAAACAACAGCGGTAAATCCTCTGCCATGCTGGCACTCCGGAGATTTTTGGTTTCTAAGGCTTCAGCTTTTCGGCTCCAGGATCTGACTCTTTGTCATCTCGCCAAGCTGGATGAGATTGGTAAAGTGTGGGAGAACGCGCCGGAAAACTTTGAAATCCCTACAGCCAAGGACTGGGCTGACTGGCTTCCTAGCCTGGATATCTGGGTGTCGGCAGATCAAGGGGAGTTCCACTACATCCGGGATCTCATACCCAACTTTGCGTGGCGCGGTGGGCTAGTGGGAATGCGTTTTCTGCTTGAACCTGATGATATGAATACGCTGTACACGGACTATCGTAAGGAGCGCACGAGGGTTGTAGAGCTTGAGGATACTCTAGAGAAGGAAGAACCACCCGGTAGGCCGCTGAAGCTATGGCCGCAGAGCCTACATGATTACCTGAGCCGTCGGCTGGGAGATAAATTCAAAATACGTTGGTACCGCCTAGATCCGCAACAACTTAAGAAGCCTGACAAGTCGACTAGAATGGCGCAAATGCAGCAATTGAGCCCTACTGCTCTGCCCTTGGAAAGCAATCCTCTCAGTGGATTAATTCGAGTACATGAAATCAATGCACAGCGGGGATTCGGCGACCATTCGGACGACAATCAAGGAGATAACACTAGACCCAGCGGCGCTCGAAAACTCTCGGAACAACTCAGATCTTATTACTCCCGACACCTTGACCCAGGTGACAGCCCAGATGTCTCAGACCTCGAAGCGTTGCGGGCGATAGAAGCAGCCCAGTCGGCATTCGATACGAAGCTAGGTAGCAGCTTCGAACCTGCTATTAGAGAGGTCGAGGGATTGGGCTACCCCGGCCGTAATGACCCACGCATCAAAGTCGCAAGTCGCCTAGCAACAACTGACGGCATGAACCATGAAGCGGCCGTCCTTTTTGAGTTGGATTCAATCCAGGGTGCCCCAGGAGCCCCTCCTCTTCATTTACCAGAGACCGCTAACGGGTTGGGATATCAAAACCTGATATCTATGATTTTCCGGCTAATGGGCTTCAGGGACGAGTGGCTGAGAAAAACCAGGGCCGCCAGCACGGAAGTAATAGACCTCGTCGAGCCCATCCACCTCGTGCTCATTGAAGAGCCTGAAGCCCACCTTCATGTTCAAGTGCAGCAAGTGTTCGTGCGGCACGCCTACCAAGTTCTATGCCGAGACGCTTTGCTTGAACGCTACCCAAATCTGAAGACTCAGCTTTTGGTGAGCACTCACTCCAGCCATGTAACACATGAAGTGGAGTACCAGAATCTTAGGTATTTCAGGCGACTCCCAGCTGGGATGTATGGCATCGGTGTACCGGTGTCGACGGTCTCTAATCTCTCTAATGTGTTCGGCGAGGGAACAAAGACGAAGGAGTTCGTAACCAGGTATCTGCGGGCACAGCATGCAGACATATTCTTCGCCGACGCCGTCATCTTGGTAGAGGGTTCAGCAGAGCGAATGATGCTGCCGCATTTTTTGCGAAATAAGTTTCCATTCCTTGACCGCTGCTACATCACAACCCTCGATATCGGTGGCAGTCACGCTCACCGATTAAGGCCTTTAATTGACGCCCTTGGCATCCTCACCCTGGTTATTACAGACCTCGATGCAGGGCTTAATAAAGCTGCAAAACCGGTGCAAAGAAACACAAATCAGATTACGAACAATCCGACATTGCGGAGCTGGATGAAACTGATGCATCTGGGCAGCACAGTGGATGAGCTGCTTGAGCTACCAGCGAACCAAAAAGAGCACCAAATCGACGACCTGTACTCGGTACGCATCGCCTATCAAACTCCTATTTCCACCCACCTGCCCGCTACTGGTGAAACAATACAAGCTCTTCCAAATACCTTTGAAGACAGCTTTGTGCTTAGCAACGCTGGTCACTTTGCGGAAAAGACAAACGGCACTGGTCTGATGAAAGCATTCGTAAAAGTTTTGAATGAAGCGCAAACATCGGAAGCCGTCGGAGAAGGGTTTTTCAACGAATTACGCGAAGGAAAGAAAGCAGAGTTTGTGTTGCTCGTTTTGGGCGACAAAAACTTTCCCAGCCTCGAAATCCCTGAGTACATCATTGAAGGCCTCAACTGGCTTGAGTCCAAATTGCGAAGCAAGCAAAAAGAGCTTCTGGTAATTCCGCCCGAGGGCGCGGAGGTGGCGCCATGAACGAGGTAGTTGTCGCAGATGCCGACACCATTATGCAGGCTTGCCTGAATCTGGCAGATCCGAAGAGTTTTTTTCTTTACGCAGGTGCGGGCTCAGGAAAAACCCACTCACTCGTCGAGGCTATCCGCGAACTCAAAAGTCGCGAGCGAGAACGCCTGACGTTCGAGGGGCGGCGAATTGCGGTGATTACCTATACAAACGCAGCCTGTGAGGAGATTCTTCGAAGGCTAGAGTTTGATCCACTCGTGGAAGTCTCAACAATTCACGCGTTCGCCTGGCGCCTAATCCAAGGATTCGACAACGAGATCAGAGAGTGGCTAAGGATCAAACTTGCCCGGGACATTGAGAAGATCGAGGGCGAGCTAGCACGCTCGAGAGGCGACAATAAAACATCTCGAGCAAACCGACGGAAGCTACAAAGCAAAATACGCAGACTTGAGACTCTCGACGAGATTACTAAGTTCATCTATAGCCCTACAAGTAACAACAGAGAACGACAAGCACTCAATCACGATGAGGTCATCAAGTTGACTGCAGCATTCGCCCCTGAGCGCCCTTTGTTGGATGTTCTAGTAGACCGCTACCCAGTTGTATTGATCGACGAAAGCCAAGACACCCACGCTCCAGTAATGGAGGCTTTTCTGAAAGTCCAGCAATTGGCGCAGACACGCTTCTGCCTGGGGCTACTCGGCGACACCATGCAACAGATTTACGGCCATGGGGTAACGCACCTTGATAAAGCAATACCGGGTGACTGGCGGAAACCTGAAAAGGTCGTTAATCGTCGCTGTCCTCGTAGAGTCGTAGACCTTATCAACGTGATTCGAAGCACCGTAGATAATCATCAGCAGACCCCAAAGCCTGATGCCATTCAAGGTGTAGTGCGCATGTACTGCATTAGTCAAAACCAAGAACAGGCACCAAATCTTGAGGAAGGCATCGCTCATTCGATGGCTGCAATCACCAACGACGGCGAATGGGCTACCGGCCCTGAAGGCCGAAAGACCTTGATCCTAGAACATAAGATGGCTGGACGGCGGATGGGATTCGAGAAGCTGTTCACGCCCCTCTACGCGGTTGAGCACCTTCAAACAGGCTTGTTGGATGGAACCCTGCCCGCACTTCGCGTTTTCAGCGAAGGCGTTCTTCCCATCCTTACCGCAAAGGACGATCACTTCCTTCTGCTTGGAGCAGTACGCTCTCGCTCTTCCTTGCTCAGCAAGGACGTTATGCAATCAACAGGGGATCAATCGGCCCACATGCAGCGTGTAGAGGACGCGACGCACGCCCTGCTCTCTCTTTTCGAAAGAAACGATCCAACACTGAGCGAAGTCGCAACGCTTCTGTTGCAAACCCAACTGCTTGATGTCCCTGAAAATCTGGTTGAGGCAATGGAGTTAGGAGCTCCTGGTGAGGCGCCCGATCCGGAAGATACGAACGCGATAACCAATTACGCCTATCAGCTATTTCTTGAGCGCCCATTTTCGGAGCTGGCAGCTTTTGCGACTTATACAGATGGCCTTTCACCCTATGGTACGCACCAAGGCGTAAAGGGACTCGAGTACCCTCGAGTTATGGTTGTCATCAACGATGATGAGGCAGGCGGCTTTTTGTTCAGCTACGACAAATTGCTGGGTGTGAAAGAACCAACAAAAACTGATCGAGACAATGAGCGTGATGGTAAGGACAACGCACTAGCTCGTACTCGCAGGCTTCTCTACGTAACGTGTAGTCGTGCTGAAAATAGCTTAGCGATTGTCGTATACACACCTCAACCGGCACTGGCAAAGCGAAACGTTGTCGCTGCTGGCTGGCTCCAAGATAGTGAGGTCGAAATCCTATGAAACTTCCTCCTTGGTCTGATTAGACCCTGACTTTGTAGATGATGTAGGTTGAATTGCGTTGACTTGCGGAGAGTAGAAAAGGGAGGAAAGTGAGTGATACCGTGGTTTTCAGACAAAAAAATAGACGTCGATTGACGTCTATTGATTTCGAAATGGTACCGGGGCGGGACTTAAACCCGCACAGCCATAAGCCGAGGGATTTAAAATTCCTTGTTTTCTGAGCTGCCTGCACGGCAGTGAACTGCACTCGTCGCACTGTACGATATTTTACATTTTTCTAAGCTGCCTGCACGGCAGTGAACTGTTACATCCTAGCGCTAATTCTCTGTTACCTAAACAATAACCTTAAAATCTTCCGGAAAACCCTTTTATCACCCACTCTCTATCCCTAATCGAAAATCAATGAGTTATGAGTGGTTTCAAAATTAGGGTCTAGAAGGAGACTACCAGTCTCATGGATAGATACTGCTTCGGGCAGCCCTCGTCAGATTGATAGCTAAGTGTGCTGTCTCTATTGGCAAACTGAATCGAAGACCTGGATCGCTGAAACGGGACTGTTTTTTGCCTGCGGCATCAGCATATATCCCACAGTACATTGCATGTCATTACCGACACCCCATTTCACAATCAGTTCTCCTTTGTCTTCCGCTACGCGAGCATACATTTGCCCACCTTGCCCCACAGAACCCACACTGTTGCCTTTGCTATCAAAGATATCGGCGCCGAACGGTACCGGTTCACCCTGATAGGTCGCATTCACCAGAATTGCCGTCCCCTGTTTGGTGTTGTATTTCAATTTCACCACCGCCCCGGAATACGGCGCAACTTTCTGGCTGGTGTTATCCAACTCAACGTCTGCCGCGGTGCCTTTCGGATCAATACTGATTTCATTCATCTGGTAGGGATTCAGGTAAGGCACCATTGCATAGCCGCGGGAGTTAACGTTCACCCCAGGATACGACGACACGCTGGCCCCTTCTGCTCCCTTAGCCTCTACCAGGGCAAAGGTGTCTGAGGTGTAGGGAGTAAAGGTGATCCCTCCTGCGTGGGCGATCACCGTCCCTGTCATACCGGCAGAGCCGCTCTGGTAGCCTTTCCCGGTGCTGTAGGTTCCACTCAGTGCACTGACCCGGCTGCGATAGTTACCATTCACCGACCCGCTGGTGCCCATCCCCTGGTTGGCGTTCATCGCGGTTATACCATAACTGAGCTGGTTCTCCACACCGGAGGTACCGGATACCGTGGCCTGCTGGCCATAACGCCCACTGCTGTCATGAGACAGGTCCATTCTCAACTGTGGCGTGTGGAGTTCGTCATCCCGGCCCAGCGGCAAACTGAAGCTTAGCAGGTAGTTGGTTTGCATCTGCCCGATGCTCGAGTGACTGCGGTTGGCACTGATGCCGTAGGACAGGCTCTTATAGCGGTTGTTATACCCCACCTGATACTGTATATCGCTGCCATCCTGATTCCAGTAGTCCTGAACTGAGCCACTGACATACAGTTGCCCCCAATTATCCGGCAAGCCTTGCCCTGCGGTCAGCGTCAGGCGGTTTTTGACTCGTGCTATGGAGTCCAGAAAATCCCCCTGTTCCGCCGCATCACGGGTTTGCGCGGCGGTCAAAAAATCCAGGTAATTTTGGGAAGAAGAGCGATGGAATACCGCCGAAAGGTTGCTGTTGGTTTCGCTGATAAGCTTGCTGTAGCTCAGTTGGTAACTCTGCCCGCTTAGGGTGCCGCCTGGCTGGTTGCGCCCGTACGCATCGGTGCTATCACCCAGTTTCGTGCCGGCCTGAGTGACGTCAAAGGCCAGTGCCCCGATCGGGATCCCCAATGCCGCCCCAACCTGCACCGCATAGTAGTCCTGGCTGATTTGCAGCCCGCCATAGCCGGTAATGGCATTGGTCAGGCCATATTGATAGGTACTCTGGAATAAAGTCGGTTCATCACGCAGGTTTTCGCTACGCAATTGACCCGCAGTGACAGAATAGCGCGATGACCCCGGGCGCAACAGTTGTGCCACTGAAGCATAAGGCACACTGAAGGTCTGTTCGGTGCCGTCGGACTCACGCACGGTAACCACAAGATCGCCACCGTAGCCGGTCGGGTAAAGGTCATTAATCAGGAACTCCCCCGGCGTCACCGTGGTTTCATACAATACCTGGCCCCCCTGGGTTACGGTCACCCGGGCGTTAGTTCGGGCGATCCCCCGGATCTCCGGTGCATAGCCACGCATAGATTCCGGTAACATCCGCTCATCGCTGGCCAGTTGAGCACCGGTAAATGGCAAGGTATCAAACAATTGCCCGGTAGTATTCGATTCCCCCAGCAACATACGCCCTTTCAGTAGCGGGATGTCGCGCTGTAGATAGGTATTGATACTGCTGTACTGGCTGGGCCCGTCACTCATCTGGTTATAAGAGCCGTTGTGGCGCAAATACCAAGCCCCCACGTTCACCCCGGCATTCACCCCGGCAAACAGCGAGTTAAAGGTGTTGCCGTGCGATTCGCTGGTGTAGCCATTCACGTTGTAACCAAACAGGAACGCCGGGATACCGCTGTCCCATAATTCCGGGCTCACGGTGCCCCGGGCAATATTGAGCATGTAAATCTGAGGGATAATGATATCCAGGCGTTGTTCATTACTGTCGAAATTCACCTGGGCTTCGGGAAGCTTATTTTGCAGATCCATGCATAGGGCGCCGCTAGACTGCGATTTCAAAAAATCGGCGGGCAGTTTTTCGTAGTTGAACGCAATATTTTTAATAATGTCGCTGGTCAGGCAGGGATAGACCGACTTATCGGCCCGAGACTTGAATTCAATATCGGTATTACTGATCAGTTCATCGTTAACATACAGCGCGGTTTTGTAAATTCCGGGCAACCCGGAGGCGCCTTCGGCGAAACGGCTAAGATCGACCGACTGAATGTCATCAACGTTCAAAAAAGACGAGTCGAACTCCAGGCTCTTGGCACTGGTTTGCGGTGCATTCTCAGTTGCCGCGTCGACGCTTCCAACCACAAAAATCGATAGCGCCGCTACCGCGAAAGAAGCAAGAGATTCCCGGATAGCATAGCGCATAATTTTTGACATCCCGCCCCCTCAAGAGCTTGATACCAGGTGAGTCACTAATCAAAATAGTGATGAATATTTTACTTAATCACGGCATCGAAGGGGTTGACCGCACCATAGTCATTAACAACACTTCCACTGATTTTACTGCCACCGTTCCCAGCCAGATTCAACACCATGCTTGAGCGCGGTGCCACCATGGCGTTGTCGAGTTTTTTGCCGTTGACTGACAGGTTCACAAAATTCACATAAAACGGCGTGGGGTTGGTTGCCTGGACTTTGCCGCCTTGCGTGTTCCAGGTGACCGCTTTAAAAGCATCGTTTGCATTGCCTGGCAGGCCCGCCGGACGATAGAACAGCTTGATCCGGGTACGAAAAGCCATTTGCAGACGGTTTTCGTTAGTTTTGGCCTCGCTCTTGGCCGGAACTTCCAGCACATTCAGCCAGAACACCGATTCCTTATCCATTGGCAAGCTTCCGCCAGCATAGCTGATACGTAGTGTCTGGCCTTTACCCTGCTCCACCCGATTCATCGGCGGAGTCAGTACAAAGGGAACTTTGATAGCCGAAGGTTTGGCATTGGGATCGCCATTATCTATCCAGCTCTGAAGCAGTACCGGTGAGGGGCCGACATTATTGATTTTGACGCTGACTTCTTTGGCGTCCGACGGATAAATCACACGTGTGCCGCTGAGTACCACGCTGGCCAAGCTGCTGCTACTGAAAAGAGCAATCGCTGCAAAAATGCCAACCTGACGCGCAGTAATTAGAGGAAAAAGTTTCATAAAACTCCTAACCCAACGGGAGATAAAGGGGGATGACTCCCCCCTTCTAAACTGATTATTGATACTGAATAGAATAGACTACATTGCTGATCACGGTGCCAGCAGTAGTGGCTCCTTCAGCATAATAACGCACTGCATAAGGCAAGGTAGCGCTACCGCTGGTAACATCTTGATAAGTGGTGTTGGTCACCTGGTTCGCGTTACCGGCCTGAATCACCGCCCGAGACGAGCTGGACGCGTCCAGCAGTTGCAGACTGACGTTGGAGGCCGTGCCAGTCAGGTTTTTCAGGCGCCCGGTCACGGAATCTACCGAAGCACCCGCTTCAAAGAAGGCTGAGGCAGTCTGCAGCGTGCCAGAACAGTTGTTCAGTGCCATCACAAAACCCGTTTCACCAGCAGTTTGGGTCGCACCGTTCAACTGACTGGTGCCGACGGTTGGCAGCACGACAGTGGCATCTGCCGTCTGACCATCGACTACGACATCACAGGTGTTGGCGGTCAGTTCACCGTTAAAGGTGATGGTACCGGTAGAAGCGGCCTGAGCCAGACCCACTGAACCAAATACTGCAACCAGGGAAGCGACGATTGTTAAGTTTTTCATGTTTATTCCTATTTACCTTGCGTCATTAAACTATTAGGTTACCCACGGAGGGTAGATATATTTGTGCAATACATAACTCTATTAATATGACGAGCATATATTGGCAATAACACAGCATTGAAAATGCAGGGCAATAACTGGCGCTATAAAAACAAATGACATACATTCACAAGATATCAATGAATGGTAGTTCCGTGTTGAAAGCCTTTTCAGCGTATCTTTATCCTTTATCCCATCACGACTCATTCGTCCGGTGTTGCATACTGCCTTGCTGTTGGGATAAATATTATCGCCTAACACGGAATATTCTTAGTGAAGTAATATTAAACGCAGGGAAAACCATTTAAGTATTTATGAATCAATAAGTTAAAGTCCGTTCTTATATGGCGAACAAGATTTCTTTATTGTTCTAACAGCACTGCACTTCCATATAAGAAAATCATACAACAAATTGATATATAACAAAAAATACCAAAAAAAAGGGATTTTGGCAGCGATACACCGATAGCTTCACTTACCCGTAAGTTACTTACTGCTCTGCCACAAAGTTACACCTCATCAGCGTTTGGCTGCTATTTCCCCAACCGATCTGTTTAGACGGGCGCAGCATGTGCGCCCCTACGCTGTGAGACCAGCGAGAGATTGTTAGCAGATACAGTTTGTCGTGATGATTGTGGTCAACCAAGGATTAATGCAGCTCATTTTACATAAGGTTTTGCAGAAGTATATTATGGAGAAAACAAACGGGAGCCATCAGGCTCCCGATATTCAATAGTGAATTTTTGAGTTACTGGAAATTCAGCATGAAACCAGCCGCAGCCTGATAATCACCCGCTTGAATATTTCCCGGCACACCATCTCCCTGAAGGTAAATGGTAAAAGGAAGGGTGTTATTACCATTCTGGAGCGAAATATTTTTGCTGGGCTTCCCCAGCTCGAGAACATTTCCTGAACCATCGGTCAATGCAACACTGGCACCGCTAGCCGTACCTGTAATGCCAAGACGTCCATCCTTTCCTTCCATGCCAACAAAAGTAACGGTTACGCTATTACCTGCAGAAACTTCACAATTTTCCAATTGAATATTGAAATGTTGCGGAGCCGACTTACCAGAGCCATTGTTTTCAAGCAGTGCGGCATCGGCCACCTGCCCTAACGCAACTGTCTGATCAATGGACTCAGGTGCTATAGAGCAGGATGCTTGCGTCTTAATAATGCTACCTGACACGGTCATTCTTCCACTACCTTCAGCCATCGCCGCCGAGCTAAAAGCGAAGGTTGTTAAGAATAGTACAGCGAGCAAATTTTTAACTTTCATAATAAAATCCCTTATTAAAAAACCATTGCACCGAATGTGCATGTCAATAATCGCATTTCATCAGAAAATTAAAATTCATTTACGTTGTGTCAGCGACAGGCAAAAATTAATTTAATCCAGCCTGGATTTATGTGTTTTTTAGTCAATTTCGTACGACCTAAAACGTGGGGGAAAATATTTATTTAGGGCATTCTCGGCTAGCCGCGCTGGTGCCTGCTCTTGCCCTGCTGGTGTACCTCCCAGCCTGCGGTACAGTAGCCTGAGCGGTCGGTAGTGGTATGGCGGCAACCGTGCTTACGGCAAGCTCTGGGTATTCTAGATGGCATGCGGTACCTCAACTCAAATAGAAAATCCCCGGACTATGCCGAGGCTCTTGCTTGCATTACTTGGTAGAGCTGTCACCTATTACAATTACAACTCATAAACGTGGACTAAGCCAATTTAGGCTATTTTGCTTTCTTTCAACTCGTCCCAATCATTAATGAACCTTTTGGCTGTTTCTATTGCTAGTAACGCTGCCTCTTTAGGAATATCGGTCGTAATCTCATAATCAGCTCTGTTTCGCTCACCTCGCTGCTGCATAAGCCTATAAGCCAAAACTTTTAATCGCTTAGAATCATAAGGCTCACCTTTACACTCCGACTTATTGCTCATATAACCGATCAGATTGGCATGATGATTACTATGAAAATCAGGGATACAGGCCAGGTTTCCGAGCGCCTCATGATACATTGCGTAGTACCCTCTTGAAATTGCATTTCTGAAATGAGCTTCATTATTTATTTTTATGCAATCTTCCGCAGACACTAGAAAATCTCTGTTATGGATAGACATAGCTAGCTCCAGCATTCCTTTTCACAGGCCAAGAAAATCTTGCAATAATATCGCAATCATCAAAAACAGCCATTGAGCAAATAACTTCAGCAAGTTCAACATTTAAAGATGCTATCTCCTCCGGGGAGGCATTCTCCAAATCAACTAAATACCCAACAGCAGGATCTGCAGAAATTGATATGGCTGATGGTACGCCCTTCTGTAGCTTAGACATAATCCCATGCACCGTAAACCCAAGGAGTTTTAGTTGCTCAGGAGTGCATAATTGCTTCTTATATACATTGCTAATATCAGCGATAGATTCTTGGAGAAGTTCCTTTGCATCATCCCTTCCTTCATCTTCAGAAAGCATTTTTATGAACTTATCCATAGAGTCTTCCAACTTCTCTAATTGTCCTAGTGCATAAGCAACAGAGGCAGCTTTAAAGAATAGCCATTTTGTTTTATGCATATCTGCAAGAACAAATACAACTTTCTCAAGCTCTACGAAATTATTGGTCCATTCAAGTAAGAAGCAGTAGACCCTTGCATATGTAGCATCGCCAACATATAAATCTCTAGAAAGGATGTCGAGGCCTGTATCAAAATTGCCATAAGCACAATAAGCTAAACCACGCATAAACGTTGCTGACGATGATTTCCCATCGCCAATATCACGGAGAGCAGCACGAAACGAAAAGTCATCAATCCTTTTGTTATCACTGATTGCATCAAGAAACTTTTCTTGCCACTCATCAACTTTTAGCCTTGGTGCAGCCACAGAACCCCCTCAAGTCACTTCATCTGCAGCAAGTTTATGTGCAGATGGATTCTCAAGCAATGACTGATGTTTATACAGTAGCTTTGTAGGAGCTGATACTACTGTTTAAAAGCACTGCACCTATATGCCAGTTGCACTCCTCCACTGACTCAATACATACACCTGCCCAGCGCAAATTCTTAACGCCGATTGCAAGGCTAGCGTATAACTAGCAGCATCCCACCAGGTCTCTCCCTTCAGTACCGGATGTTCACAAGGGGTGAATACTGTCTCAGGGGGAAGAAGGACTACCGATTTTGGTACTTGCTGACTCCTTTGACTGCAAGAGCTCAATAACAGTGCTAGGCATATCGCGAGCAGCACACTCGTCGCTTTGAATCGCATCCCTGTATTTCCTTTCGTTGTCACTAGCCTGCTGCCGTATCTGTTGTTCTCGCTGCTGTTGCTCAGCCACCAGCATTCGGTTTCGGGCGTCCTGTTCCTGCATTGTGCGAATGAGTGTCGCCAGTTGATCGTTGTCTATTTTGAGCTTTTTGACCTGGCCACCAGCTTCTATCGCACGGCCATGGAAATAGAAAGCCAGCCATGCAAGCACAGTGAAGACACTCAGCAAAGCGATAGTAATAATCGTGGTTATCCTATTCATTTTTGGCCCCAGTTGCAGATCTCCCGCTCAACCTCACGACGGTTAATCAACCCCTTCCAGACCTTGCCACCGGCTTTATTCGAACGGCGCATTTCGTCGCAAGCACCTTTACTGTCACCTGCATTGAGCTTTCTCAACAACGTGGAGGACTCGAAAGCTTTGACGCCGACGTTGTCAGTGAAGCCTTCTGGTATTCGCTCGCTGGGATTTTTACCGATCGCTCAACCGAACGGGCAAAAGGCACCAGATCCTTATCCAGCAGAGCCTTACATTCGCCTGGGGTGTAGCGCTTGCCGATCACAATGTCGGCCCCGGTGTGCCCATAGCAAACAGTCAGAACCCCAGCAACATCGCGATAAGGCTCATAGCGCACACCTTCCAGGTCGGGGACCAGTACAGCAGCAATGGCCATGGCTCCACCACCAGCGGCGGCGATCAACGATTTACGCAATGTGGGTGACATTGGCATGTTAATCCCCCTCAGGATGAATAATGATGCCCCTCTGGGCTGCATGCTCCATGGCCTTTGTCTGGCGGCGCTTGTAATAAAAGTTGGTAAGGAAGGTCGCGATACCGATCACGATGCCGTTAATCACCGCCACTTGGTTCCAGTCAATGTTCTTAAACCATTCAACTAACCATCCCATTGTGATACGCGTCCCAGAAGTAAAGTAAGAGAAGAATGTCGCTATTTTCTCCGGCATGATTTTCATAACCTCCCCCTGGTCGGGGCCTTGCCCGATCATCGGGTGATAGAAATAACTATGCCGAGGCTCGTGGGTACTATTCTGGTTTTACGCGTTGCCAATCATGACGGTATAACATTTAGTGGGTTGACCGCCATGCGAAGTCCACTCTTCAGTCTGGATTGCGAGTGTTCGGTTCAGTTCAATATAAGCAATTTTCATAACATCCCCTTTCCGTGTTTCTTGTCCCGGCATTGGGTAATGAAAAAGCCGAGAGTTAGCTCACCCTTTAAATTATTTCCCTGTTAACTATTTACCTCTTGAAATTGTTCCATCTGAGGCGCTTCAATTTTTTACTAAAATAATTTTGTCCTAAGGAATGGCACATTGGCCATTTTTCCACAAATCGGGTGGTTTATAATTTAACAATTTGCTACTTTTGGCGTTCCCTACCTATTTAAGGAGTAAAAATGAAGGGTGACAAAGAAGAACAGTTTCGCATCAACATGAGTAGTGGCAAAAGAGAGATGGAACAACTCATGTCCGCTTGTAAAACTGTCAGTGAAAGCATTAATTACGACCTGAGAAATTCAGCAGACCCAAGACCTCTGACCAATCCGGTTCAGGTGTATGTGAGCTCGCATTCGCCTGGTCAACCTGAATCTCATTCCAATATCTGGATAGCCGTCAACTCTTCTTGGCCTATTGCAGAAAAGGCTCGCCTTAAACTCGAAGCTATTGGCTATAAGACAGGAGAGATTATCTAAATAAATATCCTCCGGCATAGCCGGAGGTTTTTCATATGCGCCTATAAGGCTCTCTTGCCAGCCGCGCCCTAACAGGCGCATCGCGATCTGACATTTGCATCTATGGATTACTTACGGCCCGTAAACGGGCTACCCGGATAGGGGATCGACAACTGCTCACCCATCTTATCCTCTTCCAGTTGGTGCTTTATGTATTCTTGTATCCTGGTTGTATTTTTACCAACCGTATCAACGTAATACCCTCGACACCAAAACTCCCTGTTACGATATTTGAACTTCAAATCGCCAAACTGCTCATAAAGCATCAGGCTGCTCTTTCCCTTCAGATATCCCATAAAACCCGACACACTCACCTTCGGTGGGATTTCCAGAAGCATATGGATGTGTTCCACACAGCATTCCGCCTCCACAATATTCACGTTCTTCCATTCGCACAGCTTTCTTAAGATACTGCCAATCGCTTTGCGTTTTTCCCCGTAGAACACCTGTCTTCGGTACTTCGGCGCAAATACTATGTGATATTTACAGTTCCATCGCGTGTGCGCTAAGCTCTTTTCGTCCCTCATAGGGACCCCCTTTTGATTTCTTGTTGAACGTTTGCAGTTGCCAGACCGCAAACTGTTTTAACAAATCAAAAGGGGTTTTTATAACTGGTTCAAAGCTGGAAGCTCTACGGAACCCCAGCCTAGCTGGGGTATTCTATAAATAATAAAAAACGGGAGCCATAAGCTCCCGTTATCATCAAACGCTAAAACACACTTACATGTGTTTAACGATAGCGTCGCCAAACTCTGAACATTTCAGCAGTTTAGCGCCTTCCATCAGGCGTTCGAAGTCATAGGTCACGGTTTTGGCAGCGATTGCGCCTTCCATGCCCTTAACAATCAGGTCAGCCGCTTCGAACCAGCCCATGTGACGCAGCATCATTTCTGCAGACAGGATGATGGAACCTGGGTTCACTTTGTCCTGGCCGGCATACTTAGGTGCAGTACCGTGGGTGGCTTCGAACAGCGCGCAATCGGAACCGATGTTGGCACCAGGTGCGATACCGATACCACCAACCTGTGCGGCCAGGGCGTCGGAGATGTAGTCACCGTTCAGGTTCATACAGGCGATCACGTCGTATTCAGCCGGACGCAGCAGGATTTGCTGCAGGAAGGCGTCGGCGATCACGTCTTTAACCACGATCTCTTTACCGGTGTTCGGGTTCTTGATTTTCAGCCATGGGCCGCCGTCGATCAGTTCGCCACCGAACTCTTCGCGCGCCAGTTCGTAGCCCCAATCCTTGAAGGCACCTTCGGTGAACTTCATGATGTTGCCTTTGTGAACCAGGGTCACAGAGTCGCGGTCGTTGGTGATCGCGTATTCGATCGCCGCACGTACCAGACGTTTAGTCCCTTCTTCAGAACATGGCTTCACGCCGATACCACATTGCTCTGGGAAGCGGATTTTTTTCACGCCCATTTCGTCGCGCAGGAACTTGATCACTTTGTCTGCTTCTGCAGAACCGGCTTTCCACTCGATACCTGCGTAGATGTCTTCGGCGTTTTCGCGGAAGATCACCATGTCGGTCAGCTCTGGCTGTTTAACCGGGCTTGGAGTGCCCTGGTAGTAACGCACCGGACGCAGACACACGTACAGGTCCAGTTGCTGGCGCAGGGCCACGTTCAGGGAGCGAATACCGCCACCGACTGGGGTAGTCAGCGGGCCTTTGATGGCAACGCGGTAGTCACGGATCAGATCCAGGGTTTCTTCCGGCAGCCACACGTCTTTCCCGTAAACGTGAGTGGATTTTTCGCCGGTATAGATTTCCATCCAGGAGATTTTACGTTCGCCGTGGTAGGCCTTTTTCACTGCTGCATCAACCACGTGAATCATAGCAGGGGTAACGTCAACGCCAATGCCGTCGCCTTCGATAAACGGAATGATCGGGTTATTCGGAACAACCAGTTTACCCTGGGCATCGACCGTAATCTTTTTACCTTCTGCCGGAACAACTACTTTGCTTTCCATCAACCTCTCCTTCAAGCGCAATTTTTGTTAATGCTTTGTAAGATGCGTGTAGATACTACTGGAATTTTCAGTCCGCGCCAATCCGAAACGGATTCGGTTATAATGCGCCTATCATCCGTAATCTCAACTGTTATGAAAAAATTCTCTGTTAAAAATCACAAAGTTAAACGATTCAGCAAGCCTGCTCCCGCCAAACCCGCAGTCGCACAGGGGCCGCGTCGCGTGGTGTTATTCAATAAGCCGTTCGATGTGCTGCCGCAATTTACCGATGAAGCCGGCCGCACCACCCTGAAAGAATTCATTCCATTTCCCGATGTTTACGCCGCTGGGCGTTTGGATCGCGACAGCGAAGGTTTATTGGTGCTAACCAATGACGGCAAGCTGCAGGCGCAACTCACCCAGCCGGGCAAACGTACCGGAAAAGTCTATTACGTGCAGGTCGAAGGCGCCCCGCAGGAAAGCGATCTGGCCCCCTTGCGCAATGGCGTCACGCTCAAAGACGGCCCAACGTTGCCGGCAGGCGTTGAGCTGGTCGCAGAACCGCAATGGCTGTGGCCGCGCAATCCGCCCATTCGCGAACGCAAATCAATCCCCACCGCCTGGCTGAAAATCACCCTTTATGAAGGCCGAAATCGCCAGGTGCGTCGCATGACTGCACACATCGGCTTTCCTACCCTGCGGCTGATTCGCTACAGTATGGGTAATCTTTCATTGGGCGAATTGCAGCCCGGTGAATGGAAAACCCTGGACTCACTGTAACCAGCCCGAGGAGCAGCAACGATGAAAACATTAACCGCGCTACTGTTCACCGCCCTGCTTTCGGTTCCTGCCGTTCAGGCCGCCAGTTTTGACTGCGCCAAAGCCGTCAGCGCCGACGAAAAGGCCATCTGCGCCAGCCGTACGCTGAGTGACAAAGACGTGGAAATGGCGACCAAGTACCAGTTTTTACATGGCCTGTTCGCCATGGGAGTGCGCGGTGAGATGCAAGACCAGCAACAGCGCTGGCTGGCGCAGCGGAAATTGTGCGGCAGCGACGTCAGTTGTCTCTCAGGCAGCTATCAGGCCCGTATTAACGAACTGGATGACATCTATCAGCATATCAATAAGCCGCTGTAAGGGACCTTTATGTTTAAACCGCACGTCACCGTTGCCTGCGTGGTTCACGCCGCCGGCAAGTTTTTGATCGTCGAAGAGACGATTAATAACAAGGCGCTTTGGAATCAGCCGGCCGGGCACCTTGAAGCCGACGAAACGCTGGTGCAGGCCGCCGAGCGCGAGCTGTGGGAAGAAACCGGCATCCGCGCCACGCCACAGTCATTCCTCAAGCTGCACCAGTGGATCGCACCGGACAATACGCCGTTTCTGCGCTTCTGCTTTGTCATCGAGCTCGAACAGCAGTTGCCGACCGAACCGCACGACAGCGATATCGACCGCTGTCTGTGGCTGAGCGCCGACGAGATTTTGCAGGCCCCTAACCTGCGATCCGCACTGGTCGCGGAAAGCCTTCGTTGTTACCAACAGCCGGAACGTTACCCGCTATCGCTGGTCAGCAGCTATAACTGGCCGTTCTGAGATGAATAAGTGCCGTGCGCCGGCGCAGGCAACGTGGTAAAATCCTGCGCTTGTTTTTTATCAGCACGGTTCGTGTTCAAGTTCGTGAGATCCCCATGTCAGACAACAGCCAGAAAAAAGTAATCGTCGGTATGTCCGGCGGCGTCGACTCTTCCGTTACTGCCTATCTGTTACAGCAACAGGGCTATCAGGTCGCTGGGCTGTTTATGAAGAACTGGGAAGAAGACGATGATGAAGAGTACTGCTCCGCAGCGACCGATTTGGCCGATGCACAGGCGGTATGCGACAAACTCGGCATCGAACTGCATACGGTGAACTTCGCGGCAGAGTACTGGGACAACGTCTTTGAACTGTTCCTGGAAGAGTACAAGGCCGGCCGCACGCCGAACCCGGACATCCTGTGCAATAAAGAAATCAAATTCAAAGCCTTCCTGGAATTCGCCGCCGAAGATCTGGGGGCCGATTTTATCGCCACCGGCCACTACGTGCGCCGCCAGGACGTTGACGGCAAAAGCCGCCTGCTGCGCGGCGTCGACGGCAATAAAGACCAAAGCTATTTCCTCTACACCCTGAGTCACGAGCAGGTTGCGCAAAGCCTGTTCCCGGTCGGTGAGCTGGAAAAACCGGAGGTGCGCCGCATCGCCGAACAGCTGGATCTGGTCACCGCCAAGAAAAAAGACTCCACTGGCATCTGCTTTATCGGCGAACGCAAGTTCCGCGACTTCCTTGGCCGCTACCTGCCTGCACAGCCGGGCCCGATTGTCAGCGTTGACGGCCAGACCGTCGGTGAACATCAGGGCCTGATGTACCACACCCTGGGCCAGCGTAAAGGGCTCGGCATTGGTGGTATGAAGGACAGCAGTGAAGATCCGTGGTACGTGGTGGACAAAGACGTCGCCAACAACGTGCTGGTGGTTGCCCAGGGGCATGAGCATCCGCGCCTGATGTCCGTCGGTCTGGTAGCGCAGCAGCTGCATTGGGTCGATCGCCTGCCGCTGAGCGGCCCCTTCCGCTGTACGGTAAAAACCCGTTATCGCCAGCAGGACATTCCGTGCACCGTTACCCCGCTTGACCAAGAGCGTATTGAAGTGCGTTTCGACGAGCCGGTCGCTGCCGTGACCCCAGGCCAGTCAGCCGTGTTCTATCAGGATGAAATCTGCCTCGGTGGCGGCATTATCGAACAGCGTTTACAGGAGTAATAGTGGCGAAGAATTATTATGACATTACGCTGGCCATGGCTGGAATCAGCCAGGCGGCGCTTATGGTTCAGCAGTTGGCGCACGAAGGCCAATGCGATCGTGAAGCTTTCCATACTTCGCTGAACAGCCTGCTGCAGATGGACCCCTCTTCCACGCTGGCGGTGTTCGGCGGAGAAGAGCGCAATTTGAAAGTCGGCCTCGAGACGCTGATGAGCGTGCTCAACGCCAACAATAAAGGATTGGGTGCCGAACTGACCCGCTACACCATCAGCCTGATGGTGCTGGAGCGCAAGCTCAACGCCAATAAGCAGGCGATGAACCAGCTTGGCGAACGTCTCGGCCAGCTTGAGCGCCAACTGGCGCATTTTGATCTGGAATCAGACACCATTATCAGCGCGCTGGCCGGCATTTATGTCGACGTGGTCAGCCCGCTCGGGCCGCGCATCCAGGTGACCGGCTCGCCGGCTATTCTGCAGAATCCGCAGGTGCAGGCCAAGGTTCGTGCCACGCTACTGGCCGGCATCCGTGCCGCCGTACTGTGGCAACAGGTTGGCGGCAGCCGCCTGCAGTTAATGTTTTCCCGTAATCGTCTGTTTAAACAGGCGCAAAATATCGTTGCTCATTGTTAATAGATCCCAGGAGTTGCTACCGATGGAATTATCCTCACTGACCGCCGTTTCACCCGTTGATGGACGCTACGGTGATAAAGTCAGCGCACTGCGCACCATTTTCAGCGAGTATGGCTTGCTGAAATTCCGCGTGCAGGTTGAAGTACGTTGGCTGCAAAAACTGGCCGCTTGCGCAGAGATCAAAGAAGTTCCCGCTTTTGACGCCGACGCAAACGCTTACCTTGATAAGATCGTCGCAGAATTCAGTGAAGAAGACGCCCAGCGCATCAAGACCATCGAGCGCACCACCAACCACGACGTGAAAGCGGTGGAATACTTCCTGAAAGAAAAAGTGGAATCAGTACCCGCTCTGCACGCCGTGTCCGAGTTTATCCACTTCGCCTGTACCTCTGAAGACATCAACAACCTGTCCCACGCACTGATGCTGCACACCGCGCGTCAGGATGTGGTGTTGCCGCACTGGCGCAAAATCATCGGGTCCATCAAAGGGTTGGCGCTGGAATATCGCGATATTCCGCTGCTGTCACGTACCCATGGTCAACCCGCTACCCCGTCTACCGTGGGTAAAGAGTTTGCCAACGTGGCCTACCGGATGGAGCGTCAATATCGTCAGTTAGAGCGCATTGAGATCCTCGGTAAAATCAACGGCGCGGTAGGTAACTACAATGCTCACATCGTGGCCTATCCGGAAGTGGACTGGCACCGTTTCAGCGAAGAGTTCGTCACCTCGCTGGGAGTGACCTGGAACCCGTACACCACCCAGATCGAGCCGCATGACTATATCGCCGAGCTGTTCGATTGCGTAGCGCGTTTCAACACCATCCTGATCGACTTTGACCGCGATATCTGGGGTTACATCGCCCTGAACCACTTCAAGCAAAAAACCATTGCCGGTGAGATCGGTTCTTCCACCATGCCGCACAAGGTTAACCCGATCGACTTCGAGAACTCCGAAGGCAACCTGGGCCTGGCTAACGCGGTGTTGGGCCATCTGGCTAGCAAACTCCCGGTTTCCCGCTGGCAGCGTGACCTGACGGACTCCACGGTGCTGCGTAACCTGGGCGTGGGCCTGGGCTATGCGCTGATTGCTTATCAGGCCACCATGAAAGGCATCAGCAAGCTGGAAGTGAACCGTGCGCACCTGCTGGACGAGCTGGATCACAACTGGGAAGTGCTGGCCGAGCCGATCCAGACCGTGATGCGCCGCTACGGCATCGAAAAGCCGTATGAGAAGTTGAAAGAGCTGACCCGTGGTAAACGCGTGGATGCGGCAGGTATGCAAGCCTTTATCGATAGCCTGGAACTGCCGGAAGACGAAAAAACCCGCCTGAAAGCCATGACGCCAGCTAACTATATTGGCCGCGCCACCACCATGGTTGACGAGCTGAAGTAAGCGTCTCCCCTTGTAGCTTTAAAAGCTCTTTAGTTACCCGCCCAAGGGCGGGTAAATTTTAACCGAGCTGAACCTGACTCCACAGCCGGATCATCTATGAAACAACAAGCCGCGCCCCTACGCAGCGAAAAGATTATCTTGCCGTTTATAGTGAGCTATCCGTGAAACGCCGCCCTTTATGGTAGAAAACTCGATCGTGCTCACCGATTGATCTTAGTACTCGGCAGGGAACGCCCGCAGCGACCACATCTGCAGGCACATCCTTAGTCACCACGCTTCCAGCACCAATAACGCTGTTACGACCTATGGTGACGCCAGGGTTAATGATGACCCCACTACCAATCCAGACATTATCTTCAATGGTGACGGGCAAAGAAAACTGCTGGCCGGTAATACGCACCGCAGGATCCACCGGGTGCCCCGTGGTAGATATCGTGACATTCGGTGCAATCATCACATTATCGCCAATCAGGACCTTACCGTCGTCCACCACAACCAGATTAAAGTTGGCGTAAAAGTTTTCCCCAATAGCGATCTGGCTACCATAGGCTACATGCAGCGGCGGCTCAATCCAAAAGTTCTTGCCGACCCTTCCCATCAGTTGTCGGATCAGCGCTTCACGTTTTGTCCGCTCTGAAGGCCGCGTATGATTAAAGTCATAAACCAATTCTTTGCCGCGCAGGCGCTCTTCTGCCATACCTTCATCCATATCAGTGTATAAACACCCACTGGCTAACTTTTCCCGTTGCGTCATCATCACATTATCCTTGTCGTTGACTATGCCATATCCCTTACGGCTTCAGGTTCAGGTTTAAAAGCTGACAGCGGCCCACGTCCCGACAAAGTGAAGACGGATATCAGAGTAAACGTTAGCGCAATAAGCCCCAGAATAAGGTAGGTTCCGTGGAAGCCGACTTTTTCATACATATTACCGGCAAAGACCGACATAAACATGATGGCTAATTGTTTAAAGAAACAGAAGCAAACCAGATAAATAGTGGCAGAGAAACGCACCTCAAATACCGAAGTGATATACTTAAAACAGCCGACGATCAGGAACGGAATTTCAAACATATGCAAGGTTTTCAGAATAACCACTTCTAGCGGCGTAGAGGCAAATGAAGAGCCGATAATACGTATCGACATGATTAGCCCCGCGAGCAACAGCGCATTTTTCCCACCGATGCGATTCACAATGAGCGGTGCAAAAAACATGATTGAGGCATTCAGCAACTCCCCCATCGTGGTGACATAACCAAAAACACGCGTTCCTTGTTCGGTTGAAGAGAAGAACGAAGTGAAAAAGTTGGCGAATTGCTGATCAAACACATCATAGGTACAGGAAACGCCTACCACGTACAGGGCTAAAAACCACAGTTTTGAGTCTTTCAATAATTCGAACGCCAAGCGTAAATTAAACGGCTTACTGTTAGCGCCCAATTTGTCAGCAACCTCGGCGGTACTGCCGGTTTCAGGCTTAGCAATAAGTAACAGGATCGCCAGTATCACGGCACAACCAGAGCCCAGCCAGAATACAAATTCGTTGTTGATGGTAAACATAATGCCAACCACAGAGGCACACAACGCCCAGCCCACACAGCCAAATAAACGCGCACGGCCAAATTCAAACGAGCTACGGCGGCTTACTTTCTCTATATACGCTTCAATAGCCGGCGCACCTCCGTTATAAATGAAACCAAGATAAATTCCGCCCACGATGGAGCCTAAAACAATATTGGTGCGTAGTAGCGGGCCAAAAACATAGATAAAGAACGGCGCAAACAACACCAGCATTCCTGTGATTATCCACAGCAAGTGTTTTCTCAACCCCAGCTTATCCGACAGCAAGCCAAATATCGGTTGAAAGAGTAATGAGAAGAAGGAGATGCTGGCAAAGATAATGCCGGTATCGCTTTTACTGACCTGGTTGATGTCATGCAGCCAGATAGGAAAAAACGGGAAATAGGCCCCCATGATGAAGAAGTAGAAAAAGAAAAACAGCCCAAACATCCAGAAGTTAGTGTTTTTCAAATAATACATGCGAACTCCTTGTGCAAAACCCAAGCGCGTTTGAGTTCATACTCAAGTACGCGACATTATTTATATTTTCATCAGGTAGGAGATAGATACTGTTCTGTATTTTAAAAATTCGAGTTGCGGGAAGGTGCTAAACCCACGCCTCCAGTCACATAGATAACCATGTGACTGGAGTAAACAAGTGCAACCAAGAATCCATCCCATGATGAATAAGTCTTATCCGCCGTACTGCCAAACCAACTTATAGTTGTAGTGCTCAGCATCCAAGATAAAATCCGGGCTCACACTCGGGCTCCATGAGTCATCACCGCCGACCCCCATATGGAAACCATCTATATTGACCCAAGCCCCCTGCTCCGCGCGCAACAAATGGTTATGTGAGGTATCAGCCAATTGTTGCTGGCTATATTGGCTGAGGCCAAAGTGGAAATCCCCCTGCCACTGCCAGTGGCCAAAATTCAGTTGGCGAGTATTGCAACGCAGTCCATTCTCCGTTGGGAAAATGTATGGCGTATGTAGCTCAGAAAGCGGTAACGTCCACCGCCCAAGCTGAGCGGAAAGCTGGCGGTCAGGGTAGTTTTCGTGTGGGCCTAACCCCAGCCACGTTGCGTGTTCAGCAACCTCCGCAAGTTGGCAGCTCAAGCCAATCCGCGCTGGCGCTGGAATTCCATGGGCTACGTCAACGTTGACATCAATATGCAATTTACCCTGGCAGTCGATCAAATAGGTCTTGCGGCTGATAAACATGATGCTGTTTTGGTAGGCATAAGCATGGGCTGTGCGGATCTGCACGCCTTGTGAAATCGCATCGGCTTCACAGTGCAGTAAGCGCGTTTCTAGCGCGTACATTCCAGCTCTCTTCCAACGTTCTACCCATGCATTAGGATCAATGTGAGCGGCATCGCTCACGCCAATGTCATTATCAAGCGGTGCGCGGGTAAAGTTGTCGCGTAACGGCGTCAACAGAGCGGATTTTTCCCCCTGCCACCACTGCTCAAGCAAACCGGTTTGCCGATTGAACTGCCAGCGCTGTGTACCCCATTCAATGCTGAAAGCGTCATTATGCTCGTTCAACCGAGGTGACTGCGCCTGAACGTCACTGTGATCGTTTGGTAAGGTTAATGGTCGAGATAAACGCCACTGGTCCCAGGCACAACGATGATGCTCTTCAGACCATGCCGTTGCCTTGATTTGGCGAACCTCCACGTTCAACCACAGTTCACCGCTCTCTTTCAGTTCGGGAATATCACCCAATACGATTTTCTGTGTACCCTGCGCCGCTAATGACAGTTCAACCTCGCCCTGTGCAATAGCTTTCCCGTCCAAGGCTACATTCCAATAAAGCCGCTCGTTATCGCTGGTACGGAATAAATACTCACTGCTCACTTCAATCGTTAACGGCTGCTGTTCGAGCATTTGGAACTGATAAAACTGCTGGGCACGCTGCGCTTCAAACAGTGCCGGGTGCGGGCTGCGATCGGGGAATACCAACCCGTTCAGACAAAATTGGCGGTCATTGGGCGTATCACCGAAGTCGCCGCCGTAAGCCCAATAAGATTGACCATCATCGGCAAGACGCGTCAAACCTTGGTCGACCCAGTCCCAGACAAAGCCCCCCTGCAGTCGCGGATGTTTACGAAAAGCCTGCCAGTAACGATCAAAACCACCAAAGCTGTTGCCCATCGCATGAGCATACTCACACAGGATCAGTGGGCGGTTTTCATCGGGCATGCCGATCCACTTCTTGATCGACCATTTGGGTACTACCGGGAAAGGCTGATCCTGGTCGACGCGGGCATACATGGGGCACACAATATCCGTTGCCGCCGAATTGGCACCGCCGCCTTCATACTGCACTGGACGAGTAGGATCCTGGCTTTTCACCCAGCGATACAGCGCATCATGGTTGCTGCCGTGGCCGGACTCGTTGCCCAGAGACCAGATGATGATGCAGGCATGGTTGCGATCGCGTTGTACCATGCGCGTAACACGCTCGCTCATAGCAGGCAGCCAGAGCGGATCGTTCGACAGCCGGTTCATCGGCTGCATGCCGTGGGTTTCAATGTTAGCCTCATCCACTACGTACAGGCCGTAACGATCGCACAGCTTGTACCACAGCGGGTGGTTCGGATAATGGGAACAGCGCACCGCGTTGAAATTATGCTGCTTCATCAGCAGGATATCCTGACGCATGGTGGCTTCATCCATGACCTGACCCTGCTCAGGATGGTGCTCATGGCGGTTGGTGCCACGTATCAATAGCGGCTGTCCGTTAAGCTTCAGTAAGCCGTTGCTGATTTCAACCTGGCGGAAACCGACATCATAGGCTTCAGCCTCCACCAATTCACCCGTTGGGGAGAGCAACTTGACCACTGCGCGATACAGTGTCGGCGTCTCTGCACTCCACAAGGCGGGTTGATCCACCGGCAGGCGCAGGGTCGTACGCTCATCATAAGCGCCGCGCTCATCGATAATCTCGCTGCCGAAGTCCTGCGTTTTCTCGGCGATCAGGGCATCTTTACGCCACAGTTGCACCTGCACCCGGTGTTGTTGTGGCTGATGAGCTCGCACCTCTACCACCAATTCCCCTCGGCTAAAACTGTCACTTAATGGCGTAGTGATAGAGATATCGCTCAGGTGAGTGGCGGGTTTATGCAATAGGCTGACATCGCGGAAAATCCCACTCATGCGCCACATATCCTGATCTTCCAGATAACTGCCGTCGCACCAGCGTAATACCATCACCGCCAGCCGGTTTTCCCCTGGAACCAAAACGTCGCTGAGATCGAATTCAGCAGGTAAACGGCTGTCTTGCGAATAGCCAACCCAGTGACCATTGCACCACAGATAAAACGCGGAATTGACACCGTCGAAAATAATCCGGGTCTGTCCCTGTGCTAACCACCCATCATCAAGATTAAATGTGAGCGAATAACATCCCGTAGGGTTTTCTACCGGGACGAAAGGCGGATTAACCGGGATCGGATAGGTAACGTTGGTGTAAATCGGTGCATCGTAGCCAGCCAACTGCCAGTTTGACGGCACCTGTATTTCATCAGCGTTGTCCAGGTCGTTCTGCAACCAGGTCTCCGGCACCCGTTCTGGCTGACTAAAATAGCTAAACTTCCAGGTGCCATTTAATGAAGCAGACTGAGCTGAAGCCCTATCTTCTCTTGCATCTTGCTCATTGCGCCAACTTTGAAATGGCGGATGCGCGGGCAGGCGACGGTATTGCGTACAGGCAGGATTTTCCCAGTCTCGACGAGATAAAACAGCGCTGAGTGATTTCCCTGTTTGAGATGAGTTCATGCTTCCCCTCTAAATGTTATACGCTCACAATTAACAATAAAATGAACAATGCGCGTAGAGGTGTAAAGCAAATATCCTTGGGAAAGCGAGATCAGTCACAAATTAAGCTCAGGGATCGCAACCGATCCCTGACTTTGGCGGCTATTTTCCCTCGAGCGCGGAGATTTGACGTGCGATACGCAGCAACTCCTGGGATAAAGTGTGCAGCGATACCTTTTCTTGATTCATAACCGCCGTTGTATGCCTTTGCACCAGACTGGTCGTCAGACGCAAAGAACCGGCATGAGACACATGTCGATCTTCCAGACACTGAACCAGGCGTTTAACGCTTTCCTGCCCCAACATCCGAAAGTCCTGCTTAATGGTTGTCAGCGGTGGGTAATAATAAGCACTGTCTTCAGTATCATCGTACCCCACTACCGACATTTGCACCGGAATTTGCAACCCGTACTCCTGCAGTGCACGCAGCACGCCTAACGCCATTTGATCGTTAGCAACCAAGATCGCCGTTGGGTGTTTTGGCAAGCTCAGGATCTGCCCGGCAAGCTGGTAACCGGAGGCCGCACTCCAATCGCCATGGAGCACCGAACAAGGCTTCAACTGAAGCTCTGCTAACGTAGTCAGCCACCCCTGATAGCGCAAGCGTGCCGAAATCGAGACCAGCGGCCCGGTAATCAGTGCTATATCACGATGCCCAAGAGCAACGACATGTTCTACCCCTTGTCGAGCCCCCTGATAGGGATCAAAAAGAATGCTGGAGACATCAGAATCAGGGTCGACGTCCAAAAACAGCGCAGGCACCTCGCCACAAACTTGTTCAATAGCGTGAGAATCTTCAGCGCAGAGCGAAACATTAATCAGCAATCCATCTACCCTTTGCGACAACAGCTCATTTATCGCAGTGCGACAGGCCTGAACGCTAAGATCTTCCACCATGGAAATCACCACGTTAAATCCCATCTGGTTTGCCTGCGTTTTAATTGCCGAAGCGATTTGAGAAGGCGCGTGCAGCGCTAGTTCGGTGGTCGCCAGCCCCAGCGTAAAACTCTGTTTGCCTGCAAGTTGCTGTGCGACACGGTTTGGTACGTAATTCAGCGCAGCCATGGCCTGCTCGACCTTCGCGCGGGTTTTATCCGAAACGTGTTCAGCACGATTTAATACCCGTGACACGGTTTGATACGACACTCCGGAATAGTCGGCGACGTCATTCAGCGTGACAGATTTAGGCTTCATACGGTTTCTCGCGTCGATTAATTCAAATAAATCAAGCTAATGAGTATCAATCATAGCAGCTTAAAACGCTATCCAACCAGGCATTATTGATTGTACGGCCTGAAGGTATTGATTTCAGGCCTTCGGGCCCATAAAGACTGAACCCGTAAATCACACAACCCTTATTTTTTACTAAAAACTGATGAAAGTTCGCCGACATCACTTACAATGCCAGATAACGAAGTTTGCCGTTCAGGCTGTGAGATAAGGATAGATATGGCAACGCTGAAAGACATCGCGGCCGAAGCAGGAGTTTCATTGGCGACGGTCTCCCGGGTTTTGAATGACGATCCCACGCTCAACGTCAAAGAAGAAACCAAGCATCGCATTCTGGAAATTGCCGAAAAGCTGGAATACAAGACCAGCAGTGCCAAAAAGCATCTGACTAACGCGGTGGTACAGCACCACGTGCTGGCGCTATACAGCTATAAGCAAGAGATGGAAATCAACGATCCTTATTATCTTTCCATTCGCCACGGCATCGAAACCCAGTGCGAGAGGTTGGGGATTGAACTCACCAACTGCTACAAAAACAACCAACTGCCGGATTTGAAAAAGATCACCGGCGTGCTGATCGTCAGCAAACCCGCGCCTGAGACCCTGCGTAAGGCAGCAGCGTTAACCGACAACATCTGCTTTATTGATTTTAATGAGCCCGGTTCCGAGTACGACTCTGTGGATATCGATCTGACAAAAATCAGCAAAGAGATCATCGACTTCTTTATTGAACACGGGGCCAAACGCATCGGTTTTATCGGCGGTGCCGATGAGCCGAATAAAGCAGATATCCGCGAAGCGGCCTTTGTGGAATATGGGCGGCTGAAAGGCGTGGTCCGCGATCAAGATATCTACCGTGGCGATTTCTCTAGCGCCTCCGGCTATGAGCTGGCGAAAAAGATGCTGGCAACCGCGGATTATCCTGCCGCGCTGTTTGTCGCCTCAGACTCCATTGCCATTGGGGTACTGCGCAGCATTCATGAGTTGGGGTTGAAAATCCCACAGGACATCGCCCTGATCAGCGTGAACGATATCCCGACCGCGCGTTTTACCTTCCCACCGCTTTCTACCGTGCGTATCCACTCGGAAATGATGGGGATCCAAGGGGTCAACCTGCTGCTGGAGAAATTCCGTGATGGTCGTGCCCTGCCACTGCAGGTCTACGTGCCCAGCAAGTTAAAGCTGCGTGAAACCACCAAGTAACTGACGACTCAATTCTCGCCATGTAGGGGGCGCCGCATGCTGCGCCCGTTAAAACGCCTATCCCGTATCCAACCGCTTAGTTATTAGTAAAAAACACTAATAATTACGAGGTTTTTTTACTTCAAAATCTGCCAATTTCTACCACTTCTCTCCGCCTACCACGCCAATCAGCCATTTCTTTAACCCGATCACAGATCCACCAGCACAATGAACATAAAGCGTGATCGAGTTAAAGCAAAACAAATTATCGGCTATATTTTAGTAAATGTTTTACTAAAATCACTCCAAGCATTGACGCATTCCATGCCAAGACTGCGGCCTACAGCATTCAGACCAGGAGAGATGACGTGAATAATTGGGAAAACTTTCAACACCTGCATGAGAACCGAATGGCCCCCCGCGCCTACTTCTTCTCATATGACTCACTCAAGCGTGCCCAAACCTTTCAGCGCGCCCTCAGCAGCCACTTTATGGCGCTCAGCGGCCAATGGAGCTTTAACTACTTCACCAACCCGCTGCTGGTGCCCGACGACTTTTATTCACAAAGGATGACTGACTGGGGCCAGATCACGGTGCCCAACATGTGGCAAATGGAAGGCCACGGCATCCTGCAATATACCGATGAGGGCTTCCCCTTCCCGATCGATGTGCCTTTCGTGCCGACAGACAACCCAACCGGTGCTTACCAGCGTAGTTTCACACTAGGTGAACAGTGGAGCGAGAAACAGACCATCATCAAATTTGATGGGGTTGAGACATATTTTGAAGTGTACGTTAACGGCCAGTATGTGGGCTTTAGCAAGGGCAGCCGCCTGACCGCCGAATTTGATATCTCCGGTTACGTACACTCTGGGGAAAACCTGCTGGCCGTGCGCGTCATGCAGTGGGCGGACTCGACCTATATTGAAGATCAGGATATGTGGTGGACGGCTGGCATCTTCCGTGATGTCTATCTGGTGGGCAAAGAGCCGGTTCACGTGCAGGATCTGACCGTTCGCACCGATTTTGCCGCTGACTATCAAAGCGCGACCCTGTCCTGCGCACTGGAGATCGAGAATCTGTCTGGGGCACCGCTAGCAGACTACGTGGTCGAGTATGCCCTGTTTGATAACGATAACCTCCTGGCGCAGCAGTGCCTAGCCGCACAAACCCAGACCCATTTTGCTATCAATCTGGCAAATCCCATCCAGTGGTCAGCGGAAAACCCTTATCTCTATCAGCTATTTATCACTCTTAAAGACCCAAGCGGCACCGTATTGGAGGTGATCCCTCAACGCGTCGGGTTCCGCGATATCAAGGTGCGTGATGGCCTGTTCTATATCAACAACCAGTATGTGATGCTACACGGCGTCAACCGCCATGATAACGACCATCTGAAAGGCCGTGCGGTAGGCATGGATCGTGTCGAAAAAGATCTGATCCTGATGAAGCAGCACAATATCAACTCGGTACGTACTGCCCATTACCCTAACGACCCGCGCTTTTATGAACTGTGCGACATTTACGGGTTGTTCGTGATGGCCGAAACCGACGTCGAAACCCATGGTTTTGCCAACGTGGGCGATCTGAGCCGCATCACCAACGATCCGGCCTGGGAAACGGTATTCGTCGATCGCATCGTGCGCCACGTTCACGCGCAGAAGAACCATCCGTCGATCGTGATGTGGTCGCTGGGCAATGAGTCCGGCTACGGCTGCAACATCCACGCGATGTACCACGCCACCAAAGCCATCGACGATACCCGCCTGGTGCATTACGAAGAAGATCGCGATGCCGAGGTAGTGGATATCATCTCCACCATGTATACCCGTGCGCCGTTGATGAATGAGTTTGGTGAACACCCACACGCCAAGCCACGCATCATCTGTGAATACGCGCACGCCATGGGCAATGGCCCCGGCGGCCTGACGGAATACCAGAACGTGTTTTACCAGCACGATCATATTCAGGGCCACTACGTTTGGGAGTGGTGCGATCACGGCATCCTGGCGCACGACGAGCAAGGCCAGGCATTTTACAAATACGGCGGCGACTTCGGCGACTATCCGAACAACTACAACTTCTGCATGGACGGGCTGATCTTCCCGGATCAAACCCCAGGGCCGGGCCTGAAGGAGTACAAGCAGGTTATCGCGCCGGTGAAGATCCGCGCGCTTGAGGCACGCCTTGGCACCTTCCTGGTTGAGAACAAGCTGTGGTTTACCAATCTGGATGATTACACCCTCACCGCCGAGATCCGCGCAGAAGGGGAAACGCTGGCAACGCTGCTTCTGCGGTTGAAAGATCTGGCGGCCAACTCCTCGCGGGAAATCCGCCTCGAGCTGCCTGAACTGGATGAGCGCGAAGCCTTTGTGAACTTCACCGTGCGCAAGAACTCCAGCACGCTGTACAGCCCGGCTAATCACGAAATCGCGGTGTACCAGTTCCAACTCAAAGAGAACACGGCGCAGGCAGAAGTCTATACCAACCTCAACGCCCTGCCACTGCGGGTAGCAGAAAGCCGCCTGGCGTACTGCATCAGCGGCCAGGACTTTAGGCTAACCTTCTCCAAGGTGAACGGCAAGCTGACCTCCTGGATGAGCAACGGGGAAGAGATTATCGCCTCTGCTCCGGCGTTAAGCTTCTTCAAACCGATGATCGATAACCATAAACAGGAGTATCAGGGCCTGTGGGAACCTGCTCACCTGCAAATCATGCAGGAGCACTTCCGTACATTGGACGTCGTTCAGGCCGACGGCCGCGTTGAGATCACCGTCACCAGCATCATCGCACCGCCGGTCTTCGACTTCGGCATGCGCTGTTGCTACCGCTACCAAATCAATGCCGAAGGCCAGCTCAACGTGGAACTCAGCGGCGAGCGTTATGGCGATTATCCGTACGTGATCCCGGCCATCGGGCTGGATATGGGCATCAACGGCGGCTTTGACCGGGTGAACTACTATGGCCGCGGCCCGGAAGAAAACTATCAGGACAGCCAGCAGGCCAACCTGATCGATATCTACCAGACCACGGTGGCCGAGATGTTTGAGCACTATCCGTTCCCACAAAACAACGGTAACCGCCAGCATGTGCGCTGGGCCGCGCTCACCAATCGCCACGGTACCGGCCTGCTGGTCAAACCGCAGCAACCTATCAACTTCAGCGCCTGGCAGTACACCAACCAGAACCTGCATCAGGCGCAGCACACCAATGAACTGCAACCGAGCGGTTATATCACCCTCAACCTCGACCACCAGGTAATGGGCCTGGGTTCCAACTCCTGGGGCAGCGAAGTCCTCGACTCCTACCGGGTTTACATGGCGCCATTCCGCTACGGCCTGACCCTGATGCCGCTGCAAGCCGGTGACGTCAGCGCCCAGGCGCTGGCCAATCATGACTTTGCCAATGACTTCTTCACTCCCACCACCAACGAGGCCTGATCCATGCACGTATTAGACAACCTGGAACAATTCAAAGTGGTTTACCGGGACGGCCGAAAATGGAACCGTTGTGTGGAAGCCATTGAGAACATTGCCAATATCAAAGACGGTGTGATGCATTCCATCGGCGATACGCTGGTTTATATGATTGAAGACGGCGTCAACCGCAATCACGCGACCTTTGTAGGCAACCGTCGCTATTTCACCATCCATTACTACCTCGAGGGCGGCGAAACGGTGGAGTTCGCGCAGAAATCCGCCCTCTCCCCCGTTGAGGCCTACCGCGATGAAACCGACCGCGAATACCTGGAAGGCACCGGGCAAACCTGTGAATTACGTGCCGGGCAACTGGCGATTTTTGATAACCAGGAAGCCTACCGCTTCCACGGCGATAACCGGGTAAGAAAAGTGGTGCTGCGGGTCACCATTGAGGATGGCTACATGTTGAACAAGTGATCCTGCTGATTATGAAGCGAACCGGGCGGGAAATCACTCCCGCTCCATCCAGATTGAGTTCATCATTGATGTCGTTCATCGGAGGACGCTATGTCCGATTCTTTACGTGGCACGATTGGCAAGTTTGCCCTGTTGTCGATGACCTTTGCGGCGGTGTTCAACGTACGCAATATCGTCAACAACAACATTGAGCTGGGCTTGAGTTCAGCCCCGGTATTTTTGTTTGCGACCCTGGTCTACTTCATTCCCTTTGTGTTTATTATCGCGGAGTTTGTGTCCGCCAATAAGAACTCCGAGTCGGGAATGTACGACTGGCTAAAACAGCCTCTGGGCACCCGAGCAGCCTATATGGGGTCGTTCCTGTATTGGTTCGTCAACCTGTTCTGGTTTGTATCATTGCTGCCTAACGTGATTGCCTATGCGTCGTACGCCATTATGGGCCGCGAATACGCCTTTTCCCCGGTGATGGTATCGATCATCTCGATCGTACTGTTTGCCGCCACCACCCATATTTCCACCAAGGGTGCCAGTTGGTTGGGCAAGATTGCCGAAGTCGTCGCCTATGGGGTATTCGCCCTGTTTGCGATTTACGTGTTGGGCGCACTAATGGCGCTGAGCGGCGATCACGTCCCGGCGCAACCTATCACGCTGGAGGCGATGACGCCGACGGTGAACTGGGCAACGTTGGGTATCATGTGTTGGATTTTCCAGGCGGCTGGCGGTGCGGAAACGGCGGCGGCCTACCTCAATGACGTCAAAGGGGGCCAGAAGTCGTTTATCAAGGTGATTATCATTGCCGGTGCGGTGATCGGTGGGATGTATGCCGTCGGTTCCCTGTTGGTTAACGTGTTTGTCGCGCGTGAAAACCTGACCTATGCGGGCGGCATGGTGGAAATCTTCACCGGGATGGCCAAGTACTTCGGCATTTCCGAAACGCTGGTGGGCCGCCTGGTGGGTATCGTGCTATTCATCGCCATTTTTGGTTCGATGATGATGTGGACCTCCGCGCCGGTGAAGATCCACTTCTCCGAGATCCCGAAAGGCGTTTACGGCCAGAAAACCACCGAGCTGAACAAGCATGGCGTTCCGGTACGTGCTGCATGGTGGCAATTTGCCTTCGTGTTCGTGATGTTGGTGGTTAACGGCTTTGGTTCCGAATCGGTACAGCAGATGATGAACACCGCGATTAACCTGACGGCGGGGACGGCGATGCTGCCACCAATCTTTATCATGGTGGCCTACTTCGTGTTCCGCTGGAAGCATGACGATACGCCGCGCGAGTTCCGCATGGGGTCGCGTAAATTCGGGATGGGTGTGGTTTCGGTGCTGATCACCATCTTTGTGGTCAGCATGACAGCGTCGGCATTCCCGCCGGGTGTCGATCTGATGAAGGCCTTCTTTATCAACGTCTGTATGACCGCCGTGTTCTCGGCGCTGGCCTGGTGGTGGATTTCACGCTTCGAGGCTAAACAGGTAAGAAATAAAGCGGCGCTGACCGAGCAGTAAGTTACATACTACATAGGGGGCGAACATCCAGATGTTCGCCCCTACATATCAAGGCATAAACGCCTGCAAACGCTGTATCTGCTGGCCATCAGAGCCAAAGTTCTCGTCAGCCAGCCAACCTTCGAACGCACTACGCATCTGCGGCCAGTTTTGGTCGATCATGGCGAACCAGTCGGTATCCCGGTTGCGGCCCTTGGTAACCAATGCCTGCATAAAACGCCCTTCATATTGGAAACCAAAGCGTTGCGCTGCCTGCCGGGAAGGCGCATTCAGGCTATCGCATTTCCATTCGCAGCGGCGGTAACCCAACTCATCAAAGGTGTGGCGCAGCATCAGGTAAATCGCCTCGGTGGCGCAGGAGCGCTGCTTCATCAGTGGCGACCAGCAGACGTGGCCAATTTCCAACACGCCGCTAGCCTCTTCAATCCGCATAAAGGCCACCGTGCCGACGGGCAGATCGGTGGCTAAATCGAACACCACCAGATTCACCAACGCCGGGTTGGCCTGCAGGTTTTCCAGATGCGCACGCAGTTCCTGCGGGCTATCCGGCCGCTCCCTCATCAGGTAAGTCCAGTCACGACCGTCTGGCGCTAGCTGGTAAGCCGCAAACAGCGCGGCAAAGTCCCGCTCGGCGTCCAACATCGCGAGGCGGCAAAATTTGCCCGTCAGCGTCACCTCCTGCGGCCGTGGCAAGGCATGCCATTGCACCAAGGGTTCGCCCACCGGCTGACCATATTGATTTATCGCCATAAAAGTATTCCGTCTGGTTGCAGCAAAAGTAGGTTCTCCGCAACAGCATATACCGATGCCAGATCGCAGCATACAGACCAATTAACCCCAGCGACTAGACCAATCACCAACCGCCCGTTAGGGGCTTTAGTCAAGGCAAATTGTTAATGAAATGATCTAAATCAAAAACAATGTGAAGAAAATGTTTTGAAACAGATGCTTTATTGTTTGTTTTAACTACCAAGACGTAAACTTGAATCACCATACCAGTAGCTTGCTAATCATTATCGGTCATGGAATAGCAACTCCCTCTGCCCGTTTTTACGGCCCAAGACAGCGGCCGCGCGGGCATTTCTGTGAAGCAGGTACCCTATGGATTTCAAGCTGCAGCTAGGCGACAAACTATCTCATCCCCAAGAGCTTACACTTAGTAAGTGACTGGGGTGTGATAGTGCAGGTAACAACGCTGCAGCTTGAAAGACGACGGGTAATTCAAGGTGGAATTATGTCTCGACAGCACTCTCCAGAACCGCCTCGGCGGAACTTTCTAAAGAAAACGCTAGCACTAATACCGCTGGCAGCCGCTGGAGGTACCGGCGTTCTGACGATGACGCCCCTACCAGCCTCGGCGGCGGGTGTCTCCTCTCACTATGTTCCCGCTTATTTCAATAACGAGGAATGGCGCTTCCTGTTGGCGGCCTGCGATCGTCTGATCCCCAGCGATAGCAACGGCCCCGGGGCCGTCGAAGAAGGCGTGCCGATCTTTATCGATAAGCAAATGGAAACACCTTATGGCCACGGTGGCCTGTGGTATATGCACCCGCCGTTTGTCCCTTCGGCCCCTGAATTAGGCTATCAGTCCAAACTGACGCCGCGTGATACCTACCGCATTGGCATTCGCGGCCTCAATGCGCACTGCCAGCAGCAGTACCAGAAAGCCTTTGCGGATCTGGATCATGCCCAGCAAGAGCAGATCCTAACGGCGTTGGAAAAAGGTGAACTGGACTCCGAGACCCTGCCCGGCAAAGCCTTTTTCAGCCAACTGCTGCAAAACACCAAAGAGGGTTATCTAGCCGATCCGCAGCACGGCGGTAATCAGTCGATGGCCTCATGGAAACTGATCGGCTTCCCTGGTGCGCGGGCGGATTACACCGACTGGGTCGATCATCCTAATCAGGCCTATCCCCTTGGTCCGGTCAGTATCTCCAGCAAAAGGAATGCATAAATGAGCACGATAAAAAAGCCACCGGTAGACGTGGTGATTGTCGGATTTGGCTGGACCGGTGCCATTATGGGCATGGAACTGACCGAAACCGGACTGAGCGTATTGGCACTGGAGCGCGGTGAGCAACGCGATACCTACCCTGATTTTGCCTATCCACGGATTGCCGACGAATTGACCTATGGCATCCGCCTGAAACTGGAGCAGGAGATGGCGCACGAAACCGTCACCGTGCGCCATACGCCAGCGGATTTCGCCGTGCCTTATCGTCAGCTTGGATCCTTTTTGCCCGGCAACGGCGTTGGCGGTGCTGGCGTCCACTGGAACGGCATGCTCTGGCGCGCCCTGCCCGCCGATCTGAAAATGCGTACGACGGTGACGGAAAAGTATGGCGACAAATGGGTGCCAGAAGGCATGTTGTTGCAGGATTACCCTCTCAGTTACACCGAGCTGGAGCCTTACTTCGATAAGTTCGAGAAGGTCTGTGGTACCGCTGGCAAGGCCGGTAACCTGCAAGGCAACATCGTCAAAGGCGGCAACCCGTTCGAAGGGCCACGCACCAGCGAATATCCCACTGCGCCCCTCAAGCAGCTCTATTCTGGTTCGCTGTTTGGCAAGGCGGCCGAGTCGCTCGGCTATCACCCGTTCAGCATTCCAGCGGCCAACTGCTCGGAGCCTTATACCAATCCCTACGGCGTGCAACTCGGCCCTTGTAACTACTGCGGTTACTGCGAGCGCTTCGGCTGCTTTATGTACTCCAAGGCCTCACCGCAAACCACCATTCTGCCGGTGTTGATGAAGCGGAAAAACTTTGAATTGCGCACTCGGTCACAGGTCATCAAGGTCAATCTGGACAGCAGCGGCAAAAAGGCGACCGGTGTCACCTATGTCGACGCCCAAGGCCAACAGATTGAACAACCGGCGGACCTGGTGATCCTCAGCGCCTTCCAACTGCATAACGTGCGTCTGCTACTACTCTCCGGCATCGGTAAACCTTATGACCCCGTCACCGGCGAAGGGGTCGTTGGCAAGAACTACGCCTATCAGATGAATAGCGGCATTTCGCTGTTTTACGATAAGGACACCCACTTCAACCCGTTTATCGGAGCCGGAGCTGCGGGCACGGTGATCGACGATCTCAACTCGGAAAACTTCGATCACGGCGCGCTGGGCTTTATCGGCGGCGCCTATATTTCCGCCACCCGCACCGGTGGCCGGCCGATCCAGCAGATGTCGTTACCGCCGGGGACACCCACCTGGGGCAGTGGCTGGAAACAAGGTATCAAAGAGAATTATCAGCACTCGATGAGCATTGGCTCTGAAGGCTCGGTGATGCCCTATCGCGACTGCTATCTCGATCTCGATCCCACCTATCGGGACGCCTATGGGCTACCGCTGCTGCGCATGACCTTCGACTGGAAGGCTAACGAGATCAAGATGACCCAGCACATTACCAGCAAGATGGCGAACATCGCCAAAGCCATGGAGCCGAAGCAGATGGCGATTTCGGTGATGGACAGCGGTTCGCACTATGACGTGCGCCCGTATCAATCCACCCACACTACCGGCGGGGCAATCACCGGCGACAACCCAAAAACCAGCGTGGTGAACAAGTACCTGCAATGCTGGGACGTACCCAACGTGTTTGTTACCGGTGCCTGCGCCTTCCCGCAGAACCTGGCTTATAACCCCACTGGGATCGTCGGTGCGCTGGCCTATTATTCAGCGGAAGCGATCCGTAATCAGTATCTGAACAACCCCGGCCCGTTGGTTCAGGCCTGATACGCAAGGAGAAGACGATGAAAGGATTAACCCTCTCGCTGCTGGCCTTGCTGGTATTAAGCGCCAGCGCTCAGGCCGCCGAGGATACCCACCAGGTCGGGCAAATCGCTCATGGCGAATATCTGGCCCGCGCCGGTGACTGTGCCGCCTGCCATACCGCGCCAGGTGGCATGGCGTTCGCCGGTGGGCTGAAGATGACCACCCCGGTTGGCGCGATCTATTCCACCAACATCACTCCAGACAAAACCACCGGCATCGGTGCCTACGATCTACAAGAGTTTGCCGACGCCCTGCGTAAAGGCATTAGGCGCGATGGCACTCGGCTCTACCCGGCCATGCCCTATCCCTCTTTCGCCAAAATCAATGATGAGGATATACGCGATCTGTATCTCTACTTCACCCAACGGGTAACGCCGGTGGTGCAGCAGAACAAGGCTAGCGATATCCCATGGCCGCTGAATATGCGCTGGCCGTTGGCAATGTGGGACGGCATATTCCGCGAGGATGGCGCCTATCAGCCAGATGCTAACCAAAGCGCACAATGGAACCGTGGAGCCTATCTGGTTCAGGGATTGGGCCACTGCGGCAGTTGCCATACGCCGCGCGGCATTGGCTTCCAAGAGAAAGCGTTGAACCAGACGGATGACACCTATCTGAGCGGTGGGACGCTGGAAGGTTGGCACGCCGCCAGCCTGCGTGGCGATGCGCTCAGCGGGCTGGGTAGTTGGAACGCGGCAGATCTGACCCGTTTCCTGAAAACCGGCCACAGCGACAGATTTGCCGCCTTTGGCTCCATGGTAGACGTGGTACAAGACAGCACTCAGCACCTGAGCGATGAGGATTTGCAGGCGATCGCCACCTATCTGAAATCGCTGCCTGCAGGGGATGAGCAAAAAACGCCAACGACCAACCAGCCGCTGGCACTTTACAGCATCGACCAAGGCAACCCAGGCGGTCAGGCTTATCTGGACAACTGCGCCGCCTGCCACCGCAGCGATGGCCAGGGCTATCGCAATACTTTCCCACAGTTGGCCCATAATCCGGCGTTACTGGCGGAAGACCCTGCTTCGGTGATCAGCATCATTCTGAATGGTTCACGTACGCCGATGACTATAGAAGCCCCTACCGGACTCACCATGCCGGACTTTGGCTGGCGTCTGAGCGACCAGCAGGTGGCCCAGATTGCCACTTTTGTGCGCACCAGTTGGGGGAATAATGCCGCTCCGGTCACCGCCGATCAGGTCAAAGAAATACGGGAGAACAGCGCCGCCAAACCGTCCCAGCAGTAAACACCACAACGGGCGCAGCATGCAGCGCTCCTACGTTTTGACTTGATCGTTGGTGTTACAGATTGTCTCTCATACCTGACTATAGCGCCGTACCGGCCCCCTCTTCTTTTTGGGGTTGGGGTGAGGGGAAACAGTGGGCACCGGCTCACCATTGATTATCCAAACAGTCGCAGCATGCTGCGCCCCTACGTTTTGACTTGATCGTTGGTGTTACAGATTGTCTCTCATACCTGACTATA
>RCUN01000112.1_pt1 | contig 86132 bp, 67 predicted proteins | sample 2166181 | NCBI WGS metagenome assembly RCUN01 (sample SAMN09932603, study PRJNA488358) | compost metagenome | feature: garden; material: soil; isolation source: compost soil in crotononitrile-enriched culture | place: Germany: Experimental Botanical Garden Goettingen | collected 2016-01-27 | reverse complement strand
TCGGGTTCAGCACGATCACGTCGCAGGGGTCGCCGTCGTCCGACAGGGTGTGCGGAACGAAGCCGTAATTGCCCGGATAGTACATGGCGGTGTGCAGGAAGCGATCGACGAACAGGGCGCCGGATTCCTTGTCCATCTCGTACTTCACCGGCAGGCCGCCTTGCGGGATCTCGATGATGACGTTGATGTCCCACGGCGCATTCGGGCCGACCGGAATGGCTTCGATGTTCATGTTACGCTCTTGTTGCAGGTGCGAACGGGGAGAATTGACGCGCGTGATAAGCTTTGCGTCGCCGAACAGCAAGCTTCAGAGGGCGGTTTGCGGCGAACGCTATTGCCCCATAGGCCCGACTGAAGGCATCAACAGGGCATGACCCTGATCGACTGGATCGCCCTCGTCCTCTTCTTCACGGCCTGGCTGGGCTATGGGCCTCTGCTCAAGCTGATCGCTCGCCGCAGCGGCTCGTTGAACGACGACATGCTGGTGGTCCGCGACAGCTGGATGACGGCCATGACCCATCGCGAGATGCGGCTGATCGACAGCCAACTGATGGGCCATTCGATCAACTCGGCCTCCTTCTTCGCCTCGACGAACCTGCTGCTGATCGCCGCCGTGGCAGGCATCCTGTTCGGCGGCGAGAACGCGCTGAAGGGCTTCGCCGCCGTCGGCGCCGAGGCCGTGCCGATGAAGATTCTGGAGGCCAAGCTGGCCCTGGTCCTGATCTGCCTGGCGCGCGGCTTCCTCGACTTCATCTGGTCCCTGCGCCAGATGAACTACGCTCTGGCCCTGATCGGGGCGGCGCCCGAAATCCACTCCGAAACCGACAAGGTCGCCTATGGTCACGCCGTGGCGCGGGTGCTGAACCCGGCCCTGGGCGGGTTCAGCCAGGGGGTCAGGGGCTACTACTTCGCCCTGGCGGCCGCCGCCTGGCTGTTCGGGCCGATGTGGCTGGCGCTGGGCGTGATCTCGGCCTTCGGCCTGCTGGTCTGGCGTCAGGCCGGGTCACCGGCGGCGCGGGCCGTGCGGGCGGCCAGACGCCTCCTGGAACGCAGCTAGGCCCGACTTCGGCCATATTGCAGCCGCGAACGTTTTATGCGGGCAAGACGTCCGCCGACAGCTAACAACGAAACAGATTTTCGTAACAGCCTGTGATCGCACAAGGATAATCGGCGCTTGAATTTTTGTGCGCTGCAACCTAACTTGGCTTTCGACGCCTCCGGGCGTCATGCCCTTCCTGGGCGTTTCCTCCCTATAGACTTTATATGCCGCGCCTCCGGGCGCGGCTTTTTTTTGATCCAGGGACAGGGTCAGACGGCAAGATCGTCGCACAACGCCGCGATCACCCGGTTCAGCCCCGTCTGGCAACGACCCCAGCCGACCGAGGGCGCGTTCGCCGTCTCGTCCCAGTAGAGCCGTCGATTAAGTTCAATCTGAATGGCCTCGAAGCCTTCATCGGGCCGGCCCCATACCTGCGTGGCGTATCCGCCGGCGTAAGGCCGGTTCAGCGCCACGCGCCAGCCCAGAGCCTCGAACAGCGCCCGCAGACGCCGCGTCAGGGCCGGGGCGCAACTGGTCCCGTGCCGGTCGCCCAGCACGACATCCGGCCCGTTCGGCCCCGTGGCCCGCGCGGGCATGGAATGCCAGTCCACCAAAACGGCCCGTCCATGTGTGCGCGCCGCCTGCATCAACTCACCCAGAGCCGCATGATAGGGGCCATGGATCCGCGCGACGCGCCTCGTGGCCTCCTCCAGCGACAGGCGGCGATCGTAAAGCGGTGCGCCATCCCCCGCGAGCCGGGGAATGACGCCATAGCCGGCCAGGGTCTTCAATCCCGCTGGAGGCGCCTCGTCCAGCCCGTCGATCAGGGCCGGGTCCAGTTCCTCGGGCGCGCGGTTCAGATCGACATAGGCCCGCCCGATCCGACCGGCGATCAGCACTGCCCCGACGTCGGCGGCAGCGCCCAGCAGCCGGTCCACCGCTGCATCCTCGGCGCTGCGCAATGAAGCCTCCGACAACCTCTCCGCCGCGCCCATGTCGTCGGGATAAAACGCGCCTGAATGCGGCGAGGCGAAGACCAGGATCGGCGCACGCCCCCGCTGCGCGGGGGTGATGCTGAAGGTCGCGTCGGGCGGCGCAGGAGTCATGGCTTGGCCATAGCCTGATTTATCCCCGGCCGCGCCCTCTACGCGCTCACCCCAAGGCTGATTTTCACGACGAATTTACAGATAGGGCCTAAGGCTGCCCATCGGTATTCCAAGGACCTGATCTCCACATGGCGCGTATTCTGCTGGCCGAAGACGACGGCTCGCTTCGAGGCTTCCTGACCCGTGCGCTGGAACGCGCCGGTCACGCCGTGGTGGATTGCGAGAACGGCGACGACGCCATCGACGCCCTGGATCAGGGTCCTTATGATCTGCTGCTGACCGACATCGTCATGCCGGGCGCCGACGGAATCGAGGTCGCCCGCGTCGCCGCCGTGCGTCAGCCGGGCATCCGCATCATGTTCATCACCGGCTTCGCCGCCGTGGCCCTGTCCGCCGCCCAGGCCACGCCCCAGGCCAAGGTCCTGTCCAAACCCGTCCACCTGCGCGACCTGGTGAACGAGGTCGAACGCATGATCGCGGCCTAACGAAAAAATACGAAAAAAGAAGACACAAGCCTCTTGCGGCCCCCGCGAACTGCGGGTTATAGACGCCGCCTTCCCGCCCACCGACACATCAGTCGGACGGGCCGCAGAACAGGCGGACGCGTAGCTCAGCGGGAGAGCACTACGTTGACATCGTAGGGGTCACAGGTTCAATCCCTGTCGCGTCCACCATTCTTTTCAAGTCGTTATATCCGAAGTTGCGTCGTCGCCTTGGCCAGAAGGTTCGGCGCGGCGGCTATCGGTCAGCGGGAAGCCGCGCGATGAAATGGCCCTTCATGCCCTCCGGCCATTCGCGATAAGAGACGGCGCCGTCCGCGCTACCGGCGAACAGGCGGAAGAATGCGACAATGGCCTCCGCCGCCTCTGGGGTCGGCGAAAAGCGTCCGGCCAGGTAGGCGGGCTTGCCGTCCTGGGCCAGATAGACGGTGCAACGGCTCGAACAGGCCCAAAGGCAGGCCTGCGCCTCGACCCGGAGGTCGCTCGCGGTTTCAGCCCCCGCCTCACCCGCCATGATCGTCGTGACGGCCTCCAGCAGGCGCTGACCGCCGGACAGGCCCGCGGCGTCCGTCGCCTCTGCTTCCGAAAACCGACAGGTCGAACAGACCACCAGACGGGCCGTCATCAGAACTCGACCCCGGCCTGCGCCTTCACGCCGCTGCGGAACGGGTGCTTGACCATCTGCATGTCGGTGACCAGATCCGCCGCCTCGATCAGTTCAGCCGGCGCATTGCGGCCGGTGATGACGACGTGCGTATCGGCGGGGCGAGCGGCCAGCACCGCCAGCACCTCTTCGACCGGCAGATAGTCATAGCGCAGGGCGATGTTCAGCTCGTCGCAGACGACCATCTTCCAGTCCGGGTCCATGATCCGCGCCTTGGCGGCGTCCCATGCCTCGCGCACCTTGGCGATGTCGCGGGTGCGGTCCTGCGTGTCCCAGGTGAAGCCCTCGCCCATGGGCCGCATCTCGACCAGATCGGGAAAGGCGTCGAACAGGTTCTGCTCGCCCGTCTCCATCGCCCCCTTGATGAACTGGATGATCGAGGCCTTCATGCCGTGGCCGATCATGCGGCAGACCATGCCCAGCGCCGCCGTGGTCTTGCCCTTGCCGGTCCCGGTGTGGACGATGACCAGACCGCGTTCGACCGTCTTGCCGGCCATCATCCGGGTGCGGGCGGCCTGAACCTTCTTCATCTTCTCGGCGTGGCGGGCATTCAGTTCAGCTTCGGTCATCGGCGCGTTTCTTCTTCGGGCGACAGGTCGAGTTCAAAGGCTTGGCCCCAGGCGGTCTCGGCTCCGCGCCCGATCGCGGCGACGGCGCGGGTCATGGCGCCGTCTCGGTTCAGAAGACGGTCGGCCAGGGCCACGATCAGGGGATTGGGCGTGGCGGTCGGGGCCAGGCTACGCAGGCGCTCGGCCCAGTCCGCCTCGCGGCCCGGCGCGGAGCGGTCGCAGGCCATCACATAGGCCGCCGCCGTCGAGCGGCTGACCCCCGCCCAGCAATGGACCAGCAGGGGCCGCGTCCCGTCCCAGCTCGCCGCAAAGGCCAGCAGGGCGGCGACATCCGCCTTGGTCGGCGGCGTCAGGCCTTCACGCGGCTCGGCGATGTCATTGAACCTCAGCTCCAGCCGATGCGACGGAGCCGTGGCCAAGGGCGCATCGACATGGCCAGGCGAGGCCAGGCTGATCAGATGCGACGGCTGATGACGCGACACCAAACCCGCCACCTCATGCAAGGGGGCGACGATCAGCTTCATCGCGCCGCCAGCCCGGCGACGGCCAGCAGGAAGCCGACCTCGAACGCCTGCTCGACCGCGCCCAGGACATCTCCGGTGCGTCCGCCGATCAGCCGCCACGCCAGCCAGGCGGGAACGGCGGCTATCGCCAGTCCCAGCGCCACAGCCCCTGCCCCCGTGACCGGCGAGAAGAAGGCCAGCGGCCACAGGGCGATCAGGACGGCCACGGTCAGTCCGATCCGGGAGGCGCGATCCGGCCGCCCCTCCTTGGCCATGCCCGGGTCGCCACCATAGGGCATGATCGTCATGGCCCCGACCGCCGCCGCCCGCCCCAGGCCATGCGAGGCCAGCAGCGCAACCGCCGCGAACAGGGGCGAGGCCTGGGTGAGCATGACCAGGGCCGCCACGCGCAGGGCCAGGGTCACCCCCAGCGCCAGCGCCCCATAGGAGCCCAACCGGCTGTCCTTCATGATCTCCAGTCGCCGCGTTCGGGTCAGGCCCCCGCCCAGCCCGTCCGCCGTGTCGGCCAGCCCGTCCTCGTGGAAGCCGCCGGTCAGGGCGATCCCCGCGCCCACGCCGAGCAGGGCCGCGATCCACGGGTTCCAGACCTGAGCCGCGCCATACAGGATCAGGGCCGACACGCCTCCGACGACCTGGCCGACCAACGGATAGTAGCGTGCGCTCTGCTGAATCCACTCCGGCTGGAAACCGGCCAGTTGCGGCGTCGGGATGCGCGTCAGGAACTGCACGGCGCTGACGAACAGGCGCGCCTCATGCCGGATCACCCTGCGGCCTCCAGCACGTCGGTCAGTTCGGCGACCTCGGACAGGAGGGCGCAGGCGGCCTTGACCAGCGGCACAGCCAAAAGGGCGCCCGTCCCCTCGCCCAGCCGCATGTCCAATTCCAGAAGGGGCCGGGCGTTCATGGCGTCCAGCATCAGGCGATGTCCCGCCTCGGCCGAGGCGTGGGCGAACAGGCAATAGTCGCGGGCGGCGGGGACCAGACGCACCGCCAGCAGGGCCGCCGCCGTGCCGATGAAGCCGTCCACCAGAACGGGAACGCGCGCCTTGGCCGCCGCCAGAAGGGCGCCGGTCATCATGGCGATCTCATAACCGCCGAACTGGGTCAGCACATCGAAGGGCGCGGTGACATCGGATCGGGCCGCAGCCCTGGCCAGAACCGCGCGCTTCCTCGCCATGCCTTCCGGCGAGTGTCCGGCCCCCTGCCCCACGCAATCGTCCAGCAGCGCGGGGACCAGCCGATGCATCAGCAGAGCCGCCGAGGCGCTGTTGCCGATGCCCATTTCGCCCAAGGCGATCAGATCGGCGCCGTCGGCGATCGCGGCTTGCGCCACACGCGCGCCCGCCAGCAGCGCGGCCTCGGCCTGAGCGGGCGTCATGGCCGGTTCGACCGAGGCGTCCTGCGTGCCCCATGCGACCTTGGCGTGGGTCAGGCCCGCCCGGTCCGACAGGTCGGCGGCCACGCCCGCGTCGATCACCTGGACCTCGGCCCCGACCACGCGGGCGAAGGCGTTGGCGCTGGCCCTGCCCGTCAGCAGGGCATCGACCATGGCCACGGTCACGCCGGATGGAAAGGCCGCCACGCCCGAGCGGGTCAGGCCATGGTCGCCGGCGAAGACCAGCAGCACCGGGCACTCGACGACCGGCTTCAGCCGCTGCTGGATCAGGCCCAGCGTCAGGGCCAGTTCCTCGATCCGTCCCAGGGCGCCCGGCGGCTTGGCCTTGCCGTCCAGCATCTGCAGCAAAACGGACTGGGGCGCCCGGACCAGGGCGGGCACGGCGAACAGGTCGTTCAAGGTCAATGCGGCCATGCCAGGCCTCCTGCAATCAAGAGCAACATCAGGGCGGCGCAGGCCAGGCCATAGACGCGAAGACCCCGGTTCAGGTCATGGGCCCGCGGCGGCGCCCAGTCGCCGAAATCGGGGCGGTAGGTGGTGATCCCGTCATAGCGAACCGGCCCGCCCAGCCGAACCCGAAGCGCGCCCGCCATGGCCGCCTCGGTCCAGCCGGCGTTGGGCGAAGCGTGCTTGCCCGCATCGCGCCACATGACGCGCCAGCCCTGCCAGCCGCCCAGCGCGATCAGGGTCCCGGCGATCCGGGCGGGAATCCAGTTCATCACATCGTCGGTGCGCGCGGCCGCCCAGCCGAAGGCGCGCCATCGCGGCTCCATGTGGCCGATCATGCTGTCAGCGGTGTTGACGGCCTTGTAGACGAACAGCCCCGGCAGGCCGCCGACCACGAACCAGAAGACGGGCGCGACCACGCCGTCGCAAAAGCTCTCGGCCAGACTTTCCAAAGCGGCGCCCGCCACCTCGCCTTCGTCCATCGCCTCGACGTCGCGACCGACGATCATGCTGACGGCGAGGCGCGCAGCGGGCAGATCGCCGGCCGCCAGCGGACGCGCCACGGCGCGGACGTGGTCGAACAGGCTGCGCGCCGCCAGCCCCGTCGCGCCCCAGATCACCAGTATCGCCAGACCCGGCCAGAAGGGCGCCGTAGCGGCCAGCCGCTCAAGGCCCCAGCCCGCGCCGCCCGCCACGACCACCAGCATCAGAAGCGTCAGGATCCCCAGTGCGCGCCGTGACTTCGCCGACCACGCCGCGCGGTTCCAACGCTTCTCCAGCGACGCGATCAGACCGCCGATCCAGACGACCGGATGGCTCAGACGGCGCGGCCAGCCAAACGCGCCCTCGACCAGCAGGGCGCCCGCGACGATCCAGGGCGTGGGTACGCTAGCGGGCACGGCCGACCATCTCCAGAACGGGGCCGCGTTGGCCGTCCAGCGTACGGGCCTCGACGCCATAGGCCGCCTTCAGCACGACAGGCGACAGGGCCTCGGCCGGTGCGGCGTCGGCCAGGACCCGCCCCTCGGCCAGAACGATCACGCGGTCCGCCACCCGCAGGGCGGCGCCGAGGTCATGCAGGGTGAGGATGACGCCGCGCCCTTCTTCATCCGCCAGCCGCCGGAACAGGTCGCAGGCGTCCAGCACATGGCCCGGGTCCAGCCCCGCCAAAGGCTCGTCCGCCAGCAGCCATTGCGGATCACCGGCCAGGGCGCGGGCGATCAGGACGCGCGCCCGCTCGCCGCCCGACAGGGTTGAAACCACGCGGCCGGCGAAGGCCTGAACGCCTGCGACGGTCAGGGCGCGATCCACCGCCGCCCGGTCTTCGGCGGTCAGGCCCCAGGCGCCGACATAAGGCGTACGGCCCAGACCCACGAAGGTCCGCCCGTCCACCGCCCAGGCGATCTCGGCGTTCTGCGGCAGGTAGGCGATGCGGCGCGCCCGCTCGCGCGGCGGCAGGTCGCCCAGCGCCCGTTCATCCAGCATGACGCGCCCGGCATCGGGCGTTCTCAGCGCCGCCAGACAGTCCAGCAGGGTGGACTTACCGGCGCCGTTCGGCCCGACCACCGCCGTCACCAAGCCCGGCGCGAAGACCGCATCGACGGCCTTCAGAACCGCCTTGTCGCCCAGTCGGACCGACAGGTTATCTGCACTCAGAAGGCTCACGCCAGCTTCCTCCTCATGCTGATCAACAGGGCCAGGAAGAAGGGGCCGCCCAGGGCCGCCATGGCCACGCCCAGTTTGATCTCCGCCGCCGACGGCGTCAGCCGCACCAGTATGTCCGCCGCCAGCACCAGGGCCGCCCCGCCCAGCGCCGAGGGCAGCAGCAGACCGCCGGGCCTTGCGCCGATCAGAGGCCGCAGCAGATGCGGCACGATCAGGCCCACGAAACCGATGGACCCGGTCACCGACACCGCCGACCCGACTGCAAGCGCCGCGCCCAGCGCCAGCATCAAGCGCCCTATATCCAGCCGAACCCCCAGCGACCGCGCCCCGGCCTCGCCCAGGGTGAGAGCGTCCAGCGTCCGCCCCTGGGTCATCAGCAGCAGACAGCCCAGGATCATGCCCGGCGCCGCCAGCTTCAGCTCGACCAGGCTGCGGTCGGCCAGCGACCCCATCAGCCAGTTGACGATCTCGTTCACCGCCCAGGGGTTGGGGGCCAGGTTCAGCGCCAGCGCCACCCCGGCGCCGGCCATGGTCTGGATCACCACGCCGGCCAGGATGAAGGTGACGACGCTGCTGGTCGCCCCTGCAAGCGCCAACAGCAGCAGAACGCCCGCGCCCGCCCCGACCATGGCGGCGACCGGCAAAACCCAGGGCGCACTCGCCGCCGCGCCCAGATAGAAGGTCAGCACCGCCCCCAGCGCCGCCATGGTCGAGACGCCCAGCATGCCCGGATCGGCCAACGGATTGCGCGTATAGCCTTGCAGCGCCGCCCCGGTCAGGCCCAGCACGGCCCCGACCATCAGGGCCAGAATGGTGCGCGGCAGGCGCAGTTCGAACAGGATGGCCCAGGCGGGATCACCGCGTTGGGCAGTCCAGTCGTTCCACGGAATCCAGACGCGTCCGGCGCTCATGCTGGCGACGGACAGGGCGACGATCAGGGCCAGCAGCCCCGCCATGATCAAGGGACGCGGCAAGGTCTTCACAGGGCCTCCAGCGCCATGCGGCGCGCCTCGGCAAGGGCGGCGGCGGTCTGGATCAGCACCGGCCCGCCGCAATAGAGCAGCTTCTCTTCCAGCCGCGCCTGGACCATCCGACCGGACAGCGAGGCCAGCGCCGGGTGACGCATCACCCGGTCGGCCCAGGTGCGCGAACCTTGAACCGGCACGCCGCTGAGCAAGATTTGGGGCGGGTCGGCCAGCAGGCGCTCGACCGGGACATTGCCCCACTTGCCCAGGCCGTAACGCCCGGCGACGTTCTCGAACCCGGCGCGGGTCATCATCTCGTCCATCAGGGTGCCGCGCCCGGCGGCGAAGCCGTTGGGCTGATAGATCAGGGCCTTCAGCGGCGCCGATCCGGGCGGCGGCGCTGAGGCGGCGATGGCGGCCTCGATGCGGGCGATCAGGGCCTCGCCGCGCGCCGGACGGCCGACCAGCCGGGCCACCTCGCGCACCTGATCCAGACTGGCGGCCACGCTGTCGGGCACGGCGAACAGCTCGGTCGGGATGTTCATGCGGCCCAGGGCATTGCGGGTGGCCAGGGCGCTGTGGCGGCTGGTCAGCACCAGATCAGGCCGCAGGGCGATGACCTCCTCGGCCGTCTCCCATGTGAACGGCAGCGTCCGGGCGACCTCGGAAATGGTCGAGCCCACCGGCTCGCGCGCATAGTGGCTGAGCGCCGCGATCTGGCCCCGGTCGGCGACATGCACCAGAATGGCGTCGAGACAGGCGTTCAGCGAGACGACGCGACGCGGCGCGGGCTTGGCCAAGGCGGGCGCGGCGATCAGGGCCGCTGCTGCACCGACCATTGCCCGCCGCGTCGTCCTCACGAGAAGGTCTCCAACGCACGAGCCAAACGAAGCAGATCGCGTTCGGTCGGCACGCCGAAACGCAAGGCGTCGGGCGTATGGTCGAACGGGCGGGTCAGGACGCCCGCCCGACACAGATGCTGGAACCAGGGCGCGGCGTGCGGCGTGCGCGTCATGCGGAACAGGCTGGTCCCGCCGATGATCTGAAACCCGGCGTGGACCAGCAGATCATCGAGCCGATCGGCGCGATCCGCCAGGGCCGTCTGGGTCCGCCGCCGCCATCTGCTGTCGGCGTAGGCGCCCCGCCCCATGATCAGGGCGTCGGCGCCGACCGGCCAATCGCCCAGCAAGGCGCGCAGGCGTGAGATCAGGTCCGGCGCGGCCAGCATGAAGCCCAACCTTACCCCCGCCAGGCCATAGAATTTGCCGAACGACCTCAGGATGATCAGGCCCGGCTCGGCCAAATCCGACACGCTGTCGTCGGGCGCGCATTCGATGAAGGATTCGTCCACCACCAGCCAGCGCCCGGCCGCTGAGCGCGCACGCGCCATGGCGATCAGCTCGGCGCGCCGGGTCAGGCGTCCGTCGGGGTTGTTCGGGTTGACGATGACCAGCACGCCCGCCTGCGACGTCGCCGCCTGGTCCGGCGCGATCAGGCGCGTCGCCACGCCCGCCGCCCGCCAGGCCTCGGCATGGGCGCCATAGGTCGGGCCGACGATCTCGACCGAGCGCACGCCCAGCAGCAGGGGCAGAAGCCGGATCGCCGCCTCGGCTCCGGCGGTCGCCGCCGTCCGTTGCGGCGCACAGCCAAAAGCAGACGCCGCCGCTGTCTCCAGCGCCAGTAGAGCGCCGGGATCGGGCAGACGGTTCAACTCGGCCTCCGCCGCCCGCGCCCCCCGCCACGGTTCGGGGTTGATCCCGGTGGACAGGTCCAGCCACGGCCGCGGCGCATCGGGATAGGCGGCGGCGGCCTTCATCAGACCGCCGCCGTGCCGGGTCGCCGTCGTCAGAAACGCGGCGTCATGCATCGGATCAGAACCGGACGCGAACGCCGCCGAACACGCCGCGACCCGCCGTGCCGTAGTTCAGGACCGTCTGATAGTCCTCGTCGAAGGCGTTCTCGACCCGACCATAGACTTCGAGGTTGTCGTTGATCGGGTAGGAGGCGCGGATGTCGACCAGGGTGTATTCGTCCACGATCACCGTGTTGGCGTCGTTGTTGAACGTCTCGCCCACGTAACGCACGGCCACGCCCGTCTTGAGGCCGAAGGGCCACGCGTAGTCTGCGGCGAAGTTCGCCATGTGCTCGGGACGGCGCGTCAGGCGCTTGCCGTCCGTGGCGCCCGAGGCGCTCTTGGCGTCGGTCCAGGTATAGTTGGCGCTGAGGTTCAGGCGTTCCGTCACGTCGACGCGGCCGATCAGTTCGACGCCTTGCGCCTCGGTCTTCTGCACGTTCTTGTAATAGCCCCAGCGGCCGACGCCGTTGACGGTGCACAGCGGATCAGTCGTGGGCGGCGTGCAGCCGTTGTAGCGGATCTCGTTATCGGCCTGACGGTTGAAATAGGTGGCCGAAACCACGGCCCGGTCGAACAGACGCTGTTCGACGCCGACTTCCCAGCTGTCGAACGCTTCCGGTTGCAGCGTCAGGTTGCCGTACTCGCTGTAGAGCTCATACAGGCCCGGCGCGCGGAAGCCCTGCCCCCAGCTGGCGCGCACCACCGTATCGCCCTCGTTCAGGGCCCAGGCCGCCGCGACCTGCCCCAGCAGGTTATCGCCATACTGGGCGTGATCGTCGTAACGCAGGCCGCCGGTCAGGGTCAGGCCGTCCAGCATCGTCCACTGGACCTGGGCATAGGCGCTGTCGAGGTCCGCCTGACCGCGCGCGAAGGCGGGATTCAGGTTGAAGGCCGACGGCGAACGCGTGCGCATTTCCGAACGCTCGCTCTCGATGCCGAAGGTGGTGTTCAGCGCCTCGGTGACGGCGAACGTGCCCTGATACTCCCAGCGCCGGTTCTCGCCCGCGGCGTCGAAGGTCAGCGGCTGGACCGGGGTCGCGGGATTGTAGTTGCGACGGTCAGTGTCGGTGTAGGCGTAGCCGACGCGGTTGCGGAACCGGCCGTCCAGCAGGTCGAAGTTGAGGCCGGCATAGCCGACCAGTTCCTTGGTCTTGCCGTACTCGCGGCTGTCGCCGTTGAAGGCGTCAAAGTCGTTCTGACCGTTCGACCAGACAGAACGCAGGTCCAGCGACACCGCGTCCGTAATTTTCAGGTTCAGACGGCCCGACAGGCCGGTGTTGGTGTAGCCGTCGTCTTCCTTGCCGGCGGCGAAGGCCGAGAAGCCGTCGGTGTCATAGCGGCTGGCCGCCAGACGCCAGCTGAGGCGGTCGTTGGCGCCGCCGATGCCGCCACGGAAATAGGTCGTGCCGCGCGAGCCGGCCTCAGCGTCGAGGCTGCCTTGCAGAGCTTCGGTCGGTTCGGCGGTGACGATGTTGACCACGCCGCCGATGGCCTGGCTGCCCCACAGGGTCGACTGGGCGCCGCGCAGCACCTCGATGCGAGACGTATCGCCGACCAGCAGGTTGCCGAAATTGAAGCCGCCCTGGGTCGAGGACGGGTCGTTCAGCTTGACCCCGTCGATCAGGACGACGGTGTGCTGGCTCTCGGCGCCGCGGATGTTGACACCCGTCGTCGTGCCGACGCCGCCGTTGCGGGTGAAGCTGACGCCCGGCGTCTGGGCCAGAAGCTCGGCCACGGCCGGGGTCTGGCGCGCCTCGATGGCGGCCTGGGTCAGGACGGTGACGGAGGCGCCGACGCGCTCGATGGGCTGGGCCGAACGGTTGGCGGTGACGATGACGTCGGCCAGGGCGGTGGCGCCGGCGCGGCCCGCCACGTCAGGCGCGGCGGCCTGCTGGTCGGTGATCTCGGCGACAGCGGGAAAAGCGGCCAGAAGGCTGGCGGCAGCGAGAGAGGCATAGGCGATCCGGTTCATCCGGCGGCTCCTTGACGACGCCGGCCAACAACCCGCCGCGCGTCGATCAGACACGCGGAAGGGACCGCTGGCGCGGCTGGTTTACGACTGTCGTCACACGAGTCACCTCGACCGCTCGGCACATCCCGACCGCGCGGAGAACGACGGCGACAGGCAGGTCTCCTGGCTCGCGGATCAACGCCGGTGCACGTCGCCTTCCCAGAAGTCGTTCAGGCCGTGGCCTTCCGGACCGCCAGTGGCGTATGACGCGCGGGCTAGCCGCTTACAGTTGCGGGAACAGCCGGAGTTTCACACTCCGTTCCCTTTTGATCCCCTTTCGGGGAACCTGACGCGACCGTGGCAGTAGGACCGCGCGCCCCTCAGGTCAACCGGAGAGACGAAGCATGGCTATCACCCTGGTCCTCGGCGGCGCCCGCTCGGGCAAGAGCGCCTACGCCCAGCGACAGGCGGAACAGGCGGCGGCGACAACCGGCGGCCAGCCCCTGATGCTCGCCACCGCCGAGGCCTTCGACGACGAGATGCGCGACCGGATCGATCGCCACCGGGGCGAGCGCGGCGACGGCTGGCGAACCCTGGAAGTCCCGCTGGATCTGGCCGCCGCCGTCCGCGCCCTGACCGCAGAGAATGTCGTCGTCGTCGACTGCCTGACCCTGTGGCTCAGCAACCAGATGCTGGGAGATCGCGACCTGCCTGCGGCCGTCGATGACCTCGCCGACGCCTTCGCCGGCTGCCCCGCAAGCGTCTGGGCGGTCAGCAACGAGGTCGGGTGGTCGCTGGTGCCGGAAAACGCTCTCGGGCGCCGCTTTCGGGACGAGGCGGGCCGCCTGAACCAGCGCATCGCCGCAGTCGCTGACACGGCCTGCCTGATCGTCGCCGGGATGAAGCTGGACCTTCATCCTGCGCCTTGAGGACCTCCGGCGATCCTTCTGGACCGGCTGCGGGCTCTCTCTCAAACGCGCGCGTTAGACACCCGAACCAGAGACCATTACACCTCGGGTTATAGCGCCGAAGAGGTTGACCCCATGCTGCTCGCCGTCAACGACACCGCCCCCACGCGTCGCTCTGTACTGGCCGGCGGCCTGGCGGTCGCAACAGCAGGATGCGCCACCGCTCAAGGGCTTGAAGCGACGGATCGCGAGCTTTGGACCTTCGACCGGTTTGCGCGTGTCGGCGGACACAAGACGACGGCAGAGGGCGCCCCCCGACTGACAGGGTCGCCCTATGGCCCCGCCATGCAGTTCAACGGCGTCGATGACGCCCTGTTCATCGACAATCACCCCTTGGCCGGCGCCGGGCGGTTCACCTTCGAGGCCCTGTTCCGCCCCGACGGCGGTGCGCATGAGCAGCGCTGGTTCCACCTTCAGGAAGCCCCCCCGGCGACGGGCGTGGAACAGTGGCCCGGCACGCGCTTCCTGTTCGAAATCCGCGTCTATGATCGTCAATGGTGCCTGGACGCCTTCACCAAGGGACCGGGCTATAATCAGGTGCTGATCTTCCCGGACAAGCTGCATCCCGTCGGCGAGTGGGCTCACGTGGCCCAGACCTACGACGGCGTCACCTATCGCAGCTTCGTCAACGGCGTGTTGCAGGGCGAGGCGCCGCTGGCCTTCCGCCCCCAAGGGACGGGCGCGACCTCCGTGGGATGCCGCTTCAACCGGGTGAATTATTTCAACGGCGCTGTCCGGTCAGCCGCCTTCTCTCGCCGCGCGCTCACGCCGGATGCGTTTTCCTTGCTGAAGGCATGACACCGGTTTCCGCACCCTCAGGATTATTCTGATGCTGACACGCCGATCTGCGGTTCTCTCGGGGATGGCGAGCGCCGTCCTTGCCCCCGCCGCCCTGGCGCGGTCGAGCGCCGTCCCGCGCGCCAACACCACCGCCGGCCCCGTGATCGGCAGGCGTGATGCGGGGATCAGCGTCTTCAGGGGCGTCCGCTACGGCGCGCCGACGCGACGGTTCCAGCCGCCGAAGGTCCCGACGCCCTGGCGCGACGCCACGCCCGCCTTCGACTATGGCGCCGCCAGCCCGCAGCGGGGCGACGTGCCGAACCAGAGCGAGGACTGCCTCTTCCTCAACGTCTGGACCCCCGGCCTCGACGCCGGTCGTCGCCCCGTCATGGTCTATATCCACGGCGGCGCCTATTCGAGCGGATCAGGGTCCGATCCCCTCTATGACGGGACCCGGCTGGCGACGCGCGGCGACGTGGTGGTGGTGACGCTGAACCACCGGCTCAACGCCCTGGGCTACGCCTATCTGGCGCGGCTGGCGCCGGGGTTCGAGGATTCGGGCAATATCGGCCAACTGGACCTGATTCTGGCCCTTTGCTGGGTGCGCGACAACATCGCGGCCTTCGGCGGCGATCCCGACCGGGTCATGATCTTCGGCCAGTCGGGCGGCGGGGCCAAGATCGCGACCCTGATGGCCATGCCAGAGGCGAAAGGCCTGTTCCACCGCGCCGCCACCATGAGCGGCCAGCAGGTCACGGCGTCCGGTCCCCTCAACGCCACGACCCGCGCCACCGCCTGGCTGAAGGCCCTGGGCCTGACGCCGGAGCGCGCCTACGAGGCGGCCGCCCTGCCGGTCGAGCGCCTGCTGGAGGCGCAAGGGGTGGAGGACCCCATCCTCGGCTACGGCGGCCTCTACTTCGGACCAGTGCTGGATTTCCGCAGCCTGCCGCGCCATCCCTTCTACCCCGACGCCGCGCCGCAGGGGCTGACCATCCCCATGATCATCGGCAATACGCGCGAGGAAACCCTCGGCTTCATGGGCGATGATCCGAAGAACCTCGGCCTGACGTGGGAGACTCTGCTCGCGCGGATGTCGCCCGGCGTCATGCGCATCGACGTCGCGCCCGAGGCCGTGATCGCGGCCTATCGCCGGATGCACCCCGACTGGTCCCCGGATCAGGTCCTGATCGCCGCCACGACGGCCGGTCGCTCATGGCGCGGCGCGGTGATCGAGGCCGAGGAACGCGCCCGGGCCGGAGCGCCCGCCTGGGTCTATCAACTGGACTTCCCCGGCGAGACGGCCTCGGGGCGCAAGGGCGCCTTCCACACCGCCGACATCCCTCTGGCGTTCGACAACGTGGACGCCGCCGGGTCGCGGACGAAGGGACCGGGCGCGCAGGGCGTGGCGGATCAAATGAGCGACGCCTTCATCGCCCTGGCGCGCACCGGCGATCCCAACCACGCAGGCCTTCCCCGCTGGGACCGCTACGAACTGCCGACGCGCCAGACCCTGCTGTTCGACGTGGAACCCAGAATGGTCAACGACCCGCGCGGCGACGAGCGGACCTTCTTCTCGGCCATCCCCTACGTGCAGCCGGGAACCTAGAGCGGAAAGTCCAGACGCGCCGCCCAGGCTCGCGCCAGTTCGGGCCAGACCTCAGCGGGCCGCCCGTGGATCAGACGGACGCCGAAGCCGTGACCGCCTTCCTGGAACAGGTGGGTCTCGGTCTTCACGCCCGCCGCCTTCAACGCGGTCACCAGCATCAGACTGTTCTCGACCGGCACAACCGCATCGTCCATTGCGTGCAACAGGAAGACAGGCGCCGCGCCGGTCCAGTTCATCCGCTCCAGAGAATAGGCCGCGATACGGTCGTCCCCTGGCGTCTCGCCCAGCAGATGGGTCCGCGATCCGGCATGGACGTGCGGATCGCTCATGGTCGCCACCGGGTACATCAGCACGCTCAGATCGGGCCGCAGCGACACATCGTCCGCCTTATCGACCGGCGCATAGACCGCATCCGTCCGCGCGCTGGCCAGCCCCGCCAGATGTCCGCCGGCCGAGGCGCCCAGCACCGCGATCCGGTCAGGCCGCACGCCGAACTCGGCCGCCCGGCTGCGGATCAGACGAATGGCCCGCTGCGCGTCCTGCAAGGGCGCGTCCGCGCCCGCCGCCCAGCCGTCTGCGGGCAGGCGATAACGCAGGACAAAGCAGGTCGTGCCGCTGGCGGCGAAGACGCGAGCGACGTCCAGGCCCTCCTTGTCCAGCACCGCCCAGCGATAGCCGCCGCCCGGGATCAGCAGCAGGGCCGAGCCGTTGGGCTGCTCAGGCCGCATCACCGTCATGATGGGATCGGTCGTGTATTGGGCGTAACGGTCGCGGTAGGCGGGATCGGTCGAGCGCTCGGGCACGACGGGAACCACCGTCACCCCCTCCCCGCCCGGCGCGCCCTGGGGCCACAGGCGGACCACCTCAGTCGGGTCCGCTGGCGCGAGAGCCTGGGCCGTCGCCATGGTCGGCAGGGTCGACGCCAAGCCCGGAGCCGCCGCCCCCATGATCAGCAAACCGCGTCGATGCAGATCCATGCCCGCCTCCTGTCAGAATTGAAGAAGGGCGCTCGCCCCCTCAGACGAGCGCCCTCCTGGGCCTCAGATCATCAGACCTTGGCCGGTTCGTATCTTGGCGAGATCAGGTGAACCACCAGCAGCGCCACCAGATAGGCCGAGGCCGCCACCACGAAGATCGGGGTGTAGGTGCCGATCTGGTCCAGCACGAAGCCGGCGTACTTGGCCATGATCATCCCGCCGATGCCGCCCAGCATCCCACCGATGCCGACCACGGAGCCCACCGCCGAGCGCGGGAAGACGTCGCCGGGGAAGGCGTAGAGGTTGGCTGAGAAGCCCTGGTGCGCTGCGGTCGCCAGACCAATGATCAGCACCGCCACCCACAGGTTGGACGCAAAGGCGGCGAAGGCGACTGGGACGGCGCACAGGGCGCAAATCAGCATGGTCAGCTTGCGCGCCTTGTTCAGGCTCATGCCCATCTTCATGAAGCGGCCCGACAGCCAGCCGCCGCCGACCGAACCGACGTCCGACAACAGGTAGATAGCGACGATGGGCGGGCCGAAGGTCTTCAGGTCCAGGCCGTAGTTCTTGCCGAGGAAGTCCGGCAGCCAGAACAGGAACATCCACCAGATCGGATCGATCAGGAACTTGCCCGCGGCGTAGGCCCAGGTTTCCTTGACGGTCAGCAGCTTTTTCCAGCCGATCTTCTCGACGGTGTCGGCCGGATCCTGCTCGATCCATTCCAATTCGCCCTGCGTCAGGGTCTTCACCTCACGCGGACGGCGATAGACGATCAGCCAGATCGGCAGCCAGATCAGACCCAACAGACCGGTGACCACGAAGGCCATCTGCCAGCCGAAACTCAGCACCAGGATCGGCACGACCAGAGGCGTGACGATGGCGCCGATATTGGTGCCTGCGTTGAACAGGCCGGTGGCGAAGGCGCGTTCCTTCTTCGGGAACCACTCGGCCACGGCCTTGATCCCGCCGGGGAAGCCGCCGGCCTCGCCGACGCCCAGCAGCATCCGGGCCATGATGAAGTGCGACAGGTCGCGCGCGGCGCCGTGCATCATGTGGCCGATCTGCCAAATCAGGAAGGCGATCCCCAGACCCCAGCGCGCCCCGATCTTGTCCATCACCCGTCCGAAGATCAGGTAGAAGACGGCGTAGGAGGCCTGGAACCAGAAGACGATGTCGGCATAGTCCGTCTCGGACCAACCGAACTCGCTCGACAGCGTCGGCTTGAGGAAGCCGATCATCTGACGATCGACGTAGTTGATGACCATGGCCGCGAACAGCAGCCACATCACGATCCAGCGGTACTTGCCCGCCGGCGGCGCCATCACACGGATCGGCCCCTCCCCGGCGGGTGCGGCTTTCGAAGCGTCACTCATGGTACGAGACCCATTCCCTTGGTTTCCTCGCACGCCCCGCCTTCTTGACCGCCCTGAACGGCGGACGGGTTCGCGCTGTGATTAAAATCTAGTCTTGCGTCGAATGCGGCGCGGCCTTGACGACCGTGCAGCGGACCTCTCCCACGCCTTCAAACACGCACGTCGATTCACTGCCCGCATAGACGCGGTGAACCCCGGTCACGGCGCCGGTCGAAACCAGCGCGCCCGCCGTCAGCGGTCGTCCCCAGCGGGCGCAATGCTCCAGCAGAAAGCGTACGGATTCCAGCGCCCCGCCGGCCAGCGACTGCGAGCCGCCCTTGCCGACGCTGACGCCGTCGATGACGGTCTCGACCTGGATCCCGTCCATGCGCTCGCGCCAGTCGCTCAACTCGGGGCCGATCACCAGGCCGCCGTTGTTGCCGAAGTCCGAGGCGACCACGGCGGAGCCGAGATCATTGATGGCCGACAGCGGGCTTCCCGCCAGTTCCACCCCGATAAAGACGGCGTCGATCTGATCGGCGGCTTCCGTCAGGGTCCAGTCGGTCTTGGCCGGATCAGCGTCTGCGCCGATGCGGGCAATGAACTCCGCCTCGACAGCGGCGAACCCGCCCTCGATGGCAGGCAAAGGCGTCGGCGCCGCGCCTGCGGTCCAGACGTTGCCGGCGAAAATGGCCCCTGCGAGACGATGAATACCCAGCGCCGGCTGCTGCGCCGGAGGCACGCCGCCGACCTTCCAGCCCACGACCCGGTCGGGATAGAGGGCGATGGCCGCATCCTGAATGGCGTAGGACCGCGCCATCTGCCCGGGCGCGTCGCCCGGATAGCCGGGCACCGCGCGCGCGGCGAGACGCGCGCTGACAAAGGTCTCGGCGACAGCCTGATCCGAGATCGGCGTCTGCACGGGAGCAGCCGTCATGCGCAGCGCTCCATATGAATGATCTGGTCGGTCAAATGACGCCCCATTGGAAAACGCCAGATAATGGTCGGGTTAGGAAACCGGTGTCAATCCGCCTTGAAAACAGCCCATGGCGCCCGAAGCCGAGCGGAGCTATGCCTAACGTCAAACAAGAACACGAAGGGGAACGCTGTTGTCGGAAGACGATTCGCGAGCAGCCAAACCGGGCAAGCGAGCCACCATCAACGACGTCGCCCGCGTGGCGGAGGTCTCCAAGAAGACGGTTTCCCGCGTCATCAACCAATCGCCCTTCGTGCGCGAAGACACACGCGAGCGGGTGCAGGCGGCCATCGATGAACTGGGCTTCGTACCCGACCCGCAGGCGCGAGGCCTGGCCTTCCGCCGATCCTTCCTCGTCGGCATGATCTACGACCAACCCAGTCCCACCTATGTCGTCAACATGCAGCAGGGCATTCTGGATGCGTTGAAGGGATCGGGCTTCGAGTTGGTCGTCCACCCCTGCAGCCGCAACTCCCCCACCCTGCTGCAGGACATTCGCGGCTTCATCGAACGCCAGCGTCTGTTCGGCGTCATCATGCCGCCCTCGGTGTCCGAAGACGATTCGGTGATCGACCTGCTGAGGGATTTGGACTGCCCCTATGTCCGCATCGCCTCTCTGACGCTGGACGAGCCCCAGAACATGGTCGTGACCAACGACTGGATCGGCGCCGCCGAGGCCGCGCGCCACCTGGCCGACCTGGGTCACCGCCGCATCGCCCTGGTGCGGGGCCTCGCGTCCTTCCGGTCATCCGCTGTCCGGGGCCAGGGTTTTATCGACGCTCTGGCGGAATGCGGAATCACCGTCCCCGAGGCGTATGACATTCAGGGCGCCTATACCTATGAATCCGGCGTCGAAGCGGGCCATGCCCTGCTGTCCCTGCCCGAGCCGCCCACCGCCATTTTCACGCTCAACGACGACATGGCCCTCGGCGTCATGCAGGCGGCGCGAGAACGCGGCATGGAATTGCCGCGCGACCTTTCGGTCGTCGGTTTCGACGACCTGCCGATGGCGGCGCGGGTCTGGCCCAATCTCACTTCCGTTCGCCTGCCGATCCGGGACATGGGCCGGATGGCCGCCGAAAAGCTGCTGGCGCCGACCCGCGGCGTCGATCCCGCCCGACTGCAGCAGCCCGAGGTCCGCCCCGCCCTGGTGGTGCGCCGATCGGCCGCGCCCTGGGAGTAGGCCCGTCCAGCGACAGGTCGCCGGAACGACAAGGCGGCCGACGCCTGCGCGCCGACCGCCTGTTTTCCTCAAGCCGCTTGAGCGCGAATTATGCGCTGACGACGCCCTTCAGATACTCGCGAATGCCCTCGTCGGTGGCGTTGGCGAAGAAGTATTCCTGGAACTTTTCACCGGCCACGGTCGCCTTGAGCAGGTCCTGGTCCATGGTCTTCAGGACGGTCAGCATGTCGTTGCAGGTGACGGCCTTCAGGTCCTTCAGGATGCTGCGGTTCTTGGCCATGAACACGGCGCGTTCCCTGGGATAGCCCAGGCCGCGCTCGCCCTCGAACAGCTTGCGATAGACGTCCTGCAGGTTAAGCTCGGCCGCCCAGCCGAAGCCCTTGGCGTAGGGCATGGAGATGGCGTTGCCGTCATTGATCTGACCGAACAGGAAGGCGTCGGTGGGATCGATGATCAGGCCGCAGAACACGCCCGGCATGGCGTTGGAAGCCATCATGGAGCCCATGCCCGTGCCGCAGCCCGTGACGACGAAGTCGGCGGCGCCGGAATTCAGCAGAATGCCCGCGAGAAGCCCGTTCATGACGTAGGTTAGCGAAGCCTTGTCCTCGGGCGCGTACATTCCATAGTGGAAGACCTGATGGCCCAGCGGTTCGGCGACGGCGGTCAGGGCGGCGTGCACCGTCTCGCTCTTCGCGGCCTGGCTGTTTTCGATGATGAGAGCGATCTTCATGGGTATTCCTCAAGCGATGACGGAGCGACGCCCGGCAGATGCCGGCGATTATGGTCTAATGGATTGCATCATAATATGACACCGGTTACCTAGTCCACCGAAGGACGGACGGAAGATCCGTCCCTGTGGCTCGCCCGGCGAGTCCTTCAGGGAGCCCTGCATGTACTACGACCCCATGTACGACAAGGTCTATCAGGCCACCCATCCCGACATGATGGACGGCGCGACAAATCAGCAGTTGCGAGACCGCTACCTGATCGAGGGCCTGTTCGTGCCGGGCAAGGTCAGCCTGAACTATTCGCACCACGAGCGGATGATCATGGGCGGCGCGACCCCGACCGAAACCCCGCTGAGCCTGCCTACCCACTCCGTGCCGGCGTCGCTGGCCGGCGCGCCCTTGCTGCAAGGACGCGAACTGGGCATCGTCAATATCGGCGGCGCCGGAACGGTCACCGTCGACGGCGAGGTCCTCGAACTGGGTTTCCGCGACGGCGCCTATGTGCCGATGGGTTCGGTCGACGTCTCCTTCATCTCGAAGGACGCAGCCGCGCCCGCCAGGTTCTACCTAGTCGCCACCCCGGCCCATACGCGCCACGAACTCACCAGGATCTCGATCGCCGACGCCGTCCCGCTGGAGATGGGCGCGCTGGAGACGTCCAACGAACGGACCATCTATCAGTACATCGTCCCGGCCAAGGTGAAGTCCTGCCAGCTGCTGCTGGGCGTCACGATCCTGAAACCGGGGTCGGTGTGGAACACCATGCCGCCCCACATTCACGACCGCCGCTCGGAAGCCTACCTCTACTTCGGCCTGGGCAAGGACGACCGCGTCTTCCACTTCATGGGCGAGCCGGACAAGTCGCGCAACATCGTCGTCGCCGACGGCGAGGCCGTGATCTGCCCGCCGTGGTCGATTCACATGGGCGCTGGAACGTCGAACTATACCTTCATCTGGGGCATGGGCGGCGAGAACCTTGACTACACAGACATGGACAAGCTCGACATCTGTCAGCTGAAGTAAGGACCTATGGGCATGGCCAATCCTTTTGATCTGACCGGCAAGGTCGCGCTGGTCACCGGCGGCAACACGGGCATCGGTCAGGGCATCGCCCTGGCGCTGGCCGCAGCGGGCGCCGACGTCGCCTCGGTCGCCCGCCGCGCTTCGGACGACACGGTCGGCAAGGTGCTGGCCAAGGGCCGCAAGGCCGTCTCCATCCAGGCCGATCTGACCTCCATCGAACCGGTCGAGCGCGTCCTGGACGAGGCGACCGCCGCCCTCGGCCCCGTCGACATCCTGGTCAACAACGCCGGCATCATCCGCCGCGCCGACGCCGTGGACTTCTCGGAGCAGGACTGGGACGACGTCATGAACGTCAACCTCAAGGTCCTCTTCTTCCTGAGCCAGGCGACGGCAAAGCGGATGATCGCCGACCAGCGCGGCGGCAAGATCATCAACACCGCCTCCATGCTGTCCTATCAGGGCGGCATCCGCGTGCCGTCCTACACCGCGTCGAAATCCGGCGTGGCGGGCCTGACCAAGCTGATGGCCAACGAGTGGGCCAAACACGGCATCAACGCCAACGCCATCGCCCCGGGTTACTTCGCCACGGACAACACGCAGGCCCTGCAGGACGACCCGGTGCGCTCGAAGGAGATCCTGGGCCGCATCCCCGCCGGCCGCTGGGGCGACCCGTCGGACATCGGCGGCGCCGCCGTCTTCCTGGCCAGCCGCGCCAGCGACTATGTGCAGGGCATCACCCTGCCGGTCGACGGCGGCTGGCTGGCGCGCTGATCCCGCGCTAGCGTTCCGACCATGAGCAACCCTCGTCCGAACTCCAAGATTCTCTGCTTCGGCGAGATGCTGCTGCGGTTCAGTCCGAACCAGAATGAGCTGCTGCTTCAATCTCCGGCCCTGACCGCGCGTCCGGGCGGGGCAGAGGCCAATGTCGCCGTCGCCCTGGCCCGCTTCGGCGCGCCGGCGGCGATGGCCACGGTCCTGCCCGACAACGCCCTGGGTCAGGCGGCGCGCGACGAGGTGCGGCGCTACGGCGTGGACACCACGCCCATCGTCTTCGCACCGGGCCGCATGGGTCTCTACTTCCTGACGCCGGGCGCGGTGCGCCGCCCGTCCGAAGTCCTCTACGACCGCGCCGGCTCGGCCTTTGTCGAGCGCGTCGCCGACGCCTTCGACTGGGACGACCTGCTCGACGGCTATGAGTGGCTGCACGTTTCCGGCGTCACCCCCGCCACCGGCCCCAACGGCTCGCGCGCCGCCGTCGAACTGGTCGAGGCCGCCGTGAAGAAGGGCGTCCGCATCAGCTACGACGGCAATTTCCGCGGCAAGCTGTGGGAGCAATGGGCCGGCGATCCGCCCGCCACCCTCGGCAGGATGCTGGCCGGAGCCGAGATCGCCTTCGCCGACGACCGCGACTTCGCCCTCGTGCTGAAGACGAAGTTCGACGACGCCGATCCCCATGCGCGCCGCCGTCTGGCCGCCGCGGCGGCCTTCGACGCCTTCCCCCGCCTGCAACGCATCGCCTGCACCCTTCGTGTGCAGGAAAGCGTGGCGGATCAGGCCCTGTCGGCGATCATGCTGACGCGCGGCGCGGACGGCGGCGTGATCGAGACCTCGACCGACGCCATCCATATGACCGGGGTCGTGGACCGGGTCGGCGGCGGCGACGCCTTCGCCTCGGGCGTCCTGTTCGGCCTGTGGAGCGGTTGGTCGGATCAGGAAGCGCTGGACTTCGGTCTGGCGGCGGCGGGTCTGAAACACTCGGTGCCGGGCGACTTCAACCTGTTCACCGCCGCCGAGGTGCGCGCGGCCATGGGCGACGGCGGCTTCGACATCCGCCGCTGACGGATTCGTGAAAACCGACGAGTTCCACGTCGCAAACCGACGCTAGGAAACCGGTGTCAATCATGATTAGCTTCGCTGATCTCAAGCAGCCGTCAGAGCTGCGAGGCGACGCATCCGAGGAAGACACCATGACAAGCATGAACCGCCGCGCCCTGCTGGCCGCCGGCGCCGCCGCGACCTTCACGGCCGCCTCCGCCCCTGCCCTGGCCAAGACGGTCATTCAGGCCGCGCCTGACCGCACCGCCGTCATCACCGCGATGAAACGCGCCGCCCGCTTCATGACCGACGAGGCGGCCGTCGAGGGCGGTTATGTCTGGAACGTCCTGCCTGACTTCTCGCGCCGCTGGGGCGAGCTGGAAGCCTCGCCGACCATGATCTGGGTCCAGCCGCCCGGCACGGCCACCGTCGGCCACCTCTATCTGGACGCCTATCACGCCACCGGCGACGAGCAGTTCTACGAGGCCGCCAAGTCCGCGACCGACGCTCTTGTGCGGGGCCAGCACCCGGCGGGCGGCTGGAACTACGTCATCGACACGGCGGGCGAGGAGTCTCTGAAGCGCTGGTACGCCACCTATGGCAAGAACGCCTGGCGGATGGAGGAATTCCACCGCTACTACGGCAACGCCACCTTCGACGACGCGGGCACGGCCGAGGCTTCGCAACTGCTGCTGCGCGTCTATCTGGAGAAGCGCGAGCGCCAGTATCGCGCGCCGCTGGACAAGGCCATCCAGTTCGTTCTCGACGCCCAGTATCCCAACGGCGGCTGGCCCCAGCGCTATCCCTTTGTCCAGAACGGCGGCGTGCACGGCCACGAGGACTACACCCCCTACATCACCTTCAACGACGACGTGGCCGGCGAGAACCTGGAGTTCCTGCTCTACGCCTGGCACGGTCTGGCCGTGAACGGTCGCGGCGATGCGCGCCTGCTGGACGCCATCCATCGCGGCATGGACATCTATGTGAAGACCCAGCAGCCCATGCCGCAACCGGCCTGGGGCCTGCAACACTTCCCCGACACGCTGAAGCCCGCCGGCGCCCGCACCATTGAACCGCAGGCCTTCGCCACCCACACCACCGGCGCCAACATCAAGTCGATGCTGGGCTTCTATCGCCTGACCGGCGACCGCAAATACCTGGCCCGCCTGCCCGAGGCCCTGGACTGGCTGGATCAGGTCAAAACGCCGCAGAACCTGATCGCGCCGGGCCGCACCCACCCGACCTTCATCCTCGAGGGCTCAAACACCCCGGTCTATATCCACCGCAAGGGGTCCAACATCACCAACGGCCAGTATTACGCCGACGCCAACCCCAACAATCTGATCGTCCACTACGGCTCGTTCCGCAACGTCGATACCGCCGCCCTGCGCCGCGAGTACGAGGAACTCGCCGCCCAGTCGCCGGACGAAGTCAGCCGCAACTCGCCGCTGAAGGCCCGCGCCGGGACGCTGCACCTGCCGAAGTACTTCACGCTTCAGGACGTGGATGTCTGGGACATGTCGTCGGACGCGCGCCGACTGGCCAGGCCAGCGCCGGGTCGCGCCGCCGAGCTGGTCGCTGGCCTCAACGCCCGCGGCTACTGGCCCTCGCCTCTGACGACGACCTCCAACCCCTATATCGGCGAGGCCCCGGAGGCAGTGACGGGCGGCGAGTATCAGACCACCCGCGTCGGCGACCTGTGGGACACCTCGCCCTACACCACCGACTATCCGGTCGAGTGCGTCTCGACCCAGGTCTTCATCAGAAACATGGGCGAACTGATCGAGACGCTGGAGGGGTGACCAGTCTGACGGCCGGCGCCTAGAGATAGGCGCCGGCCTGCCAGGGCACGAACTCATTGTCGCCGATGCCGAGCGCCTCGGACTTGGACGGCTCGCCCGAAGCCACCGCCAGCATCCGCTCGAAGATGGCGCGGCCAACCTCCTCCATCGCCACGCCGGTCAGGACCGGCGAGGCGTCGATGTCCATGTCCTCGTCCATCCAGCTCGCCAGCCTGGCGTTCGACGCCACCTTAATCGACGGCGCCGGCTTGGCGCCGAAGACCGATCCCCGGCCCGTGGTGAAGACGATCAGGTTGGCGCCCGAGGCGATCTGTCCCGTCGCCGAGCAGGGGTCGTAGCCGGGACTGTCCATGAAGCTGAGACCCTTGCTCGTCAGCGGCTCGGCATAGCCGATCACGGCGTTCAGCGGCGTCGAACCCGACTTGGCCACCGCGCCCAGAGACTTCTCCAGAATGGTGGTCAGCCCACCCTTCAGATTGCCGGGCGACGGGTTGTTGTTCAGCTCCATGCCGTGCTTGTCGGCATAGACTCGCCACCACTCCAGTCGCGCGTTCAGCCGGTCCGCCACGTCCTGCGACGCCGCGCGCCGCAGCAGCAGATGCTCCGCGCCCCAGATCTCGGGCGTCTCCGACAGCATGGCCGAGCCGCCGTGCGCGACCAGCAGGTCCACCGCGGCCCCTAAGGCCGGATTGGCCGTAACGCCGGACCAGCCGTCCGAGCCGCCGCATTGCAGGCCGACCGTCAGGTGCGCAGCTGACACCGGCTGACGCTCGACCCTGGCGGCCTCGGCCACCAGTTCACGCACGACCTCGATCCCCGCCTCGATGGCGCGGGCCGTGCCCCCGGCCTCCTGAATGGTCAGGGCGCGCAGGTGCGGTCCAGCCTCCAGACCCTCATTGGCCAGCCAGGCCGGGATCTGATTGGCCTCGCAGCCCAGACCGACGATCAGGATGGAATGGAAGTTCGGATGCCGGGCGTAGCCCGCCAACGTCCGCTGCAGCAGGGTTGTGTCGCTCGACAGCGACGACCCGCCGCAACCGCCCTGATGGGTGAAGGCCACCACCCCGTCCACGCCCTTGGGCAGGCTGGCGTCGGGGAAGGCGTCGGCGATCCGCCGCGCCACCGTGGCCGAACAGTTCACGCTGGTCAGGACGCCGATGTAGTTCCGCGTCCCGACCCGACCATCCGCGCGGACGATGCCGTTGAAGGTCGTGCCTGACAGCGGCGCCGGCGCATGAACGTCGGCTCCGACCTCCGCCTCCCGCCCATCCTCGGCCATGGCCAGGTTGTGGACGTGGACGTGGTCGCCGGCGGCGATCGCCACCTTGGCCCGACCGATGACCTGGCCATAACGACGGACCAGACCGCCCTCCTCCACCGCATGGCGGGCGATCTTGTGCCCGGTAGCGATGTCGGCGCGGGCGGACACGCCCAGCCCCTCAGGCGTATCTCCGACGGCGATGTCCTCCAGCGCGATGGCGACATCATCGGCGGGGTTCAGGACCAGAACGCGGCTCATGACCTACTCCGTCACCCGGCGAGCGGCTTCGACCGCGCCGTGCTCTCGCAACGACAGGAAGGCCCCCGTCACCGCCTCGACAAAGCGCCGGTCATTGGCCAGCGTCGTCGGGAAGACCGCCGACAAGCTCAGCAGGGCGCGGACCTCTGCCTCGTCGTTCTCGGAGGCCGCGATCAGTTCGGCGGTGCGCGCGGCCAGAGGGTCGTCGACCGCCACGGCCTCGCCGCTCTCGGTCACGCCTTCCTGCCAGCGCATCCAGGCCGCGACGCCCAGCGCCATGGCCTCGATACCCTGCACGGCCTCCAGTCGCTCGGCCGCGCCGGCCAGCAGCCGTTGCGGCAGCTTCTGCGAGCCGTCCATGGCGATCTGCCGTGTCCGGTGCATCAGGGCTGAGTTGGAAAAGCGGGCCATCAGTTCGGCGCGGTAGGCGGCCAGATCCAGCCCCGGCGGCGGGCTCAGCGTCGTCTGCGCCTCGTCCCACAGGGCCTCGATAAAGGCCCGGAACCCGGGCACGGCTACGGCCTCATGCACATGTTCGTAGCCCGACAGGGCGCCGAGATAGGCCACCGCCGAATGGGCCCCGTTGAGCAGCCGCAGCTTGGCGTCCTCCCACCGCTCGACCGCGTCGGTCAGTTGCACCCCAAAGGCCGCAAAGTCCGGCCGCTCGCTGGCGAACCAGTCCTCGATCACCCACTGGGTGAAGGGCTCGGCCTTGACCATGCCCCGATCCTGGACGCCGAGGCTGGCGGTCAGGCGGTCCACGTCGTCCGGCGTGGTCGCCGGCACGATCCGGTCGATCATGGTCTGGGGGAAGGCCCCCTCGGCCTCGATCCAGTCGGCCAGAGCCGGATCGACATGGCGCGCCATGGCGACGACTCCAGCGCGGATGCGCTTGCCGTTGTGCGGAAGGTTGTCGCAGCTGATGACGGTGAAGGGCTTCCGCCCCGCCGCCTTCCTCGCCTGCAAGGCCGCGACGATGAAGCCCGGCGCGGTGCGAGGCGCGGAAATATCGGCCAGATCGGCCGCCACGTCCGGATCGTCCAGCAGCAGGTCGCCGGTCGCCGGATCAAGGCGATAGCCCTTCTCGGTCACCGTCAGGGTGACGATGTGAACCTCGGCGTCAGCCATGGCGACGACCAGGGCCGCAGGGTCTTCCGGCCCGACAAGAACGCCGCGACCGGCGCCGATCACCCGCAGATGCTCTTCCGCCCCGTCGCGAACGACCAGGGTGTAGAGACCATCTTGCGGGTTCAGCTGATCACGCACGCCCGGCGAGCGCAGCGAGGCGCCCAAGACGCCCCAGCGCAGATCGCCGCTGGCCAGGGCGTCGTCGAACACCACCGCCTGATGGGCGCGATGAAAGGCGCCGATGCCCAGATGGACCACGCCGGTCTTCACCGCCGCGCGGTCATAGGCCGGGCGCACGACGTCGGCGGGCAGGCCCGCGAGGGCTGCGTCGTCGAGGCGGGTCACAGCTTGTAGGCCGCCTTGACCAGACCATAGGTCAGGGCGTGGGCCAGTTCGTGAGCCTCGTCCTCCTCCATGCGGTGCTCGACCACCAGCTTGGCAAGGAAGCCGCAGTCCATCCGCCGCGCCACGTCGTGACGCGCCGGGATCGACAGGAAGGCGCGCGTGTCGTCGTTGAAGCCGACGGTGTTGTAGAAGCCCGCCGTCTCCGTGACCTGCTCGCGGAAGCGGCGCATGCCCTCGGGGCTATCGTGGAACCACCAGCTCGGCCCCAGCTTCAGCGCCGGATAGTGGCCAGCCAGCGGGGCCAGTTCGCGGCTGTAGGAGGTCTCGTCCAGGGTAAACAGGATCAGGGTCAGGCGCGTGTCCGAACCGAAGCGGTCCAGCAGGGGCTTCAACGCCCGGACGTAATCCGTCCGGGTCGGGATATCGCAGCCCTTGTCGCGGCCGAAGCGGTTAAAGACCGTCGCCGAGTGATTGCGGAAGCTGCCGGGGTGAAGCTGCATCACCAGACCGTCCTCGACCGACATGGCGGCCATCTCGGTCAGCATCTGGCCGCGGAACAGTTCAGCGTCGGCGGCGCTCGCCGGGGCGGTCGAGACCCGCTTGAACAGGGCCTCGGCGTCCGCCTTGGACAGATCGGCGGTGAAGGCGGTCGGGTGGCCGTGGTCCGTCGAGGTGGCGCCCATCTCGATGAAAAAGGCCCGGCGATCGCGCAGCGCCTGCAGATAGCCCTCCCAGGTCATCGTATCGCGACCCGTCTGCTCCGCCAGAACCTTGAGGTTGTCGCGGAAGCCCTCGTAGTCGGGGTCCAGCACCGGGTCCGGGCGATAGGCGGTCAGCACCCGCCCCTTCCAGCCTGAGGCGTTTATGACCTTGTGGTGCTCCAGCGTGTCGAGCGGGCTCTCGGTCGTGGTCAGGACCTCGATGTTGTAGCGGTCGAACAGGGCCCGCGGCTTGAAGGCCTCGGTCTTCAGCGCGGCGTCGATGACGTCATAGTAGTGGTCCGCCGTCTCGGCCGACAGGCGGACGTCGATGCCGAAGGCCTCGGCATAGACCCAGTCGTGCCACATGCGCGACGGCGTGCCCCGGAACAGATGATAGTTCTCGGCGAAGCGCCGCCAGATCTTGCGTGGGTCCGTCTCGACCGCGCCGCCGTCGGCCCGCGGCACCCCCAGGTCCTCCATCGCCATCCCCTGCGAGTGCAGCATGCGGAAGACGTAGTGGTCCGGCGTGATCAGCAACTCGGCCGGGTTGGCGAAATTTTCATTGCCGGCGAACCAACTGGGGTCGGTGTGACCGTGCGGGCTGATGATCGGCAGGCCCTTTACTTCGGCGTAGAGGCGTCGCGCCACGCTGCGGGTGTCGGCGTCGGCCGGGAACAGACGGTCGGAGTTCAGGCGAAGCGGCTGGGTCATGCAGATACTCGAAGCAAGAAATCAGGCGGTCGGAAAAGACAATCGGGCCAACAGTGATTCGACAGTCAGAAGCGGCATGATCGTCTCCCTGTTCGCCGACCATCTGCTGCGGTCGATCAGTTGTATTTCGCTGGCGCAGACCTGGCCTGCGACAATGACGGAAACAGCGTTCGCCTTCGTCTTGCCACACGCCGGAAACTGTGCGTAGCTTTATATGACACCGGTGGCACAGGCTGACAAACGCCAAATGACACCGGTTCCCGCGATCGCGGCGGCTGGAACAGGGACGAACGATCCCTGAAAAGCTCAACTGGGAGGAGGACATAGATGACCCACCACGCTACCCGTGCGCGTTACGCGCTGACCCTCGGCGCCTCGCTCGGCGCTCTGACGCTCGCCATGGCCGGCGGAGCCTATGCACAGGAAACCGGTCCGGCCGAAGAACAGGCCACCACCGTCGATGAAGTCGTGGTCACCGGTTTTCGCGGCAGTCTGGCGCAAGCCCTGAACGTCAAGCGCCGTGAAGCCGGCGCCGTCGACGTCATCGTCGCCGAAGACATCGCCGATTTCCCGGATCAGAATCTGGCCGAAGCCATCCAGCGCATCCCCGGCGTCGCCATCACGCGCGACGCCGGCGAAGGCCGCAACATCTCGGTGCGCGGCCTCGGCCCCGACTTCACCCGCATCCGCATCAACGGCATGGAGGCCCTGGGCACCACCGGCGGCACGGATAGCTCGGGCGGCACGAACCGGGGGCGCGGCTTCGACTTCAACGTCTTCGCCTCGGACCTGTTCAACAGCATCACGGTGCGCAAAACCGCCTCAGCCGAAACCGAGGAAGGCTCGCTGGGCGCCACCGTCGATCTGCGCGCCGCGCGCCCCTTCGACTACAAGGACGGGCTGACGATCGCCGTGTCAGGTCAGGTCGGCTACAACGATCTGGCCCAGAACGCCGACCCGCGGGGCGCCTTCCTGATCTCCAACACCTGGGCTGACGGCAAGTTCGGCGCCCTGCTCTCGGTCGCCTATTCCACGCGCGAGGCCCTGGAAGAAGGTCATAGCACCGTGCGCTGGCAAGGCGGCAACATCGGCCGCGCCGGTCAGGGCCAGGGCGTGATCAACGCCTTTACCCCGCGTCTGCCGCGCTACGGCATTCTGGAGCACGATCAGGACCGCCTTGGCGTCACCGGCGCCCTGCAATGGCGCCCCAGCGACGCGACCGAAGTCAGCCTGGATGTCCTCTACGCCGACTTCAGCGCCACCCGCTTTGAACATTTCCTCCAAGCGCCGGACTTCAGCGCCAGCGGCGCCGCGGGCCGTAACGGCATCATCGTTCGCGACTCCTTCGTCGATGGCAACGGCAACATGCTCTATGGCCGCTTCGACAACGTCGATGTCCGCTCGGAGTCCCGCTACGACGAACTGTCGACCGAGTTCACCCAGGTCACTCTGAACTTCAAGCACGACTTCAACGACCGTTTCCGCATGGACGCCCTGATCGGCTCCAGCAAGTCCGAGCACGAAAATCCGATCCAGACGACCCTGCTGTTCGACAAGACCGACTCGCAGGACTACGTCTATGACTATCGTCAGAACTCGAACCTGCCGCTGATCTCCTACGGCTTCGACGTCAATGATCCGGCCCAGTGGCGGCTGACGCAGATCCGTATGCGTCCGCAGACGGCCGACAACACCTATGACACCATCCAGGTCAACACGACCTTCGACCTCAACGACCGCTTCCAGCTGAAGACCGGCTATTTCTTCAAGGACTACACCTTCGCCACGACCGAACGGCGTCGCGATCCGGCTTCCTGCTCGCCGCCGCTGGCGGTGACGGCGAACGCCGAAGCCTGCATTCCCGCCTCCGTGGCTGCCGCGGCAATCAGCAGCTACAGCCGCACGGTCGGCTTCTCGGACGGATGGGACATTCCGTCGGGCACGGCGCTGAACTGGCTGATCCCCGACTACCAGAAGGCGTCGGACCTGTTTGGCTTCGACGGCTACGCCCTCAGCTGGCAGCCGGCCAGCGGCAACAACCGCTCCGTCCAGGAAAAGACCACCGGCGCCTATGCCCAGATCGACTTCGATCTGGACACGGCCATGCCGATCCGCGGCAATATCGGCACCCGTTACGTCACGACCGACCAGTCGTCCAAGGGCTATCAGATCGCGGCCGGCGCCCCGATCGAGGTGCGCGCCTCGCGCACCTATTCCGACTGGCTGCCTTCGGCCAACATCGTCATCGAGCCGCGTGAAAACCTGCTGGTTCGCCTGGCCGCCGCCAAGGTCATGTCGCGTCCGGGCCTGGGCAACCTGACCCCCGGCGGCAGCGTCTCGGTTTCCGGCAACAACCGCACCGTCAGCTCGGGCAACCCGATGCTGGAAGCCACCAAGGCCACGACCTACGACATCGGGGTGGAGTGGTATTTCGCGCCGGAATCCATCCTGGCCCTGGGCGTCTTCCACAAGAAGATCGACAGCTTCATCGCCACCCAATCAACCACCGGCCCCTTCACGGGCAACGCCCTGGGCATTCCGGACAGCGTCGCCATCGCCGCTTGCGGTAGCGTCGCCGGCTGCTCGGCTTCGGCGGACTGGGTGTTCAACAAGCCGGTCAACACCGAGGGCGGCGATCTGACCGGCTTCGAGGTCTCGTACCAACAGCCCTTCACCTTCCTGCCGGGTCTGTGGTCCAACTTCGGCGTCATGGCCAACTACACCTTCGTGGACTCGGAAATCGAGTATCCGAACGGCACGACCAACACCCTGACCGAACTGTCCAAGAACGCCTACAACGGCACGCTCTACTATGAGGACGATCGCTTCAGCGCCCGCGTCTCGGGCACCTATCGCGACGGCTACCTGACCCAGGTTCCGGGCCGCAACGGCAATGCGATCGAGGGCGTGGTCGATACCTTCAACGTCGACGCCTCCGCCTCGTGGCAGGTCAGCGACAGCTTCACCCTGACGCTGGAAGCCATCAACCTGACCGACGAGGTGCCGACCCAGTATGTCGGCGACTACAACCTGGTCTCGGTCCACCACCACACCGGCCGTCAGGTCTTTGCAGGCTTCCGCTACAAGTTCTGATCAAGCTTCCACCGCCCTCCTGAGCGGTGAACTCGGCGCCGGCGATCTGATCGCCGGCGCCTTCTTTTTGTCGTCGGCTCAGCCCGCTCAGCCGCCCGCTCGCTCGACCAGGCCCCCATCGCGGCCCACGCTGAAGCGTTTCAGCACCGAAACTTCGAAAGGCTTGGCGAAGAGAGTGGAGACCTGCATCAGGGCGGCTTCGGCCTTGTCGGCAGACAGGGTCAGCAGAATGAAGCCCTTGGCCGACTGATCGCAGAAGACGACCTCGTCATTGGCCTGCATCAGGGCAGCGCCCAGAGGAAAGCCGCCGATGGCGTCACCGATCGAAGGGCTGGAAACGGCGCTGGTTCCGAACTCGACCGCGCGACGGGCGCCGCTGGCGTCCTTCAGTTCGTTGACCCAGAAGGCATGACTGTCGCCAGCCAGGACGATGGGCTGGACTTCGGCCTCGGCAAAGGCGGCGTACAGGCGTTCGCGGCCGGCCGGATAGCCGTCCCAGGCATCGAGGTTGAACGGCAGCCCCATCTTGAACAGGAACAGGGCCTGCTCGAACTGCTCGCGGAAGGCTTCGGGCACACGGGCCATCAGACCCTCGATCTGTTCCGGCGTCATGGCGCGCGACACGTCGGGACCAGCCACTCGCGCGGTCACGACCTGATTGCCCAGCACTTGCCACGGACGGCCCGCCGCCTTCGACGCCGACAGTTCGCGGGTCAGCCAGTCGCGCTGTTCCGCCCCCATCAGGTCACGCGACGGGTCGTTCAGCCTGGCGCGGAAGGCGTCGAGGTCCAGCACCGGCTCGCCGTCCGGGCCGTCCTTGGCGGTCAGGTCCTTGCCATAGTCCAGCGGTTCGGTCCGGCCGGTCAGACGCGTCTCGACCATCATCAGGCTGGCCAGATCGCCGAAGTGGAAGCTGCGGTGGATGGCCTCCTTCAGCGCGCCGGGCGCCGCCTCGCGGATCGGCATCCACTCGTAATAGGCCTTCAGCGCCGCCGCCTTGCGCACGGCGAAGTCGCCTTCGGTCCCGGGCTGGTGGTTCTCGGCGCCGTGCAGCCAGGCGTCGTTGGCCGTTTCGTGGTCGTCCCAGACACAGATGAAGGGCGCGCGGGCGTGGGCGGCCTGCAGGTCGGCGTCGGTCTTGTACTGGGCGTGACGGGTCCGGTAGTCGGCCAGGGTCACGATCTCATGGCGCGGCTCGGGCAGGCGATTCAGCGCGGCGCCGGTGACCATGCCATAGGCGTCCGGCTCGGCTCCGTACTCGTAGATGTAGTCGCCCAGATGGACCACGGCGTCCAGCGACGGCAGGGCGGCGACGGCCTCATAGGCGTTGAACAGGCCGCCCGGATAAAGCTGGCACGACACGACCGCCAGATTGACCGGGCTCACGCCCTCGGCCGCCAGGGTGCGGGTGCGGCCCATCGGGGAGCGGACATCGCCCACGGCGAAGTCGTAGCGATAGTCGCGGCCGGGACGCAGCCCCGTCGCGTCGATCTTGACCGTATAGTCGCGCTCCGGCCCCGTCTCGACCCGACCCGAAGCGACGACTTGGTCGCCCTCGCCTTCCAGAACGCGCCACGCCACGGAAACCGGGCCGCTGAACCCCTCCCCCGCCGTGACGCGCGTCCAAAGGATCGCCCGGTCCGTGGCCGGATCGCCCGAGGCGACGCCGTGAAGGAAGGCGACCGGGGCCGCCTCCGCCATCGCCGGCGTCGCGCTGACAGCCGCCCCGGCCCCGAACAGGCCCAGCAGGCCGCGACGGTTCATCGTCATGCGCCCGACCCTCAGTAGCGAACGGTGAAGGCCACGCCGTAGCTGGCGGGGCGTCCGGCGATGAAGGTCGGCAGGCCGAGCGCATCGCCCGTATTGCCCGCGTCCTTGATATATTCCTCGCCCAGCAGGTTCTCGCCGAACGCCTCGACACCCCAGTTCCCTGAAGTCGGCGCATAGCGAACCCGCAGGTTCAACAGACCATAGCTGTCCTGGTATTCGTCCTGGATTGTATCCGCGACGAAATTCTGGGCCTGCAGGGCCGGGATATCGTTGTTGTCGTCGAAGAAGACCTTGGACTGCCAGGTATAGGTCGGCTGCACCTCGACCGTGCCGCCTGCGACCGGCAGGCGCCAGATGGCGCCGATCGAAGCCATGTTGTCGGGCGACAGGCGGAAACGGTTGCCGTCATACAGGCCCGCCTCAAAGCGCGAGTGGTTGTAGCCGTAGGTCCCGAACAGGTCGAAGTTGTCGGCGGCGGCCCAGAAGACCTGCCCTTCGAAGCCATAGGCGCTGGCCTCGCCGGCATTGGTGGTGATGAAGCGGGTGCCTTCCTGAACCGTGGTTTGGAAATTCTCGTAGGCATAGTGGAAGACTGCGCCATCCAGACGCAGGCGACCGTCCATCAGCGCCGCCTTGGCCCCGACCTCGAAGCTGTCGACCGTCTCGGCCTCAATGACCTTGAAAGTCGGCGCGCCCAGCGGGGCCGACGGGCCGCTGACGCTCAGCACCTCGGGGCGACGGCCCCGCGCATAGTTGGCGTAGAGGCTGGCGTCGTCCGACAGGGCGTAACGCGCCGTCAGGCGCCAGGTGAAGCCGTCGTCCTCATGATCCCCATAGACGAAGTCGCCGTTGTTGGCGGTCGGCTGCGCCGTCAGGCCGAACAACGGCAGGACCGAAGCCGGCAGGTTGACCGCATCCGGATTGGCCAGACCGCCCAGCAGGGCTGGAACCTGTCCAGCCGGGACCGCGCCTTGCAACACAGCCAGAAGCCCGCCCGCGATGGAGCGGCCGTTGGCGACCGAACTGGCGTAGCCGGTGGTCTTGTCGTCGCGGGTGTAGCGGACCCCGCCCGCGAACTCGAGGCGGTCCGTGGCCTTGAAGGTCAGGTCGGCGAACAGGTCCCAGGAGGTCAGTTCAGCGCTGTTGATCGGGATCTCGATATGCGCCGGCTTCAGGTTCGCCGCGATCGGCACGGCCAGGCTGCCTGCCCCCAGAGGAGTCAATGCCGCTTGCAGGAACTGCGTCGCCACCGTCGGATAGGCTGAGATCGGCAGCGTGTTGTGACCGACCGCCGTGGGTGAACCGTCCAGCAGTCCGGCCAGCTGGGCCAGGGCGATGCGCTCATCAAACTGGGTCGGGGTGCGCTGATAGCCCTCCTCGCGGAACCAGCCGGCGCCGGCGAAGCCGGACAGGCGGCCGCCGTTGTCCCAGTTCAGGCGGAACTCCTGACTCCATTGTTCGCCGTAAGCCTCCTCAGCCGCCGTCAGCAACGGCAGCGACAGACCGTCGGCGTCGAAGGTTTCGTAGGAGTCGAAATGGCGATAGGCCGTGGTCGAATTCAGCGACAGCGACGGCGTCAGCGTCCACTTCACCAGACCCGTCACGCCCCAGACCTTGCGGTCCAGGCCCAGGCTCTTGCCGCCGTCGAAGGCGGCGCCCGGCGTCAGAGCTGCGCCCTCCCACGGCGCCAGCCCGCCCAGAACCGCGCCCGTCGTCGGGTCGGCCGGATCATAGGCGATGGACTTGAACGAGGTGCCGGTCGCGGCGTCGGTCTGGTAGTTGGCGATCAGGTCGGCGCGCAGATTATCCGCAGGCGTCCAGGCGCCCGACAGGCGGAAGGCCTTCGTCTCGATGCCGTTGTAGTCCTCGCCGCCCAGCAGGTTCTCGACCGAACCGTCGCGGGTCTTCATCCGCGTGGCCAGACGCAGCGCCGCGTCATCGCCCAAGGGGGCGTTCACGAAGCCCTCGACCGAACGATAGCCGTAGTCGCCGGCCTCGGCCCGCATCCCGGCGTCGAACTGGCCCGGACGGGCGCGGTTCTGAACGAGGTTGACCGCACCGATCAAGGCGCCGCGGCCATAGAGGGTCGACTGCGGCCCTTTGGCGATCTCGACGCGCTCCAGGTCGAACAGCTCGACATAGGAGCCGCGCGACTTCGAGATCGACACCCCGTCCTGGAACACGGAAACCCGCGGCTCGGCCGTAGCCGCGCCCGAGTCCGAGGTGATGCCGCGCATCACGAAGCCCGGATTGTTCGGCGACTGGTTCTGGACCAGGAAGCCCGGCACGAAGGCCGACAGCTGTTCAAACTCCTGAACGCCCAGGTTCTCGAGAAACTGGCCGCTGTAGGCCGTCAGGGCGAAGGGCACCTCGACGGGGTCTTGCGCGCGCAGTTGGGCGGTGACGATGATGTCGTCCACCGTCGAGACGTGATCCGGAGCCGCGCTCTGCGCCTGGGCCGCGCCGCCCGCCATCAAGCTCAGCACCGCCGCACCCGCCAACAGGCCAGCCTTGTTCGCCACGGATTTCATCTTCACATCCCCCTCGAAGGTTTGAGGGAGGCGTAGTGGGCGTCGATGTCGGACCGGCGACGGGGCTGCAAATCCACGGTGAAGCTGATGCAGCCGTTTGGCGACGACCCGTCCGGGGACGGCGCGATCCTCGCAAGCCGGCCCCGACATCAACGTGAGCGAAGGCGGCGCGTCTATTGCGGCGCGATCGGGTCGAGTTGAACCGCCAGCCGGAGAGGCTGAAGCATTCCTGGAGGCGGCGGGGGGAGGCGTCGCCCATCGACGGCTGCTCGCAGCAGGGCGTCCGCATCCGGATCGGCGAGAGGCGGGAAATCGATCCTGGAAACAAGGCCCCGTGGGTCAATCCAGAGCCTGATCACGAGGGGCGGCGTCGGCTTGTCGACGCCGGGCCGGGATTGATCGAGGTAGGACCTAAGGCCGGACGCCCGTTCGCCTTCCTCCTCCAGCCATACCGCGACAGTCCTGGTCACCGTCTCCGCATAGGCGGACCAGGCGGGCGGGGCCGCTTCCGGCGTAAGGCTTTGCGGCAGCGCCTGAACCGGCGTCGCGAGCCCGAGGGCGGCGGCCAGCCCGGTCGCCAAGACGCGCCAGGACGACCGTCTGGGACGGGTTGCGGCGCCGGTCACGGCTCTATCGCGCCGGCTGGGCGGCGGCCTGGGGCAGGCGTTCGCGTTCGAAGGTGATGGTCGACAGGCGGCTGTCCAGCGCCTGCACCACCTCGGCGGTCAAGTCGTTGGCGAAATTGCCGCCCAGGGCCGAGTTGCGGTCCAGCAGCAGGCCGCACGACTTGGTCGCATAGACCTGAGCGATGGCGGGTTGGGCCTCATTGGCGATCCGCTCCATCGCCTTGACGCGCGTGACCTCGACTTCCTGACCGGCGTGGGCTGCCTTCTGTTGCAGGGTCTGCCACTGGCTGGCCAGGGCCTCGGCGCGCTGGCGGCGGGCGGCGTTGTCGGGCTGGCCTTCGAGGGCGCGCAGTTCGGCCTCCAGCGGCTGACGCTCGGCCTCAATCTCGGTCTGGGCGACGGCGGCCAGTTCCTGAAGACGGGCGCTGGCGGCCTTGCCAGCCGCGGCGTTGGCGAAGACCGCCTCGCGCGACAGCAGGCAGACGCCCGGAATGACCGGGCCGCCGAGCGGTTGGGCGGCCTGTTGCGCGGCGGCCGGCAGGGCGGCGCTGGCGCCCGCAACCATCGTCAGGGTCAGGGTCAGGGCGGCGAGAATGGAATGCTTGGTCATGGCTCAGGCCTTCTTGGATTTGGTCGGCTTGGTCGCGAGCTCGGCGGGCGTCGCCGCCTGGGCTTGCAGGGTCAGCAGCGCGCCGAAACGCTCCAGCGAAGCGAGATGGAAATGAACCAGCGCCAGCCAGCCCCTACGGTGCCAGTCCAGCACGACAGCCTCGTCAAGGTTTGCGAACCGTTCCGTGTCGATGACCTGGAAACCGTCGAGGCCGAGCTTGCGCCCTCCCGGCAGGGTGGCGTCGGCGCGTCGGTCGATCAGCAGGTTCTGGGCGCGCAGGGCCTCGCCGAAGGCGCGGGTGGCCGCGGCCTCGCCCTGGAAGGTGTTGCAGAAGGCCATCGCGTCCTGCGTCAGCTGGCTCGGCTGATCGCCGTCGAACAGGGCCGTTCCCTCTTCACCTGACCGGATCACGCGATCGGACGCGGCGTCGATGGCCAGGGCGAAGCCGTCAGGATTGATCGTCGAGATGAAGCCGAACGGATAGCGGCGCACATAGGCGGGCACATAGGCCTCGTCCGTCCAGCGGCCCTCGGCGACGAACAGGTTGCGCTGCTCCAGGCCCAGGACGGCCACGGGCTGCGCCCCCTCTCCGGCCGAAAAGACGACGGGATAGCTGCGGGCGGCGGCGGCGATCTCGCCGACCACCACGGGCACGAAGGGGGTTTCGGCGGCGAAGGCCACATCGCCGTCCTTCAGGCGCCAGGCGTCGTGCTGGGCGGCCGAGAGCGGCTGCGGGTCACGATAAAACAGGGGCAGGGCAATGGCCTGAGACATGGGATACTCCAGTCAGAATGGGGAGCATGGAGGGAGGCGCGTCGGCCTCCCTCCCGCTGTCGGTTACTCGCCGAAGCCGAGGAAGCGGCTGGTGATGATGGCGGGGATGTCGCCGGTCTTGGGACGGGCGCGTTCGGCCAGACGGGCGGCCTCGGCCACCACCGAGCTGCTGGCCGACGAGGCCGCCGTCAGGGCGCCGGTGTTAACCGCCGCCACTGCCGGAATGCCCACGGCGTCGCCCTTGACCTGGATGTTGGCGGCGTTGACCACCTGCAGGGCAGCCAGGTTGACGTCGCCCGAAACCCGGATGCCCGCCTCGCCCGCGTCGATCGTGCCGAGCGGCGCGATCAGATCCACGTCGCCCGCCGGGATTTCCGGGATCGGGTTCAGGGTGGCGATGCCGGCGCCGGCGTTCTGGGTCGGCGGCGACAGGGTGACTTTGCCGTAGCCGTCATAGACCCGACGCGGCGGCTGATAGACGGCGGTCGACTTGGACCCCCGCCCGGCGTTGATGTCGCCTTCGGCCGACCACATCAGCAGGTCGCCGCCGAAGGTGGTGAAGACCCGGCTCTGGCCCAGCAGTACCGACCCCAGAGAATAGACGTCGATGTCGCCCGAGCCCATGGACAGGACGCCCGCCGTCGAGGGCGGCGCCACGCCGCCGACGCCGACCACCGTCTGACCGCCGGCCACCAGCATCTCAATATTGCCGCCGAACAGCGTCCGCACGCCCGAGCCGCCGAACAGGGTCAGGTCCCCGGCATAGGAGATGGCCTGACCCTGGGCATCCTTCTCGGGGAAAAGGGTCGCGATGGCGTTGCGGCCGCGCAGATAGCTGCCGAAACGCGGGCCGTTGGGGTCGTTGTACTCGCGACCACCGGCCTTCAGCTCGTCGAAATAGACCAGACGGGCGAAGACGCCACGCTGCTGACGGTCCAGACCGTTGAAGTAGGTCAGGGCGTCTTCAGAGCCGGAAGCCTCGTATCCGAAGCGCTCTTTCAGCCACTGGCGCAGTTCGACGTCATAGGTCTTGACCACCTTGCCGGCCTGATCGGCCAGGGGGCGGCCGACCTCGGCCAGATTGGCGGGGTCCAGATACAGCTGGCCGAAGGCGTCGTAGTCGGGACCGCCCGACCCGACCCCGGTCAGAATCGAGATGCCGGCCCCGCCGTTGCGGGTCGAGGGCGACAGGTCGAACAGCGGGCCGACGCTCGTGAAGCGGCCGTTGTCCGCCTGATAGATATTGCGCCCCGCCTCAACGACCAGGTTGCCCGGACCGGCCACGGTCATGTTGCCGTAGATGATGTCCCGGCCCGCCGAGATCAGCGAGATGTCGGCGGGATCATTGTGCACCACCAGCCCCCCCTGATTGAACACGCCGAACAGCCAGGTCGTGCTGCGGCACTCCGCGGGACCGCCGGTGGGGCAGCCCAGGCTTGTGCCCGTGCCCAGGTTGACGATGTCGCGCGAGGCGCGCAGGTCCAGCGCCCCCGAGCTGACGTAGAGCTGGGATTGGCCCTCATAGGTCATGAAGCCGAAGCTGACATTGCTGATGTCGCCATCCGCCGCATAGAAGAGCGCGGGCGACTTGCGACCCTTGATCAGGGTCCCGGTGGCCGTGTCCTTCTGGAAAGCCGTCAGGCCGCCGATGCTCGTCACATTGCCCTGAACAGGCCGGACCGCATTGGGCGCCGCGCCCAGGTTGTTGCGCCATTCGGTCGCCCACACCGGACGGAACGGATTGGGCAGCAGGTCCAGGGTATTGGCCATGCCCGACAGGGCGATCGGTCGGCTGGCGGCGAACGGACCCGAGTTGTCAGTGGAGCGGAAGCCGCCTCCCAGGATCGACACCCCAGCCAGGAACTCGACCTGACCCAGCGACGACGGCGCCAGTTCCAGCGGCAGGATGCCCGCGCTGCAGCTGTAGTCGTCGCATCGACCGGAGTTCCAGTAGATGTTGCCTTGAGCCGCCGTGACCCGAAGGATCGGCGGATACCAGTAGCGCCCTTCACGGCCCCCGGCGTCGCCAGTTCCTCCCGTGATCGGCGTCACATCACCGCCGGCGCTGAACAGGTCAATGCTGGTGTCGTCACGCCACAGCGAAAAGCTGGTCTGCATGATCAGGCCGTCGGGCCGGATGAACTGCCCCAGGGCGTTCACATAGCCCACCGACACCCCGGCGATCGACGTCAGGGTGGAACCCGGATCGCCCACACCGGCCAGGATCAGGTCGCCACGCGCATCAATGCTGGCGCTGCCGTCGCCGATGACCAGGGTGATGCCGCCAAAGGCGTCCTGGAACGGCGTCCGCAGCGGATCGAAACGACGCGGGTCCAGCTCGTCACGGCCGCCAGTATAGGCCGTATTGCCCACGCCCGCTGCCAGGATCGTCGTGTCGCCACGCAGGTTGACCACGCCGCCGCCGAGCGTCGATGGCACCTGGGCCCCGGCGCCGGCGTTCAGCTTGCCGCCCAGACGGATGTCGACGTCGCCGCCGCCGGTCTGGAGCAGCGCCCCGTCCACGACGATGCCGGCGTTGCGAATGACGGAAGTCACGCGCCCTGTGCCGCCGACGGCGAAGTTCAGCGCCGTGCTGGCGATCCGCCCCAGGTTGCTGTCGGGATAGTTGCTCGCGGTCAGGGCCCAGTTTTCATGGATCCCGGCGTCGCCGCCTGCGCGAACACTCAGATTGCCGCCGCCCAGGGTGCCGATACCCATGAAGCCTTCCAGCAAGGGGGCGTTGAAGTTGACGGCCTCATTGAAGCTGCCTGGATTGTTCGGGACATAGCCGCCGAAGTTGATCCACCAGGCGGTGGGCACGTCCTGCCCCAGTTGGGCCGACTGGCCGTCGCTGACGCCATAGGCGCCCTGACGCCACAGCCAGTTGCCGACCGAGCCGCTGCCGACCCGCTGATAGGCGGAATCGCGATCGGTGGCGTAGCCGGTCAACCGTCCCTGGACCGCCAGGGTCAGGTCGCCGCCGTGCTCGGGATACCAGGCCTGATAGTCCTGGATCGAGGCCGCATAGCCGTCGAAGTTGGCGCCGATCCACGGATTGGCCAGGTGGCTGGCCCCCGCCAGCACGGCGCGCGGCTGGTTGTAGACGTTGTGGCCGTCCAGCGTCTGCCCGCCGATCTCGGCCGAAGGCGTGCCCGCCGTATAGACCCCGTAGAGCGACATCTGCTCGTAGTCGCCGCCCGCCAACAGATCGAGAGAGCCGACGCCGGTGCGGATGACGCTGAAGTTCTGCATCAGCTTCATGCCCGTCAGCCAGGCGGACGAGAAGCCGTCCGCCATTGTGGCCTGTGGGTTGACGTAGTGACGATCCGACAGGGTCAGATCACCGGAATGGCCTGCGCTGGCCAGATCAGTCGCCGCCCGCAGGGTGCGCCCGTCCGACGAGGCGATGTCCGCCCCGGCGACAAACCGCATCGACCAGGACTGCGAGCCCGCCGCCAACATGGGCGCCACGGCCCAGATTCGGCCCTGCGCGCCGTCGGCCTGAACCGGACGGGTGTTGTGCAGCATCTGGCCCAGCGGCTGCAGGTTAACCCCCGCTGGCACAGTCGTGCCCGCCGCCAGGGTGATGGTGCGATTGAGCGCCACATCGCCCTCAAACACATTGATCGGGGTCCCGGCGGGAATACGCGTCGCCAGTATGCCGAAGCTGTCGCCCACGTCGGTCGGGATGATCGTCCCTGCCCCATAATAGGCGCCGGGCTCGATGTAGTTGGTCACCGTGGCCCCCGCCGCATAGAGCGGGGTCGCGCCAGCCTCGAAGGCTGCACGGCTGGCCCAGATCGGCGCCGCCGCCGTCCAGCCCGTGGCGAAGATATAGTCGTATTCGCTGCTGGCGAAGCCGAACGGAATGGCGGTTCCCGCATAGACCCGGCTGTTGTCGCGAACCTCGATCTCGAAACCGAGGATCAGAGCGGAATCGCGTCCGCCGACGAAGGTGGTGACGCCTGTCGCAGTCGGGTCGCCCCGCATGGTGTAGGGCGCGTCCAGCACGACCGGATCACGCATCAGACCGAACAGGCCGGCGATGGCGATAGTGGTGTTGCGTGGCAGGATGTCCCCGGCCTGAAGCTGCGTGGCCTCCGACAGTTTCAACAAGGCCGGCAGAGGCGTGTCCTTGGGCCAGGTCGTCGCCTGCAAGGCGACGGGCATCGGGAACATGGCTCCCTTCTCCAGTCGCGCGTCCGCAGGAATGACCATGCCGGCCTCCAGGATCGTGCCGCGCGCGATGACGCCGCCATCCGGCAGATGGATGGTCGAGGTCGTCACCCAGTCCTGAGGCAGGGTCACAGCCTGGGCCAGTCGCGTTTCGGCGCCGATCAGGGTGTTGCCCATGACCGTGAAGCCGTCGACCGGCGCGTCGAAGGTCAGCTTGACGCCACGCGGGAAGCTGGCGCCGGCGGCCAGCTTGACCGGAGCAGCCAGCTGATGATCCGCCGGCCAGGCGCCGACGCCGCCCGCCTCGGCCGTGCCGTACAGCACCCAGCCGTTGTCGTCCGGCGTGCGGGCCGGCACGCCGAAGCCGTCGGTGATGCTGCCGTAGATGCTGAGGTCGTCAGCAGCCCGGATCAGCAGGACGCCCGCCTCGCCCGAGCCATAGACGCCCGTCATCTGGGTGTCAGCGTTCAGACTGGCGTAGCGATAGCCGGCCAGGTTCAGGTCGCCCGACACGCTCAGGCTCTGGCCCGGCGCGCTGGTCAGTTCCACGCCCGGACGCAGGTGGAAGGCGTCCTGATAGGCGCGCAGCCCGGCCAGACGCCCCAACAAGGCCTGATTGACGATGGCGGCGTTGATGAAGGCCGTGCTGTCCAGATGGATGTCGTCCATCAGGGCCTGATTGATCACCCCGCCCCCCGGTTGATAGGTGCGGAAGCCGTTGACCGACAGGCTGTCGGCGCCCTTGACCGTCAGGGGCCCACCCGCCTGAATGGCGATGTCATTGGCGCCCAGACGCGGCGCGTTCAGCTCGACCCGACCGCGATTGACGCCGTCCGGCGACGACAGGTCGAGCGTAGCGCCCGAGACCAGGGTCAGGGTTCCAGCCTTGGTCCCCAGCTCGATATGGCCGCGGTTGGACGCCTCGATGGGGGCGCCGTAACCGTCGACCACCAGGGTGTCAGCGCTGGCGTCCAGCACCGCCGTCGAGGCCAGGGTCAGGTCATCCCGGGCCGACAGTCGGATCGAACCCGGACGCGCGCCGCTGGCGTCGATACGGCCGTTGACGATCAGGTCGCCGCCGTCCGCCGCGATGGTCACCTGACGCGCCTTGACCTCGTCGCCGATGACCAGATCGCCGCTCTTGATGACGAAGCTGCGGCTCTCAGTGACGCCGCTCTCGGTCAAGCGCTCGTTCAGATCCTTGAAGTCGCTGACCACATTGGCGCGGATGTCGATGGAGCCGTTGCGCAATGAGGCGTCGGGCGCCTTGTCGCCATTGCGGGCATGGGCCTCGATGGCGCCGTCCAGGATCGCCGCGCCGTTTAGCGCCGTAACCTTCAGCGTGCCGGCGTGGTTGTAGTCGGCGCTGAGGTCGATCCTGGACCCCGAGGACAGGACGACGTCGCCCTTGGCGCTTTCCAGCTCGACGTCGCCGCCCCAGCTGTAGCGGGTCTCATCGAAGAAGTCGGTGGCCTTGCCCGCCATGTCGAGGCGCGCATTCTCGCCCAGGACGATGTCGCCCTCGGTCGCCGTCAGGACCAGTCGGCCGCTGGGCAGGGCGATGGTGGTGTCCGCCGTGATGCTGGCGGCGGTCATCTTGATCTCGGCGCCCAACTGGGGCTTGGCGGCCAGGGACGCCGTGGCGCCCGCCGGCGCGGTCAGGTTGATGGCCCCGCCCGCCTTGTAGTGCAGGCTGGACCCGGCCTGGCCCGTCAGCAGCGGCGTGGTCAGGTTCAGCGTGCCGCCCTGCCCCGCCTGACCATAGACGGCCTGCGATTGATAGACGGCCAACTCGCCCTTGTGGTTGGCCTCGATGCGTTCCGACGCCGTCAGATTGACGGTGCTGAAGCCCAGAGCCAGACGGTTCAGCGGCAGGTTGGCGCTGATCGCCAGCCCGTCCTGGTAGCCCAGGACGATACGGTCGGCGATCAGGTTCAGCGTGCCCAGCCCCTCGCCCGGCCCGCCGTGGATCGGCGCGCCCGGGAGACCGGTGATGATGGTTGGGCTCCATTGATCGCCCTGGGTCCCCAGAACCCCGTTCCAGACCAAGGTTCCGGTCGTGATCTGGGCCACATCGCCTGCACCGCCCGCGCCGTAGAGCGCCGGGGTGTTCAGCACCAGTTGCAGCTTTGAAACGCCGGTCGCCGCATCGCGGGTGTCCAGGCTGACAGATCCGTAGAAGTTGACCGACTGGCTGGCCGACAGGATCAGCCGCTCCAGCTTGGGCGCGCCTGTGCTCTGGTCGCCTGCCATCAGGCGATCCAGCACCGACTGGTTCAGCGCGATGCCCGACGGCAGGACGCCGTCCGTCGCGGCCTGTCCCAGAGCCTCGCTCGTGCCGATATTCACCGCCCCCGAGGCGAAGGCCAGGTAGCGCGCGCCATAGTTGACGTTCTCGCCCAGGCTGACGGCGCCCGGCGTGACGAAGCTGAGGGTCCCGTCCGAATAGAGGGAAGCGCCGTCCTCGACCGTGATGACGCCGGTGCTGCCGGTCGTGGTGTTGCTGCTGGTGAACTCCAGCAGGCCGTTCGACACAGCCAGCAGGTTCACGTTATTGGCCAGCAGGGTGTAGCCCATGGTCGAGTCAAAGGCGGGCGCGCCCTTGCCCAGGGTGGCGATCCGTGCGCCGCTCTCGACCAGAACATCGGCGTTGCGGTCCGCGATCAGCAGGACCTGCGGCCCTTCCAGCACCGCGCCCTCGCGCACCGCAATGCCGCCAAAGCCCATGTAGCTGAAGCTGGCCTGGTTGGGCATGCCGGCGCCGACCTGGACCTGAATGCTGGTCGACAGGTTGGTCGAAACCCGGTGCGCCACGCCGCCCAGCGTCATGATCCGCGCGCCGACAGCGTTCAGATCGGAGGCATAGAGCGACAGCGACTTCTCAGAGCCCGTCGCGCCGTCGGCCAGGATCTCGAGCGTATAGTCCTGACTGCCATAGTAGGCGCCGGCCACAACCGCCAGCGCGCCGCCCAGCCCGCCTTCGGCGGCGTCGAACCGCCCCTCGCCCTTGAAGGAGAAGGCCGGCCGATCGCTGCCCGCCTTGGGCGGCGTCAGGGCCAGGATGAAGGTCTTGCCGTCCTCGGGCAGGATCGGCAGCGGGTTGTTGAACTGGGCCGACGGCGGCGCCTTGACCAGGAATTCGCCGAAGCTGGTCTCGTTGTACTGGGAATAGGAGCGGACCACCTTGGCCGGGGTCAGGATGGCTTCGACCTTCAGGGCACTACGCGCGTCCGTGTTGGCGACCGCCGCGGTCACGCCCAGATGGGTCGAACCGTCGGCCAGCGACGTCAGCTTTCCGGTTCCGGCTGGCAGGTTGGCGCCCAGCTCGATCCGGAAGGCGCCGGCCATCAGCGCATACTCGGCGGGCAGCAGGGTGTAGACACCCGCCGCCAGTCCCTCGACGCCAGCCGGAATGACGATCTGCTGGCCGATGCCCGGTTGAGCATGGCCGTCGATGGTCGTCGGCGTCACCGATGCGCCATAGGACGGCACGATGGCGTAAACCTTGTTATCGGCGTGGCTCAGGCCCGCGAACGCAGGGTTCACATTGGCCAGGGCCGTCTTCAGGACATCGACCGAACCACCACGACCGGGAATGAAGCCCGCGCCCGACGGCGTGCCGCCGCCCGACAGGTCCAGCACCGAGCCCTCGTCGGCCCGCAGCGACCCCACCACCACGACGCCCTGGCTCGCCAGAGTACCCTTCAGGTCCGTGCCGTTCAGACGCCAGATCAGGCCGTCGATCGTGCCGCCATAGGGGATGACCAGATCCTTGGCGCTGACCGAGGTCAGGCTGCCCGGCAAGAGGTTCACCTCCGAGGTCGTGACTGACACGCCGGTCCAGTAGGTCTGACCCGGCTGCACCTGATCAATACCGGGGACGTATTTGTCGCCGCCGACGCCCAGGGTGATCAAACCCAGAGGCGCGCGCAGAACCCCGCCCTGGTTGATGATGTCGGCGCCCACGGCCAGCGAGCCATAGAGCGACAGCGGCGCAGCGGGCGTCGCGCCCTCCAGCTTGTAGAAGCTGACCGTGCCGCCTGACACCAGCGAGCTGTAGATATTGGTGGTGCCCGGGAAGCTGTAGCTGTAGCGGCCTGCATAGATGCCGGCGGTCACACCCGTCATCGGATAGATCTGCGCGGCGGTCAGCGCGATGTTGCTCATCGCATTGACGTCCCCCCCGGTCATACGGATGTCGCTGCGGCTGACCACGTCGATCTGACGATGAGCGGCGTAATCGTACTCAAGCTGGCGACCGCCCGAGAGGCCGATCGAGCCGTTGATGCCGAAACGGGCGCCGCCCATATCGACCAGGCCGCCGGTGATGGTCAGCCTGCCCTCGCCAATCGCGGGCATCTTGAACAGGGCTGCGCGGCCGTCTTCGCTGCGCACCAGATTGTTGCCGTTCATCGACCCGGCGGCGACGAAGCGGACGTAGGCGGCGCTCAGGCTGGAATCGAGGTCCGCGCTGTCGCCCATCGCGCCGATGGTCCCCGACAGGGTCAGATTACGCGTCAGGTTGAGATCGACCGCCCCGCCCAGCAGGACGACGTCCGACGAGTCCAGCGTCAGGCTGCCGAAGCCGCCCGCCATGATCTGATCCACCCCGATGCGGGCCTGACCGACAAGATCGGCCATGCCCTCGTTGGCGGCCAGGGCGTCCGCGGTCAGTTGACCGGGCGTCCAGCAGCCGGTGACGCAGTCGCCGTATTGCAGATCGGCCGCCAGGCCGCTGTCCTGCTCCTGGCTCAGGATGATGCTGCGCAAGCGGCGCATATAGTCAGGCATATCGCGCGAGCCGAGGCCCATCTGCGCCACATAGGGGGTGGTCAGCTTGATCGACAGCAGCCCGCCCGAGGCCCCGGCGCCGCCCGCATTCGCTCGCATATCGCCGTCGAGGAAGACACCGTACTGCGACTGGAAGCGGATCGCGCCGCCGTCGGTGGCGATGGTCATGGCCTGCTTGTCGCCGGTCAGGGCCGAGGTCAGATAGTCGACCTCCGTCGCGGCGCCCGAGGCGTCCAGCACGGCGCCGGGACGCACCACGACATAGGCCGCTCTCTGGCCGCCGATGGTGATGTCACCGCCCTTCGAGACGTGGCCGTAGCGCGCGCCATCGGCGCCTACGGCGCTGATCCCGCGCCCCGAAACGTCGATGACGCTCTTCTCGCCCAGCCACAGGGCCATGGTCGGATCATAGACGATGACAGGCGGCTGGTAGTCGCGCCGCTCGTTTTCCTCGCGTCCTGCGAGCAGCGTCACCTTGCCGCCGCGCGCCTCGATGCGGCCCTCGATCCTCATGCCCTCCATGGCCGTCAGGCTGACCGACTGGCCGTCGTCGACACGGATGCTCGCGCCCTCGGCCAGAACCAGCTCCCCAACTGGACGCGGGTCCGTCACGGGATTGCCGTAGCCGGTCATCCAGTTGCGCTCGCTGAGGCCGAAGGCCGTCAGGTTGAGGCTGGCGCCCTGGCGCTGAACGAACCGACCGTTGGCCGCATCCTCGCGCAGCATATCCGGCGTCCACAGCTCCAGGGCCTCCTGCGGCGCGGCGCCGCTGGCGACGTTGACGCTGTCCGCCGTAAAGCGGCGCACCGGGGCCTTGACGTCCAGTTGGCCGCCGACGTGCAGGTCGCCGCCCGCACGGATGTCGTAGCGGGAGAAGCCGGTCTGGAAGAGTTCGGCCTCCAGATGCAGCGGCTTGGCGACCTTGACTGCGGTCTCGAACACCGTGCCAGCGCTAATCGTGCGCCCGGCCGGCAGAAGCAGGTCAGCCTGAAGGACCTCGCCCTTGGCGTAGGTATAGGCAACCGGCGGGATGTTGACGCCGTCCGGCCAGATCTCAGCCGGAACGATAAAACCAGCCTCGACCTGGCCATAACCGAACTCGAGATAAGTTCCGGCAGGCATGACCGTCCCGCCATAATAGACGTTATAGTCAGCATCATAGACCTCGAACCCGTCCGGCACCGTCCAGTCGCTGGTCAGGGTGACCGCGGAGAAGTCGATAAAGGTTGTGCCCGGCATCGGCTGGCCCGGCGCAATCTTGTCCACCGTGTAGCTGTAGTCGAACGGCAGGGCGTCGCCCGCCTTCAGTACCAGATCTTCCAGAAGCTGCAGGTCCATTGGTGCAGCTTCGCCCGCCGCCAGTTCATCGCCCCCGCCCAGCACGGCTTCGCCGATGGTGATCGGACGACCGGCGGCCGAGACGGTCAGCGTCCCGCCTGCATTCTCGCCCGAGCCATAGGCGCGGATGGCGCCGTCCAGCGTCATCTGACCCATGGTCAGGCGCGGCTCTGCGCCGATCGCCAGGCCGACCGAGCCGCCCTTGGCCCCTACTGTCTTGCCGTCCAGCAGGATGGCGGCGCCGGCCGAAACGTCGATCAGGCTATCCTTGGACATGGTCAGGTTCCCCTGACGGCTTTCCAGCACGACGGAGCCGCCGGTCAGGTGCGCCAGATCACGCGCGTCGCCGCCCGTTTTCAGGTTCACCCACAGGCCGCTAGCGTCCAGCGTCACGCCCTCTGCGACCGTCAGGTCGGTGGTCGCCACACAGCCGGTTCCGCACGCTGGGATCGCCGCCAGCGAGATCGAGCCGCTGCGCGCAGTGATGTCGGCATCGACCGCGATGGTTTCGGCGCGCACGGCGATATCGCCGCCAGGGCTGACGGTCAGGTCGCTCTCGACCTTGACCGCGCCGGCCGTGATCCGCAGCGACCCCAAGCCGGCGTCGCTCAGAACCTCGGTCGACAGCAGCACCGTGTTCAACAGGTTCGGCGCCAGCACGGCGCCGTTCTCGACGCCGACCGAGCCGCCGCCCTCGCCGAGGATCACGGAGTTGGTGAAGGGCGCTTCCTGCGCGGTCGGCGGCACATAGGTCTGATGCAGCTTGGCGCCGATGTAGAGCCCGCCCGCCAGCGGCGTAACGTTCTGCGGCAGGTCATAGCCGTCCAGACGCTCGGGGAAGGCGCCCGAGGTCGAGCCGTCCTTGATCACCGGCGGAACCGTTGGCCGCTCGCCCGTCTGACGCTCTCCGACCACGACATCGGCGACAATCTGACCATCGAACAGCACCGTGGGCGCCGACAGCGACAGCACACCCGCGTCGCGTCCGACCGTATAGCCCGCCTCCCAGCGCACACTGCGCGCCGAGCTGAACAAGGGCTGGGCATAGACCTCCTGGAAGGCCTCGCCCCAGCGGTCGTGATTGACGACGAAGGCATTGCCGACCGCCAGCATCTTCACGCCGGCCGGGGCCTTGCCCAGATCATAGAGCTTGCCATCCGAACCCAGCATCCGCGTCGACTGGATATAGCCGGCGGCGTAGTCGATCGACCCGCCCGAGATGTCGAACACGGCCCCCTTGTGGGCCACGATCTCGGCGCTGGAGACGGCGATGGTGCCACCCTGGGCCGCCCATTCGCCGATGCCGTGGGCGGTGTTGCCCAGATGGCCGCCGACCTCGATCAGGCCGCCCGGCGTATAGTAGCGGTCGCCGTCATGCCCGCCCGTGCCGCTGGGCATCAGGATCAGGTCGCGAATGTCGATCCAGACGTCGTTGTTCTTGAGCCCCTCGCCTTCGCGGTTCAGCGCTGAGTCGCGCAGCTCGAACGGCTGGATGTTCACCTTCAGATTGTTCGAGGCCATGTCCATGGCCACGTCGCGCACGCCCGAGACGTTCAGCTCGGCGCCGTCCTGAACCGTGGTGCGCTTCATCGCCGTGACGGCGATCTGACCGCCCTGAGCGATGGTCTGGGAATTGGTCTGGAACTCCGCGGTTCCTCCGGTGGCGATCTCGACGCGCGACATATCCTTGCGGTCGGGCAGCATATAGCTGAGCCGGTTGATGCCCTGGTTGTTCAGCAGGTTGGGAACGCCCGGCGCCTTGGCCGACTCGGCCAGCAGAGCGTCGCGCTGGGCGTTGGTCGCCGTGGCGTCGCTGTCCAGTTCCGGCAGGATCAGGGTCAGGCTGTCGCCGGTCAGGGTGACGCTGGACTGGGCGTCGCTCAGGTTCGTCAACAGGTGGATAGTCCCGCGCGTGTTGACCGAGGTGGTGGCGATAGCCACGCCGTCCTGCACCACATGACGCCCGGCCAGGGTGATGTCGCCCTCCGCCGCCTGCACCACTCCGCTGTTGATCACCCGTCCGGCGTTGCTGCCGGTGTTCAGCGTGACCGCGACCTCATGCCCCCGCGTAGTCGAGGCCTGATTGGCCGCCGTGCCATAGCCCGGTCGCAGGATGAAGTTGTCGCCCGCCGCCAGCAGGGTCTGGCCCCGCGCCGTGACGATGGAGCCGGCGTTCTCGACCTCGGTTCCCATCAGGACCACGAAGCCCCCGCCCTCGACGACCGTGGCCGGCTTGGTGGTGGTGATCTGCGCGCCCGCCTCGACCTTCACCGCCCCGCCGGCGTTGGTGAAGGAGGGCATCAAGATCGGCGGCTCCCACCAGTTGGGGCTGGGCGTCTCGGTCGCGTAGATGCCGCGCTCGAGGAACTGGATGTCCGAGATATTCGCCGTCGCGGCGATCAGGTTACGGACGTTGACCTGCGAGGCGCCGCCGAAAATGACGCCGTTGCGGTTGATGATATAGACCGAGCCATCAGCCTTGATGCTGCCCAGGATCTTGGTCGGATCGGCGCTGGCGTCGGTGACGCGGTTCAAGGCGACCCAGTCGGAATGGCCCTTCTGGTTGAAGACCAGATCCGTCTCGCGCCCGACGTTGAAGCTGTCCCAGGTCAGGATGGCCTTCTGTTCGGTCTGGCCGACGGTAACCGTGGTGCGACCGTCGGTTCCCGTCGTCTGGGTCGGACCATTGGCGCCGACCCACAGGCTGGGGTCCAGCGTCACGCCCTCGGCCACCTGAAGCCCGCCCTGGCCCAGACCATTGGGGATGTGGCTTTGCGCGGCGAGCGCGGCGGCGCGTGCGGCGGCCTGGGCGTCGGTCATGGCCTGACGCGTCGCGGCGGCGCGGGCGAAGGAGGCGATGGCGCGCTGGCTGGCGCTGCTGGCCTGGGCCGCGCGACCAGCCTCGGCCTGAATGACCTGGGTCACGGCGGCGGTCGGATTGGCCCCCGCCCCGCCCCGGCTGCCGAAGCCGCCCCGGTTCTGGGCCTCGGCCGCGCCGGCGACGATCAGGGAGCCGAGCGAGGCGCCGACCAGCAGACGGTGGCGCAGCGAACGCGAATCGAGACGGATCATCGGGCGATCTCCAGAGGAGCAGAGGCCGCGCACGCGGCCGTCTGGCGAAGGGGGAAGCAGACCGGGCGCGGCGCACCGACGGTCTGGAAAAGGAAGAGGGCGAAGCGGCTCACGGCTGTCCTCCCGGTCGCGGCGTCGGCGCGGGCCGGACGGGACGCTGGGGATGGACGGACAGGCCGAAGTTGGCGCCGAGGCGCTGGCGCACCGCGGTCTGGCTGGTGACGCCGACGGTCAGGTCGGACGAACGGGCGTCGGGCGTCGGCGCCTCGAAGGCCGCGCGAGCCTGGCTCTGGGCCAGACGCGCGGCGCGTTGCAGGGCTTCGGCCGCGCAGTCCAGATGACCGGCGCGGTCGCCGCCGACATCGACCTGAACGCACAGGTTGGCGGGTGGCGGTGCGGGCGGAGCCTGCTGGGCCAACACCGAGGTCGGCAGCAGAAGAGACAGCGCAGGAAGAAGGCGGGCCGCTATGACAGGGGATATGCCAAGGCGGCCCGCCCGCGTCGCCTCACCCCGGAACGGGCGTGAACCGGGCGAGACGACGAACCGGGGGCGTCTGACGACGGTTTCGGCCCAGGCGCGCCCCATCAACCCGTCGAAGGCGACGGGGCGAAGGGCGGCGCGGAAGGCGGAAACCGTCGTCATGGCGCGGATCAGAACCGGGTCAGCAGGTCGATCAGCAGGCGATCCGCCGACAGGGGCGCGCCGGCGATCTCCTCGGCCGACAGCCAGCGGGCGCTGACCGCCGTGTTCTTGCCGAAGGCATAGGCGCCGCCGACGGTCCAGCCCTGCGAGTTGGTCCCGCCGAGGTGGAAATCGCTGTCGGTGAAGGCGTCCAGAACCGCGTCGGATTCCAGACGGCGATAGCCGGCGTGGACATTCCAGTCGCCGCGCGAGGCCAGGTCGAGCTTGCCCGCCGTCAGCTTCAGCGACCAGCCCGATGAACCGCCGTCCCATGCGCCCGGCAGGGTCACGGTGCCGTTGGTGTTGGTCGGGTCCGGGATGGTGGTCGACGGGCCGAGGTTGTTGACCGCGCGCAGACGCATCAGGGCGTTGTCGATGCCGAGGTTCTCGACAAAGTCGCCCTCGACGCGGAAGCCGACGCCGTCAAAGGCGTTGAAATCCAGGCTGGCGCGGACGTTCAGCACCTCATAGGCCGAGGCCAGTCCGAAATACTGATTCTCGGGGCTGGTGATCGGGTTCAACGGATCGGCGACCACGTTGCGGATCGGGAACATGGTGTTGCCGAACTGCTGGAACTGCGGACGCGTCGGGTCGGTGTCGCAGACGGTTTCGTAGAACTGGCAGGGCTTGGACACCTCGCCCTCGACGCCGTCGAAGTTGAAGTAGCCGACGGCGGCACGCACACGCACGTCGTCGCGCGGCGTCCAGTCCAGACCCAGCTGGGCGGCCAGCAGGTATTTGTCCCGGCTCTCGAACGGCCCGCCCTTGCCCTCCGGCGCGTTACGCGAGCCGAAGTTGAAGTCGGTGTTGAAGATGGGGAAGGCCCCGGCGGTCCCGAAGACGGCGAACGCCGGGTTCAGCGCGCGACGCGCCGACACAGCCACGCCGTCGAAGTTGATGTCGTCATCGAACACCAGATCGCCGGTCCAGAACGGGTTGGCGAAGCGGCCGAAGTCCAGGGCCACGTCCTGCATCGGGGTCAGGCGGATGGCCGCGCGGTCCAGCCACAGGGCGTACTTGCCGAACTCGTCGCCGCCGCCGAGCGTCTGGTTGGTCGAAACGGGCGACGTGTCGTTGCCGGTGACGACGCGCACTTCCGCCGAGATCCAGCTGTCGATCTGAGCCTTCAGGCCGAAGCGGGCGCGGATGCGAGCGCGCTGACGATCTTCCAGGGTGTTGAGGTAGGGCGGGCCGACATAGCCCGGGGTCCTGTCGTTGATGTTCTGGCCGCCGCCAGCGTTGATGGCGCCATAGTCGACGAAGATGTCGGCGTTGTTGTCGTCCATGAAGACGCCTTCGCCACGCACCCGCACATCGCCCGACAGGGTGATGCCACGCGTCCATTCCGGCGTCTGGCCGGGCGCCGACCAACCCTGGGCCTGAGCCTGCGTGCCCAGTTCGGCGCGCAGTTCTTCCTTGATCTGATCACGGACGACCTGCGGGATATAGGGGATGGTCTGCACCCCGTTGGCCACGCCGCCGGCCGGGACCGGCGCAGGCGTCGGCGCCACGGTCGCCTGAGCCAGAAGACCGTCGGCCTCCTCGCGGGTGACCAGGCCCTTGGCGACCATCAGCTCCAGCAGCTTGGTGGAGTCGATGGTCTGGGCGAAGGCCGGCTGAGCGGCCAGCAGGCTGAGGCCTGCGGCGCAGGCCATCAGGGCCGGTTTGAGACGGTTCGGACGGTTCATTACGATAATCCCCAGGAAGGTCAGGCGCCGCTTCGGGCGTTCAGTTCGATACGCATGACGGGCAGGCCGTCGGGCGGGCGGCGGGATAGCTTCAGGCCGGTCAGGGCGCGTTGCAGGGCGGCGTCGCGCCGGGCGTCGCCGGTGCTGCGCAACAGGCGGACCGAGGTGATCCGACCCTCAGGATCAACGGTGACGGCCAGTTGGGCGGAGTAGCGACCACGGCTGAGGTCGCGCTCTCCCTGGACCGCCTGGGTCACTTCGCGGCGGGCCAGTTCGCCATAGGCGCCGAAACCGCCGTCGCCGCCGCCGGGACGCCCGCCGATGCGGGTCCCCGAGCCATCGCCGCGCGCCAGACCATAGTTGGACGGCCCGGCCCCCTCGCGAGCGGTCAGGGCGCTGTCCCCCAGCGTCGGCTGGGACGGCGCGTCCGGTGGCGGAGGGGTGTCCTCGACCGGCTGATCCATCGGCGTCGGGGTCGGTTCGGGCGGCTTTTCCTGAGGCTTAACCTCGGGCGGCGGAGGCGGAGGCGGCGGGGGCGGCAGGACCACCCGCACCGTCTTGTCGTCGCGCTGACGCTCGCTGACCGAGGCGGGCCGCAGGAAGGTGGCGGCCAGGACGACGGCCAGAACCGCCACCGCCCCGATCACCGGCCAGTTGATCCTGCGTCGACGCGGCGGCGGATCATCCGCCATGAAGGCGTAGGTCATGGCGCTCAGGCTCCCCCGCCGGGCGGGCGGGTCGAGGCCATGCCCAGGCTGCCGACGCCGACCTTGGAACAGAGGTCCAGCACCTGCATGATCTGGTCGTACTGCACCGCCCGGTCGCCGCGCAGGATCACCGGAAGGTCCGGCGTCGAGGCGATGGAGGTCCGCAGTTCCTGCTCCAGCTCGGCCATCGAGACGGGAACGGCGTCGATCGACACCGTGCCGTCGTTGGCGACCGCGATGACCCGCGACTTGGGCTGATCCAGCACCTGGGACGACGAGGCCGACGGCAGGTCGACCTTGATGCCCTGCACCGCCGCCGTGGTCAGCAGGATGAAGATGATCAGCAGCACGAAGGTCAGGTCGACCAGAGGCGTGATGTTGATCTCGTTATAGGGTTTCTTGCCCTGAACCTGCATGGGTCAGCGCTCCCCTATTCCGCCGCGAGGGCGGCGGCAGGGGCGTCCTGCCAGGTTTCGGCGATGCGCTTTTCCAGCTCGTCGACGAAGATCTGGTTGTCGGCGGTGACGTCCTCGACCCGGCTCAGCAGGTAGTTGTAGCCAAACAGGGCCGGGATCGCGACGGCCAGGCCGGCGACCGTGGCCAGCAGGGCCGCGGCGATGCCGGGGGCGATGGCGTTGATGTTGACCTCGCCCGCCGCCGCCACCGAGGCGAAGGTGATCATGACGCCCAGCACCGTGCCCAGCAGGCCGATGAAGGGACCGCCCGAGATGGCGATGGTCAGCAGCACCATCCACTTGTTCAGCTTCTGGCTCTCACGCACCTGACCGGCGTCCAACGCCGAGCGGATGGCCGCGATCGATTGCGGACGGATGGCGAAACGGCTGCCCGACGCCCTGCCCTCGGCCAGACGCAGGCCCAGTTCGCGCCGACCGATCTGATAGAGGCGGGCAAGCGGCGAATGCGCGTTCAGGCTGGCGGGCAGATCGCCGAGACCATCGTGACCGTTCGAGGCGCGTGCCGACTGGCGATAGGCGTCCAGGAACTCTTCGTTGGCGCGCGTGGTGCGGCCCAGCATCAGCCCCTTGGAGATCATGACCCAGATGGCCAGGGCCAGCATGAAGCCCAGGATGATGATGACCACCCAGGCGTCGACCGTCAGCGCCTTGAACAGGATGCCGAAATAGTTGTGGCCGCCGCTCTCGGTCTGCTCGGCCGTGTCGAAGGTCAGCAGCTTGGCGCCTTGGCCTTCGCTGGCGGCCGCCAGTTGGAAAGCGGCTTGCGGCAGGGCCACGCCCGCCACGCGGAACTCGTCGATCTCGCCCGCGAAGCCCTGACCCAGAACGGCGGGACCGGCCGCCAGCGCGCCCGCGACCTCGCCGGCCGGCTGGCCGTTGACGAACAGGCTCGTTTTCTGACCGTCGTTGACCAGGGCGACGTGGGCCCAGGTTCCGGCCGGTAGGGCGGCGCCCGCGCTACGCGAACCGGCGGCGTCGAGGAACAGGGTCGCGCCTTCCGAGATCAGGCTGAGGCCCGGCAGGCCCAGCAGTTGACCGTCCGAGCCGGGCTTGACCCAGAAGCTGACCGAGACCGGCCCTTGTGCAAAGGCTTCGGCCGGAACCGACACGGCGGCGGCGCCGTCCAGCGTCAGGCTCTGGCCGATCAGGCCGCCCGCGTTGCGACCCTCGCCACCGACGCCGTTCAGGTCGTTGGAGGTGGCGTCCTGCGGCGCGCCGGCGCCGTCGAAATGCCAGACCAGCCTGTAGTCGCCGCCGAAGGTCCCGGCGGCGTTCTGACCGGCTTCAGCCTTCTCGTTGCCGTAGTAGGCGTAGATGGCCGAGGCGGCGCCCGGCTTCAGGTTCGACACGTCGACCCAGACCAGAGCCTGCTGCTCGGCCGGCGCCCACTTCTCGATGTGGAAGGCCAGTGGGGTGCGGTCGTCGCCCGCCACGAAGCGCAGGTCCGAGCCGTCGGCCTTGACATCGGCGAAATCGAAGTTGCCGGTGTGCAGGCGGATCAGGACGGGGGCGCGGGCCACCTCGCCCGTTACGCCCGCCGCCTGGGCGTTCAGGTTGATCTTGGTTCGGTAGGCATAGTCCGCCTGCCACCAGCCCGCCGCAGCGGCCGGAGCCGCGACTCCGATCAGCACGGCGGCGGCGAGGCCGCCGAGCAGCCCCTTCTTGGTCATCATCAAAGCCATCAGAATTCCCCCCAGATGCGGAAGCGAACGGAAACCAGGCCCGCATTGCGGCCCGGCATGGTGATCAGGGGCGTGCCGACATCGACGGCCCCGTTGAGGTATTGGAAGAGGCGCAGCCGCCCGCCGAGGCCGGCGCTCATCAGAAGGTTCTCGCCCTTCTGACCCGGCAGCGGGTCGTGGATGCCGACGAAGCCCGCATCCCAGAAGCCGTAGAGACGCAGCTCATCGACGCCCGGCCAGTCGGCCAGCAGCGGCGGCGAACGCAGCTCCAGCTGCGTGGCCAGACCGTAATCGCCCATGGCCTCGCTCTCGCGATAGGCGCGAACCGTGTTCGAACCGCCGATGCCGAACTGCTCGTTGGAGATCAGCGGGCGGTCGGTCCACTGGACTGATAGCTTGGCCGATAGTTGCAGATCATGGACCATCTCCTCGGTGTGCGAGGCGTCGACCTTGACCGTGAAGAAGCTGGGGCGAGCGTTGTAGCGCTTGGCGTCAAAGGCCCACTTGTCGTCGCCCAGACCGCGCACGCCCAGGACGCTGCTGAAGGTCAGGTCGCTGCGTCGCGCCTCTCCGCTCCAGTCGCCGCGCCACGAGGCCATCAGCGGGAAATACTCGATCGGCGCGGCGGCCCGGTCCGAGCCCAGGATCACGTCTTCCTTGAAGCTCTTCCAGTCGAAGCCGAGCGTCAGCGAATGATAGAAGCCGTCGCCGCCGCCCAGAGACCGGATCAGACGCAGGCCCGCCAGGTCGCCCTTGCCGATGACGTTGGTGCCGCCGACCACGGCGATGTCGCTGTCGGAATGGACCGCATAGGCCAGCAATTGGGTGCCGACGCCCAGACGCATCAGATAGTTGCCGGAATAGACGGTGCCGTCCGTGGTCCGCTCGGGCGCCGTCTGTGCCGAAAGGCTGAGGCTGTCGCCTCGCCCCCACATATTGTCGTGACGCAGGGTCGCCGCCGTCCGCAACTGTGTCGTTGCGGCGCTGGAATAGTTGTTCAGCTCCAGCGAGCCATGCCAGGGCGAGCTTTCCTCGACCGACAGCACCACGTCCAGCGTGCCTGGCGCCACGCCCGCGCGCAGTTCAGGCGTCACCCGCCGCGACGGGTTCTGATTCAGCGCCACCACGTCGCGCTGGAAGTCCGGCAGGTTCGGCGCCTGGCCGGGCGTCAGCGAGGGCGCTTGGGCGCGCACGGCATCGGGGTTCTTCGCCCCCTCGACCAGCACCTGACCGATGGCCTGCTCGGCCACCTCCAGCATCAGGACGCCGCCCTCGACGGACTGCTCGGGAATGAAGACGGACACGGCGATGAAGCCGCGCGCCTCATAGACGGCCTGAAGCGCGGCGCGCGCCGCCTCCACGTCATCCGAGGTCCGGCCCGGCCCCATGAAGGGATAGACCGCCCGCTCAACCGCCTCTGGCGGCAGGACGGTGTTGCCCTTCACCTGAAAGGCGCGAACCTCGAAGCTGGTCGCGTCCTGCGCCGTCGCGGGCGAGGCATGAACAGCCAGAACAGCGGCCAGCGCCAAGGCGCTCGCCGCGCCTCTCAGCGCGCAATGTCTCTTGTAATCCAGCATCAATCCCCCGTGACGCGACGGCCGCTGAGGCGACCGACGCCCCGCACTTGGTCGTCAGGGGAGAGACACGCGCGCCGGATACAGGCGCAAAGATTTAGCGTGAAGATTTCGCGACGTTTTCCAGTCGCTTATGTTCCGTTTCGTCAGGCCACGAGGACAACATCGCCGGGCAGGCGCGTGGCCCGAACCCCATAGGCCAAGCGCATCTGGTCAATGACCTGATCGATACGATCGGTGTGGAAGGCGCCGTTGACGCGGCGGTTTCTCAGGCGCGGATCGGCGATGACGATGCGCCCGGTGCGATAGCGATTGATCTCCTCGATCACGTCGCCGAGGCGCTGGTCGCGGAAGACCAGCAGGCCGCGCCGCCAGGCCGCTTCAGCCTCGGGGTCGATGGCCGTCGCCGCCTGCAGCCGGGTCTGATCATAGGTCACGCTGTGCCGGGCGGGCAAAGCCGCCGCCTGCCCCGCCGAGCGCACCTGGGCCGTGCCTTCCAGACAGGAGACCCGCACCTGGCCGTCCAGACAGCGCATCGCCAGCCGCGCCTGCGAGGCCGTGGTCTCGCCGTCCTGGGCAAAGATGGACAGGGGCGCGTCAGGGCGCTCGACAGTCACTACCGCCTCCCCCGTCAGCAGTTCAAAGGCGCCCTCGCCCGCCTGGGGCCGCAGGGCGATCCGCGTCAGGGTGTTCAGCTCGACCGAGACGCCCGCCGCCAGTTCGACGCGCCGCGTCTCGCCCTTGGCCGTGGTGAAGTCGGCGGGCGCGGGCGCAAAGCGCGTCGTCCCCGACCGCTCCGCGATGACAGCCACGCCCGCGGCCGAGGCGGCGATGGCGCCGCCCACCACCATGCGGCGGCTCAGACCCTTCCGGGCCGTGATCGGTTGCCTCGTCTGCTCGCCGCGCAGGTCCGCCGCCGCCTGTCGCGCCGCCTTGTGCAACCGCGCCGCCTGCACGAAGGCCCGCTCGTGGCGCGCGTCGGCCTGACGCCAGACGGCCAGATCCAGGGCGTCGTCCTGCGTCGCCTCGCCAGACATCAGGCGGCGCACCCAGGCCTGGGCCTGCTCGACAACCGCGTCGCTCACGTGCTGATCTCGCCGCTCATGTCCGGCCTCTGAGGCGCCTCTATACTTCATGACACGCCATCGTCGAAACGGCGCAAGGATATGACCTTGGGTTGAGCCAAATTCTTCTGCAAGGCCTCGGTCGCCAGCTTCAGCTCATGCTGCACGGTGCGCAGAGCCATGCCGTGCCGCTCGGCGATCTCGGCCGTCGACAGGCCGTCCAGCCAGGCGGCGGTGCAGAGGGCCAGACGCCGGGCCGGCATCCGCGCCATCGCCGCCTTGACCGTCGCCAGATCGGAGCGCGCCTCGGCCACGGCGGCCGGGTCCGGGTTCTCGTCCGGCACGTCCAGCAGGGCCGCGACCTCGTCAAAGCCCAGCAGCCGCCGGTCGCGCCGTCGCGCATTGGCGGCGATGTTCAGCGCCATACGGTACAGATAGGCGGTCGGGTGGCGCACCTCGTCCTGCGGCCCGCTGTTCGACAGCTTCACATAGGCGTCCTGAAGCGCATCGCGCGCCATCTCGCGCGAGCCCAGCCGCGCGCTGAGGCCGCTCAGCAGGGTCTCGTACTTCTCGACCAGATGTCCCCGCAGACGGGCAGCGGCGTCCGTCACCATGACCGCGCGCTCATTCGCTGGTCCGCGCGCCGCTGGCCTTCGTCGAGGCGGCGTAACGCAAAGGCACGATCAGATCGATCGCGCCCGGCAGGGTCGCGGGCAGCCCCGGCAGAGGCTCGGCGCGCCGCAGGGTCTGCAGCGCCGCTTCGTCCAGCGGCGCAACGCCCGAGCTGGTCTCGATCCAGGCGTCCATAACCCGCCCGTCGCGCTGGACGATCAGGCCGACCCGCACCACGCCGGTCGGACGCGCGCCGGACAAAGCGGACGGATAGGCGTGAAAGCGCGCCAGATGGCTCTCGACGCGGCGATAGTAGTCTGACATCGCGCCGGGATCGGGGGCCGCCGCCGGCATGGCCGCTTCGCCTCCAACGGGCGTCCGCGCTGGGGCGGCGGCGGCTACGCCGGTCGCGGTCGGCGCCAGCGCTTCCTCCGGCGCGCTGACCGCCTCGCTGGCGCTTGACTGCATTTCGGTCCGGTCGCTGTCGCCGCTCTGTCGCCGAGACGTGTCGATGAGTTCCAAGTTGATGGCGTGCGGCTGGGCCTCGGGCGCCGGCGCGCCTTGCGGGATCGCCGCCGACGCCAGCAGGACAGCCGCCGCCCCGCCGTGCAGGGCCGCCGACGTCATCGCGCCAAGAAGCCAGTTTCGCGTCATGGATGGAGGTCGCGCCGTCAGAGCCGCTGGAACCCCGCCTCCCTAAACCGTCACCGGCGACAGAACGGTGACGCTGATATGTCAGTGACGCTGGCGGACGCGAAACTCGATCCGCATCGGTTGCGGCAGGTCGGGCGGCGGCGCCGGAAACCGCAACCGCGAGGCCAGGGCCAGAAAGTTCACGTCGCGCCCCGCCTCGCCCGAGCCATTCAGAACCTCGACCCGATGCGCCGCGCCATCGTCGGCCACCCACAGCCGCACGCTCAAGGCATAGTCGCCTCCCGACAGCACCGCATCCTGGCGCAAGGCCTCGACCGTCTGCCGCTGCACCGCCTCGGCATAGGCCCGCGCCTCAGCGTTCGCGCCCGACCTGCCGATGACCGGCGCCGCCGTCGCGGTGATCGGGTTCAGCGTCACCGCCGAGGTTGATCCGGCATAGATCACCACCGCCCCCGCCGAGGTGAACCGCGCCGTCAACCCGGTCCCCGCCAGCATCAGGGCCAGCGCCTCTCTCGGCTGCATCTGACCCGACACCGGCGACGACTGCCGCCCGGCCGCCAGCGAACTGTCATAGAGCATCTGCAACCCGGTCGAGACCGAGAAGGCCGCCAGCGCCTGATCCAGCGGCTGGGCGCCAACGTCGAAACGCCGACTCTCCAAGTCCGCAGCAGACGCGGCGCCTCCCCCGCACAGGATCGCCAGAGCCGCCAGGCCAGCCAATCCGAGCCGATCATACGGGCTCTTGCGCATCTCACTCCCGCTCCAGAACCCGCCGACCTTGCCGCATGGGCGCGCGGAACCTAACGCAGATCACCAGTGCGACTACAGGCGAATCTCCGCCGCCTGCTGGACAAGGTCTTCCGGCAGCGATCGGTCGACGGGCGCTGCCGGAAGACTCTGAGCCTCGGCTCAGGGGCGGAGCAAGACCTTGCCGGACCGACCGGGCGTGAGCGAGGCCTGCACCGCCTCAGCGACCTGATCCAGACTGAATACGGCCTCGACCGGCAGCGCCAGCTGACCGCCAGCGACCAGCGTCAGCAGTTCACCAATCAGGCGGCGTCGTTGATCGCCCGGCATGGCGGCCGAAACCGTGCTGCCCCAGAAGCCCTTCAGCGTCAGTTGCTTGAAGATCATCGCGCCTGACGAAATCTGCATCGGTTCGCCGGTCATGGAGCCGAAGGACACCAGAAGCCCGTTCTCGCCGAGAAGGTCCGCCATGTCGCCGGTAGTCGCCCCCCCAATGGAATCCACCGCCGCGCGGATCGGCGTCCCGCCCGTGATAGCCCGGACCTTGTCCTTCCAGCCCGCGGCGGCCGTCGAGACCGCATTGTCGATCCCCAGCGCCGCCAATTCGGCGACGCCGGCGTCGCGTCGGACCAGATTGACGGTGTTGACGCCGCGCGCCTTCGCCAGCATGGCCAGTGTCTTGCCGACCGCCCCGTTGGCCGTGTTCTGGACGATCCAGTCGCCTTCGGACACGCCAAGGAATTCCAGCAAGGAAATGGCGCTGAACGGCATGGCGATCAGCTGGGCGGCAGCCTCATCGCTGATGCTGTCCGGCACCGGGACCAGGCCGCCAGCCGGAGCGATAAAGTACTCGGCCCAGGTTCCGTGCACCGAGGCCACGGCCACGCGTTGGCCAAGACGGTCGCCATCTACTCCGTCGCCAAGCGCGTCGACGATCCCGACCGCTTCGCTGCCGCCGATGGCCGGAAGGGCGGGCTTGTAGCCGTACTCGCCGCGAACCGTCCAAAGGTCGTGATTATGGATCGGCGACAGCAGGGTGCGGATACGCACCTGACCGGGACCAGGCTCGGGCACCGGCATGTCCCCAGGACGAAGTTGTTCGGCCGGATCACCGAAGGCGTCGTGGATTGCGCTACGCATCTTGTTCTCCTTGGGGTGTGACCGACACATGCGGCCGGACGTCAATGTTGCCTCGGGTAGAGTTGGAATAGGGGCAGACGCGGTGAACCGCCTCCACGGTCCCTTGGTCAATCCGCTGTCGGATCCGACAGAAGGCGTTCAGTCGCGAGCAAGGCGTCGCGCATCGGCGCATCGTGCTTGCCAAGCTTGGAGAGAACGGCCGCGCCCAGCCACAGGCTGTAGAGGGCGCGCGCTGCGGGCTGCGGATTGCGGGGCGTGGTGATGGAGCCGTCCGCCTGTCCGTCGGCGATGACCTCGGCGATGCGCCCAACCAGGCGCTCTACTCCGCTTTGGAGGATGATCCGCATGTCCTCGGAAAGGTCAGAAATCTCGGCGGCCAGCTTAACCACAAGGCAGCGGTCGGCCAGCCCCTCCGACCGCCCGTCTTCGAGCCATGCGCGCCAGTAACGCATCAGCCGCTCACGGCCGCTGCCGGCCTGGACGAAAAGGGTGTCGAGGCGTCCGAGATAGTCGGCGCAATAGTCCTCAAGGAGGGCGCAGCCGAAGGCCTCCTTGGAGGCGAAGTAGTAGTAAAAAGACCCCTTGGGGACCGCGCTCTGGTCCAGAAGCTCCTTCAACCCGACCCCGCCGAAACCCCGACGCAGGATGAGCTGGCGCCCCGTCATCAGGATGTGCTCGCGGGTGAGTTCTGATTTCTTTCTCTCAGACATGACACCCATATCGCATATAATAGACCGGTCGTCTATAAATCCAATTTCACCATTCTGATGGCCTTGGCGGCGCTCGCTACGGAAGACCCCGCCTACCCGCTTCCAGGTCAGGCCTACCCCCCGCGATGGCGCAGGGCGTCGACGATGATCTGGAAGGCCAGCAGGTTCTGGCGGCGGCTGGGATAGTAGAGGAAGTAGCCCTCGAAGGGCGGCGACCAGTCATCCAGCAACAGTTCGAGCGCGCCCGAAGCGAGCGACGCCTCCACCATGCTGTCGGGCACATAGGCGATGCCGAAGCCGCTGACCGCCGCATCGACCATGGCGAAGGAGTTGTTGAAGGTCAGTTGGCCGTCCACGCGGACCCGCAGTTCCTTGCCGTCCTTCTCGAACTCCCAGGCGTAGAGGCCGCCGGCGCTTTCCTGGCGCGTATTGATGCAACGGTGGCGGACCAGGTCCTGCGGGTGCTGCGGCCGTCCGTGCGCCGCCAGATAGTCGGGCGAGGCCACGGCCACCAGACGCCAGTTCGGGCCGATGCGGACGGCGATCATATCCTTCTCGACGCTTTCGCCCAGCCGAACGCCGGCGTCGTAGCCCTCCTCGACGATGTTTCGGAAACTGCTGTCTAGCAACAGTTCGACGCTGATGTCGGGATAGGCGGCCAGCACCGGCTTCAGCTTGGGCCAGACCACGGTCTGCAGCGCGTGGTCGGACAGGGTCAGCCGGATCGAGCCGGACGGCTTGTCGCGAAACGCCGTCAGGGCGGCGATCTCTTCCTCGATCTCGGTCATGCGCGGGGCGATGGTCTGCAGCAGCCGCTCGCCCGCGACGGTGGTGGCCACATTGCGCGTGGTTCGGGTCAGCAGGCGGATGCCCATGCGCGCCTCAAGCTGCTTGATCGCATGGCTGAGCGTCGACTGCGCCACGCCCAGCTGCGCCGCAGCCTTGGTGAAGCTGCGCTCCTCCGCCACCGCCTGGAACCAGGTCAGTTGATTGAAGTCCGTCCGTTCCACGGCCTGTCTCCGTATCGTCGTCGCGGCAGATTGTTCGATCTGGTCGATTAGTTCATGCCAATTAGAGCGACTAATCGCTTTGTTCGGCCGACGCTAGAAGATCGGCCATGACCCAAGCCGCCTTCCCTGCCGACACCGCCATCCAACCCGTCGCCGCCTGGGGCGCGGTCCTGTCGATGGCGCTGTGCGTGGCCATGCTGATCGCCTCGGAGTTCATGCCCGTCAGCCTGCTGACGCCGATGGCCGAGGGGCTGGGCGCGACCCAGGGCCAGACCGGACAGGCCATCTCGATCAGCGGCCTGTTCGCGGTGGCGGCTAGCCTGTTGATCAGCACCGCCGCCGGAAAGCTGAACCGGAAATGGGTTCTGGTGGCCATGACCGGCCTGATGCTGGTGTCGCTGGTGCTGGTGGCGGCGGCGCCGAACTTCGCCGTCCTGATGATCGGCCGCGCCCTGCTGGGCCTGTGCATCGGCGGCTTCTGGGCTCTGGCGACCGCCGTCATCATGCGTCTGGTTCCCGAAAGGGACGTGCCGCGCGCTTTGGCCCTGATGTATGGCGGTCAGGCCATCGCCGCGGCCTTCGCCGCCCCGATCGGCAGCTACCTCGGCGACCTGATCGGCTGGCGCGCCGTCTTCTGGGCGCTGACGCCCATCGTGGCCGTCAACCTGATCTGGCACGTCGTCGCCCTGCCCTCCCTGCCCGCCCGTCAGCGGCAGGATTTCAGGACCATGTTCAGCCTGCTGAAGCGCCCTCATTTCCTGACCGGTCTCATCGCCGCCATGCTGTCCTGGGGCTCGGCCTTCACGATGTTCACCTACCTGCGTCCCTTCCTGGAGGGAGTGACGGGAGCGAGCGTGACGGTGCTGTCGGTCCTGCTGCTGGCGCTGGGCTGCGCCGGTTTTGTCGGCACCTGGGCCTGCGGCCGCTTTCTGAAAGGCGATGTCGCACCGCTGTTGAGGCTCCCCGCCCTGATCATGGGCGCCTGCACCCTGGGGCTGGTTTTCCTGGGCGCCTCGCCGATCGCGGCCGGTCTGTTCCTGGCACTGTGGGGAGCGATGAACACCGCCATCTCGGTGATCTGGATGACCTGGATGTCCCAGAACGTCGACGACGCCCCCGAAGCCGCCGGCAGCCTGATGGTCGCCGCCATCCAGACCTCGATCCTGCTGGGCGCCGTCGTCGGCGGCCTGCTGCTCGACGGCCTGTCGATCCAGGCGACCTTCATCGGCAGCGTGATCCTGGCCGGAGCGGCGACCCTGCTGATCGGCAACGGCCGCCGCCTGCTGAAACCCCAATGACCGACACGAACGAGGAGCGAACCATGACCACCGCTGACACGAGCGTTCCAGCCCGCCGCCTAGGGCGTCGCGACCTGATGAAGCTGACCGGCGTCGCCGCAACCGCCCTGGCCGCCGGATCCTTCCTCAATGCCTCCAATGCGGAGGCCCAGACCATGGAGACGAAACCCATGACGAACGATTGGGACAAGACCTTCCCCAAAAGCCCGAACGTTGACCATCGGAAGGTCAGCTTCAGGAACCGCTATGGCCTGACCCTGACGGGTGATCTCTATCTGCCCAAGGCCCGCACGGACCTTCCCCTGGCGGCGCTGGTCGTCGGTGGACCGTTCGGCGCGGTCAAGGAGCAGGCCTCGGGCCTCTATGCCCAGACCATGGCGGAGCGCGGCTTTGCGACCCTGGCCTTCGACCCGTCTTTCACCGGCGAGAGCGGCGGCGAGCCCCGCAACGTCGCCTCGCCCGACATCAACACCGAGGACTTCAGCGCGGCGGTCGATTTCCTCGGCCTGCATCCGTCCGTTGATCGCGAGCGGATCGGCGCCATCGGCATCTGCGGCTGGGGCGGCATGGCCCTGAACGCCGTCGCCGTGGACAAGCGGATCAAGGCGGTCGTGGCCAGCACCATGTATGACATGACCCGCGTGATGTCCCGGGGCTACAACGACAGCGTCACGCTCAAACAGCGCACGCAGACGCTCGAGCAACTGAGCCGCCAGCGCTGGGACGACGCAGCGGCTGGAACACCGGCCTACCAGCCGCCCTACAACGTGCTGCAAGGCGGCGAACCGCAGTTCATGGTGGACTACGCCGACTACTACATGACGCCGCGCGGCTATCATCCCCGGGCCGTCAACTCCGGCAATGCCTGGACGCAGACCAATGCTCTGTCCTTCATGAATATGCCGCTGCTGACCTACATCAAGGAGATCGCGCCGCGCCCGGTCCTGCTGATCCACGGCGAAAAGGCCCACTCACGCTACTTCAGCGAGACCGCCTATGCGGCAGCGGCCGAACCCAAGGAACTGATGATCATTCCGGGCGCCAGCCACGTCGATCTCTACGACCGTCTGGATGTGATCCCGTTCGACCGCCTGACCCAATTCTTCCGTCAGGCGTTGTCGTCATGAGCCGCGGCGCCTTGACCGTCATGGCCGCCGCAGTGGGCATCGCCGCCCCTCCCGTCCTCGCTCAGGAAAGCACGCCCGTCATGGACATCACCCGCAAGGCCGATATGCAGACGGTCGAGGGACCGGCCGAATACTTCACCGGCCGGGCCAAGATCACCGGACAGTTCCAGCGTCCGGCGCCGTCGCGCGTCAGCGGCGCCCTGGTGCGGTTCGAGCCCGGCGCCCGCACGGCCTGGCACACCCACCCGCTGGGCCAGACCCTGATCGTCACCGAGGGCGTGGGCTGGACCCAGATCGAAGGCGGGCCGAAGCTGGAGTTCCACGCCGGCGACGTCCTGTGGTGCCCCGCCGAGCACAAGCACTGGCACGGCGCGACCCCGCACGAGGCCATGGCCCATTACGCCATCCAGGAAAGCCTGGACGGCTCGCCCGTCACCTGGATGGAGCACGTGACGGACGAAGAATACCTCGCCCCTGTCGAAGCCAACTGATCCAAACCCTCGTCTCCCAGAGAACCCGCTCATGACCGTGAAAGCCTATGGCGCCCACGCCGCCGAAAAGCCGCTCGAAGCGCTCGACATCGTCCGTCGCGCGCCCGGCGAACACGATGTTCAGATCGAGATCGCCTATTGCGGCGTCTGCCATTCCGACCTGCACACGGTGCGGAGCGAATGGCCTGGAACCCTCTACCCCTGCGTTCCCGGCCACGAGATCGTCGGCCGCGTCTCGGCCGTCGGCGCCCACGTCAGCCGCTTCAAGGAAGGCGATCTGGTGGGGGTCGGCTGCATGGTCGACAGCTGCCAGGCCTGCGCCTCCTGCGACGAAGGGCTTGAGCAATACTGCGAAGGCACGGGCATGGTCGGCACCTATAACGGCCCGACGCCAGATGCGCCCGGCCACACCCTGGGCGGCTACTCCCAGCGCATCGTCGTCCGCGACAAGTTCGTGGTGAAGGTCAGCCACCCGGAAGACCAACTGGCCGCCGTCGCGCCGCTGCTGTGCGCCGGAATCACCACCTGGTCGCCCCTGCGTCACTGGAACGCCGGACCGGGCAAGAAGGTGGGCGTCGTCGGCATCGGCGGCCTGGGTCACATGGGGGTCAAGCTGGCGCATGCCCTGGGCGCCCACACCGTCGCTTTCACCACCTCAGAGAACAAACGGGCCGACGCCCATGCCTTGGGCGCGGATGAAGTTGTGGTGTCGCGCAACGCGTCAGAAATGAAAGCGCACGCCGGCTCTTTTGATATGATTCTGAACACCGTCGCGGCCAGCCATGATCTTGACGCCTACATACGCCTACTCAAGCGGGACGGCGTGCTGGTCCTGGTCGGCGTGCCCGAGCACGGCCATCCCTCCCCGTCGGTCTACAACCTGGTCAGCCGTCGCCGCGCCATCGCCGGCTCGATGATCGGGGGCATAGCCGAGACCCAGGAGATGCTCGACTTCTGCGCCGAGCACGGCATCGTCGCCGACATCGAGATGATCCCCATTCAACAGATCGAGGACGCCTATGCCCGTATGTCCCGCAGCGACGTGAAGTACCGCTTCGTCATCGACAGCGCGAGCCTGGCGACAACCTGAGGCCAGTTTCGATAGGCCCGCCAAGCACCCGCCGCTGTCCCGAAAGCGGCGGGTGCCAACTCCACCTAGCCGACTTGGCTCGTAGCTGGAAACTACTGCACAGCGCCAACAGCGGTCACTAGAACGCCGGTCGAAAGACGACCTTCGTCAGGAGATGCGTGACGCGCTGGCTCAGACGCTGCTGCGAGGCCTGTGGGATCAGGTATGCTAACGCTTGGTGGATAGACGATAGTTGTGGGTCGGATCGTCGCAGATCAGCCTATGGTTCTGAGATGATCTGCTCTCTAGGTTAGCTGTTCGATCCTCCGGCAACAGGACTACCGCTACGTATGCCGCATACCCTCTTGCTGCTCATTCCGTTCGGGGCGCCCTTTGTGGCGGCCATGCTGGCGATTTTCTTGCCATCACGCGCCCGCAACGCCGCAGCAGCGCTGGCTTGGGTGGCGTCGTTGGCGGGTCTGCTCTGTCTGGTGGCGCTGTTCCCGGCTGTCGCCAGCGGGGAGCCTGTACGATGGTCGATGGCCTGGCTGCCGACGCTGGGCGTGAACTTCACCCTGCGACTGGACGGTCTGGCCTGGCTATTTGCGGTCATGGTCCAGGGCATCGGCGCCCTCGTGGTGCTCTACGCCCGCTACTATATGTCGGCCGACGATCCGGTCCCGCGCTTCTTCGCCTTCCTGCTGGCCTTCATGGGGGCGATGACCGGCATGGTCATGGCCGGCGATCTGATCCAGCTGGCCATTTTCTGGGAGCTGACCAGCCTCTTCTCCTTCCTGCTGATCGGCTACTGGCACCATAATGCGGCGGCGCGCGACGGCGCGCGGATGGCGCTGACGGTGACGGCGGCGGGCGGGCTCTGCCTTCTGGCCGGAGTCGTGGTGCTGGGGCGCATCGTCGGCAGTTTCGACCTGGACGTGGTGCTGGCGTCCGGCGACGTCATCAAGAACAGCCCTTGGTATCTGACCGCCCTGATCTTGATCCTGGCGGGCGCACTGACCAAGAGCGCGCAGTTCCCCTTCCACTTCTGGCTGCCGCGCGCGATGGCCGCCCCCACGCCGGTCAGCGCCTATCTGCATTCGGCAACCATGGTGAAGGCGGGCGTCTTTCTGATGATCCGCCTGTGGCCGGTGCTGGCCGGCACCGACGCCTGGTACGTCATCGTCAGCACGGCTGGCATGGCGACCTTGGTGTTCGGGGCCTGGAGCGCAGTCTTTCAGAATGATCTCAAGGGTTTGCTCGCCTATTCGACGATCAGTCATCTGGGTCTGATCACCCTGCTGCTGGGGCTGGGCAGTCCGCTGGCGGCGGTAGCGGCCATCTTCCACACCGTCAATCACGCCACCTTCAAAGCTTCGCTGTTCATGGCCGCCGGGGTCATCGACCACGAGACCGGCACGCGCGACATGCGCAAGCTCAGCGGCCTCAGGCGGTCCATGCCGGTCACCGCGGCCCTGGCCATCGTCGCCGCCGCCGCCATGGCGGGGGTGCCCCTGCTGAACGGCTTCCTGTCCAAGGAGATGTTCCTGGCAGAGGCCGTCGCCCACACCGGCGGACGCCACCTGAACCTGGCCCTGCCCGTCCTGGCCACGGTCGCCAGCCTGTTGAGCGTGCTCTATTCGGTGCGCTTCATCCACCTGACCTTCTTTGGCCCGACGCCGGTCGACCTGCCCAAGACCCCGCATGAGCCGCCACGCTGGATGCGCTTCCCCATCGAGGTTCTGGTCGGCCTATGCATCATCGTCGGTGTCCTGCCGGCCATCACCATCGGCCCGGTCCTGGCCGTCGCTGTCCGCTCCGTGCTGGGTCCGGACGTGCCCTATTACAGTCTGGCCCTGTGGCACGGCTTCAGCCTGCCGCTGGTGATGAGCATGCTCGCCCTGGTCGGCGGCGTTACGGCCTACAAGGTGCTGGGCCCGCGCATCAACGCCAGCGAACGGCCCTGGGTGATCGGCCGCTTCAACGGCGCCCGCGCCTATGACCGGATCATGCGGGCCTTCAACAACGGCGCGGCGTGGATCGTGCGACGCCTCGGTGCCTCGCGTCAGCAGGCGCGTCTGCGGGCCATCATCCTGACCTGTCTGCTGGCGGCGGTGCTGGCTAGCGGCATGGCCGGTCTGGGCTTTGACGAGGCCGGACTGACCATCCAGCGTCCCGGCCTGGGGTTCACCCTGTTGTGGATCATCGGCGGCGCCTGCGCCATCGCCGCCGCCTGGCAGGCCAAGTATCACCGCCTGGCCTCCGTTGTACTGGTCGGCGGCGCTGGTCTGGTCAGTTGCCTGACCTTCGTCTGGTTCTCGGCGCCCGATCTGGCCACGACCCAGATGCTGGTCGAGATCGTCACCACGGTCCTGCTGTTGATCGGACTGCGCTGGCTGCCCAAGCGCCTGCCAGGTCTGGCTTCGCCCCAACAGGAAGCCAAGGCCCGACGGCGGCGCGCCAGCGACCTGGCCATCGCCATTCTGACTGGGGCCGGGGTGGCCCTGGTCGCCTTCGCCGTCATGTCGAGGCCGTCGGCGTCGCCGCTGGCTCGCTATTTCCTCAACCATGCCTATTCCGAGGGGGGCGGCCGCAATGTCGTAAACGTGCTGCTGGTCGACTTCCGCGCCTTCGACACCCTGGGCGAGATCACGGTCCTGGGCATTGTCGGTCTGACGATATGGGCCCTGCTGCGTCGCTTCCGGCCCGCGTCCGACAGTCTCGGCCATACCGAGCAGAAGCGCATTCAGGACGACAGCGACGACCGCCGCGAGAATCGCAAGCTCGGCGACACCCTGTCCGAGACCATGCTGATTCCCCGCGTGGTCATGCGCTGGCTCTTCCCCTTCATCGTGCTGTTGGCGCTGCACCTCTTCTTGCGCGGGCATGACCTGCCCGGCGGCGGCTTCGCCGCAGGCGTGACCCTGTCGATCGCCTTCATCCTGCAGTACATGGCTTCGGGCGCACGCTGGGTCGAAGAGCGGCTGGAGATACGGCCCCTGGTCTGGATCGGCGGGGGGCTGCTGATCGCCGCCCTGTCCGGGGTCGCCTCATGGCTGTTCGGCTATCCGTTGCTGACCTCATGGTTCCGCTATGTTGACCTGCCCCTGATCGGCAAGACGCCGCTGGCGTCAGCGGTTGTGTTCGACGCGGGCGTGGCCCTTCTGGTAGTGGGGGCTACGGTCCTGATGTTGGTCGCTATCGCCCACCAGTCGTTGCGCAAGTCGCGGACGATCACGCCGGCGACAGCCGAAGAGGAGACCGTCTGATGGAACTGGTTCTCGCTCTCGGCATCGGAGTGCTGACCGCCGCCGGCGTCTGGCTGCTGCTGCGCCCCCGCACCTTCCAGGTCATCATCGGCCTGTCCCTGCTCGGATATGCCGTCAACCTGTTCATCTTCGCCATGGGGCGGCTGCGTGCTGGCGCCCCGCCTGTGCTTATGGGCCCAGGTCCGGTTGATCCTGCCGCCTATGCCGATCCGGTGCCTCAGGCCCTGGTTCTGACCGCCATCGTCATCAGCTTCGCCCTGACCGCCCTGTTCCTGGTGGTGCTTCTGACCAGCCGAGGGATCACCGGTAGCGACCACATCGACGGACGGGAGCCGGGCGAATGACCGACTGGCAAGATCACCTCATCGTTGTGCCCGTTGTCCTGCCGCTGATCGCGGCGGCGGCCATGCTTCTGCTCAAGGAGCAACGCTATGGGCTGAAGGCCCTGATCAGCCTCTTATGCCTGATCGCCCTGGTCGGCGCGGCCTACGCCCTGCTGCACGAAGCCGCCGTCGGCGGACCGGCGGGCGATGACACCGCGCGCATCTACAACCTCGGCGCCTGGTCGGCGCCCTTCGGCATCACCTTGGTGGCGGATCGGCTGTCGACCCTGATGCTTGCGCTGACGGCGACGCTGGCTGCGGGTGGCCTTCTGTTTTCGTATGCGAGGTGGGACCGGGCCGGGCCGCGCTTTCACGCTCTTTACCTTCTGCTGGTCATGGGTGTGAACGGCGCGGTTCTGACCGGCGACCTGTTCAACCTGTTCGTCTTCTTCGAGGTCATGCTGGCCGCCTCCTACGGCCTGCTGCTGCATGGGTCGGGCGAGAAGCGGGTGCGGGCCGGATTGGGTTATGTCGCAATCAACCTGACGGCGTCGCTGTTCTTTCTGATTGGAGTCAGCCTGATCTATGGCGTGACCGGTGCCCTCAACATGGCCGACATCGCCAACAAGGTCGCCTCTATCCCAGACCATGATCGCGCCCTGTTCCACGTCGGTTGCGCCATCCTGGGCGTGGCCTTCCTGGTCAAGGCGGCGGCCTGGCCGCTCGGCTTCTGGCTGCCCGGCGCCTATGCCGCCGCCAGCGCCCCGGTCGCAGCGGTCTTCGCTATCCTCAGTAAGGTCGGGGTCTATGTCATCCTGCGCCTGGCCACCCTGTTGTTTGGCGCCGACGCGGGGGCCTCCCAAGGGTTCGGCAATACCTGGCTGCTCGCGGCCGGCGTGGCTACGATTGTCTTCGGCGCCGCCGGCATGGTCTCGGCGCGACGCCTGGAAGGGGCCGCCGGCTATGCCGTCATGGTCTCCTCCGGCACGGTTCTGGCCATCGCGGGGACCGCCGTGCCCGACGCCGTCGGCGGCGCCCTCTTCTACATGGCCGCCTCGACGCTGGCGGCTGGAACCCTGTTCCTGATCGCCGAAATTCTGGCGCGAGGAGAGGACGTGGCGGCGTCGCCGGACGATGCGGTCTTTGACGACGAGTATGACGACCCCTTCGCCGCCGACGACGTGCATGAGGTCGGGCGCATCATGCCGGCCTCGACCGCATTCCTCGGCGGGGCCTTCATCCTGGCCGCCCTGGTGACGATCAGCCTGCCGCCGCTGGCGGGCTTCGCCGGCAAGCTGAGCATCTTCGTCGCCCTGTTGTCGGGCGACGGCGCGATGTCGCCCGCCAGTTGGACCCTGATCGGGGTGCTGACCCTGTCCAGTTTCGCCGGTCTGATCGCCCTGACGCGGTTCGGGGTGGCGGGCTTCTGGCGCGAGGACGCTGTCACCCCAAAGGTCCGCAGCCCAGAGTTTCTGGCCATCGGCGGCCTGGTCCTGTGCTGTCTGTGGCTGAGCGCGGGAGCCCCCGCCGGTCTGACCTATGCCGAGAAGACCGGCGAATGGCTGGCCTCGCCCAAGGCCTATATCAGCGCAGTGTTGGGAGACGCAGAATGATCCGCGCCCTCCTGCCCCACCCCCTTCTGGCGCTTGGGTTGTTCGCGACCTGCCTGCTGCTGAGCGGATCGATTTCAGCGGGCGACGTCCTTGTCGCCCTGATCGCGGCCTTGGCGATCCCGCAAGTCATGCGACAGCTGGAGCCCGACCGATCTGGCGTCCGTTCGCCGCGCGCCATCCTCCGGCTGGCCAGCTATGTCGCCGTCGATGTGGTCCGGTCCAACTACGCCGTGGCCACGATCATTCTGGGGCGGCGAAAACGCCAACGCGTGTCCGGCTTCATCCATGTGCCGCTGGACCTGCGCAACCGGTATGGACTGGCTGTTCTCGCCATCATCGTGACCAGCACGCCCGGCACCCTATGGGTCCAATATGATCGGCCCTCGGGCCGTCTGCTGCTCCACGTCCTCGATCTGGTCGAGGAACAGGAATGGATCGACCTGATCAAGGGACGGTACGAACGCCTGCTGCTGGAGATCTTCCCGTGACCGCCGCCGCCGTTCTCTACTGGGGGTTGGGCGCGGCCCAGGCCCTGCTGTTGCTGGCCATGCTGCTGGCCGCCTGGCGTATGATGCGCGGCCCTCGCGCTCAGGACCGGGTGCTGGGCCTCGATACCCTCTATCTGAACGCCATGCTGCTGATCCTGGTTCAGGGGATGCGCAGCGGGGTCAGCCTCTATTTCGAGGCGGCCCTGATCATCGGCATGCTGGGCTTCACCGCCACCGTCGCCCTGGCCAAGTTCCTGATGCGTGGCGAGGTGATCGAATGACTCCCTCTGACCTGCCGCTGTGGACGGCCTGGACCGTTGTCGCCGTCGCGGTGTTAGGCAGTCTGCTGGCGCTGACCGGCTCCGTCGGCCTTGTGATCCTGAAACGCTTCTATGAGCGCGTTCACGCCCCGACCCTGGGCGCCACCCTGGGCATGGCGCTGATCGTCGCGGCCTCGGTGATGTTCTGGTCGATGATCGAGGGACGCCTAGCCCTGCAAGATCTGCTGATAGGGGTGTTCCTGACCGTCACAACGCCCGTGACCCTGATCCTGCTGGCGCGCGCTGCTGTCTATCGGGACCGCGTTGAAGGCGACAAGGACGCACCTCCGGAATAGTCCGGCAGCGACAGCCTGCCGCTGGCGCAACATCGGCCGCGTCGAAGCGTTGCAAAACCACACCCTCAGAAAGGAATCGTCATGATGGCCGTATATGAAGTGACGCTGGGCTCAGAGGACGGCTCGTCACGTGTAGTCCGGCTCGCGGCCGATAGTGAGCCTGATGCACAAGACGCCGCGCAAAATCATGTTCGTTCAGATGAGACTGTGATTTTTGTTGAAGCGGCTGAACTAGACGAGTTGGACGATGACGGCGTGAGGGATCATCCCGAAGAAGGGCCAGATTTGAGTCTCGCGCCCGCGCCGAAGATTACGGATTTGCGATAGGTCGGCGACAGGCCGCACCACCGAAGGCGCAAGGAATTTCATCGTCGTTGTCGTGGCACGCGGGCCGGTGATCGAGCTCCGTCTCCAACTGGCCTCCGGGGAAAGTTGCGCTTCGCGATACGACGTTCGCAGCCCCATTCAGCGGCGCTGACATGGCTGTAAAAAAACGCCAGGACGGCGAGCCGTCGTTGTCGCTGGTGCGCCATGAACGGACATTGCCTGGCGGCCCGAAAGCGGACGTCCGGCCCGTCGGCAACCTCAGGACCGCTTTCGCCCCAGAGGACACGTTCAGCCTTGGCCCAGTACTGCCTGCGCTAGAGATATCCCAAAACCCATCGACAGCGCTGAAACCGCTTTAGTTAGGCATCCGATTAGGGATGAACCGTCAGGTACATCCGCAAGAGTTCGGACAGGCTTCCAGCCTGCATCTTGGCCATGAGGTTGGCGCGATAGACTTCCACGGTCCGCGCGCTGATCTCGAGATCATAGGCGATGACCTTGTTGGCGTGGCCCTGAACCAATCCTGCGAGCACGTCGCGTTCCCGTCCTGACAGGGCGTCGAGACGCGCCGCCAGCATCCGCTTCTCGGCTTCTGCCGACGCCGTTTCGCCCGCTCGATCCGCCGCACGCTGGATCGAAGCCAACAGCAATTCGTCGTCGAACGGCTTTTCGATGAAATCCACCACGCCTGCGCGCAACGCCTCCACAGCCAGCGGCATGTCGGCATGGCCAGTGATGACGATCACAGGTTCCCCCGAACCGTCCGCCTGTAATCGGCGTGCCAGCTCTATCCCGGTCATGTCAGGCATGCGGACATCGGTGATGATGCATCCGGGATGTCGGTCTTTCACGGCGAGAAAGGCGACGGCGGACTCGTGGGTTTGCACGCATAATCCGGCTGTACTCAGGAGGAAGGCGATCGAATCTCTCACAGCGGCGTCGTCGTCGATGACGTGCATGATCGGAGCGTTTGTCATGCGAGCTCTTCCTCAAGTCGGGCGCGATGTAGCGTGAAGTGAAAATCCGCGCCTCCAGCGGCGTTGGCCTCGAACCACAGGCGCCCGCCATGGGCTTCCATTATGGTCCGCGATATCGAAAGCCCAACCCCCATGCCGGCCCGCTTCGTCGTGATGAAGGGCTGGAACAACTGGACCGCCACATCGGGATCAATCCCCGCCCCCGTATCGGAAACCGTGACCTGGACATGATCCTCATCCAGCGTCGAGGCGGATATAGCCAGGTCCCGTGTCCCGCCGTCCTGCATGGCGTCCATGGCGTTTCGGATCAGGTTAAGCAGGACCTGCTGGATTTGAACCCTGTCAACGATGACGAGGTCAGCGGACGGATCGAGGGCGAACCGCACCTGAACGCCGTGCTCCCGCGCCCCGACCAGCGCCAGGGCGCTGGCCTCTTCGATGAGCGAGTGCAGGTTCTCGATCCGCCTTTCAGTCTCGCCCCGGGCGACGAACTCTCGCAGGCGCCGGATGATCACGCCGGCGCGCAGCGCCTGTTCAGCCGCCCGGTCCACGGCGTCGGAGACGCGATCGACCGACGCATTCTCCAAGCGAAGCAGTCGCCCCGCGCCCTTCAGGTAGTTGGTGATCGCGGTCAACGGCTGGTTCAGCTCATGGGCGAGCGCTGACGCCATTTCGCCGAGGGCCGTCAGACGCGACACCCGGATCAGGTCTGCCTGAAGCTCCTGCATCCTGGCCTCAGCCTGTTGGCGTTCCGTCAGATCCCGCACAAACCCGGTGAAGAAACGCCCCTCCTTGGTCCGCATCTCCCCGACTGCGAGTTCCAGAGGGAAGTCGGACCCATCCTTGCGACGACCGACCACGACGCGCCCTACGCCGACGATCCGGCGTTCTCCGGTTCGATAATAGCGTTCAAGATAGCTGTCGTGCGCTTCGCGATGAGGTGCGGGCATCAACAGGCTGACATTCTGCCCGATGGCTTCGGCCGCAGTCCAGCCGAACAGCCGTTCTGCAGTGGGGCTGAAGGCTCGCATGGCCCCCTTCTCGTCGATGAGAATCATGGCGTCGGGCACGGTGTCCAGGATCAACCGTAGATGGGTCTCACGGGAGGAAAGCTCCTTCAGAACCCGTTGGAACCACTCGCCGCCCCAGGTCACGGCGCCCGCGACGACAAGGAATAGCGCGGCCTCCGCCACCTGCGGCTGAGCGTCGCCCAGAAGCAGTCCCGTCGCGACGCCCAGGCCGGCGGCCAGGGCGCCGGGCCAGACGCCGCCCAGGGCTGAGCCCGCCACCACGGCCGGCACAAAGACCAGAAAGGACAGCCGGGCGTCGAAGAGGGACGGCAGGCCTGCTCGCGCCCAAGCGCCCATGAGGATCAGTACCAGAACCGTGGCGACTGCTAGCCAAGGCGAAGAGGGCCTCACAAGGGGAGAAGACGAATGAAAGACGCGCATCGTCCGCTTTCTAGCCTTGTTCACCAATGGGCCGCGCCTCCGGAATTCCCCCTAGGGTCAAGACCCGGATACCGCGTTCAGCCCGCCTCTTCTACATCGGCCTCATCCTCTTTCGCCGGACGAACCGGCCCGGGACTCCCCGGTTTCAAGGACCAAGGCCATGAGCGCCCCACTCGTCGATCTCTCCGTCCACCATCAACCCAAAGGGTTGTCGGACCGCGTCGCCTTCGGCTTCACCAAGCTGCTCCGCTTCTGTGCGGATACCTTCTTCGCCAAGCGATACGGACATCGCGCTGTCGTGCTGGAAACGGTCGCGGCTGTGCCGGGCATGGTGGGCGCCACCATCAACCATCTGAGCTGCCTGCGTCGGATGTGCGATGATCGGGGCTGGATCAAGACCCTGATGGACGAGGCCGAAAACGAACGCATGCACCTGATGACTTTCATCGAGATCTCGAAACCGACGCTGTTCGAGCGGTTCGTCATCGTCTCGGTCCAGTGGGTCTTCTACCTCTTCTTCTTTGGTCTCTATCTCGTGTCCAACAAGACGGCCCACCGGGTGGTCGGCTATTTCGAGGAAGAAGCGGTGATCAGCTACACCCACTACCTCGCCGAAATCGACGAAGGGCGCTCGCCCAATGTGCCGGCCCCAGAGATCGCCAAACGCTACTGGAACCTTCCTGACACTGCGACCCTGCGCGACGTCGTCCTCGTCGTTCGTGCCGACGAGGCCCACCACCGGGACGTCAACCACAGCTACGCCAACGAACTCGGGGGATTGCCGGTCCAGGCCGTGGCGCCCTGCCCGCCTCACGCTGCGCTGGAGCCGACCTGGAAGACTGCGGCCTGAAGCCTCGCCGTCTCCATCGAACCGTCTGCCTCCCTCACGCGCGCGGACATCTAAGAAGCGCCGCGCGCGTCCGACCGACCTGACCCGGCTTGGCCACGCCGCCAAAAAATCCCGCGGCCTGAACGACCGCGTTTTCCAGTTTCCAGTTTACCGAGGACACCTACTGATGTCGCAAGCCCTGAGCGAGCGGACGGTCACGATCGTCAAAGCCACAGTTCCAGCCCTTCAGGCCCATGGCTTGGACATTGTCCGGGAGATGTACGCCCGGATGTTCCAAAATCCGGAAATTCGCGATCTCTTCAATCAGTCGCATCACGGGGATTCTGGCTCCCAGCCCCGCGCGCTCACAGGCGCAATCCTCGCCTATGCCGCCAATATCGACAATCTCGGCGCCCTGACGGCCGCAGTTGAACGCATTGCGCAGAAGCATGTCGGACTGCAGATCATGCCAGACCATTACCCCCATGTCGCCAGCGCCTTGCTGGGCGCCATCGGCCACGTCCTGGGCGAGGCTGCGACCGAAGACGTTCTCACCGCCTGGGGCGAGGCCTACTGGTTCCTCGCGAACATCCTCATCACACGCGAGGCGGCCCTGTACGAGAATCTCGCCGCCGCCGAAGGCGGATGGAACGGCTGGCGCGCCTTCGAGGTGGCGGAAGTTCAACCCGAGAGTACGGTCATCACCTCCATCATCCTGCGGCCGGTCGATGGTGGCCCGGTGCTGGCTCACAAGCCTGGACAATACCTCACGTTCTGGCTTGACCTACCCGGGCATTCGCCGATCAAGCGTAACTATTCGATCTCCTCCGCACCAAACGGGGAGACCTATCGGATCTCGGTGAAGCGGGAGCCACATGGCCTCGCCTCGACCTGGCTCCACGAAAACGCCCGCCCCGGCCGAATCCTCAAGGTCGGCGCGCCGGCGGGCGACTTCTTCCTGCCGGATGATCCGCAACGTCCCATCGTGCTCCTGTCCGGCGGCGTCGGCCTGACCCCCATGGTTTCCATGCTGGAGACGCTGGCGACCCGACAACCGCAAGCCCGGGTTCACTATGTTCACGGCGCGCGCGATGTCGCCTCCCACGCTATGGGCGATCATGTTCGCCGACTCGCCGCGGCCATTCCTGCCAGCCGCAACACTGTCTTCTACGAAAGCGTGCCGGAGGCCGCGAACCTGGCCGACCACGAACGAACTGGACGGATCTCAGGCGCCTGGCTGGCCTCGGAAACACCGGTGAAAGAAGCCGACTACTACTTGTGCGGCCCCCGCCCCTTCTTGCGAGCCCTGGTCTCCGACCTGGTCGCCATCGGGGTGTCCGCCGATCGCATCCACTATGAGTTCTTCGGCCCTGCCGACGAAGCCCTGGCGGCCTGAGGGCCGCCACCTCGTGGTCTGCCGATGTCAGACGTCCTAGAACCGGCGCTTTTCCGATTCATGCGCCGCGGTCGTCGGGCTTGACGACTCGGCGCTGGATTGCCTCGGTACCCATCATCTGAACAATCTACGACATGACCCAGACGCACGATCTGCCCGAATAAGTCGAACTCTAGGCCATGACGCGCAGAACAGTGGATCAGCTACTGCAACTGAAGGTCACGCACGACCTCGTTCGCCATGTGATCGATGAGACGCGTGAAGATTGGCGCAGCTACGTTGCCCGGCTTCACGAACAGTATCCCATTAGCGCCCGAAGAGATCATCTCCAACCTCAACGACTATCCGCTCCAGGCCGCGACCGCCGCCTATGCCTTTTCCCTGGTTGAGGTCTACGGCAACGACGTGGCTAACCTTTTCAAGCCCGGCTCCGTGCGGCCTCTGGGGAGTTGGCACACCGACATAAAGTTCGACCTCGACAGCCGAGATACAGCGCAGAGCCTCCGGGCGGCGGCTGCCTTCGCAAAGCTCTTCGACGGTGATCCTGCCGATATCAAACCCGCGTCAGTGATCCGGCTCGTCGCGATGCGGCGAGCCCGCAACGACTACGTCCACCGAAAGGATACCGGTATCGCGTTCGACCGCTTTCTTGTTTACTGTCTGGCTGTCGTTTGCCAGATTCACTTCCTTAAGGCTTCGGACCAGTCTGCTCTAAAGGTCTATCCGTGGGAGGCCTTTGACGAGAAGTGGCGAGGCCAGGCCTCACACTACTGATCGCAAATGGCGAACTGCGCAGCGCAGCGGCTGCAAGCCCTACGGCTGACCTTGGTCTGATCATGAAGCCCGCCTGGCAGAGGGCTTCGCTGGGCGACAAAGCGCCAGCAGTGGACTCTCACTTCGGTCCGGAAAGCGACGTTGGCCTTCCGACGGTGAGAGGCCTCAACGGATCGCGTCGTAGACCTTATCAAACACGTCGAGCGAAACGTTGTTCGGCAGCGTCCCCGGGCGGACGACCTCATCAAGCACCAGCACCTGCTCATTGCCGACCTCAAACGCAGGCCAGGCTGGGCGACCGTCGCCGTTGGGGTCGCCTTGGCGCGCGAAAGCCGCCCAATAGTCTGCCATGTCGTCCGCGAGCCGGCGATCGGCCTGGGTCCAGGGCCACGGCTGCTGATCGAGATGATCGAACATGTACCAAAGCTCGGCAAAATGACCGGCGCCCCAGGTCTGCTGGATCGAACCTTCGGCATAGGGCGGACGCCGGGCGAAATAGTAGACATGCACCGGCGACTGGCCGTGCGCGGTCGCAAGGCGCGCCCAGGCTCGGATGTCCCAGCCGAACCGCAGGTCGCGCTCGAGATCGGCCCGGGCTGTTTGCGCCTCTGTATCGGTGGCGAAAGGGTATGGCTCAAGCAGGGCCGGCGGCAGCGCGCCCCATCGCGCACTCAACTGCTCATGGAATCCTTGCGCCGTCACGTCGGAGACGTCGGTCAGCGACAGGGCTTCCTCAGCGTTGAACCCGACAAGCAGGGGCACGTCATTATGCCGTCCGGCGGCGAAGACATCATAAGGCGGTTCGGGCAGCAGACGGGGCTCGATGACCGGATGGACCACGACATCGGCGCGACTATCGCCAAGAAACCGCTCGACAGGCAGGGCGCGAAGTTCGCCCAGTGTCAGCGCTCCCAGAGCATCGCCATACGCGGCGCCGTCAGCCTCGGCATTCTCCAACACATAGCGTGGCGCAAGGGCCAAGGGTTCGAACAGGCCACCACTCTGGCCGATGGCGCGTTGAAACAGACCTTTGGCTCGGGGCGAGGCCATCAAAATGCTGACCGAGGTCGCGCCTGCGGACTGACCTGCGACCGTCACTCGGTCGGGATCACCTCCAAAGGCCCCGATATTGTCCCGGACCCATTGGAGAGCCGCGACCTGATCCATCAGACCATAGTTGCCTGAGCCACCCGCCTCGTTCTCCGCCGTCAGTTCGGGATGGGCGAGGAAGCCCAGCACGCCCAGACGATAGGCCACCGTAACGACGACTACGCCTCGCCGCGCCAGCGCCGCCCCGTCGTAGAGGGGAATCGACGTAGAACCATTCGTCAGCCCCCCGCCCGGTATCCAGACGATGACGGGATACGGCTGAACGTCGCTCCTCGCATCGGGCGCCCAGATGTTGAGATAGAGGCAGTCCTCATCCGTGAGGGATTCCGGCTCGCCCGGCATGGAGACGCCGACCTGAGGACAGGCCGGCGCGAAACGGGTCGCCTCGCGCACGCCGCTCCATACCTCGACCTGCCGAGGATCACGCCAGCGAAGATCCTCGACCGGCGGCTGCGCGTATGGCACACCGAGATAACGGACCACTCCTGTCTCGCGGCTACCGCTCAGCCGTCCGCTGCCGGTCATTGCGTCCTGGGCGACGGCTGGGCCCGCGGCGCCGACAAGGCACGCAGCGATGATAAGGCCAACGAATGCGGTTCTGTCGGGATGGAGCATAGGCACTAGAGGCGATGAGATGCCTCGTCGGATGCACCGCCGTGCAAAAATCTTCGTTGGCTATTCCATCGGGCGGCGTTCCTTAATCAGATGTAGGCCTTGACTCTAATTTCGATATTTAGCTAAATACAAACTTATGAACTCAGTTTTCAAGGCTCTGTCCGATCCGACGCGGCGCAAGGTGCTCGAGCTTTTGCGTGAGCGGCCGATGACTGCGGGCGAGCTGAGTGCGCAGTTTCCCGTTTCGCGGCCCACCATGTCTGCACACTTCAACGTGCTCAAGGAAGCGGACCTGGTCGACGCCGAACGGCGCGGCACGACCGTTACCTACCGCCTCAAATTGACGGTGCTGGAAGATGCGCTTCTGGGCTTTGCCCAAGTATTCGGCTTCAAGCTCCCGTCGTCGAAGGAGGACCATAAATGACGTTCGACCGCACCGCCGCGTCCGCTACCGGAGCGACTGGTCCTCGAAGTCGATAACCCGGAGGATCAGGCGGCTGTCTTCTTGGCCGCGATCTTCACGGCCTCCGGCAGGCGGTCGACTTGGACATTGAGCGCCCCACTGACGAGAGCGGCCGTATGAGCCAGAGGTTGATCGAAGACGATCTCCTCGAACCGCCCGGCGACCTTGTCCCATTCGGTGCGAACCGCCGTCGGCAGTCGCTCGGCGTAGGCCCGGAAGCCCTGATGCAGGAGACCTGCGAACAGGAAGGGCTCCCGCCCGCTGCCGGCCGCAGTTTCCGCAAGGCGCTGGAGGATGAAGACGCCCTCACGTCCCGGCTCTTGGGCGGCGTATTTTGGCAATGCGGTTCACAACCGCAGTTTGCAGCGCCGGCCCACGGCGGCATCCTTGTTCATCGTAGACATCGATTTGCACATCGGATGACGACGTGCGCCCATCGCTCGAGGCTTTCCGCCTAGCACGTGAACTCACGGAGGCCGTCGTCGTGACGCCCCTTGAGGAGCGCGGCCGCTTTGCATTCGACTCAGGTGGCTGGGTGAGACAGCGCTCCCAGCATCGTGATCAATTCCCGTCCCCGCCTAGATTTCCGCACCAAACGCTTCCACGGGGCTTCCACGGCGGGATTTCGGGCCTTGGATTTTGGGCAGTAAAAAGCCGCTAGACGATTGATCTAGCGGCTTAAGTGCTTGGGTGCGGGAGCAGGATTTGAACCTGCGACCTTCAGGTTATGAGCCTGACGAGCTACCGGGCTGCTCCATCCCGCGGCAAGGCGGTGTGCGAAGGAAGAATAAGGTTCGATCCTCGTCCTCAAGTAGGCCAAAGGCCGTTAGGACAAGAATAATGAGAAGACTGATTTATGTGTTCGGTAGACCCCGCGGCGACCTACTCTCCCGCGCCTTGAGACGAAGTACCATTGGCTCTGGAGGGCTTAACGACCGAGTTCGGAATGGGATCGGGTGTGGAACCTCCGACATAGCCACGGGGTCAACCGAACACATAAAAAAGCATCCGGGCTCAAGAAGTGCGAATGCACGTTAGCCCGAATATAATGAGAAGACATCGTCGCATTTGTATTATCGGCAAGTAGAACCGAATGAGTTTTGCTGAGAAACGATCAAGCCGATCGGATTATTAGTACCAGTAAGCTTCATGCGTCGCCGCACTTCCACACCTGGCCTATCAACGTGGTAGTCTTCCACGATCCTCAGCGAAGCCTTGTTTTGAGGTTAGTTTCCCGCTTAGATGCTTTCAGCGGTTATCTATTCCATACTTAGCTACCCTGCTGCGCGGCTGGCGCCACGACAGGTCCACCAGAGGTATGTCCATCCCGGTCCTCTCGTACTAGGGACAGATCCTCTCAAGCTTCGAACACCCACGGCAGATAGGGACCAAACTGTCTCACGACGTTCTGAACCCAGCTCACGTACCACTTTAAATGGCGAACAGCCATACCCTTGGGACCTGCTCCAGCCCCAGGATGTGATGAGCCGACATCGAGGTGCCAAACTTTGCCGTCGATATGGACTCTTGGGCAAAATCAGCCTGTTATCCCTAGAGTACCTTTTATCCGTTGAGCGATGGCCCTTCCACGCGGGACCACCGGATCACTATGGCCGACTTTCGTCTCTGCTCGACTTGTCAGTCTCGCAGTCAGGCGGGCTTATGCCATTGCACTCGACGACCGATTTCCGACCGGTCTGAGCCCACCATCGCGCGCCTCCGTTACACTTTAGGAGGCGACCGCCCCAGTCAAACTACCCACCACGCCATGTCCCGGGACCGGATAACGGTCCTCGGTTAGACGTCAACGACAGTAAGGGTGGTATTTCAAGGATGGCTCCACCAGAGCTGGCGCCCCGGTTTCATAGCCTCCCACCTATCCTACACATACGGTCGCTAACGCCAAGGCGAAGCTATAGTAAAGGTTCATAGGGTCTTTCCGTCTGACCGCGGGAACCCCGCATCTTCACGGGGAATTCAATTTCACTGAGCCTGTGCTGGAGACAGTGGGGAAGTCGTTACGCCATTCGTGCAGGTCGGAACTTACCCGACAAGGAATTTCGCTACCTTAGGACCG